>Ga0182024_10008539_pt1 | contig 21519 bp, 19 predicted proteins | sample P32metaG_FD_120480 | JGI IMG/M metagenome (GOLD analysis project Ga0182024, IMG submission 120480) | Permafrost microbial communities from Stordalen Mire, Sweden - P3-2 metaG (Illumina Assembly) | ecosystem: Environmental > Terrestrial > Soil > Wetlands > Permafrost | place: Sweden: Stordalen...
AGCGCCACGTCGACCCCTGCCCGCTGTCTGGACGCGAGCTCGGTGTCCTACAACGGCTTGCCGAAGGCAAGGTCTACAAGCAGATCGCCCACGAGCTGACGCTCTCGACGAGCACGGTGCGTACCCACTTGCACAACATCTACGGCAAGCTGGGTGCGGTCGACCGCGCCCAGGCGGTGTTGATCGCGACCGAGCGTGGCTGGTTGTAGTTCCGTAGCATCGCCCTGTGATCTCGATCACCAGCAAGTCTCCCTATGCCGTGCTTGCACTCGCCGAGCTCGGTCGCAGCGCGGGCTCGGGGCCGGTGCCGATCGGCGAGCTGGCACGCAAGCGCGACGTGCCCGTGCAGTTTCTCGAGCAGCTGTTCGCGGCGCTGCGGCGCGCGGGTGTGATCAGCTCACAGCGGGGGGTGAAGGGCGGCTACCGCTTCGCGCGCGAGCCCTCGACGGTGAGCGTGCTGGAGATCGTCGAGCTGCTAGACGGCCCGCTTGGGCGCGACTCCGAAGGAGTGTTCGCCGACGCCGCCGACGCCGCCCGGAAGGTCCTCGCACAGACCACGATCGCCGACGTGATCGAGCGCGAGTCGCGCGAGGCGGGCGCGAGCATGTATTACATCTGATTTGAAGTATCTGAGTACGCCGAGAAATGCACCTTTGAGGTGCTATGTCTCTCTTTGTCACTGCCTTAACGCGCCGAGCACTAGTACATATGTCCAGTCGCCCCACAGCGGCTAATTCTGTGCTTACACTCCCCCTTCGACAACCACACTGAAAAAGGCAAACCCGTCGTGAGACGGGGTCGCAAAGTCAGAGATCTCGACGAGATAGCTCGGCCGCCAGCCAAAGCCACGGAGGGCTATCTTGTTTACGGACCGCTCGCGCACCTCTCGGACCTTGCAGTGCCGCCTCGCCCGTACACCGGATCGACTGCGTGATGGCGCACGGGGTGAGAGTGGTTTTGGACTCATCGAACTGCTGGTGGTGATTTTGATCATCGGCGTGCTGGCGGCGATCGCCCTTCCGTCGCTGCTGAGCCAGAAAACGAAGGCCTACGACGTCTCGGCGAAGGAACTGGTTCACTCCGCCGCGCTGACGGCGGAGACGATCGCCACGGACAACAACGGTCAGTACACGAAGGTCACCCCGGCGGAACTGAACAAGTACGAACCTACGATTCAGATCGCTGCGGGTGGGGGCAACGCTTACATCAGCGCTACCACCCCCGAAGCAAACGGCTACAGCGTGACGGCGACCGCCGCGAGCACCAACGACGAATTCACGATCAAGCGGGAAGCCAGCGGCTCAGTGGTCCGCACGTGTACAAGTGCCAAAGGCAGCAAAAACTGCTCTGGCGGTGCAACAGGCAGTTGGTAGCTCGTGGTTAGAAGCGCCGCGCTGCGGCCTGAATGTTAATCGACGGGATCAGCGCAGACAGCTAGCTCGAGTGCGTCTGGGCGACGGCCGCCCGGGCGCGCTTGGCGGCGTACATCGCCCGGTCGGCCTCCACCAGGATCTCCTCGTCATCGCGAGCCTGGCTGTCGATCAGCGCGAAGCCCACACTGCCCGACAGGTGCACGACGGTGTCACCGGCATCGACGGTGCACGCGGCGATCACGGACGCCAGATCTCTGGCGACGTGCTCGGTGCCCTCCCGGTCCATGTGCGGCAGCAGTACCGCGAACTCGTCACCGCCGAGACGCGCCACCAGGTCGGTGGTTCGCAGGCGACGGGTGAGCGTCCTCGAAACAGCTCTGAGCGCCTCGTCGCCGACCTTGTGGCCGTGGAGGTCGTTGACCTGCTTGAAGTGGTCGAGGTCGATCACCATCAGGGCGGCCTGCTCGCCGTAGCGCTGGCAGCGACCGACCTGCAGCTTGAGGTCGTGCTCGAACAGCCTCCGGTTGCGCAGGCCTGTGAGGGGATCGTGGTCTGCGAGGTGGCGCAGGTGCTCCTCCAGGAGCTTGCGCTCGGAGATGTCCTGGAGTTGCACGATGAAGTGCAGGGGATCGCCATCCTGGTCGCGCACGAGCGAGATCGAGAGCAGCGCCGACATGGTCTCTGCGACGGAGTTGAAGTAGCGCATCTCGGTCTGGAAGGCTGCGATCTCGCCGGCCAGAAGCCGTCGACGGGGCTCCACGTCGCTCTCGACATCGTCGGGATGGGTGATGTCCTGGAAGCGCTTGCCGATCAGCTCGGCGGAGGTGTAGCCGGTGATGTCGCACAGCGCGTGATTGACCAGCACCCAGCGGCCGTCCTGATCCAGTAGCCCCATTCCGAGCGGAGCCTGGTCGAAGACCCGCTCGAAGTGTGCCCGCGGATGAGGCTCGGGCTGACTCGTATCCCGGTGCGCGCGCTCGGAGATGTCGAGGACGACCGCCACGCCGCCCGTGAGGGCACTGGGCTGGTGTGCTCCGGTGGCGGAGTCCTCCAGGCACAGCGGGCCAACGTCCACCATCAGGCCGTGGCGTCCGTCAGTGGTCCAGAGCTCTCGTGAGCGGGTCTCTCCCTCCAGCGCGGAGCGGCATAGCGGCTCGATCTGCCGCCACAGATCCGCTGGGAAGGCGTCAGCGATCAACTGCCCTTCGTGGAAGGTCGATGGGGAGCGTCCCTTGCGTCCCAGCGCCTGACCGGCGGTCAAAACGAAGCGAAGCTCGTGGTCGAATACCAGGATCAACGCCTCGGGTAGCTCGCGTAGCGCAGCCGCGGCGCCCACGGCCTGCCGGTCGAGCGATTGGAGGGCCTGCTGGTCTGGTGCCTGGCGCGGTGCCTGGTGCCCAGATGGAGACATGGTCACTCATCGGGCGCTCCGGGCTCGGGCTTGATGGTCCTGGGTGCGGTCTTGCACGTTCGTAGGAGCCACGCAGGGCGCTGCCCACTATTGTCGTGGCCTATGGCAAGAATCCCGATCAACATTGCGGAGCTCGTTGGAGGCACGCCGCTGGTGGGGCTCCCGCGGATGCTCGAGGACACTCAGGCGGCGGACGGTGTGGAGCTATTCGCCAAGCTCGAGGCACTCAACCCGGGGGGGAGCGTCAAGGATCGGATCGGCGTGGCGATGATTGAGGCGGCCGAAGCCGAGGGCCGGATCGAGCCCGGGCGCACGACGATCGTCGAGGCCACCTCCGGCAACACCGGGATCGCGCTCGCGTTCGTCTGCGCGGCGCGGGGCTATCAGCTTGTGCTGACCTTGCCTCAGGGTATGTCTCGCGAGCGCGAGAGCCTGCTGCGCCTCTACGGCGCGCGTGTCGATATCACAGAGTCGCTCGGCGGGATGGGAGAGGCCGTCGCGGCCGCCCGCGCGTTGGCGCGTGAGCCCGACGTGTTTCTGCCCGACCAGTTCTCCAACCCTGCCAACCCTGCCGTTCACCGGCGCACCACCGGGCCCGAGATCGACCATGCGCTCGACGGTCGCGTTGACATTCTCGTGGCCGGTGTGGGCACCGGCGGCACGATCACGGGTGTCGGGGAATACCTGCGCGAGCGTAACCCCCAGCTGCGGATCGTCGCGGTCGAGCCGAAGGGTTCGGCGGTGCTCTCCGGCGGGTCGCCCGGCCCGCATCGCATTCAGGGCATCGGTGCGGGCTTCGTCCCGGCGGTGCTCAACCGTGAGTTGCTCGACGAGGTGATCGCCGTGTCCGACGACGACGCGATCCACACCGCCTGGACCTGCGCCCGGCGCGCCGGCTTGCTGGCCGGCATCTCCTGCGGGGCGGCTCTGTGGGCGGCGCTCCAGGTGGCCGCGCGCCCGGAGTCTCGCGGCAAGCGGATTGTCGTGATCATGCCCGACTCGGGCGAGCGCTACGTCTCCCAAGCGTTCTTCGCTCCCTGAACAGGCCGCTACGCTGTTGCCATGCCTGGCTTCGGCGCCTTTGCGCAGGTCGCGAAAGAGCTGCGTCGCGACGTGGCCGCCGCGCGCGACCGCGACCCCGCCGCCCGGGGGGTGGGGCAGGGCGAGATCCTTGCCACCTGGCCCGGGATCCACGCACTACTGGCTTACCGCGTGGCGCATGCGCTGCACGGCGCCGGGGTGCGGCTGCTGCCGCGTACGATCTCGATGCTCACCCGGGCGCTCACCGGCATCGAGATCCACCCCGCGGCGCGGATCGGCGAGGGTTTGTTCATCGACCACGGCGCCGGCGTTGTGATCGGTGAGACGGCCGACATCGGCGACGACGTCACCCTCTACCAGGGTGTCACGCTGGGGGGCACCGGCTTTGCGACTGGCAAGCGCCATCCGACGGTGCAGGACAACGTCACGATCGGCTCGGGCGCCAAGCTCCTGGGGCCGATCACGATCGGTCACGGCGCCAAGATCGGTGCCAACAGCGTGGTGATCACCGACGTGCCGCCGAACTCCACCGTCGTCGGCAACCCCGGGCACCCCGTGCGCGTGGACGGGCGCCGCCCCGAGGGTCCCGACGCCGATTGGATCCATCTGCCTGACCCGATCGCCGAGGCGATCCAGGGGCTCGCAAGCCGTATCGGCACGCTGGAACGGACGATCTCAGAGCTCTCCGGCGAGGAGGGGGGGAAGGGCTCCAATGCTCCGGTGGCTGAGGTTCAGCCGCTGCGCACCGTGAAGGGTCTGAACCCCGCGGGGGGCTAACGGCTCGGGCCGCTGGGCCTTACTCAGGCACCGTGCGAGCCTTCGGCGTGGCCGGCTCGTACCGCGAGGTTCGTTCGTCGCGAATCGACAGCCACGCGCCGAACAGGACCGCGACGGCTCCCACCAGCGCCAGCCAGGCACCCGCGCACAGCGATGTGGCATGGTCGGGCCGCTCGAGCACTCTGACGATCGCCGCGATGACCGCGACGAGCCCGAATAGGACACCCCACACCGCGGCGGCGACCGGCAGCGCCGGAGTGCGTTCGGTGACGGTCGCCAGGAGCAGCGCCAGCGCGGCGATCGCCGCCAACATCAACAGCACGACAGCGGGCCCGAAGGTGCTCCACGCATCGAGCTTGCCTTCGGCGTTCTCATACCAGGGAAGCGTCAGTGCGACGACCACGCAGGCGGTGCCTACTGTGGCGAGTAGCTCTCCCAGGCGGATACGTGTGAGTCTCATCGACGCTCGCGGCGAAGCCTATCGGGAGGCACGCGCTGGCCGGCGCTCACGCGGGTGACTGCAAGCGCGCGGCCCGCAGCGTGTTCACGAGCAGGAACGCGATCGTCATCGGCCCCACGCCGCCCGGCACCGGGGTGATCGTCGATGCGACTTCGCTCACCGCTGCGAAGTCGACGTCACCGACCAGGCCACTCTTGTTACCGGCCTGCTCGGGCGTCAGGCGGTTCATGCCGACGTCGATCACGACCGCTCCAGGCCTGACGAACTCGCGCGTGACGAGCCGGGGGCGACCGACCGCCGCGATCAGCACATCCGCGCGAGCGCACACCGCGGGCAGGTCGCGTGTGCGCGAGTGACACATGGTCACGGTCGCGTTCTGGGCGAGCAGCAGCTGAGCCATCGGCTTGCCAAACAGGTTGGAGCGCCCGATCACGACCGCCTCGGCGCCTTCCAGGCGCGTCTCGACGCTCGCCAGCAGCTCCATCACTCCCGAGGGAGTGCAGGGTCGCAGCCCCGGCAGCCCGAGCGCGAGCAGCCCGGCGTTGACGGGGGTCAATCCGTCGACGTCCTTGGCGGAGCTGATCATTGCCGTCAGCGCCCCCCCGTCGAGGTCGCCGGGCAGCGGCAGTTGCAGCAGTACGCCGCTCACCGTCGCGTCGGCGTTCAGGCTCTCGAGCTCCTCGGCCACCTGCTCAAAGGAAGCATCCGCCGCCAGGCGCCGGTCAAACGGGACCATGCCCACCTCGGCGCACGCACGCTGCTTGCCTCCCACGTACACGGCCGAGGCTGGGTCCTCGCCGACCAGCACGGTCGCCAGTCCCGGCGGACGACCGGTCTGCTCCGTGAACGCGCACACATCGTCGGCCACTTCGCCCCGTACGCGTGCGGCGATCGCTTTCCCATCGATGATCGTGGCGGACATGTCGCCGGACTCTAACGACGCGAGACCGGGGCATACTCGGCCATCAGCTTGCGCTCCGAACCGTCACCGGCGAAGCGCACGACGATCACCCCATTAGGCTCCACGCCGGTCACCACACCATCGCCGAAGGCCGCGTGCACGATGTCCTCGCCGAGGCGGAACCGCACGCCGGTCGGCGCGGTCTCCCGCTCGCGCCGCATGCCCCGCGATTGCTCCCATCTTCCGCCGCCCCCCGTAGCGCTCGCACTTGTCACGCTCGAACGCTCCCATCGTGTGGAGATCGCGCCGGGACGGAAGACCATCTCCTTGGGCTCCTCCAGCAGATCGGCGGGGATCTCATCCAGGAAGCGGCTTGGCATGCCGAAGGTCTGCGCGCCGAACACGGCCCGCCGGCGGGCGTAGCTGAGGTAGAGCTGGCGCATCGCGCGAGTGATCCCGACGTAGAACAGGCGCCGCTCCTCCTCCAGACCACCCTCGTCCAGAGCGCGCGAATGCGGGAACACACCCTCCTCGCAACCGGCGATGAACACGATCGGGTACTCGAGACCCTTCGCGTTGTGCAGCGTCATCAGCGTGACGAGACCCTCGTCGTCGCTGCGTGTGTCGGCGTCGGCGACGAGCGCGATCTGCTGGAGGAAGACATCCAGCGTGTCCTCGCCGTCCGCGGCGGCAACGTCGAACTCGCGGCCCACCTCGACCAGCTGCTCGAGGTTCTCGATCCGTCCCTGCGCCTCGATCGTCCGCTCCGCCTCGAGCGCCTCGACGTAGCCGGTCTGCGAGAGCAGCGCCTGGATCAACTCGGCGATCGCGATCCCAGGCCGCTCTGCCATCGCGCGGAGCTCCCTCATGGTGTCCATGAAACGATGCAGCGCCTTGACCGCGGCCGCCCCGAGGCCCGGCACCTGATCGGATGACGCCGCCGCATCCCACACGGAGGCCTCGACCGACGCGGCGTGGTTGGTGACGCGCGACAGCGAGGTCTGCCCGATCCCGCGACGCGGGGAGTTGGCAACGCGCGTGAAGCTCACCACGTCGAACGGGTTGGCGAGCAACGAGAGATACGCGATCGCGTCCTTGATCTCCGCGCGCTCGTAGAACTTCGTGCCGCCGATCACCTGGTAGGCGATCTCGCGGCGCACGAGCGTGTCCTCGATCACGCGCGACATCGCGTTCGTGCGGTAGAGGACAGCGATCTCTGTGCGGGCCGCGCCCTCATCCACGAGCCGCTCGATCTCGCCCACAACGAAGCGCGCCTCCGCGTGCTCGTCCTCCAGCGCCCGCAGCTGGATCTGCTCCCCCTGTCCGAGCTCGCTCCACAGTCGCTTGGCGATTCCGCCGCGGTTGTTGGCGATCACGGCGTTGGCCGCGGACAGGATCGTCTCGGTCGAACGGTAGTTCTGCTCGAGCTTGACCACGCGCGCGTCGGGAAAGTCATCCTGGAAGTCGAGGATGTTGCGTACGTCTGCGCCGCGGAAGCTGTAGATCGACTGGGCGTCGTCGCCGACGACGGCGAGGTTGCGATGGCCCACTGGTCCCGAATACGTGGGGCGATCTCCCGTCTCGGCCTTGCCATGTGGAGGACGGCCGCCGCCGACGAGCAGCTGCAGCAGTCGGTACTGGGCGTGGTTGGTGTCCTGGTACTCGTCGACCAGCACGTGACGGAAGGCGTTCGTGTAGCGCGCGCGGACCTCCTCGAACAGCTCGAGCAGGTTGACCGTTCCGAACAGCAGGTCATCGAAGTCCATCGCGTTGGAGCGGTGCAGATCGCGCTCGTAGATGCCATACACCTCGGCGATCATCTCCTCGAATGGCGAGCCGACACGCTGCCGGTACGTGTCCGCGTCGATCAGCTGGTTCTTGGCTGCGGAGATCTGGTTGTGAATGGCGGCCGGCGTGTAGCGCTTGGGGTCGACACCGACGGCGTCGGCCGAGCGCTTGGTCAGCCGGCGCGCGTCGGCCTGGTCGTAGATCGTGAACTGGCGCGTGTAGCCGAGCCGCTCTGCCTCGGCGCGCAGGATGCGTGCGCAGGCAGCGTGGAAGGTCAGCAGCCACATCCCGCGTGTGCCCCATCCCAGCAGCCGCTCAACTCGCTCGCGCATCTCCTTGGCGGCCTTGTTGGTGAACGTGATCGCCAGGATCTCCTCCGCCTGGGCTTGATCGGTGTAGATCAAAAAGGCGATCCGGTGCGCCAGCACGCGTGTCTTGCCGCTACCCGCGCCGGCGAGGATCAGCAGCGGGCCCTCACCGTGGGTGACGGCCTCACGCTGGGGCTCGTTCAGCCCTTCCAGTAGCTCCTGGAGATGCGCGGCGTGAGGGTTCTCCAACATGCTTATCCAGCATAGATGCGTCTCCGGCCGATCTTCCAGAGAGCTTGGGCGGGTGCCACCGAGGGGCTTGGTTGGGTGATGGCGCAAGCAGGATTTGGGAGGGATGGGAAGAAATCAATAGAACTTGTAATAACAGTTACAATCTCTGCCTTGTCACCGACTCACGGGGGAATTGCGCAATGAGTTTTGATATCAGCCGTCTGCGCCGGGCCGACCAGATCGTGGGCGGTGGTGCGATCGCCCTGTTCATATTTCTGTTCTTCTTCAAGTGGTACGGATTCAGCACCAATGCGCCATCGATAGGCGGCGTGAACGTCAGCGGCAGCATCAGCTACAGCGGCTGGCACACGTTCACGAACAGCCGCTGGGTCTGGATCATCACGATCATCGTGGCGCTTGGCGCCGTGGCGATCAGGGCGGGGCTGCTCAAGCTGGAGCTGCCGCTGCAGCCGGGGGTCCTCGTCGCCGGACTCGGCGCGCTCTCGACGCTTCTGATCCTCTACCGCATCCTCGACCACCCGAGCGCCAGCGCGAGCTTCGGCGGCGTTCACACCTCGGTGGGCATCAAGATCGGTATCTGGCTCGGATTGATCGCAGCCGGTGCGCTCACTTACGGTGGCTACCTGAGCATGCAGGACGAAGGCACCTCGCTGGCCGACGTCCGCGAGCAGGCCAGCCAAGCGGCCAGCAGCGTCGCGGCATCTATGAGCTCGCCAAGCGAGGGCTCAGCTTCGACGGGAGCGTCGGCGAGCGACGCTCCCACTGCTTCTCCACCGAGCGATGCTCCCGCTTCTCCCGCTGCGCCCCCGATCCAGCCTCCAGCCGCTCCGCCGATCCCACCCCCGGCCACGCCTCCGTCCTCGGAGGACTGAGGAGACGCGCCTCTACGGGTACCCACCCGCCGCGAGCGGGCGGGTGGGTACCCGTAGAATGCCCCGTCGTGATCGACCGCGACGAGGTTCTGCATGTGGCGCGCTTGGCGCGCCTGCAGTTGGGTGACAAGGAGATCGAGCCGATGGCACGCGAGCTCTCGGCCGTGCTGGATCACATCGCCAAGATCTCAGAGCTCGATCTGAAGGACGTTCCTCCGACGTCACACGTGATCGCTGATGCGATGCCCACCCACCCCGCGCTGCGCCCTGACGAGCCATGTCTGTCGCTGCCGCGGGAGGTCGCGCTCGCCCAGGCCCCCGCCGTCAGCGGGGATGGCTTCCTAGTCCCAAGCCCGCAAGCGTGAGCGCGACCGACGTCCTCGAGCTCTCGGCCGCCGAGGCAGCCGCGGCGATTGCCGCGGGGGCACTTTCCGCAAGCGAGCTGTTCGAGACCTACCGCTCCCGTGCCGCCTCCGATCGGGCAGCGGACGAGGGTGCTCTCAATTGCTTCACGTGGGTCGCCGATGACGAGCCGGAAGGCAGCGCGCCCGCGCCTCTGGGAGGCGTACCGGTGGCCGTCAAGGATCTGTTCTGCACAGAGGGAGTGCCCAGCCAGTCGGGCTCGCGCATCCTCGAGGGATACCTGCCGCCGTATACCGCCACGGCAGTCTCGCGCCTCACTGAGGCCGGCGCTACGCTCCTGGGGAAGACCAACCAGGACGAGTTCGCGATGGGGTCCTCGAACGAGAACTCCGCCTTCGGGCCGGTCCTGAACCCGTGGGATCGAACGCGCGTGCCTGGAGGATCGTCGGGCGGTAGCGCCGCCGCGGTCGCGGCGGGGCTGGCGCCTTGGGCGCTCGGCACAGACACCGGCGGCTCGATCCGCCAGCCCGCGGCGTTGTGCGGGATTGTTGGGCTCAAACCCACGTATGGGGCGGTATCGCGCTACGGAATGATCGCGTTTGCCTCTTCGCTTGATCAAGCCGGCCCGCTCACCCGTGACGTGACAGACGCCGCGCTGATGCTGAAGCACATGGTCGGGCGCGATCCGTGCGACGCGACCTCGCTGGCCTTTCCGGAGGAGATCGCGCTGCCGAGCGCTGAGCAGCTGGACGGCATCCGACTCGGTGTGCCGAAGGAGTTGACCAGTGGCTCAACCGGCAGTGAGGGCGAGGGGATCGAAGCAGGCGTGCTCGACGTGTTCCGCGTCGCGCTGGGCCGTGCCGAAGAGCTGGGGGCGAAGATCGTGCAGAGCGTCCAACTGCCGCATGCGCCGCACGCGCTCTCGGCTTACTACGTGCTCGCGCCCGCTGAGGCTTCCTCGAACCTGGCCCGCTTTGACGGCGTGCGTTACGGCATGCGCGCCGAGGACGCAGGGGACCTGCTCGATATGTACACGCGCACGCGCCACGACGGCTTCGGGGCGGAGGTCAAGCGGCGGATCATGCTCGGCACCTACGCGCTCTCATCCGGCTACTACGATGCCTACTACGGTCGCGCTCAGCGTGTGCGCACGAAGATCGCCGACGACTTCCGCAGCGCGTTCGAGCAGGTCGATCTGATCGTCACACCAACCGCGCCCACGGTCGCGTTCAAGCTCGGCGAGAAGACGGATGACCCGCTGGCGATGTATCTGAACGACTACTGCACGGTGCCGATGTCGCTGGCGGGGATCCCAGCGATCTCGATTCCCTGCGGGCTCAGCGAGGGGCTGCCGGTCGGCCTACAGATCGCCGGACCGGCGTTCAGCGAGAACCGGTTGCTCGATGCCGCCCACGCGCTCGAGCGGGCGCTCGGCTTCGACGGCTCGAAGGCGCGCGCATGACCGCGTACGAGCCCGTGATCGGTTTGGAGATTCACGTCCAGTTGAAGACAAGGACGAAGATGTTCTGCGGCTGCGAATTGTCGTTCGGGGATCCCCCGAACACGCATACCTGCCCGGTCTGTCTGGGCCTGCCGGGAAGCCTGCCGGTCGCAAACGCGAAGGCTGTGCACTTCGGCCTGATGATCGGCATGGCGCTGAACTCGAAGCTTGCGCCGCGCTCGATCTTCCACCGCAAGAACTACTTCTATCCCGATCTGCCGAAGGGCTACCAGATCTCCCAGTACGACGAGCCGCTGTGCAAAGGTGGGCGACTTGGCGAGGTGTGCATCCACAGGGTGCACCTGGAGGAGGACGCGGCCAAGCTGATCCATGTGGGATCGAGTGGGCGGATCCAGGGCTCGGACACAAGCATCGTCGACTTCAACCGCGGCGGCACGCCGCTGGCGGAGATCGTGACCGAGCCCGACCTGAGCACCCCGGAGCGGGCCGGCGAGTGGTTGCGGCTGTTGCGCACGACGCTGCGAGCGTTGGGGGTGAGCGACGTGAACATGGAGGAGGGCTCGCTGCGCTGCGACGCGAACATCTCGATCCGCCCTGTCGGCTCGCACGAGCTGGGTGTGAAGACCGAGCTGAAGAACATGAACTCCTTTCGCTTCATCGAACGCGGCATCCGCGCGGAGATCGCCCGCCAGGTCAAGATCCTCGACGGTGGCGGGCAGGTCTCCCAGGAGACGCTGCACTTCGATCCGGCCTCCGGAGCGATCACCTCGCTGCGTTCCAAGGAGGAGGCGCATGACTATCGTTACTTCCCCGAGCCAGATCTCGTCCCCGTGGCGATCGACGAGGAGATGATCGAGGCCGCCCGTGCGGCGATGTCCGAGCTCCCCGCCGATCGAGCCGAGCGCTTCCAGCGGGAGAGCGGGCTGAGTGTGGAGAGCGCGCAGCTGCTTGCCTTCCGGGGGGAGCTGGGCGACTACTTCGAGAGGGCGCTCGCCGCTGCCGTCGAGCCGGCGGCGCGGCCGCAGTCGCTGGCGAACTGGCTGTCGGGCGAGCTCGTGCCGCGCCTCGACGACGGCGAGGGGTCGGGCGGGGACCCCAATAAATCGGACGTGCGCCCGGAAGCGCTGGCCGAACTCGTGGGGCTTGTTTCAGCGAAGCGAATCAGCGTCGGCGCGGGACGGCAGGTGCTCGACACGCTCGTCGCCCTCGGAGGCGTCCCGGCGCAGATCGTCGAGGCCGAGGGACTTACCGCGATGAACGGCGGCGATGAGCTCGCGACTGTCGTGGCGGCGGCGCTGGAGTCCAACGCGGACGCCGCCGCGCGCGTGCGTGAAGGCAACGCGAAGGCGATCGGCCCGATCGTGGGGTACGTGATGCGTGAGACCAAAGGCCGCGCCGACGGCGGTGAGGTCACCAGGCTGGTAAACGAGCAGCTCGGCATCTGAGCGCCACCCGGCCCTGCTCGGCCGCATAACCGTCTAGGCTTAGAGACATGAATGAGTCTTCGTCAAGCTCTCGCTCGATCGGCCGGACGATTGTGGCCGGCCTTGTCGTGTTGGTCGCGGGATATGTGCTGCTGAAGATCGTGATCGGAGTAGCTGTCGCGATCGCTGGCACGGTGGCTGTGATTCTCGCGATAGTTGCGATTATCTGGGCATTGCGCGTCCTCTTCTAGGCGCCGCGGGAGCAAGAGCAAGGTGGCCTACGTCTTGATCGCCACCGGGTTCGGGCTGGCGGGGGGGTACGTCGGCAAGATCAAGGGCAGCTCGTTCCTGCTGTGGTTCCTGATCTCGGGGTTGGTCCCCGTGTTCGGACTGCTGGCCGCGATTGCCTATCGCGTCGAGCGCGATGAGCTGCGCCGGCAGTGCCCTCAGTGCGGGCGTGTGACGAAGATCTACGACGCACTCTGTACCGGCTGCGGGGCGGAGTTCGAGTTCCCCGACGTGGCGATCGCACCGGAGTCGTGGGAGCGCGTCCCGGCCGCGCCCTCGCGCTGAGAACGCCAGGGGCGGTGCGGGCCCTCCTTCGCCAGCCGCCGGGTGATTTCGGCTGCCCTAAGCCGATTCTTCGCCTACGCTGTCCACGGCGAGCATGAACACACAGGCAAAGACAGCTCGCAATCGAGCCCCTCACCGACCCCCTTCGTTGACCGCGAGGCTGATCCACCGCGCCGGCTTCACCGATGAGCGGGACTTCGTGCTGCGCGTGGTGCAGCCCGCGCTGGTGGGGATGATTGACGGCACGGTCTCCTCGCTGGCGCCGATCTTCGCGGCGGCGATCGCCTCTGACTCGCACACCGCGCTGCTGGTCGGCTTCTCCACCGCGCTCGGCGCCGGGGTGAGCATGGGCTGGTCGGAGGCACTGTCGGACACGGGAGAACAGACCGGCCGCGGCTCGGCCGTGGTGCGCGGCTCGATCACCGGCGGGATGACGACGCTCGGCGGCATCTTCCACACGCTGCCGTTCATCATCTCCGACGTGCACAAGGCGCTGCTGGTGGCAGGCTGCGTGGTCGCGGTGGAGCTGTTCGCGATCGCTTGGATCAGAAAGCGCTTCCTGGAGGTCTCGCTGCGCTCCTCGCTGCTGGTCGTGACCGTCGGCGGCATCATCGTGCTCGCGATCGGCATCGGGATCGGCTCCTCCTGACTGCGGGAGTTCGCTCGGAGGCCCGAAAACCCGCTGGTACACTGAGTTTTTCCCCCAACAGAAGGAAAGGAGGTCGGTGCGATGCGCGCAGTCGATGCCGTGATGGAATGCTTGAAGGCGGAGGGCGTGGATGTCGTCTTCGGGCTGCCCGGCGGCGCCAATCTCCCGACCTATGACGCCTTTGTCGACGGGGGTGTCCGGCACATCTTGGTCCGGCACGAGGCCGGCGGCGGTCACGCCGCCGAGGGCTATGCGAAGGCGACCGGGAAAGTCGGGGTCGCGTTCGCCACGAGCGGGCCGGGGGCGACGAACCTGATCACGCCGATCTGCGACGCGATGATGGACTCGGTGCCGGTTGTGTTCATCACTGGCCAGGTGCGCACCGAGCTGCTCGGGACCGACGGTTTTCAGGAGGCCGACACGCTCGGGATCACGATTCCGATCGTGAAGCACTCATTTATGATCCAGGACCCGCGGGAGATCCCGCGCGCGATCCACGAGGCGTTCTACATCGCGCGCAGCGGCCGCCCAGGCCCGGTGCTGGTCGACATCCCGCAGGATCTCTCGCGCGGCGAGATCGAGTACGAGCCGGTGACCGACGTGCGCCTGCCGGGGTATCAGCCGACGACGGAGGGCAACCAGAAGCAGATCCGCCAGGCGGCGAAGGCGCTTGCGGCGGCGCAGCGCCCGGTGATCTATGCCGGCGGTGGGGTGGTCAATGCGAACGCCTCGGAGGAGCTCGTCGAGTTCGCCACGAGCGACCGCTTCCCTGTGACCTGCACGCTAATGGGGTTGGGCGCGTTTCCGGCGCCGCACGAGCAGTGGTTGGGAATGCTGGGCATGCATGGCACGCGGGCGGCGAACTACGCGATGGACGAGGCCGATCTGATCTGCGCTGTGGGCGCCCGCTTCGACGACCGGATCACCGGCAAGCTGTCGGAGTTCGCGCCGCACGCGAAGTTCATCCACATCGACGTGGACCCGGCGGAGATCTCGAAGAACATCCCCGCGCACATCCCAATCGTGGGCGACGCCAAGCATGTGCTGGCGAAGCTGCTGATCGAGTACCGCGCGCTGGGCGTCGATCCCGCCCGCCTGCAGGCGTGGTGGGAGCGGATCGAGGGCTGGCGCGAGAAGTACCCGCTCGGCTACGAGGACAGCACCGATAAGGAGATAAAGCCGCAGTACATGATCCAGGCGCTGTACGAGGCCACCGGGGGCGAGGCGATCGTGACGAGCGACGTCGGCCAGCACCAGATGTGGGCGGCGCAGTACTACGACTTCCCGGCGCCGCGGCGCTGGATCAACTCCGGCGGGTTGGGCACGATGGGCTTCGGTTTGCCTGCTGCGATGGGCGCCGCGGTCGGCTGTCCTGAGCGGCTGGTGTGCTGTGTTGCCGGCGATGGGTCGGTGCAGATGAACGCGCAGGAGCTGGCGACGTGCGCGCAGAACAAGATCCCGATCAAGGTTTTCATCATGAACAACGGCTACTTGGGCATGGTCAGGCAGTGGCAGGAGCTGTTCTGGGATGGCAAATACAGCCACGTGGATACGGGCGAGTTCCCCGATTTCGTCAAGCTCGCGGAGGCGTACGGCGCGACCGGGATGCGTTTCGAGGACAAGACGACGCTCGTGGACGACATGAAGCGCGCGATCGCGACGGATGGCCCGGTTGTGGTTGACGTGCGGGTGACGCGCGAGGAGAATACCTACCCGATGATCCCGGCAGGCAGCGCTGCGAGGGAGATGGTTGGATGATCATGGCGAAGATCTGTCAAAGGGGGGAGGTCGGGAGGGGGGCCTGCCCCCCTCCCGCTTCGACGATGATCCCTGCCGGCAGCGCGGCAAGGGAAATGGTGGGATGAGCGTCGTGGGCGAGCCGGCCACGAAAGAGCCTCTGAGTCTCGAGGAGCTGCAAGCGTCGGGCAGTTTTCGCACGGGGCGCAAGCACGTGCTGTCGATCCTGGTGGAGAACAAGTCGGGCGTGCTGACCCGTATCGCGGGGCTGTTCGCGCGCAGGGGCTTCAACATCGACACGCTGACGGTCGGCCCGACCGACGACGCTCAGATCTCGCGCGTGACGCTGACGGTGGACGGGGCGCTGCATCCGATCGACCAGGTGACCAAGCAGCTGCACAAGCTGATCAACGTGCTGAAGATCCGCGACCTGGAGCCGGGTGACACGGTCACCCGCGAGCTGGCGCTGTTCAAGGTCTCGGCCGACGGCGCGCAGCGTGGCGAGCTGATGCAGATCACCGAGATCTTCAGGGGCAAGGTGGTGGATGTGACCAAGCGCTCGGTGATCGTCGAGGTGACGGGCACGACGGAGAAGATCGAGGCGTTCGAGGGCATGGTCCGCCCGTTTGGTCTGATCGAGATGATGCGCACCGGCGAGATCGCGATCTCGCGCGGACGTAGCGAAACTTAGAGAGAGCGGTGCAGCAGACGCCCCTCACTGAGTTCAGGAACCCGTTTGCGCTGAGCGACGGGGACCGTGAGCGGCTGCTAGCGCGCCTTGACCTCGCGGTCAAGCGCGCGCGCCGCAGTGGCGAGGAAACTCTTGCGACGATCGCGTTGGGGCTTGCAGCCGAGGTGGACCCGAGTGCAGTGGTGTGCGCTTCGCGGAGGGAGGGCGAGGCTTGGTTCGTGTTCGAGCAGCCCGACCGGGGGCGGGCCGCGCTGGCGGCGCTCGGGGAGGTGGCTCACCTGCAGGCGTCCGGTCCGGACCGCTTTGCGGTGGTGGCGGGGCGCTGGCGCGCGCTGGTGGCCGCCTCGGTGGGGGATCCCCCGGAGGGCATCGGCGGCGGGCCGCTGGCCGTGGGCGGGTTCGCGTTCGCGCCCGAGGGGGGCAGCGCGCCGCACTGGGCGGGCTTCCAACCGGCGTCGTTGATCGTGCCCGAGGTTGCGCTGACGCGCAGAGGACCGCGGCGGGGCGGAGAGGAGCGCGGCGAGGTGCGGATGACGCTGGCGGCGGTGGCCAGTCCCGATGATATGGCCGAGGATTTGCTGGCGCGCTTGGAGCATCGCTTGGCAGAGTTGCGCGAGAGGGCGCTTGCAATGCTCGACCCAGCGCCAGCGGGGCGCTACCAGGTCGCGAGCGCGATGCCGCCGGAGCACTACGAGGCAGCTGTAGCACGTGCGGTGCAATTCATCGAGGAGGGCGAGATCGAGAAGGTCGTGCTGGCCCGCGAGGTGCAGGTGCACGCACCCCGCGCATACGACCCGGTGGCGGTGTTCGGCGTGCTGCGCGAGGCGTTCCCGTCGTGCTTCGTGTTCTGCGTGGGACGTGGCGAGGCGACGCTCGTGGCCGCGAGCCCCGAGTTGCTGGTGCGCCGCGAGGGCCACCGCGTGAGCACGCTGGCGCTGGCGGGCTCGACCCGACGCAGCGCCGACCCGGCCGTCGATGACCACTTGGGTGAGCAGCTGCTGCGTGACGAGAGTTACCGCGAAGAGCACGCGATCGTGGCGCGGAGGATCGAGCGTGTGCTGCGCCCTCACGCCGTCTGGGTCGCCGCCGCTCCCGAGCCGGAGCTCGTGAGGATCGCCAACATCCAGCACCTGGCAACCCCGATCCGCGCGCAGCTGGCTGCCCCGATCGAGACGCTCGAGCTGGCTGGGCTGATGCACCCCACCCCGGCGGTCGGCGGTGAGCCGGCTCGTCCGGCGCTGCGCTTGATCCCCGCGCTCGAGGGGCTGGACCGCGGCTGGTATTCGGGCCCCGTCGGTTGGACCGACGCGACCGGAGACGGCGAGTTCTGCGTCGCGTTGCGCTGCGCGCTGCTGCGCGGCGGCGTCGCCCGCTGTTACGCAGGGAATGGAATAGTGCGCGATTCCGACCCGGCGAGCGAGCTGGCCGAGACCGAGGTCAAGCTTCAGGCGCTGCTTCCCTTGCTCTCTGGCTGAGCCGCGGCAGCCACCAGTTACGCGCGCCCATCAGGCGCATCAAAGCGGGCACGAGCACGAGGCGGATCAGGGTTGCGTCGATTGCGATCGCCAGGGCGAGGCCGACCCCGAACTGCTTGAGTTCGAGCACGTTCGCGGTCGCGAAGCTGCCGAACACCGCGACCATGATCGCCGCCGCCGCCGAGATCGGGCGCGCGGTGTGCTCTACTCCGGTCGCCACCGCCAACTCGTTGTCGTGCGTCGCAAGCCACGTCTCGCGCATGCGCCGGATCAGGAACACCTCGTAGTCCATCGACAGCCCAAACAGCAGTGCGAAGATGCTCAGCGGCAGGTACACCTGGATGAAGCCCACGCTCGTGAACCCGAGCAGCTTTTCGCCGTGACCGTCCTGGAAGATCAGGATCACGATCCCGACGGTCGCGCCCGTGGCGAGCAGGTTCATGATTATCGCCTTGATCGGGAGCACGAGGCTGCGGAAGACGGCTATCAGGAACAGCAGCGACAGCGTGAGGATCAACCCCAGCACGAGCGGGACCTTCGCGGTCGTTTCGTTTGACAGGTCGACGATCTTCGCGGTCGCCCCGCCGACCGCCACGTCGGGTCCTCCGTTGGCGCGGATCGGCGGCACGAACTCCTTGCGGATTGCACGCACGAGCTGTTCGGAGCTGTAAGAGTCGATCGGTGTTCTCGCCGCCACGGTCAGCAGCTCCGCGTCGCGTCCCTGCGTGACGGCGACCGCGGCGATGCCGTTGTGTCCGGTGGGGGTGAGCTCGCGCGCGAGCCGCGCCGCGCGCGCCGTGTCCGCCAGGCTGAGCGTGCCGCCGTCGCTGGGACGGCTGATCACGATCTCGATCGGCGCCAGCGTGCCTGCGCCGAACGAGCGCGCCAGCACCTGCTCGCCCTTGCCCGACGGCGTGCCCCCCAACGAGTGGATGCCGAAGTCCACCCCCGTGCGCAGCCCCAGCAGCGGCGTGGCCGCGAGGATCAGCGCCGCCCCGATCACGCTCGCTGCCAGCACTGGCCGGCGCATCACCGCAAGCGCCCAGCGCGCCCATACGCCGTGGCCGTCCGCGGCCTGTGTCCTTGAGTCCCGCGGCTGCATCCGCGCCGGCAATGCGCCTCTGTTGACGCGCGCTCCCAGCGCCGCGAGCAGCGCCGGCAGCAGCGTCAGCGCGGCGATTACCGTGCAGATCACGACCAAAGCAGCGCCGAGCGCGAACTCACGGTACGTCGGCGTCCTGATCACGACGAGCGTCGAGAGCGCGAGCGCGACGATTGCGCCCGAGAACAGGATCGTGCGGCCCGAGCTCGCGATCGCGGCGCCCACGGCGTCCTCGACTTGGCCTCTGCTCGCCGCTCCGCGCCCGGGCTCGGTTTCCCCACCGGCACGCATCCCTCGCGTGAGCTCCTCGCGGAAGCGGCTGACGATGAACAGCGCGTAATCGATCCCGATGCCGACGCCGAGCATCGTCACGATCGTTGTCAGGAAGCTGTCGAACGTGAGCGCTTTCGCGATTAGCGCGAGAACCCCGTAGGTCAGCAGCAGGCCGCTGCCCGCGAGCATCAGCGGCACCACCGCCGCGACCACCGCCCCGAGCGCCAGCAGCAGGATCACGAGCGCGATCGGCACACCGATCGTCTCCGCCCGCTCGACGTCTTCGTTCTCGACCGTGGTGATGTCCTTCGCGACCGGCGAGTACCCCGTCAGCCAGACGTGCACCCCCGCGCCGGCGAGCGGATCGACTGCGCCCTGCAGGTGGTTGGCGCGTTCCACCAGCTGGCGGGGGTCGCCGGCGATGCCCACCAGCGCTATCGCGGCATGCCCGTCCGCTGAGATCTGCCGCTCCGCGCCGGGGCTGTAAGGCGCGGCGACTCCTCTCACGTAGGCTTGGTGGCGCGCGGTTGCAAGCGCGCGGACGACCACCAGGCGATAGGCCAGTTCGTTCGCGCGGCGCGTGGGCGAGTAGAACACGAGCACATCCTGCTCGGCGCCGTGGCCGGGGAACCGATGTTCGAGCAGCTGCGCCGCGCGCGATGACTCCGCCCCTTCGACCCCGTAGTCGGGTGCGCCCAGCGATCGCTTCAACGCTGGATACAGCACCGCGCATCCGATCAGCACGAGCACCCATACGATCAGCACGACGCGTTTCCGGCGAGCGATCATGCGACCCCAGCGGTACGCAGCGGCGCTGCTCATCGCGCCGCGCTTGTGTCGTGGGGGAAGGCGGGATTTGCGGCTGCGCATGCCTGCGACACCGCGCTCCACATGCGGCCGTGCAGCTCTACATTGGCGGCACGATCGCTCTTCACGTGCACGATCGTGGAGCCTGCCTGCGGCGCGAGCGCATGCTCCAGGGCGGCTCGCAGGGCGGGGATCGTCTGGGCGTGCTTGTACTTCAGGCCGTACAGCTCGGCGACTGCAGCGAAGTCGATGTCCGTGGGAGTGGCGATGTGGCGGGTGTAGATGTCGTTCTCTTGCGCCATCGCCGCTCGAGATACAGGCAGGAAGTCGAAGATCCCGCCGCCACCGTTGTCCAGCAGCACGATCGTCATCTGCAGCTCGAGACGTTTTGCGGCGAGCAGGCCGCCGATATCATGGGCAAGCGCCACGTCTCCGATCAGCAGCACGACCGGACCCTCACCGTGCGCGGCGGCGCCGAACGCGCTGGACACCGTCCCGTCGATCCCATTCGCGCCGCGGTTGCACAGCACCCGCGGTGGGTCATAGCGGACTGGCCAGAACGTCTCGATCTCGCGCACCGGCATCGAGGAGGCGACGAACAGTGTTGCGCTCTCGGGCAGCAACACGCCGAGCTCGGCGGCTACCGCCGGCTCGCTGAGGTCTGTGTGTGGGCCGAGCACACCGAGAATCGCCTTGGCGGCGCGCTCGTCGGCGGCACGCCAGCTTGCGAGCCAGTCCGCCTCAGCGGCGGGTGGAGACGATGTCAGCTTGGCGAGAGCGTCCGCGGGCTCCAGCGCGAGCGAGTCGCTGAGCACGGATGCCGGGTCCTGCCAGGCGCCTTCGGGATCGAGCGCCACCTGACGCGCATCGTCCAGGTTCGCCAGCCATGTACGCAGGGGCTTTGAGACCGGTAGGTCGCCGATGCGCAGCACGAGGTCCGGGCGTGCGGCAGCGGCGAAACCCTCGTCGCGCAGCAGCGCGTCGTAGTGGGCTACCGCGGCATCCCCCCGCCGCGCTCCGGACAGCGGGTCTGCGAGTAGTGGCCAGCCCGCCGCCTCGCAGAATGTCGCCGCTGCTTGACCCAGGGGAGTGTCACGCTCGTGGCGTCCGGCCACGACCAAGCCACGCTTCGTTCCCGCCACCAGCTCTCGCAGCCGCGCGTTATCGGCGGCGTGCACGGGCGGACGGCACACATACGGCGAGCCTCCGGGCCGGCCGGTCTTGTCGGCCGGCAGTTGGCCGATCTCTGATCGGTCCTCGACCACGAGCGGCTCGCGTAGCGGGAAGTTCAGGTGAACGACGCCTTGCCGGCCCTCCAACGCGGTCCAGTACGCGCGGCATGCAAGCGTTCGCATCCAGTGCAGGCGCCTAGGGCTCGCCTCCTGTGTGCCGACCTCGAAGAACCACTTCGCGGCGCTGCCGAACAACTTCAGCTGATCGATCGCCTGTCCGGCGCCGATCTCACGCAGCTCGGGAGGACGGTCGGCAGTGAGCAGGAGCAGTGGCACTCGCGCCTCATATGCCTCGATCGCCGCGGGCAGCAGCTCGGCGGCGGCCGTCCCGGAGGTGCAGGTGACGGCGACCGGCAGCCCCGACGTCTTGGCCAGTCCGAGCGCGAAGAAGCCGGCGCAGCGCTCATCCACGTGCGAGTAGCAATTCAGGCGCTCCTCACGCACGAGCGTCAGCACCAGCGGCGCGCAGCGCGAACCTGGCGAGGTGCATGCCGCCCGCATCCCGCAGCGCGCAAGCTCGTCGACGAACGCGCGCAGGAGGAGGTATG
>Ga0182024_10008540_pt1 | contig 21518 bp, 14 predicted proteins | sample P32metaG_FD_120480 | JGI IMG/M metagenome (GOLD analysis project Ga0182024, IMG submission 120480) | Permafrost microbial communities from Stordalen Mire, Sweden - P3-2 metaG (Illumina Assembly) | ecosystem: Environmental > Terrestrial > Soil > Wetlands > Permafrost | place: Sweden: Stordalen...
CCGATCAACCGATTTCTACAGTCGCGTTCTGGGGATGAAGCAGACCATGACCTTCAAGCTGGAGGATATGGATGAAGTCCTTCTCGCCCACGAGGGCCGCGGCGCCGTGGTCCTGATGCACTATACCGACGGCTCGCGGCGCAACTACCGGGATAACCCGGTCAAGCTGGTGTTCTACGTCGCCGACCCAGTCGGTCTGACGGCGCGAATCCGGGCCGACGGTCTGCAGATCATCCGCGAACCGGCGCCGGCGGAGGGCATGGGCGGCGCCATAATTGCCCTGGCCAAGGATCCCGACGGCTATGTCATCGAACTCATTCAGGCGCCGGCGACCGTAGGGCCGGGTACACCGGCGATATCGGTCTTGGCCTGACCGTCGCTAGGTGAAAACGAAGAAGCCCCGCGCCTGCCCGGCGCGGGGCTCTTTTTCGTTGGTTCGAGGCTCAGCCTAGCAGGCGTAGCGGAACGAGCGGACCACGTAGCGACCGTAGTAGGGGTCCCACACCGTGCGGCGTCCCACGCAGGCCCCATAGCCGTAGGCATAGGGACCATAGGCGTAACCGGGCCCATAGGCGTAGTGCGGGCCGCTGAGGGCCGCGCCCAGGGCGAGGCCAGCGATGCCGCCGGCGATGATGGCTCCGGCGTCGTTATCGCGGTGGCCGTAGCGGTAGCCGCCGTAGCCGTGGCCGCCATTCCAATGGTTCTGCGCCGCCGCGGGGGCGGCCGCCGCCAGCATCGAGCCGGCCGCGACGATCGCCGCCAGACCGGTATTCACGATCTTTTTCATAGGAACCTCCATTTCGTCCCATCATGATCAAACGCCCACCGGGGCGATTGGCTGCCTCTGTCGAGGATTGAACCGAACATACTGGGTGCGGCTGAACCTCGCCTGAATGCGGTGGACAGCCTGCCGACAGCTCCAGAAGCGGTCCACGCGACCGCCCGAAAGGGCTCTCGCGGGGACGAGGTGGGCTATGGCCCAGGTGGCGTGGGTGTGGTCTTCTTGGGCAATATCCCTTCGCTAGGGAGGCGCGCTATCGACAGCCAGCATCTGATCTATTTCGCCGATCCCATGTGCTCATGGTGCTGGGGATTTTCTCCGGTCATCGCGGCGGTCAGCCAGGCCTGGGGCGAGCGCGCGCCCATTCGCCTGATCCTGGGCGGTCTTCGGCCGGGGACCCGCGAGGCGATGACTCCAGCGGCGCGTCAGGAAATTGCCGGTCATTGGCGCCACGTCCACGAGGCAAGCGGTCAGGCTTTCGTCACCGGCGCCTTGGACGCCGAGGGATTTGTCTACGACACCGACCCGGCCGCCCGCGCCGTGGTCTTGGCTCGCCGGTCGGGATCGGCCCGGGGTCTCGCCTTCCTTCGCTTGGCGCACGAGGCCTTTTACGCCGAGGGCAGGGACGTCACCTCGTCATCGGTTCTGGCTGACATCGCCGCCGATCTTGGCCTGGACCGCGAGACCTTTCTTGCGGCTCTGGATGGTGAAGACCTCAAACAGGAAACTTGGCGCGACTACGCCATTTCCCGCGGCGCCGGAGTGACTGGCTTCCCAACCCTCATCGCCGGTCCGCGGTCCGACGGAACCTTCATCGCCATCAGCCGGGGCTACCAGCCGGTCGACATTGTCTTGCCGATGATCGAGCGCTGGATGGCGGTGGCCGCGTGAGCGATGTGGAATTGGGATTGATCGAGGGCTATTACGGCCGGCCGTGGTCGTGGCCGGATCGCGCCCAGACCATCGCCTTCCTCGCCGATCACGGCTATCGGTTCTTCATCTATGCCCCTAAGGCGGACCCCTATCTGCGCCGACGGTGGCGCGAGGACCACCCCGCGCAGACGGCCGCCGAACTGGAAAGCCTGTCGAGGCAATGCGCGAAGTTGGGCGTACGCTTTGGCGTCGGCCTCAGCCCCTTCGAGATTTATCGAGACTTTGACGCCTCGGCCAAGGCGGCGCTGGCCCGCAAGCTGGCGGCCCTGGACGAGGTGGGCGTGCAATATCTGGCCATCCTGTTCGACGACATGCGTGGCGATCTGCCAAAGCTGGCCCAGACCCAGGCGAGAATCCTGGGCTGGATCTCAGAGCGCACCCGCGCCAGCCGGCTGATCGTGTGCCCAACCTACTACAGCGACGATCCGGTGCTCGACCGGTACTTTGGCGCGCGGCCCGAGCGCTACCTCGCGGACTTCGGAGCGGCGCTTGACCCGGCCATCGACGTGTTTTGGACCGGAAGCGAGGTGTGTTCGCGGGAATTTCAGCCCGGAAGTCTCGATCGCGTCGCTGAAGGGCTCCGTCGAAAGCCAGTGCTGTGGGACAACTATCCAGTCAACGACGGGCCGATGATGTCGCGCTACCTGCACCTGCGAGCCTTCACCGGCCGGCCGGCATCGATCGCGCCGCATATCGCCGCCCATGCCGTCAACCCGGCGCTGCAGCCGCTGCTGACCCGCATCCCGGCCCTGACTTTGGTCGACAGCTACCGGCGGGGCGACGCCTATGACTACGGCGCGGCTTTCGATGGCGCGGCCACGTTGGTGCTAGGCGCCGAACTGGCGGCGCTGGTCCGGCGGCATCTGGCGTCTTTTCAAGACATCGGCCTGGATCGTCTGGACGAAGCGGCGCCCAAGCTTCGAGCGCGCTTCGCCGCCATCGACCATGCCGGGGCGCGGGAGATCGTCGCGTGGCTGGACGGCGATTTCGCCATCACGCGGGCCGAGATGGAAGCTTCCTAGAGACGATGAACCCTCGCCCGCTGAGGTTCTGGGATCTGGCGCTCTATGGCGTGGCCATGACCCTGTCGATCCGGTGGATCGCCGCGGCGGCGGCGGCCGGACCGGTGTCCCTGGCTTTGTGGGCCTTGGCCGTGGTCGGTTTCATGGTGCCCCTGGCGATCGCCACCGCGGAGTTGACCACAAGGTTCGACGGTGACGGCGGCGTCTATCTGTGGACGGCGCGGTCGCTTGGGCCGTTCGCCGGCTTCATGTGCGCCTGGCTCTATTGGACATGCAATCTGCCGTTCTTTTCCAGCCTGCTCTACTTTATCGCCAATGCCCTGGCGGCGGCGGGCGGACCGGGCGCACGGGCCGCCGTCGCCGACCCGGCGGCCTTCGTCGCCCTGGCGTTTGTCTTGGCGGCGGCCGTGGCGGCGCTGCATCTGGCTGGACTAGGCGCCGGCAAGTGGCTGGCGAGTTTCGGCGCGGCCGCGACCTGCGCCTTGTTGGCGCTGTTGATTGTCGCCGGGGGTCTATTGTGGGCCAGCCATGGACCGGCGACCCATTTCGCTTGGAAGGGCCTAGCGCCGCCGCTCAACGCCGACGGCGCGGCGCTTTGGGCGACGATGGTGTTCGCCTTCGGCGGTCCCGAGGCCCTCGCCCTGCTGCGCGGCGACGTTGCGGGCGGAACGCGCCAAATCCTGCGGGTGCTGGCCGTCGTAGGGCTGGGGCTCGCCGTGGCCTATGTGCTGGGCACCCTGGCCATGCTGAGCATCCTGGCCCCCAGCGAGGTCTCGCGCCTCTCCGGCGTTCCGGATGCCCTTCGTCTCAGCTTGACACGTCTGGGTCTTGAGCCGCTCGCGCCAGCCGCCCTGGTGCTTCTGGCGCTTTCCATGCTCGGCGGCTACAGCGCTTGGTTCGGCGTGGCGGCGCGGCTTCCTTTCGTGGTCGGAGTTGATCGTTACCTGCCGTCGCTGTTCGCCTGGCGCCATCCGCGCACCGGCGCTCCAGTAGCGGCGATCCTCGTCCAGACTCTCGCGGTCTTCGCCCTGATCCTGCTGGGCCAAGCCGGCGCGACGGTGAAGGCGGCTTACGACTTTCTGGTCTCGATGAGCGTGCTTTCCTACACCTTGCCGTTCGTCTTGATGTTCGTGGTTTATCTGCGGGTGCAGGCTTTGCCGCTTCCCGCCGGCGGCTGGACTCCCGGCGGCGCCGGCGTCGCCCGCCTGGTGGGGGTGATTGGTTTGGTTGTCACCGTCAGCGCCATCGCCTGCACCCTGGTTCCCAGTCCCGAGGCCGCCAATGGGCTCGCCGCCGTGGCCAAGTTGGTGCTCGCCTCGGCGGTGTTGATCGCCAGCGGCGTGCTGATCTGGCTAGTGGCGCGGCGAAATGAAGCCGCGTCGAACGCCCGCCCCTCAGTCGGCGTGAAATAGCCGGCGCAACCTTAACGTGATGTGCCGGGCCTCGCGGCCGACAAAGAAGGCGGCGTCCTCGAAACGCGGACCGCGGGCGCGCAGCGGCGCATCATTGGAGAACCCGATCCGCTCCTTGGGAATGCCAAGGATATTCTGGTGCACGATCCCCTGGTCGGTCTCGTCGTGAAAGGCTTGGGCGGCGTATTCGCCCGGAGCGACCCGCGCGATCTTGACCACGGTGGCGCCCACCATCGCCGGCGCCTGCCCCTGATAGGGGCAATCATCGGTAAGGAACGTTCTCTTGGTGCAGAGCTCCACGCGCACATGGCCGCGCGCCTGGGCGATGCCCGTGACGGCCACCTCCACCAGAGCCGCATGAGCCGACCCCGCCAGGAGCGCCATGACCACGGCGGCGCCGACGATCGGATCCCGCGCGCCGCGCGACATCCTGCGATCAAGATCAGAGCCCATGAAATTCCTTCGAGCGCCAACCCCCCGGCGCTAGCGAGGGGTCCGCCATACCGCAAAGCCATCCGCTCGGTCAAATCAGGCGGATCGTTACAATCTGAAAGCCGCGCAACGGGATTTGGCAGGCGCTTTTGCTGATCGCGATCGGGCTCAGGCGATCTTCCAGGGTGTTGCTGAGCCAAGCCTTGGTCACCTTGGGGCCGAAGACAAGCCGCGCCGACGTTCGCCCGCCGCCGCTTTCGTACAGCCGGACAACCCAGCCCTGGCCGTCCTCGGCCGGCTTGATGGTGTCGATGATCGCCGCCTCGGGAGTCGCCTGGACGACAGAAGTCCGCAGCACCGGCGCGACCTCGCCACGCATCCACAGGATCGGCCGGTTGAAGCAGGCCGCCCGGCCCACCGTCCCCGCCGCTCGCCAGTCGCCGGCGTGAGGAAAGAGGCCATAGCGAAAGCGATGCTCGCCGATGTCGGCCCCACGATCAGGCGACATGGGGCCGCGCGCCAGGCTGAGCGCCATCTGGCCGCGATGAACCGAAAAGCCGTAGCGTGCGTCGCTAAGCAGGGAGACGCCGAAACCGGGCTCGGCGAGGTCGGTCCACCGGTGGGCGGGAACCTCATAGCGCGCCAGATCGGCATCGGTGTTGTCATGGGTCGGCCGCTCCACCGCTCCGAAGGCGGTCTCGTAGGTCGCGGTCATCGCGCGGACCGCGACGGGGAACACCGCCTTGAGCCAGGTGCGCCTCTCGCGCCAATCCAGATGGGTGTCGAATTCCAAATGGTCGCTGGCGGCGTCCAGGCGAACGGTCTGGGTCATCGCGCTGGCCGCGCCCAGCCGGCGCTCGAAGCGGACCTCGGCGCGCAGGGGCCCCCTGGCGACCACCTCGTGGGTATGGGCGTCTGGCGCATCCCTGGCCGTCTCCAAGGCGAAGGGATCGACGTCCCAGGCCTCATAGGCGGTGGGCCGATCCTCGAAGAGGACGATGCGATTGCCCTCGCCGCTGAGGGACTCGCGGCCGGTGGCGTGGTGGATGAGCGATTTGAGCGCGCCGCCGGCTGTCAGTATGGCGGTCAGCCGCCCGTTCTCCAGTCGCACCTCGCCGGACCTGCCTCGCGTCACGCGGACACTTTCCGCCGCCTCGGCGATCGTCCCGGCGGCGAAGGCGGGCGCGCGAATGAAGCGAGGAACGCAGTCCGGGTCGAGCGCCACTTCGGCGCGGTCAAAGCCGACCGTGTTCACCGGGCGAGGCTGGCCCCTCGCGCTCTCCGCCTCGCCTAGTCCCGTGAGCAGTTCGCCGCTCAGCCGATCAACGTCCCGCGCCAGGTCGCCGAGCTCGACGTTGGCGCGCGCATAGACCTCGGCGATGCTGCTGCCCGGCAGGATGTCGTGGAATTGGTTGGTCAGCAGGACGCGCCAGAGTCCTTCGATGCGTTCTCGTGTGGGCGCCGGCCGGCCGGCCAGTGCGCTGGTGGCTGCCAGAAAATCCAGGGATTGCAGGCTTCCCTCGAGCTGGCGGTTCAATCGCTTGATTTCCGCCTGGCTGGTGTAGGTCCCACGGTGATATTCGAAATAGAGCTCGCCTTCGATGATCGCGAGATCATCGATCCTGGTCTCCAGCGCCTCGAAGAATGTGTCGGGATCCGATATCTCGACCCGCGGCGCGCCTTGCAGGTCGGCGCAGCGGACGAGCCGCTCGATCATCCCCGGCGTCGGACCGCCGCCGCCGTCGCCGTGGCCAAAGAGATACATCGCTTCGCCTGAGCGGTCGGCGTCCTTGTAGTTGGCGGCGTGGTAGCGAAGCTCCTCCACCGTGGCGACGCCATTGTAGGTGTCGGCGGGGGGGAAGTGGGTGACAACCTCGCTGCCGTCCAGGCCGCGCCAGCGGAAGCTGTGATGCGGCGGACTGGTGAAGCGGTTCCACGACAGCTTCTGGGTCAAAAAGCGGGTCATGCCCGCCTCGCGCATCAGCTGGGGCAGCTGGCCGCTGTAACCGAACACATCGGGATTCCAGAACACCGTCGAGCGGGCGCCGAAAGTGCGGTCGAAATAGCGCTGGCCGTAGAGGAATTGGCGCGACAGCGACTCTCCGGAGGGCAGATTGCAGTCCGGCTCGACCCAGCTGCCGCCGATCGGGATCCATTGGCCTCGCTTCACCTTGGCCTTGATGCGCGCGAAGAGGTCCGGATCGGCCTGCTCGATGACGGCGTACTGATAGGCCTGCGAACAGGCGAACTTGAAGTCGGGATATTCGTCCATCAGGGCGACGGCGGTGGCGAAGGTGCGTTGGCACTTTCGCCGGGTTTCCTCGATGGGCCACAGCCAGGCGGTGTCGATGTGGGCGTGGCCGACGGCGAAGGCCTGGTGCGTCACTTCGCCGTTGCGCGCGCCAAGCAGCGCGTCGAGGATGGCCTGACCGGCCGGCCAGGTGGCGCGGTCCTCGGGCCTTAGCACATTGCACACCCGGTTCAGGTCATGCAGCAGCCGGCCCGCCCAGGTGGTGTCGAGCGCCGGACGCACGGCGGGCGAGGCCACGCCGCCGGACGCGCGGGAGGTCTGCGGCGGGTTCCTGTCAGCCTCAAGCTGACGCAGAACCTCGAAGTCATGGAAGAGCCGCCAGGCGTCGGCGTCGAAGCGGCGCAGTTCGCACACCGCCAGGGCGTAACCCTCGTCCCGCGAGCCTCTGCCATCGCCACCGCCGTGATCGGCGCCAAAGGCGCGGTTGCAGGCGACTTCCACGTGGAAGGTCAGGGACTCGCCGCCCCGCGCCTTGACGACCAGCGGCGCGTCCTCACGGTCGATGTTCAGCCCTCGGGCCGAGCGCCCGTCCAGCCACAGCATCGCCTCGGAGGCGCTGTCCCAGCGCAGATCGACCCGCGCCCCGGCCCAGTCCTTGGACACGGACGCGGTGACGCGGAACCAATAGGTCGCCCACAGAGGGCCGAGCGGCTCGCCGACCTCGACCGCGTGATAGGGGAGGGCGGCCGCCTCCTCGAAGCCGATCCGCCCGACAGGTCCCGTCATCTCGATAAGATCGACGCCCGCGCTGGCCGGATGGATCGCCCTCCGCAGCCGCCTGGCGAACGCCGCCAGCCGCGCCCGCGTATAGCCGGCGTACCGCCCCCGGGGCCGGGCGACGTCGCTGGGTGGGGCGGTGACTTCGTTCAATTTTCGCCCTCTCATCGCAAAACTAGTGACAACCCCGTCGCGGAGAAAAAGTGACACCAACGTCGGTGTCAAAGGGACCTTCCAGCAGGCGATATGGTTTCGGGCGAGGCGGACCGAAGAACAAGCCCTCGCCCACGTCAAAGGCTTGACTCAGAAAGGCGCAGTTTTGGCCATGTCTCGCGACACGATAGCCACTGATAATCAACACTTGGAACTTCGCATCGGCCCCCATCCGCCGGACGCCAACCGCAAGATCAATCCTACCATCGCCGTTGAAGTCTCCAGTCACGTAATACGGGTGGTAGCTGGGATCGGCGACCCAAGCACCCCGGGTCATGGTGCGTATGTCCTTCAGTTCGTCGTCGCACTTGCATTCGGCGTCGTCGATCACGCGAAATTCTTGATGCAGTGTCAGCCAATTCTCGATTGCTGCGCCAGCAACTCGATCAATGAACGGAGGCAAGTTTGGGCGTCCGGAGAAAGGCGCCGCTTGAGTTACCAGTGCGATTGAACAGCTTGCGATCCACGCCGCGAATGCCCCACGCATCCTGACCCTTTCTAAGACGCTCAACTCATCTCTACGGCGGGTCGGGATTGATGCGAAATTCGGCTATCACGCCTCCGCCTACGCAGGGAATAAGCTACCTGGGTTGCAACCGTTACGCGAGATCCGCCCCCATGCCCCACCCCCTCAACGTCCTCTTCATCACCGCCGATCAGTGGCGAGGCGACTGCCTGTCGGCGGCGGGGCATCCGGTGGTGCGCACACCTCATCTCGACGGCCTGGCCGCCGAGGGCGTGCGATTCCAGCGCCACTACGCCAACGCCGCGCCTTGCGGGCCGAGCCGCGCCTGCCTGCACACCGGGCTCTATGCCCACAACCACCGCTCGGTGACCAATGGTACGCCGCTGGACGTGCGTCACGCCAATTGGGCGCGGATCAGCGCCGCGCTCGGCTACGATCCGGTCCTCTTCGGCTATACCGACACCAGCGCCGATCCGCGCGGCCTGGCCGCCGACGATCCGCGGCTTTTCACCTACGAGGGGGCGCTGCCTGGCATCCGCGTGGTGACCGCCATGAGCGGGCGGCCCACGGCGTGGACCGACTGGCTCGCCGCCAAGGGTTATGAGACGCCCGACGATCCCGGGCAGGCTTACGGCTGGCGCCATGCGGGGGTGGAATACGAGGACGGAGCGGCCCATCCCCGGCCGCTCGCGTTTCCGGAGGAGGTCGACGACACCGCTTTCCTCGCCGGCGAAGCCATCGACTGTATGCGCGCCGCCACGGCTCCGTTCGTGGCGCACGTCTCGTTCCTGCGGCCGCACCCGCCCTTCGTGGCGCCAGAACCCTACAATTCTCTGTATGATCCGATGACGGTCCCTGGGTTCAACCGGCGAGAGACGCCGGAGGCGGAGGGGCGCCAGCACCCCTGGCTTGCCTGGCAGCTTGGCCGGCGGGGCTTTCGAGCGCCGGCGGACGAGAAGCGGCTACGCCGCCTGAAGGCGATCTACTACGGCCTGATCAGTCGGGTGGACGCGGAGATCGGGCGGCTGATGGCCTTCCTTCGGGAAAGCGGCTTGATCGACCGCACCCTGATCATCTTCACCTCTGACCACGGCGAGCAGCTCGGCGACCACTGGCTGCTCGGCAAGTGCGGCTATTTCGATGAGAGTTTTCACATCCCCCTAATCATCCGCGATCCCCGCGCCAGCGCCGATCCCGGGCGCGGGTGGGCGGTCGAATGCTTCACCGAGAGCGTCGATGTCATGCCCACCCTGCTGGAGGCGATAGGGGCGGAAACTCCCGTGCAGTGTGACGGGCGGGATCTCACGCCCTTCCTTCGCGGCGAGCCGGCCCCGGCGAACTGGCGCCGCGAGGCTCACTGGGAATACGACTTCCGCGACGCCGCCGACGACGCGGCCGAGCGCGCCCTCGGCCTCACCCTGCATCAGTGCGCTCTCACCGTCCTGCGCGGTGAGCGGGACAAGTATGTCCATTTCACGACTTTGGCGCCCCTGTTCTTCGACCTGGAGCGGGACCCTGGCGAGATGGACGCCGTGGCCAATGATCCTGCGCACGCATCGAGAGTGCTGGCCTGCGCCCAGAGGCTGCTGTCCTGGCGGATGAACCACGAAGACGAGACGCTCACCCACATCGCCCTCACCGAAGACGGCCTCGTGGCGCGACCCTCTCCGCGCTGAGGAATTGCGGCAGGAGGCTGGGTCTAGGAGGTGGACGCCGTCGCCGAGGCGGCTCGGATATCGGCGAAGTGGCGCTGCTGAACGACGTAGCCCTTGGCCTCATTGGTCTGGAAGAGGGCCAGATCCTCCTCATCGTGATCCGAAACGGGGGTCAGCGCCGCGTCCATATAGTCGGACCGACCCTTCTGGCGCTTGAGGCGGTAATAGGCCGGTGAGAACCTGGCATAGAGCGCCGCCCAACGGGCGAGCTTCGACACGGTCTCCAAGCCATAGCGTGGATAGAAGAGCAAGGGTGTCTGCAATGGCCGGCCCGGCCTGCGGTCGCGCCGCACCTTTCGGCGAACCAGCCCGCATTCCAGGGGGTGCACATCCTCTATCTCGATCGCGCCCATGAACCATCCCAGCAGGAACAGCACCTTGCCTGGACTGTTTCGCGTCGCGACCGCCCGCTTCATGACCGTGATCACGTGGTCGGGCGTGTAGAAGGCCCTCCAAGCGGCGCGATAGACGCCCTTCCACTCGGCCGCGCTCATCAACGGATGACCGGTGCAAACGTGGTTCAGGTCATACTTATTGAGATCGGGGTCCACCCAGACACCCCGGTCAAGAAGGCGCTTATGGTCCTCTGAACCGGGCAGCGGTGTCAGGTAGAAGAACTCCAGGATGTCTACCGGCAACTCGTTCTTGACGGTCTCCACATCGCGCAGAATCCGTTCGGGCGTATCGTTGGGAAAGCCCAGGATGTAACCGCAATAGGTAATCACGCCGGCCGCCTTCCAGGCCAGGAGCATCGCGCGGTATTCGGTGATCTTGTTTTGTCGCTTTTTCGCCGCCATCAGGTTGTCTGGACTTATGTTCTCAAGCCCGATGAAAGCGCGCCTGACCCCGGCGCGCGCGGCTTTCTCGATGAAGCCGGGCAGGCGGTGACAGAGCGTATCGACCTGGATAATCAAGTGTATGCGGATCTTCTCCACCTCTTGCAGATGGATCAGCCGGTCAAAGATCGCCTCCCAGGTTTTGTTGCGGGCGAAGTTGTCATCAGTGATGAAGTAGCTGGAAACGCCCAAAGCGTGATTGGCCCGGATGATCGCCTCGATGTCGTCGGGCGTGCGGCGACGTGACTTTCGTCCCTGAACATTGATGATGGTGCAGAACGAACACTGGAACGGGCAACCACGTCCGGCGTCGAAGCTCGACGTGGCTCCAAGGGTGCGCCGCATCACGGGCAGGGGCAGATTCGGTATGGGCTCGCCTTCCAGCCCCGGCAGGTCGTCCATGAAGTTGTAGACCGGCTTCAATGCGCCGGCCATGGCGTCGCGCAGAACTCCGGCGAGTCGACCCTGCTCCGCCTCGCCGGCGAAGACGAAACAGCCCAAATCGAGGACCTTTTGCACATTGGCCTCGACCCCCGGCAGCATGGCCAGTGTTCCCGATACATGGAACCCGCCGACGCCGACGGTTAGGCCAAGCCCGCGCAACCGCCGCGCCAAATCCAGCGCGCGGGGGAACTGGTTGGACTGGACGCCCACGAGCATCACCAAGCCGTCGCCCGCCCCGTGGATATCTCGAGCGATCCGTTCGGGACGCACGCGGGCGTTCGTCTCGTCGATGGCGATCAACTTGAGGTCGACCTCGGGGCCGAGCGCGCGCGCCGCCTGCAGGTCCTGAGCCAGGCCATAGAGGCAGGCGAGCGAATTGGCCGGGATGGGGGAGCGCACCCATTGGATGACGTAGCCCTCGTCGTCGTAGTGCGAGGGCTTGACCATCACCAGCAGGAACCGGCGCCGTTTGGCTTGCGAGTCCATGCGCGCTCCACAATGAACCATCAAAGTATCGCACCGCCGCCAACCCCCAGCAATGTGGCCGCCCCACGCACATCGGATTCGCCTTGTCGCAGGCGACTTGCCGCGCGGGCTGCCATCGGCCAAGCTGGCGATCCATTTGGAGAGATCGAGGGCCTTGCCGGTGAGCGTATTGCGAAGCCTATGCGCCGGATTGGCGGCCGTTCTTCTGTCCTGGACGGCGACGATGGGCGCCGCGCAACCGGCCGCCGATCGGCCGGTGCATCGCTTTCTGGCCATCGCCATCTCGCCCGACGGCCGCTACGTCGCCTCGGTGGAAGGCGACTCTCCGCCTTCCGGCTCTTTCCCGACCCGCCACGACCTGGTGATCCGAAGCGCCGACGGGTCGGCGAGCGTCATGGTCGCGTTGCCCTGCGGACGAGTGGTCGAATGTTGGCCGTCTTCGCCCGTTTGGTCGCCCGATGGCGCGCGTCTGACCTTTGCATTGCGCACTCCGGGCACTCACGCCCGGTCGCTCTATTCGGCGGCCCCGGATGGCGGCCAGCTCACCAGGTTGGCGCAGTTTGACGGCACGATCGGCGAGCTGAAATATGCCCGCGATGGACGCCTAGCCATGCTGGCCACGGCCGGGGCGACCAAGGAGGTGGGAGCGACCCAGGCGGGGGCGCCGATGACCGGTGACCTTTCCGGGCCGCCGCGCGAGCAGCGTATCGCGATCCTCGATGGCGACCGGCTCGACTTCGTCTCGCCCCCCGACCTCTATGTCTATGAATACGACTGGCTGGCCGACGGCGGCGGCTTTGTCGGAACGGCTGCTCCCGGCGACGGCGATGACAACTGGTGGGTCGCCAAGCTCTACACATTTTCCGGCGGCGCCGCGCGGGTGCTCTTTGCGCCGCCCGATCAGCGCCATCAGATCGCCAATCCACGCGTCTCTCGAGATGGGCGGACCGTCGCCTTCATCAGCGGGATCATGAGCGACTTTGGTTCTACCGGTGGTGATGTGTTCACCGTGCCGGTCGCCGGCGGCGTCGCCACCGACATCACCCCGGAACTTGCCGCCTCGGCGACTTCGATCGGCTGGGGCTGCGATGGACGCCTCCTGGCCCGATTGTTGGCCGGCGCACAGACCCAGATCGTTGAGCTCGGGAGAATCGGCCAGGCGCGGCCGGCGAAGGTCTTATGGAGCGGCGGCGAATCCCTGGAGGGCGATAAGGCGGGCCTCTCCCTTGCTTGCCCCTCGCCGATTACGGCGCTGGTCCACGAGAGCTTCACCGCCGCTCCGGAGATCGAGATCGGCAAGATTGGCGCGTGGCGCGATCTCACCCATGCCAACGCCGGCCTCGCCATGCCCCTGGAAGCGCGCAGCCTGACCTGGACGAGCGACGGCGCGCGGGTGCAGGGCTGGTTGCTGCTGCCGCTTCGCGCCGCTGGCAAGCTGCCCATGATCACCCAGGTGCACGGTGGCCCGGCCGCCGCTGCCGCCCCGCGCTTCTTCGGTCCGGGTCTAAGCCGCATCCTCCTGGAGCACGGCTACGCTCTCTTCCTGCCCAACCCGCGCGGCAGCTTCGGCCAGGGTGAGGCCTTCGCGGCGGGCAACGTCCGCGATCTGGGCCATGGCGATCTGCGCGACATCCTGGCCGGCATCGACGCTGCAGAGCGCTCGGCGCCCATCGATGAGGGACGCCTGGGCCTGACCGGGGGCAGCTATGGCGGCTTCATGACCATGTGGGCGGTGACCCAGACCCACCGCTTCAAGGCCGCCGTCGCCGCCGCCGGCATCAGCGACTGGCTCTCTTATTATGGCGAGAATGGCATCGATCAGTGGATGATTCCCTATTTCGGCAAGTCGGCCTACGACGACCCGGCCGTCTACGCCCGCTCCTCGCCGATCAACTTCATCGGCGCCGTGAGGACACCGACCTTCGCCTATGTCGGCGCCCTGGACATCGAATGTCCGGCCCCACAGACGCAGGAATTCTGGCACGCCCTGCGTGACCTGGGAGTTCCGACGTCGATGGCGATTTACCCCAATGAAGGCCATGGGCTGCGCGACCCGGCCCATTTGGCGGACTCCGAGCGACGGTCGCTCGAATGGTTCAATCGCTACCTGAAGTAGAGCGCGGCTCGGCCAAGCGGGACATCCGGTAGCTCGCCCTCGAGGGCCGAGCCTCGTGTCCACTCCCTCGCCACGCTATGGGAGTGGGGTTGAGCGGTGGCGGCGGCGCGCGGGTGGAGTGGCGACATGAAGGACTCGATGTTTGGCTGGATCCGAGGCGTCGCGCTCGCGTTCGCGCTGGTGGGGCCGGCGGCCGCCAGGCCGATCGCCTGGGTGCAGATGGTGGGGGGGGGGGCCGAGGCGCGGCTGGTGACGCCGGCGCCGACCTGCCCGGCGATCATTATCGACGGCGCCGCGCGCCCGATGCGGCAGCGCGCGGGGCCGACCGAGACCTATCCCAATCGCGTCTGCGCGGCGGCCTTGCCCGCGGGTGTGCGGCGGGTCGTGGTCGAAGGCGTGGCCCTGCCGATCCCCAGGGCCCGGCCGCGGCGGTTGGTGATCCTGGGTGACTCCGGATGCCGCCTCGAGGGTCCGGTGGTTCAGCACTGCAACGATCCTGGCGGCTGGCCATTCGCCCGTATCGCCGCCCTGGCCGCAGCAAAGCGGCCGGACCTCGTGATTCACGTCGGTGATTATTATTATCGCGAGACGCCCTGTCCCACCGGCGACGACGCCTGCGCGGGCAGCCCCTACGGCGATCGCTGGGCGACCTGGAAGGCGGAGGTTTTCGATCCCGCCGCGCCCCTGCTCGCCGCCGCGCCCTGGGTATTCGCCCGCGGCAACCACGAGAGCTGTCAACGCGGGGCCCCGGGCTGGTTTCGACTTCTGGACGCGGACCCCAAGCCTCGGACCTGCCCGGCACAGAGCGATACCTTCGCGGTGGACGTCGCCGGCGCGCGCCTGTTCATCGTCGACAGCAATGACACGAACGACTTTACCGCGCCTCAGATGCTGGTCGCTCCCTTTGCGGCGCGGCTAAACGGCGTGGGCGGTGGTCGCGGCGAGGGCGTCGCCTGGATCGTCACCCACCGTCCGATCTGGAATGCGCTGCGGCTCGGCGACCTGCTGACCGACGGCGTGGTCAACGCCACCGAGCGCGCGGCGGTCAAGGGGCGGAGTCTGGCGGGCGTGCAGTTGGTCCTGTCGGGACATGTGCATAACTTCACCAGTCTCAGCTTCGGCCAGGCTCGCCCGCCGCAGCTCATCGTCGGCACCGGCGGCGACCTGCTCGACCTCAACGATTCGCCCCCGCCGGCGACAGGCGCGCCGACCGTCGATGGCCTGACCGCGCGAGCCTTCACCATGGGCCGTTTCGGCTACTTTGTTTTCGACCGCCAAGGCGGCGACTGGGTGGGTCGTTTCCACGATCTCAGCGACAAGGTCGCCGCTATCTGCCGCCTGCACGGCCGCGACCTCAGCTGCCGCTCGCCCACGCGCCCTTAGGGGAGACCCTCCCCCGTGGGCGGGAGTTCGATCACAAGCTGGTCCCCCGCCGGAATGATCACCGGTTTGATCTTGGCGCGCGTCAGATTGGCGTTGAGGGCGGCCAGATCATGGTCGCGCAGCGCGACCCAGGCGCCCCACAGAGCGTCGATGTCGGCGATGGCCCCCGCGGCGATGGTCTGTTGTGGCTGGGTGGGAGCAAGATCGGCGCCTTCCAGATCGCTTTCGATACCGCTCAGGATGCCGGCTTCGGCGAAGAAACCGGGCCGCGAGGCCGGAGCCTCGGTTCGCTTGGAGAGGGCCACGACCTGGTCGGCGAGGGCGGCGTCGCCGTCAGCCTTAAGTTGCGTCCGTAGCACCACGAGCTGCGCGTGCACGTCGGCCATTTCACCGTAGCCGCGCGTTGATGTCGCGAGGCCGGCGGCGATCTCTTTTGACAGGGCGAGCGAGGCATTGAAATCAGCGGCGCGGGCGACCGTCCGTGGGTCCTGAATGACGGTCAATTGAGTGCGCTCGGCCCTGCCGTCAACGGTCAGGATCACTTGATAGACACCCGGCGCCGCCAAGGCGCCTTCGGGCGAGATGGGCGTGTCGCGGCCGGCCGCGGCGGCGATGGAATAGCCATAGTCGATGGCGGTCGGTCGGCTCCATCGCAGATTCCACAGCGCCTGATGCAGGCCCGCCCCGCTTGCGAGAGGCGCGTCCGGGCGAACCCAGTCGGCGGTGAAATAGCGCTCCGCGTCGGGCCTCGTCGAAGGCTCGCTGGTCAGTCGCTGAACCAGGACTCCGGCGGCGTCACGGATGTCGAGGGTGACCGGTCCCTTGGCCGGCGCGCCCAGCCAGTAGTCGATGACCGCGCCGGCGGGCGGATTCTCGCCGGCCGGCTCCTCGGCTGGCAGAGGCGTGTCGCGGTTGCCATTGGCTCGCGCCCGCACCGCGATCGCGGGTTCAAAGAGGTGCGCCCTGTCCCGAGCGATGTTCGGGCTGCTCTGGCGCAGGAGAGCAAGGTCGCCCAGGATCCACAATGCGCGCCCTTGGGTGGCGGCGACCAGGTCATCGCCGTGGATGAGGAGATCGCGCACCCAGGCGGTGGGCAGATTGCCTTGCAATGGGCGCCAGCGGACGCCGTCGTCGAAGGAGACGAACACGCCGATGTCGGTGCCAGCGTAAAGCAGCCCCTCTCGCACCGGGTCCGCGCGGACCACCGCGACGAAGTGGTCGCGGGGCAGGTCGCCGGCCGCGTCCCGCCAGGTGGCGCCATAATCGCGCGTCACATAGACATGCGGCTGCACATCGGACTGGCGCTGATTGTCCACGGCGACATAGGCGACCCCGTCCTCGCGCGCCGAGACATCGATGGCGGCGATCTTGGCCCATTCGGGAACCTGCGGCGGCGTGACGTTCGCCCAGTGCGCGCCGCCGTCGCGCGTCAGCTGCACCAGACCGTCATCGGTCCCCACCCACAGTTCGCCGGCGCGCCTGGGCGACGGCGCCATGCTCCAGATGCCGCCATAGCCGCAGGCCTTGGCGTCGGCCACCGCCACATCTCCATCGCACCGAACCGCGCCAGCGACCTTGCCGGTGAGGTCGGGGCTGATGATCGACCAGTGGGCGCCCCGATCGGCGGAAGCGAACACGACCTCGCCGCCGAGATAAAGCATCGTGGGGCCGACCTTCGACACCGCCAGCGGCGTCACCCACACGAAGTGGTGCAGGGTCTTTGTCTGTCTCTGGCCATAGGTGGAGATCGGATAGGGGGTGATGTTAGCCGATTGCCCTGTCGTCGCGTCGAAGCGACTGACCCTGCCGCCCAGGCCCGAACCATAGACGATGTTCGGATCGTCGGGATCGGGGATGTCATAATCGCGCTCATCGCCGCCGACCGGGCGCCAATCGCGCGCGTCGATGGCGCCGTAGTCGGAGCGGCTGACGACGCCGACCGTGCCGCTGTCCTGCTGGCCCGAATAGACGCGGTACGGAAACCGCTGGTCGGCGGCCAGGTGATAGAACTGGCCGGTCGGCTGATTATACCAGCTCGACCATGTCCGCCCGCCATCGACGCTGACCACGACGCCCTGATCGCTGGCGGTCGCCATGTGATCGGGCCGAGCCGGATTGATCCACACTTGGTGATAGTCGTCTCCCCCCGGCGCGCCCTTGATGATCTCGCAGGTCTTTCCGCCGTCCCGACAACGACGGATCGACTGGCCGACGAGGTAGACCACGTCGGGATCGGCCGGATCGACGGTCACCCGGCTGGCGTAGTAGCTGGTGAAGGCCGACGCCGCGTTGACGCGCGCCCACGACGCGCCGCCGTCGTCCGAGCGATAGAGCCCGCTGGCGGTCCGTGCCGAGACCACGGCGTAGATTCGCAGGCCGCCGGTCGTGCGTGTCACCGCCAGGCTGATGCGGCCGAGGGGCTCGGCCGGCCAGCCAGCGCCGCCAAGCCTTGTCCAACTGGCGCCGCCATCGCTGGATTTGTAGATTCCGCTGCCTGGACCGGCGACCTGGGTGAAGTAGCTTTGCCAGGGATATTGTCGCGCCTGCCAGGCGGCCGCGAAGATCACGCCCGGATCGCCCGGATCGGCCGCCAAATCCACCGCGCCGGTGTCGGCGTCGATGGCCAGGGTGTGCGTCCACGTGCCGCCGCCATCGACGGACCGGAAGACCCCACGCTCCGGGTTGGGACCGAAGAAATCTCCAAGCGCGGCGACCAGAACGATGTTCGCGTCGGTGGGATTGATCCAGATACGGCCGATATGGCGAGTCGCTTCCAGGCCCAGCGCCCGCCAACTCTTGCCTCCGTCGGTGGTCTTGAAGACGCCCGTCCCGCTCGCCACGTCATAGCGAGGCTCCGGTTGGCCGGCGCCGATATAGACTGTCTGAGGGTCGGAGGGCGCCACGGCGATCGCCCCGATCGGCGCGGTCGGTCCGCTGTCGAACAACGGGCGCCAAGTGCGGCCGGCATTGTCGGTGCGCCAGACGCCGCCGCCCGCGGCGCCGAAGAAGAAGGTGTCCGGACGACTGGAGGCGCCTTCCACCATCTCTCCCCAGCCACCGCGGAACGGCCCGATCAGGCGCCAGTGCGGACTGACATCGAAAGTGGGTGAGGGCGGATGGGTCACGGCGCCCGCTCCGCCGCTAAGAAGGCACAGAGCCACGGCGATGGCGGCCGGCATGGTGAAGGGGCGCTGGTCGCGACGCATGGGCGGTCCTTCCGGGGAAAGGAGTCCGCCAAACTGTGCGGCGATTGCTCGCGCTTCGCAAGTCGCCGCGCGGCGCGCTCAGCGGGGCGGCGGCGCGCCCGCGGCGGCCTCGGCGGCCTTTCTTGCCCGATGGGCCGCCCGCGCGGCCATCAGAGCTGATTGGCAATCGGCGGAAACCTCCGCCATGCGGCCCCTGAGGCACTGCATCACCGCGCCGTGGCCCGGTGTCACATTGGGGCGCAGCCGCTGGACATCCGGCCGACAGATACGGCCAGGTCTTGGACCGACGGGAACTTGAGCCGCGCTGGCGCCGGCGGCCAGCAAGCCGGCAGCGAGGGCGAAGGAGGCGAGAGGGCGATGTTTCATCGTGGTCTCCGGTGAAGCGGGGATGATCGTTCAACGCGCGACGCCGCCGGCTCCGTCGCCACCGCGCCTCCGGGCTAAGATCAGTCGAACCGTCCGATCGGAATCGCGCCTATAGTGAACGACTATGCCCATCCACCGCCTCCCCATCGACCTCATCAACCGCATCGCCGCCGGCGAAGTGGTCGAGCGGCCGGCCAGCGCGGTCAAGGAGCTGGTGGAAAACGCCATCGACGCCGGCGCCACCCGGATCGACATCCGGGCAGACGGCGGCGGCCTGAGCCGCATTCTGGTTGCCGACGATGGGACGGGCCTTAAGCGGGACGAGTTGCCCCTCGCCATTGAACGACACGCCACCTCCAAACTTACCCCCGACCCCGAGGGCGCTTATGATCTCTTGCGCATCGCCACCCTGGGTTTTCGCGGCGAGGCGCTGCCTTCGATCGGCGCCGTGGCCAGACTGTCAATTGCATCGCGCGCCCGGGGCGAGGCGGACGCCTACGCCATCGCGGTGGAAGCTGGGGCGGTGGCCGCGGCGTCGCCTTGCGCCTTCGCCGAGCCGCATGGCGCGCGGGTCGAGGTGCGCGACCTTTTCTACGCCACTCCGGCGCGCCTGAAATTCATGAAGTCCGCGCGCGCCGAAGCCATGGCCATCGCCGAGGAGGTCAAGCGCGCCGCCATGGCGGACGAGGCGGTGGCCTTTTCGCTCGATCTTGACGGTCGGCGGACCCTTCGACTTCCCGCCGAGGCGCGAGGAGACCAAGGCCGGCTGGCGCGTCTGGCCGCCATTCTGGGCCGTGAGTTCGCCGCCAACGCCCTCAGCCTCGACCAGGAGCGCGAAGGCGTCCGCTTGACTGGTTTCGCCGGCCTGCCGACCTATAATCGCGGCAACGCCGCCCATCAGTACCTGTTTGTCAACGGCCGCCCGGTCCGGGACCGGCTTCTCCATGGCGCCTTGCGCGCGGCCTACGCTGACTTCCTGGCCCGCGACCGCCATCCCGCTGCGGTGCTCTATCTTGAGCTCGATCCCGCCTTGGTGGATGTCAATGTTCATCCGGCCAAGGCCGAGGTGCGGTTTCGCGATCCGCCCCTGGTGCGCGGACTGATCATCGGCGCCTTGCGTCATGCTCTGGCTGGCGCCGGTCATCGCGCCTCAACCACAGTGGCGACCGCCGCCTTGGGGAGCTTCCGCCCGGGCGCGCCGGCGGCGGGCTTTTCTGCCCAGCGCTCCGGAGGATGGCCGCCGCCAGAATCCGATTTGCCGGGCCTCACCGGAGTCTCGGCGCGCGCCGAAGCTTGGGACGCATCGGAATCCGCGGACGCGGGTCTGCGAGTGGATGACCAAAGCGCCGACTTTCCCCTCGGCGCGGCGCGGGCGCAGGTGCACGCCACCTATATCGTCGCCCAGACTCGCGACGGCGTGGTGATCGTCGACCAGCACGCCGCCCATGAGCGCCTAGTCTATGAACAGATGAAGGCGCAGCTGGCCAGCGGCGGCGTGGCGCGCCAGGTGCTGCTGCTGCCCGAGGTGGTCGAGCTTGATCCCGCCGAGGCGGATCGCGTGTGCGCGCGCGGCCAGGAGCTGGCCGACTTGGGGCTGGCCATTGAGCCGTTCGGTCCGGGCGCCGTGCTGGTGCGTGAGACCCCGACCCTGCTTGGGGATACCGACGTCGGGGCCCTGGTTCGCGACATCGCCGATGACTTGGCCGAGCACGGGGACGCCCTGGCCTTGAAGGAACGGTTGGCCGAGGTGTGCTCGACGATGGCCTGCCACGGCTCGGTGCGGGCGGGACGGCTTTTGACGGCCGATGAGATGAACGCCTTGCTGCGCCAGATGGAGGCCACGCCGCACTCGGGCCAATGCAATCACGGTCGGCCGACCTATGTGGAGCTTAAGCTGGCCGACATCGAAAGGCTGTTCGGACGTCGATAGCGCCGTCAGGGTGACGGCGGGGGGGCTGCAAGGAAGCAGACCCGCGCCGCGCCCCAGACGCGGCGGTCGAGAACTTCATAGTCTGGCGCGTGCAGATCGGCTTCGCCGGCGCCGCGCTCCACGACCACGGCGGCGCCATGCGCGAGCCAACCACCGCTAGCCATGCTCGCCAGGGCGCGCTCGGCCAGACCTTGGCCATAGGGCGGATCGACAAAGGCCAGATCGAAGGCCGCTGATGGGGCCGATTGCTGGTCCAACCGCGCTGCGTCCCAGCCCGCCAACTCCGCCCGACCCTGCAGGGCAAGGCGCGCCAAGTTTCCGGCGATGAGTGCCTGTGCGGAGGGGGCGTTGTCCACGAACAGGCAGAACGCCGCGCCGCGCGAGAGCGCTTCCAATCCCAAGGCCCCAGACCCGGCGAACAGGTCGAGAACACGCAGATTCCGCAAACCGCGGGACCACGCGGCGTGTTCCAGGACATTGAACAGGGCTTCGCGCGTGCGATCGGCGGTGGGACGGGTGGAGTGTCCCTTCGGCGCCACAAGAGCGCGCCCGCGATGCTCGCCAGCCACGATTCGCATGAATTTGTCCTTTGGAATCGGCACTTCCTAGCCGATGAAGCGAGGCTTGGGCAAAGCGGTGTCTCGATGAGCGTGTCGGGCGTGTGGGCGGGACTGGCGGATTCGGCCTTTGTGGCCGATGTCGATGATTCGGACCGCCGGCCGGCGCGTATCGCCGCCACCATCGTCGTC
>Ga0182024_10008541_pt1 | contig 21517 bp, 22 predicted proteins | sample P32metaG_FD_120480 | JGI IMG/M metagenome (GOLD analysis project Ga0182024, IMG submission 120480) | Permafrost microbial communities from Stordalen Mire, Sweden - P3-2 metaG (Illumina Assembly) | ecosystem: Environmental > Terrestrial > Soil > Wetlands > Permafrost | place: Sweden: Stordalen...
ACAAAAGAACCTGGTGCTTGCCGGCGGCGTCGCCCTCAATTGTGTGGCCAACGGACGGCTCTTGCGGGAAGGTCCTTTTGAAAACATTTGGATTCAACCGGCTGCTGGAGACGCTGGTGGCTCTCTTGGTGCGGCCCTCTTCGTCTGGCATCAGCTTTTGGAAAACCCACGCCAGCCCGGGGTGCCAGACTCTCAAAAGGGCTCCTTACTCGGACCGGAATTTAGCAGTACAGAGATCGAGCGTTTCCTGGAAGAGTCGAACGTAGATTACGAGTACCACGGCAATGAAGCAGCGCTTCTTGCGCAGACCGCACGACTGCTGGCTGATGAGAAAGTGGTCGGTTGGTTTCATGGGCGCATGGAATTTGGACCACGCTCATTAGGCACACGCAGTATCCTCGGCGACCCGCGCTCAGCCGCGATGCAGACGACAATGAACGTCAAGATCAAATTCAGGGAGAGCTTCAGACCTTTTGCGCCATGTGTATTACAAGAATATGCACACGAATGGTTCGGCATGGAGCCCGGGCAAGAGAGCCCCTATATGTTGTTGGTGGCGCCTGTGTTAGACCGCCATCGCCGCCAGGTCGCCCGCGAAGACCTCGAGCGCATGCAGACTTCGAACAATCTGCTTGAACGCGTCAATGTGGTGCGTTCCAGCATCCCGGCAGTTACGCATGTCGACTATAGCGCCAGGGTGCAGACTGTTGATGCCATTCGGAATCCCCGCTTCCACGGGCTTCTTAAAGCATTTCACGCTCAAACCGGGTGCCCAGTGCTGGTCAACACCAGCTTCAATGTGCGCGGCGAACCAATCGTTTGCACACCGCAAGACGCCTACCGCTGCTTCCTCTCCACCGACATGGATGCATTGGTTCTTGGTGACTATATTATTCGGAAGGAAAAATTGAAACCAACTGCGTTGGTCGGTGCAGCCGATCGGCGCAGACATTTAGCACAATTCCAATTGGATTAAAACCATGCAATGGTCTGAGAAGCATCTTCACCCCTCCTTGCGAACGCTTCGGCAGTTCGGCGGTCTTAGCGTCATCTTTTTGTCATACGGCGCTTTCGTTCACGGTTACCTTCGCCAGCAAATGAATTTAGCGCTGGTCTTCGCAGCGTTGGCAGCCGGAATGGGTGTGCTTGCCCTAGTTAAACCGTCCTTCATTCGTCCTATCTATGTGGGTGCTATGGTAATCACCTTCCCCATTGGATGGACGGTATCCCGAGTCCTTCTCGGAATCATATACTACGGTCTGATCACTCCGATCGCATTGATATTTCGACTGATTGGCCGCGACGCCCTTTCTCTCAAGCACCATAGCGAAACTAAGACCTATTGGTTGCCAAAACTAATTTCCACCGATCCGAAACGATATTTCCGCATGTACTAGTCAAAACAGGAGTGCCGAGGAGTGACTGAAAAAGTAATCACCGAATTTGAAAAGGCCGCCTCACAAGAGCGTTCTGGCCTCATCAGTGAATGCTGGGATTTTCTCAATCAGAATAAAAAGTGGTGGCTGCTTCCCATTGTGACAGTGTTTTTCATCTTTGGTATTTTGATGCTGGCGGGAGGAACTGCCGCAGCACCATTTATCTATACGTTGTTCTAAACGCGGAACTTTTGCAATGACACAAATGAGCCCTCACCTCGTATCAGACAAACCAAACGACACTGCCGCGAGATCAAGATCCGTGCGTGATGTCTTAAGGCGCGGCATTGGCTTTTACAAGCTCGCTGCCGTCATTTTGATGAACACGATAATAACGCTCATCGTGGCCAATGTATTGAGTGATGTCGTCAATAGAATCTGGGAGAAACAGAGCCATCAGCAGGAAGACAGGCTGTGCGAATCGCTTTTCACAGAAAAGTATCACGACTATACCGTTCCACAATTGCGAGAGCTCCTGAAAGAGACCCGGCGCACACGCGAATATGAATTCGCACCGTACCTTGGCTACAAGTATCGTCCAGTGTCGCAAGAATACACTCACATTACTGCAGCAGGGTTCAGATGGTCGACCGATAACGGACCCTGGCCTCCCAGTGCCAACAATCTAAATGTCTTCGTCTATGGTGCTTCGACTACCTTTGGCAGAGGAGTGACCGACGATCAGACCATTCCCGCTCAGTTGCAAGAGTTCCTCAAAGGCAAGTGCGATAAGCCCGTTAAGGTCTACAACTTCGGCACAGCCTGCTACAATTCTACCGCTGAACGGATTCAGTTCGCGAACATGCTGGCACAAGGGCTCAGACCTGACGTCGCAGTCTTTATCGACGGCAATATTGATGCTCTGCATTATAGCGACGATCCGCCTCTCACCGGTGAGATGAGAGAACTCATGGAAGATCGCGGATATGGTTTGCTAAAAGCTGGCCGCCCATTTTTCCACGAACTTCCCATGACCAAACTCGCGAATAAATTGAGCGAAACGCTGGCCGAGAAAACAGGACACTCCAACAAAATCTGCTTCAATCAGGCACAGTTGGATCAGATCATCGCGCGCTACACTGCCAACTTCCCTCAAGCACAGTCAGATCATATCATCGCGCGCTACACTGCAAACAAACGCCTGATAGAAGTGCAAGCACGCGAATTCGGCGTGAACACTTTATTTGTCTGGCAGCCATGTTCAAGCTATAAGTTCAACCAGCTCTGGCAATGGATTATACATCCGGATTTTTCTCCTATTCAAATGGTTCCTACATATGAACGAATGGCTCAGAGGGTAAAGGATGGTTCTCCTGCGTTCACCAGAAATTTCCTCTGGTTGGCCGACATCCAAGAAGGCGCGACAGAGCCATGCTATCTGGACAACAGTCACTACCGCGCCAATCTCTGCAAAACAATTGGAATTGCCATTGGTCAGTCGCTGCTGAATCGACATTTGCTGGCACAAGAGATGACACCGCGGGTAGAGTCACCGACGAGGTAACGAAATCGTGGGGAAATGGAAACCCCTTGTCGGGCGCGTCGTTCTGCTCGTTGTCGTGCTCACACTCTGCTCGCTGACGCTGGAAGCAATGCTGCGCATGATTTACAGCCGAAATGGAATGCATTTCGGCATCGAAATGTGGAAATATGCCAAAGAGCTTAAACGCTCCAGCGCCATTCACGATCTCGGCCACGAACACATCCCTAACAGCGAAGCCTTTCTAATGGGTGTTCCAGTTAAAATCAATTCTGCCGGACTGCGCGACCGCGAATTCTCCCTGGACAAGCCGAAAGACACCTATCGCATACTTGCTCTGGGTGATTCGACAACATTTGGTTGGGGAGCTCACCAGGACAAGACCTATCCGAAGTTGCTCGAGCAAAAATTTAATGAAAAACCACCCGCTGGATGCCCACACCATTTCGAGGTGATTAATACAGGCGTTGGAAACTACAACACGGCTCAAGAAGTCACTTACTTCAAAGAGCGTGGACGACTGTACAAGCCAGACATGGTTTTGATCGGATTCTTTATCAACGATGCGGAGGAAACTCCGCGGGAACAGCGCAGTTGGTTGGCGAGAGAATCCTCACTCTACGTTTTCCTGAGTTCAGCCTATGATGGTTTGCTAAGACAAACAGGCGGGCGGCCAAATTATCGCGACTACTACAACGGCCTTTACGAAAAGGATAAACCAGGCTGGATCGGGTGCCAACAGGCTTTCCATGAATTGATCGATCTCTGCCATAAAGAACACATTGACTTGCGTTTTCTTCTCATTCCCGAGCTGCATACGTTGAAGCCGAATTATGAGTTTGAGGCGGTCAACGACAAGATAAAAGCAATCGCACAAGGTGCAAACGTTCCCGTTATCGATTTGCTCGACGGGTGCTCTGGACAAAACGCGCCTTCACTCTGGGTTTCGCCTGCAGACGATCATCCAAATGATCTAGCTTGTGAATTGTTCGCCCATCAACTCTACGCGACATTGCAATCGACAATTCAATGCGCTAAAGACAAAGTCCCTGATGGTGGTGAGAAAGATTCTGTCCGTACGACACCCCAGTCGAGCTCACAATAAGCGCAGCCACTGCGCTGTCAGAATCTTCCGCTCAACGGCGAAACTGTGATGTATCACAATTAATCTGGCATCGGTGTTCCGGTGGTTCACCTATATTCGGCTGTACATAAAACGTGGTTCTCCGCGAACCTTGTGGCAGCCGTTGCCGAAGACAACAAAGAGCTGACGCCGCTATCCGATGAAGAAATTGCTGAAGAAGTTCGAGCTGTGAAGCAAGCTTGAAGCAGCAAATGTTCCTCAATCGGCCACGCTGCCACCATCAACCAAACTACGAATTTGATTGAGCCTCAGCTTGATATGGTGCTTGAGCACCATATCGGAGGATTCCTTATACGCCTGGCAATAGAGCGCATTGGCATTGCCCAAGGTATTTGAGTAATCACACTCGGCCCCTATCCTCTCATTGGTCATTTCCTTTAGTGCCGGAATAAGCTCCTTGTACTTAAGCGCTTGCGTAAATAACTGCTCTGCCTGCTCTGAGGCTTGATGAGGGGTCAGGAGTTGGTGTAGTTTGTGTTCGTTTTCGCGCACATAGCGTGTCAGAACCTGTCTCATCAGCGGTTGGTAGCCAATCCCCTCTATCTGAGCGAGCTGCTTCAATTGCTCAATGACACTCTTCTGAATTCTGAAAGACAGAAGTTGCAAACCCATCGCCTCGTCTACGGCCTTGTCTTCCTCGTCTGAAGCTGGTCGGGCATGCTCCATTGAAGCCCCCAATTGTCTGGAATCCCAAAGTTCGCTATCTTTGTCAAACCTTTCAATGTCTCTTAGCCGATCGCTTTTCCTCTTCGTCATAAGTCAGTCCTCATGCCATTGCACTATAGATTCTCTCTTCTTCCGCGTTTGGATCATAAGCCGTTCTAATTACGATGTCTGTGGCGTCAAGCAGCATGTAGACTACCTTTAGCCTTCTGCCTGCTGCAGTCTGAGATATGAACCACCAAGTTGGCGGATCTGTCCGGTGTTCTTCCCGATCATCCAAGAGCGGTCTTTTAGTGCGGTTGCTAAAGCATTCAGTCACTTCCGCTTCAGTTACTTGGTGCACCTCCTTCAATTTCTTAGCGATCTTGTCGCTAATAAGTAACTGCATAACGCACTCACCTCATTGTAATACATTATAGCTATACAATAGCTCTCGATCGTCCCGAAACCCATTGGGGGCTTAGCCTGATTTGATTTGTCCCTAGTCCTGCCATCCGAGATCGAAGCCCGTTCCAGCGACAATCCAGTAGTCTTTGCCGACTCGCACCACGTCGCCGACGGACGTAGAACGGGTGGGCGAACCCCTTCTCCAACTGCGATCTAAATTTTGCGATCGGAAGAAAACTTCCTCCAGCGCACTTGGGATATTTTCTCCGGGAAGCTTGAATGTGTCCACTAACTGATACTCGCCGCGTAAGAATGCTTGCCTAATTTCATCACCTGTGGTGCCCCAGTCGTATCTCACTGTCACAAAGAAGTTAGTGGAAGAATGGAAAAGTTCGAACTTGGTCTTACGGTTCGGTAGCCTGGTTTTACGATTTGGTTGCTTGGTCTTACACATGTTGAATCTCCTTTTAGTGTCTAATATGTAAAACGTCGGAACCGGTCAAAAGGTTCAACAAATTGACGGAATTTAATTCAGAACATTGCGGAACAACAGAACGAAAGAAGCCAAGTGGTGGCAATTGGTTACGTCCAGCGGTTAACGGCTGACGGACCGCTCCCGCTGCCATGCTAACCTATGAGGCTTGCGGCTTCCTGTTGCTTGTGGCGTGCGGGTGCTCGCCGCAACAAGAACCGAATATGGTGCCAACATGTTTTCTCAATCGAAGGTGTCCAAGAAGAAAGTAATAGTGCTAGCAGCGGTCTGTGCTTTTTCATTGTCATTTGCAAGACAAGTAAGCGCCTTGGATGTGGATGCTTCCTATCAAACCACCTGGGTGGATCCGCATCAGAGAAGCGTTTTAACCGCGCAGCGGGGCGAGTTGAAGGCAGAATTGACTCGCAACCAACCGATATTCAGCGACAGTCCGGAAAAATACATTGGTGGACTAAAAATATTTTTGAACGACAAATCTGTTTATGAGGACTATTTCCTCAAGGAGCAAAGGGCCATAAACGGTCCCTGGCTGTCGAAAGACAAAGCACTGCGGACGGTGTTTATCGACTTGATGCGTCCTGATGTCCCCTACGATTACAGCGAGACTGATACAGTCTACGGCTATCACATGGATGCACAAACAAGAAAAGTGACTAAGTCAGTCTCTAAAGCTTTACCGGTTGATACGGAGCAGGCAAATGAAAAGACGGTGGAAGTCAGGGACAGCGAGTATGCAGATGTGCAGGCAACGCTCTCATGCGACATAGTGAGTGCGGATTCTCCCACTAACTGGCAGCTCGTGATCAAGAAAGGCGACAAGGTTGTGTTTTCAGGAAATCCGACGACGCCTGATGTTTCTAGCGATATGGAGCGCTGGAATCCACCAAGATGCTATGGCCCATTCGTCACTTCGTTGGATGGAAGCGGCAACGCGCAAGTGGTTCTGTACGTGGAACCGGTGATGACCAAAGGGTCCGGTGAAAGTACCTTCTATCGGCAAAAGATATACTACTTTGATGATGCTTCCCAAACGGAGAAAGTTGTCACCACGTCGTTCGGCGAGGACAATCCGCGTTTTTTATCTATCGGGAAGTCGGCAGCAATGCTGCTCGCCTGCGAGGATTGGAGTTTGGAAAACGATATCTGGCAAGGCAGCGCGGGACCGCTGCAGATATGGAAGTGGGATCAAAACAAGCTGATCAATGTGGCCAAGGATTATCCCGATGAGATCCGAAAACATGCAAAAGGATCTTTGGCACGGTTCCTTTCAGATAGGAGCACGAACGACAAGGCAGACTGCTGGCTGATCGGCTACGTTGGCGATCTTTGTTTACTGGGCGAGAGCACAAAAGCGCTCACCGAACTGGACGTGTACAAAACGGCACGAACTGAAAAGGCACACGATCAGATCATTGAGCAACTCAAGAAGCACGGTTACTTGTGATGCAGCCTACCCATTGCCTGTTGCTAAGGTTGCCAGTTGAACAGTATTTTGCCACCACCCATATTTCCCGTGTAATCGCTCAGCGCCTCTTGAAACTGCTGCGGCTCGTACACCTTGCGAATGTCGGTGCGGAAAATTCCGGACAGATTGTTCTGAATCTCGCAGATCGCTGCATCGAACTTTGGCTTGTTCAGCTTGTATACAGTTGGCGGGCCCCAAAAGCCCTTGACGGTTTTGTTCTGATAGATAAGCACCATCGGATCAATTTTGCATGGCTCCTTAGACAAACCACCGTAAGACCACAGCTCTGAGCCATTCGGCATAGCCGCAAGAATGACATTGCAAATGTCTCCGGCGATTGCATCAAATGCCACGGTGGCATTGAGACGCTGAGCAAGCTCTTTCAGCTGAGACTGAAAGGCGCTCTCCGACGAATTCAATACATGCTCCGCGCCCAACTCTTTCAATGTTTGCAACTGTTGCGCGTTGCGCACTACATTTATGATCGGATACTGCAACTGCTCCGCATATCTCACCACCATTTTGCCAAGCGCACTTGCTGCGGCAGTTTGTATTGCACACTTGTGTCCATTCGTCCTGGCGCTTTGGATCAGAGCCCAGGCGGTCAGCGGGTTGACAAGCAACATGGAGCCCTGCTCAAGCGACACATTGGGTAAAAGAGGGATGCATCGATCAGCCGTGGTGACGATGTACTCAGCCCATGTGCCGCCCCGATCAGGCAATCCGCGGCAAGCTACTTTCTTCGTCAGCAGTTGATCGGCGAGATCTCCGCCGCCCGATTCGACAACTGTTCCTGATCCTTCGAACCCTGGAGATGATGGCAGAGGTCTTGACGATGGATTATTACCGGCAACAAAAATCAAGTCGGAAGGATTTATCGGAGCAATGGCGACCTTCACCAACACCTCGTCTGTGCCTGGTTTGGGCACCTGAATATCCTTATATTCAATGGCTGGTGGATCACCGTAATGATTCAGGACAAGCGCTTTCATGTTTGTGGAACTCTCGCTGTCGGTCAATTAAAATATGCTGTTACGTGCAGTGGAATTATAGGCATGTTTTCCAGCGAGGAATGAAATGTCAGTCAGCCATCAAGACAAAATTGAAATTCAGGAGCTCTCAGCGCGATACGCAAACGCACTAGACAGTGGCAATATCGGGGAATGGCTGGACACTTGGACAGATGAAGGTGTCTGGGAAGGAGGATTGGGAAAGTATGAAGGAAAATCATCGCTGGCAAAATTGATCAAGGATCTGGGTGCTCGCATTCAAGGCAAGCGGCATGTGATGTGCAATTTTGTCATAGACGGAAATGGTGACGAGGCGAGGCAACAGTCTTATCTGCTTGTCTTTGAACGCGAAACCTCTCCGGCACTTATTGCAACTGGTGTCTATCACGACATCGTCAAGAGAGTTAACGGAAACTGGAAATTTGCCAGCCGATTGGTCAAGCTTGATTCGAGCTTTGCGCCGAAAAGCACGTAAGCATAAGGGATCGCATCCGCGCTTTCCCTGCATAATTGACCAGTATCAAGTGTATCAGCAATAATTGACGTGCACAGGTGTACAGAGGAGCCGAGAGAGCGAGTGGGCAAGTTCTACACAAGTATTAGTTATAAGACTGAAGACCGGCGCCGCTTAATCAAGTGCTTAAATAGCGCCCAACGCACTGCTTGGGTATCACCAGTCAAAGATGGCTTCGTTTGTGTGTTCGATGAGATGTGCGATCAAGAAAACATCCAGGAGATTACTAACCTGGGTAAGACCTTGTCAAAGCAGCTGCCATGTCCAGCCATCGCCATAGTGAGACAGGAATACGACTTGGTCTGGTATCAGTTCTATGACAACGGGGAAGTATTAGGCGAAAGCAGGTCGCTATGCAACACGTTCGAAGACCTCAGTTTGCTGCCTCCACAGCCTGAAGAATCGAAAGTGATCTATAAGGCATTCGGCATTCGCGCGCATCAATCTCAGTCATATGCAAAAACAGGCGAAGAGCTAATTGACTTGATCAATCTTCCAGTCATTGCACATTGTCTCGGGTTTACCAACGTCGAACGAGATGACTTTGAACTGGAGTTTGACGACCTCGCAGATGAAGACATGGATATCTCACTTGAAGAAGCTGACCACTACAACACATTGGAAAAATTGGGATGGACCAGAACAGATGGCGGCGGCGCAAACCAGGGTAGGGAAGAAAAAAGCAGTGAGGCTGATTCGGTGGCATATTGGCCGGGATTCACTTCTGGAGCCTGGCCACGTGATTCTCAGGATGCTGAAGGGTTCTTAAATAACGGCACGCAGAAGTTGGCCAATGGCGACTACAACGGCGCCATTGAAGATTTTGACCGCGTATTGAAAGTGAAAGAAGATTTTCCTGAAGCCTACTATGCGCGCTATAACCGTGCTTTAGCAAGAGCAAAGCTACGTAACACGCAGGGTGCTATTGATGATCTACTGATCGCGCTAAAGCTCAACAAAGATTGCGAAAAAACAAAATTCTTGCTAGCAATACTTTTACGATCCGAATAAAAGCGGTGATGGCACGGCGCCACATCGTCATCGCCGGTGGTGGCAGTTCTTCTTTCCTACTTTCTGTATCCTCTAGAAATCTAGAAATCTAGAAATCCGAATGGTTGACAACTCCCCGAGCGGTGGGTATGCTAAAAGTGCGTGACTTGCTGGTGGAACACCCCGGATTTGGTATCCGGGTGTATTGTAGTCGTCAAGGTTTTCCGACTATGTCCATACATGTAACCTGGAGCAGCATTGGCTTGCTCCACAATGTTGTTGTTACGCTCAATCACCTCAACAATCTTGGTCAAAGACCGTTGCAGCCCGTGCGCTATCGGGCCAAGGTCAAGCTGCACGGAATGAACGCCGCCGTCCAGGTAAACTCGGACGGATTGGTGGCTCAAAGCCGTACAGAAGTCCTGTCGCCGACTGTGGACCTGAAAGGATTCGCGAAATGGGTGGCGGCTAACGAGTCGCACTTCAAAGCGTTGCCGACGGGAATCGTCGTTTTCGGCGAGTGGGTAGGACCCGGCGTGGAGAAGGGAATGGCAATTTCGCAGCTTCCCAGCAAGATCTTTGTTGTCTTCGCTGTCCAGGTCGGCAGCGAATCGGATGCTCGGATTGTCTATGATCCCGATGAGATCATCAGTCTGCTCACTGCAGCGCGTGGCTGCCAAGATCTGCATGTCCTGCCGTGGGAGGAGACGGGCGACATCGTTATGGACTACAGTAACAAGGCGCAGATGGAGTCGATGACGCCTGTCCTCAACAGCCTGGTTGATCGAATCGAGAAGGAAGATCCATGGGTCAAACGGACGTTCGGCCTCATTGGTGTTGGTGAAGGATTGGTGTTCTACCCTGAACCCGGCTCAGTGCCGCCCACCCGCGATGAGCTTGCATTGCTCATGTTCAAGGCCAAAGGTGAGAAGCATCGCACTGCCGGCACCAAACAATCTGTACAGGTTGATCCAACTGTCGTAGAGAATGCCACCGGCTTTGCCGACCTGATGGTTACTGAAGCGCGGCTGGAGCAGGCTGTCTCGCAGGTGTGTAATGGTGAGTACGACATGCGGCACACTAGCAAGTTTCTTTCCTGGGTTGCCGGTGATGTGCAGAAGGAGTCGGCCGCCGAGCTTGACGCCGCTGGACTTGAATGGAAACAGGTCACTGGCCCCGTTCTGACTCGGGCACGCGAGTGGTATAAAGCTCGCTGCGCATCTAATCAGGCGGTGCACCAGATATAGTGTACGCACCGCATTCGGTGCCTAGTGAACAATCAGCAAGAGCGGTGGAAGAGTCCATACTCACTTCCGCCGTTCGAGTGGGGAGTTTATCGATTTTACCCGCTGATTATCTCTCAAACCGCATCTGATTGTGTGACAATTGGTGTCCTTCCTTTAGGATTTCGGCACCAATGAGTCAAACCAGGTTCCACGGATCTTTCGATTCTCCAATGTCCTGGCGATTGCTGTGCGGAATGATAAGCACACTGGTCGCAGTGCCTTTTTGTTTGACGCTCGCGTCTGTTCTCGGATTGACTGCGTTAGCTGCCATGGCGGATGAAGGCTTCAAGCCAATTGGCACGGCTCAATCGTTCAAGGACGCACCACAAGTTAGTGAAAGCAGATTTGAGGGCGTTCGGGGTCCGTCGCCATTCGACAGGATTGCGCTTCATCATGTCACAATGGAGCCGTGGGAGGGGCCGATGCGAGCGGCGAAGCCCAATCCTCCAATTGTGGTGCTCTATCTGCCCGGCACAAACATGAATGGTGCGACCGCTCCAGACGACATCAAGCATTCGCTTGCACTTTTTCTCGCCAGTAAAGCAATCGACTTTTGGGCACTCGATTATCGCACTCACTACATTCCATCAACAACGCCGCAGAGTGAACTCAAGGTGTTGAAAAATTGGAACTACGAATTGTTTGAGGATGATATCGACGCGGCTGTGAAGTATGTGCGCCTGAAAACCCATGCTAAAAAAATTTTCCTGGCTGGATTCAGTCGTGGAGTCGAAAATGAATATCTTTACACCGCCATGCACCCAAATATCGTCAAAGGTCTAATAGTGCTCGACGGATTCCTCAATATGAGTATTCCTGGCCTACCGCCGCTTGAGCGATACGTTGACGACATCAGCGGTGCTCATCTCACCTTCGACAAGCGCAAAGATCTTATGGACATGGTGATTGCAGATCCGAACGGACCAGCTCCGATTGAGAAATACAAGACAGCGAAGGAAAACCTAGAGCATGTGGTGTATGACGCTGGCGGCATTTTTGGTGGTCATGGAGGACTGGCCGACCCACTGGCAGCCAAGTCAGACGCGGTGGAGTTAGCGAAGGTGCTGATTACATATGATCGTTATTGGCCGGCAGTGCAAGATTACGAGAACCCGTTCACACCAACCTTGCTCACAGCGTTGAAGAAATCCAACACTCCAGTCATTGCTTTCTGCAGCACCAACATTTCTGCCCAGTGGCCAAAGCTAGTGGCAGACTCCGCTCAATCAACGGGCGGTAAGGATGTCTGCGTTACGACCCTTACCGGTTGCGGCCATCTTGATGTACTATGTGGCACATCTTGCGAATCAGTGGTGTTCCGTCCAATCTTAGACTGGCTCAGGCAACATTGACACCGACTCGAGATTGAAATCAATGAACTGTGCGCATAGAAGTTTTATCGTTGCGCAACAGCCACTTCTCTAGTGGCGCCGAGGTTGGCGACTACTGGTACTATTTTTTTATCCAGCTTCCGTAAAAGCAACTGGTTGACTGTCATTTCCCGGTTCCGAAACCCAAGAGCCATGTTTGCCAGGTAGGCTCGCCAGGCGCGGATGGTCGTCTCTGGTACTAGGTTGTGACTATTATCCAGGTTCTTCAAGAATCGATCGTACCAATGATCTATGGTGCGCGCATAGTGCAATCGCAGGCATTTGATATCAATGATCTCAAAGCGTAGTTTCTCAGCCAGTTTGATGTGCTCGTCCAGGCGATAGTACTGGTAGTTCGGCCACACCCACTTCCTGCTAAACAGTGGAAGAACGTCATTAAACTGCGTCACATTGTCGTAGTGCATAAAGCAGTGATGATGATAGAGCCCGCCTGGCTTGAGAAGGGAATGAATCTTAGTCCAGTAGTACTCGAGCATGCCCGGCCCGATGTGTGACACCATACCAACTGAATTGATGCAGTCCCACTGGTCTTCTTCGTCCAGATCTCTGTAGTTTTTGAGGTCGACCCGGCAGCGGTCGGTGGTGCCGGAGGCGGCAAAAAGCTCGTCTGCATCTTGCTTTTGATGCTTGGACACGGTCACTCCATAAGCTTGCGCCGCGCCATACTCCTTAACAGCCATATTGACAAGGTGTCCGGACCCGCAGCCAACGTCAAGTACGCGCTTGCCCTGTGGCTGCAGCTTCTCACAAACCGATCGTTCACGATTTAGAGCCGCCTCCTCAAGAGAAATAGTCGAATCTGTGGGATCGCTTAAGACATCTCCAAAAATGCAACAGGAGTGAGCTTTTACTACCTTATCGAGATAGGATTCGATGAATCCGACCGGCTGATCATAATGATGAGAAGCGGCAGTTGATTCCAGTAGCGGATTAGACTTACTGAGAGCATGCAAGAGGAAATTGACGCGATCCTTTACTGTTACCATCGCTTCCTTGTCTTTGACATGGAATCTCATCTGCGCGAAATAGCGGAAGTCACCCTCAATGTCTATCTCTCCCTGCACGTACGAATCGAGCATGTCAAAGGTCATCAGCCGCGTAATACAGCGGTCTGTTTCATAGCTCTTGCTCTTGATTTTTACGTCCCATGGTTGCTCTTTTGTCACTGCTGATTCTGTGCCCATGAGGTGCTCATTTCCCAGAGAGTCTTGAATACACACACGGAAAGGCAGAGGCGAAAAATAATTCTCAAAACGTCTGAAACTAATCATGTTGACCTCGCACGGTGGGCTTTTGATTGGGAGTTCTGCAGTATAAGGGGTTGCAATCTAGTGGGCATTCAATAGTTTACAGGTATTTTTGAATCGTTAGGGCAATGTTTTCCAACCTGCTAACATGACTGCCCGAGCCATCGCCAACGCAGGAAGTATTTGTGACCAGTCCGCCACTCAAACCAGAGTTTGACCGAGTAAATTTCAAGATACTTCTCTGGGCGAACATCATTATGTCGCTTACGATTATTGGTCATGACATGGACCACGTTCGTCAAGCCCACCACTGGTGTTATACAATCCCCGCCAGTTTATGCCTGATCAATTTGTTGGTTTATGCGCCGAGCATGCTTGCTCTTTTCCTGACCTTCCGGCACAAACGAGTCGCTGCGCTCACTACAATCTTTAACGGCCTCTTTGTAGCCATAAGCTTTGCCGAAGTGCATTTATGGCGCCCATCGATTCCAGTGTGGGGAATCTGGAACACAAACTTTTTTCTTCTTGGCGTGGACGCAATCAGTTGGATAGTTTTGGCGATAACCGTTTTTGTGGGCGTCGGTGTTGCAATGGCCGGGGTCTATGTCTGCGGGCGGCAATCACTAACTAAAGCGTAGTGAGCACATCCGCAACGCCCCAGATATGGTGACCAGCTTGTCGATGCGAAGGAGCTTATTCCTCTATTCGCTTTCTTGGTTATTCCACGATGAGGATGTCGTTTAGCAAAATAATCCTGCCATTATTATTGTTTCTCGCTAAGAGTTGCGTCAAGCTTCCTGAGATTACGCTTGCGCTCTTTCCCTTTAAACAATTTGAGCAAAGGTTTGCGTCTGAATTGGTTCACCGCCTGTAGTGCCTCGGCATCATCGACCAAGGTTAAGGCCATCGCCGCATCGAACCGACAATAGGCGTCACTATCTGATTGCATGATTGAGATTAGTTCTGATGCATTTTCGTGTGCCAACTCTGCGCGTGCGCCCAAGCGCTTTCATAGCATCGAATCGCATCCTTGGACGCGAGTTGGTGTCGCTAGCGATTTTAAGCAACACGGCGAAGGCAGCGGAAGCGCACAGCGGCTTCAATACTGCGATCGATATCCACTTCATTTACCTGCTGCAAGTTTGAAACAAAGGCTCAATGCCACCACTGAGCCTTTGTTTGTGTCAGTTTGGTTTCCGTGCTGGAAACCGAGAATCACTCTCGTCCACCACTAAAATCCTTGCGCTTGATTTTCGCTCGGCGCCCGTCTGGATGGTGAAAGACAATTCCCTCTGCAAGATGTGTTGGTGAATACAAGCTTTCGAGCTTGGCCAGCACATCCTTTAAGGAGTCGTAGCTCCTCGGAATCTGCTCATACTTCGGGATCACCAAATTGAATGGCACGCAAATGTTCTTTTCCAATCCAAGTGGGTTGCCTTGAATGTTGGGTCCCACAGCCTCACAAGAGTGCTCACCGTCGGGCCACGATGATACATCTGTTGAATTTGCAGCGTCGAAAATCCACTTATCCTCGCTGCCGTATTGATCTGCATCAACATACCAGCCATCCATAATCCCTTGCTGCTTTTGTACTTTGCTTGGATTACGACGCTTCTCCAGGCGCACCATGCGTCCTGACCGAATTGTCAGACGAATATTCGTGCCATCAATTTTTTCCGTGGCGCTACCTTCTCCGCTGAATACCCATTCACAGCCACTGCGCACGTGATTGATCACTCTGAAGTCGCTTCCACGATCAAAAATCGTCGGGATCTTGTCCATAACATCAACTCCTTTTCTTATCTGGTGCAGCAATTCGTCTGCCCCTACGACGCCGTGCGAAAGTCCACTTGCAAGAGCGCGAATCAGCTCTGCCACTGAGGTGTCAGCTTCAACGGCAACGCGTTTTAAAGCTCGCCGTTCTTCAGGCGACAACCAAGCGACTACTCGCACCCAGCCTTCAGGTGGTGTCCACTGAGCGAGGTGATCGGACTCCTTTCGCGGCCGTCCTCTTTTCCTTGTTTCAGGTTTGTCGGTCATATCAAACATGCTACGGAATATTTACTGATTTGTCAATTGGCAAAGTAGAAAATCAAACGTATACGTAGTAGGGTCGGAATTTCGTATTGTATACTTTTGTAAAAGTCGTATTGTCGACAATTAATATGTTTGACGAAATGAGTCAATCAATCCAGGTATGCAAGTTTTTGAAGTACCCTGGTCAAACTTGATACATTGTTTGAGACACAAACCTTTTGACACATCTATCAGACCTTTTGAGGTAGCAAATGAGGGAGAGCGACGCCGATCTTGTAATTGTTGGAGCTGGTACGGTAGGAGGTTGGGCATCGTACTTTGCCATTGCAGATGGTGCTAAGAAGGTTATCGTCATTGATAGTGACGTCGCAGGGCACGGTGCCAGCAGCCGAGCGGCTGGGATGGTGCGCGCTCAGGGAGGCACTCCCGAGACATCGCTGCTTGGGAAATGGAGTATTGATTTCTATAAGCACCAGCAAAAAAACCTTGGTACCGATTCTGGATTTCGTGAGCTTGGTTATCTTTTGTTGGCGGCAACTGAGCAAGACGTAAAGGAAGGTCAGGACCGAGTTGTAATGCAACAGCAGCTAGGACTTGACGTCAAATGGTTGAGTCCAGATGAGATTCACGCAGTCAATCCGACGCTGCGCGTAGATGGCTACAAAGGCGCAAGCTATCTCGCTACCGATGGTTGTATAGACCCGCCTAGGAACGTTCGTGCTTACGTACTTGCTATGCATTCTCGTGGGGTTGAGCTACGTGAGAACACAGGATTTCTAGGATTAGAGACTGCTGTAACTCAAGGCGGACAGTCGAGCGTGACAGGCGTCAACACCTCTAGTGGACTCATCAAAACAGCTCGTGTCATCTTGACCGGCGGCCCTACCTTACGCCATGTTGGAAAGCTCGCAGGAATTCGTATACCTGCAGGCGGTACACGTCATCATGTAGCTATTACGGCGCCTCATCCAGCTTTTCAAGTTGAGCGACAGTCAATGGTGTTTGATATCACTAAGGGACTTTATTGGCGGCTAGAGGAAGGTGGGCTTTTGTTCGGTATTCAGAACCCAAATGAAAAGCCTGGACCGGCACTCGAAATTGATTGGTCCACTGTCGAACAGATGAAACAGTTACTTTACCGGCTCGTGCCGATCACTGAAGGTATTGGACTAAAGAAGGTATGGGTGGGAACTATCGACTACACTCCTGATCACTTGCCGATTTTGGGGCCTGGGCTAACAAATGAGGGAGAACCAATCACAGGCGTGACTATCGCTTCTGCCGGCGGACACGGCATGATGTGGGGCCCTGCCGTCGCACGCATAGCGTCTGATTTGGCTCTACAGGGCAAGACAAGTGTCGTTGACATTACCAACTTGGGATTGGATAGGTTCGATGAGCATGGCAATAGTCGTATGGCAACCGATCCAATTGCTCTTCCTTTCCCTATCGAAACCGCTTAGCCCAAATCGCAAACGATACTACACAGCACGCCTACCATCTATTGAAAACGGGGTTGGTTGATGAGAAAGTGTGTGCGAGTCCCTGTATCCCACTGCAACGTGCCACCGTACGTGGTACCAGAGAAAGGAACCTTAACATTAGCAGCCTCATGATTGATCAAAAAGTAGCTGCGCTTCTGTTAGCCATATCGATTGTAGCAAGCTTGTCTTCTTGTGATTCCTTATCGAATCACGATGAGGCGTGCTCAAGGTTGATAGGGAAAGGATTTGACGCTACCGCTGAAAAGAATTACCCCCAGGCGCAACGCTTCTACGAACAAGCGTTAACCGAATCCGAAAAATGCAGCAATGCTTTGTTGCTTCCGACCGTTTTATGCTCGCTCTCAGACGTATATATTGCGCAATCAAATTACAGCAGCGCAGAGTCCTGTTTGCGGCGGGCATTGATGGTCTACAACCGGCTTGGGAACTTTTCAAATCGTGCTCCAACTGTTCCTGTCCAAACTTCAAAAGATACAGATCAGAACAAACGCAACATCGATCAACCTGTCGAGAAGTCCACTGCAGTCAAAGACAAGCAGGCCTATCGCGATGAAGATCTCACGCAGCGACGAGCGTCGACCATGGCTGAGCTCGGCAATGTTCTGAGGATTGAGGCTAATCTCAAGTTGGACGAATCCGAATCTCTCTACAAGGAAAGCCTGGGGTCGTTGAATAATGCCGTCAGTGACATGCTTTTGACAAGAAAAGTTACTGCTCAATATGCGGATTTGCTAAAACTGCGCGGACGACACTTTGATGCAGCAGAACTGCAAGAGAATCTTGAAGCAACTGACATAAGTGTTTTCGAATGGGACGCACAATTTGATAAAGGGCTCAAGCTTTTTGAACAGGGGCAACGCAAAGAAGCGAAAAGCAAGTTTGCAGTATGCATGAAGGTGGCGCAGAACCTCAAAAGCAGTAAGAGGTTATGGAAAATCTGGTTCGGCAATGCGATTGTGCAAACTGCCGAAGGTGAAGAGAAAGGTGCAACCAATTCTATAGCGAAAGCAATTGCCTTCGCGGGCGTTGGTAGCGAGCGCGGACGCTTCGAGATCGCTAAAGCCATGTCTGACGTAGCGGCAAAGCTTAAGGGCGATGACGATGGGGCGGACAGGATCTGCCAACAGACGGGTCAGCTGCTTTCTGAAACTAAAGGCAACGTCTCTCAAACAGATGTTGCAAATGTGCTTACTGCTCTTGGCGATTCGTGCCGCGCTAGAGGCCGCATGCAAGTGGCCCAGCCGTTTCTGGAAAAGGCACTGGCAATTTATCAAAAGGCGCCTAAGGATCGCCGTGCCTATATCGCCATGGGCAACCTTAAACTTGGAGAGTGCTATTACGGTCAACAGAAATTCGTTGAGGCCAAGAAGTACTTTCAAACGGCGCTGGAAATCTATACGAAGTTAGGAGCAGAGGGCATAGGCGGAATGGCTCCGGCTCTGGCTCGCATTGGCAATGCCGAACTTTGCCTGGGGCACTATCAAACTGCGATCAACTTATTTAACAGGGCAATGGAATTCCAAAAGAAAACTCCCGACAATCTCCTGCGGGCTGATCTCTTCACGGAAATAGGAGATTGTTGTGCCAAACTACATAAGCCGGCCCAAGCTCTGGCTAACTATCGTCAAGCGAAGGATGCCATTCAGCATGCCCCTCAAGACCCAGACAATCTTGCCAAATCACTGGAATCTCGAATCAAGTCCCTGGAATAGTCACGCCCCCAATAGTAACCTTGACGGCTTTACTTGCTGCCAGGAGGCTTCGCCGCTGTCTTCGGTTTCACCTCTGTCTTGATTCGATATTCAAGATAGTCGTTGGCGTGTTTGACGTCCAAATACTCAGGGTGATCTGGACCTAGCATCGCTTCCAGAATCTGCATCTCAGTCTTCAAATAACTGCTCGCCTTTTCCCGTTGTTGCTTCTGGTCGTAAAGCCTGGAGAGCCGCCTCAGGTTATTGGCGACATCGATGTGCTTCTCGCCGAATGCTTTCTTTCGGATCGCCAGAGCTGCCTCGGCATCTTTGATCGCATCATCGATATTATCCAAATCTTTGTGGACATCGGAAAGACGATCGAGAGACTCCGCCACTTCAACATTGTCGTCGCCAAGCTCTTCTCTCAAAAGCTTGAGCTGATCTTCAATAAGAGTGAGCGCCTTTTGATGCTCGTCTTGATCCTGATAGCAGCGAATCAAATCGCGTGCTGAATGAGCCAGACTTACCTTTTGATCGCCAATCAGTTTTTTCCTGATCTCGAACGACTCCAGATACAGAGGTTCCGCCTTGGTGAACTGCCGTTCTCTGGAATACAAATCTGCAATTTCATCAATGTTTCGAGCTGTTTGCAGATGCTCACTGCCCAGAACGTGCTTTCTGATTTGCAAAGCATTTTCATACCATGTTCTGGAGACTTCGTATTGATGCTGATCTCTGAACAGCCTGCCCAGATCGTCATAGGCTTCAGCCACTTTCACACTGTCTGGACCATAGACTTTCTTTCTGATTTCGACAATGCGCTCCAGGAATGGCTGGGCCTCGCCATACTTGTCGTTATCACTGTAGAGCCGAGCCATAGATGAGATTGGGCGCTCGAGCCAATCGTAATCTTCTCTGGAGTCCTTTTCGCGAAGAGCGATCATGCGTGCCAGGATTGGCTTCAGTTCACTGTATTTGCCCTGATCCCAGAGGCAGTTTGTCAGATTCTCCAGGTTTCTGTAAAGCGCGTCGCTGGTGGGGCTGAGCGCGTCCTCACGGCGCTTGAGGGCTTTTCGATAGTATTCCTCCGCTTCCTGACTCTTGTCTTGCCGTCGGTAGAGATCTGCGATGCTGTCCAAACTTTGAGCGACAAGATCGTCTTCCGCCTTCATTGCTTCTGCCGATTCGAGCGCCTTATTGAAGTGCGACAGCGCTTTGTCGAACCGACCGGCACTCATTTCATCTCTGCCGGTGTTGGTGTCTTTGCGCCATTCGTTGTCGGCGCAGGCTACAGAATTGACGCAAGCAATCTGGCTCAGGAGTGCAATCTGGATTCCCGTCAACAGAGCAATCTCTTTTTTCATGGCATTATCTCGCGCAGTTCGTGTGGCGTGTGGCTCCCATAATTACCACATTTTCAGCCTGACAGATCATCGGCAGCACAGTGGAGCCTCGGGAATTTACTCTGGCAAGTCGGTAGTCTGGTTCCGCCAACTCAGCAGTCCTTGCCGCGTATGCATAACGAACATCTTTTCCCGCTACGTCGGAGTAATGTGTGTGGGCAGTATCGCCCGTGGTGACATGCCATTGCAACTGGTGCCCTGGATGCGGTTCCTTTCAAGGAACAATGTGTTGCAGCCTTTCTGCTTTACGAGGAGACTGTCAAAATCTGCAAAGAAGTCATGTTACAAGCTGACCGGGACGTAGCACTCAAAGCGATCGAAATAGGAAGAAAATCGGGACTGATCCCACAGACCCTATAAAATTGCTGAACAAGCTCTGCGGATCGTGTATGCTTTTTCTGAGCCCCGGCACATATTGGCAGTGATTAGTCTCTATTCAGTCTTAGGTCTCGAGCAGTCCGCCCCCCAAAGTGAGGTGGATGCGGCTTATGCTCGCCTGAAAGAGGCACTTCAAGAAGACAAGTTCAAGCCCGGTACAGCACGTTCTCAAGCGGAAAAAGCGTTGGCGGCTGTAGCTCAGGCTTATAACACTTTATCTAAAACTGAATTGCGCGAACTCTATGAAAAGCAGCGCGCCGAGTATTTGAAGGGCGAGAAAAAGGGAGATAGCAGACCGAGGCTTGGTCAATTGTGCGTCGCCTCTGGAATGATTTCGATGGAGCAACTGCGAGAGGCAGTTGACCACCAGGTTAAGATGGGCATGCAGTTGGGCGAGGTATTGCAGGAAAAGCAATTCATCTCGCAGGCGGAGCTTGACGGATTATTGCTTGGTCAAGAAATGATTGACGCTCCAAGCGCCGTTACCGATCCTCTCGGTTTGCGTTTGTCTTCCATCGGCCTGGTTAGTGAAGATATGGTGCTGATCGTGCAGATGGAGCAACGCAGCCAGGGCAGATCCTCTGACGAGCTCTTCGTGCGGCACGGTTGGGTGGATGCCGACGTCTTGAAGGCAATCACGGGCGAAGGGTAACTCCCAGCAGTCGCTTGGACAGACTCTCTTTCCCTTTACGTGGAAGTGGAATTCTGCGGATCAATTGCACTTGAAAACGGCCGATACGATTTCTGCAAGTTGGATGCTGATTTACCCCATCCAGTTCAAAAAAAGGCTCAGAAAGGCGCTACAAATCGAAAGCGGAAAACGTTCACTCTGCCTACCTTTACAGTCGCGATGAATGACAATGAAACATAATATACATTATCAGAAGCTCCGGATTATGCGAAGTTCGGCTGATAATCGCTCCAGGACTGTGGACTTGCGGTAACAGCAGCTTGGCATAATCTGCTCGGGCTTTACCGTTGTGGTCAATCAGCC
>Ga0182024_10008542_pt1 | contig 21516 bp, 22 predicted proteins | sample P32metaG_FD_120480 | JGI IMG/M metagenome (GOLD analysis project Ga0182024, IMG submission 120480) | Permafrost microbial communities from Stordalen Mire, Sweden - P3-2 metaG (Illumina Assembly) | ecosystem: Environmental > Terrestrial > Soil > Wetlands > Permafrost | place: Sweden: Stordalen...
AAGGTGGTGCTCGCCACCAAGGTGTTCGGGCCGATATCGGAATGGCCGAACGACGGGGGGCTTTCCGCCCGCCATATCCGCGACGCGTGCGAGGCCAGCCTGCGCCGACTGCAGACCGATCACATCGACCTCTATCAGATGCATCACGTCGACCGGAACGCGCCGTGGGACGAGGTGTGGCAGGCGATGGAACACCTCGTCGCGCAGGGCAAAGTCGTGTATGTCGGCAGCAGCAATTTCGCGGGATGGCATATCGCGCAGGCCAACGAGGCGGCGGCCCGACGCAACTTCCTCGGTCTGGTCAGCGAGCAGAGCTTGTACAACCTCGCGTCGCGCAGCGTCGAACTTGAGGTACTCCCAGCGTGTCGCGAGTACGGTCTGGCCGTCATCCCGTGGAGCCCGCTGGCGGGCGGAATGCTCGGCGGGATGAAGGGCTCGGGTGACACTGCCCGGCGTAAAAGCTTGAACCCGCGCTACGAGGCGATGCGCCCGCAGCTCGAAAAGTGGGAGAAGCTCTGCGCCGAACTCGGTGAGGAACCGGCCGCGGTCGCGCTCGCCTGGTTGTTGCAGCGTCGGGAAGTCACCGCGCCGATCATCGGCCCACGCACGCTCGCCCAGCTCGAAGGCGCGTCCTTGCGCGCGACCGACATCAACCTCGACGACGACGTACTGAAGCAGATCAACGAGATCTTCCCCGGGCCGGGCAAAGCGCCGGAGGCGTACGCCTGGTGACGTGAACGTCGCTGACATGTCGGTCGGTTCGGTGCCGGCCGGTCACCGGTACCTCAACACGACGGGAGCTCGTCACCGACGATCGAAGGAACCCAGCCTGCGCGGTCTGGACGGACGCAGATCCGACGCGCCATGTGCAACGACACGGCGCGTCGCGTCCGGTCGCGTGATCACATCGCGCGCATGCGCTCCCAGCCGGGCGGCGGAGGTGCGAGCAGCCAATGCTGTTCGGGTACGTCGCCGCCGATGCGCGCGCCGAGCGAGTGGTCACGGTTCAGCGGTGGGAGCTGCGACACATAGCACTCGATCGCAGCCTGCTTGCGGGCATGGTCGAGCTCGGCCGGCACGACCATCGGCGTCGGCCACAAGTCGGACGCGAATAGTTTCGACACACGCCACGCGAGCATGCCAGGGATGTGCTTGTACCCCGAATCTTCGTAGGCGAAAAACGTGAGATCGTCGCGCCGGGCGGCGATGAACGCGCCGGCGTCGTGGGTCATCACATGGTCGGGATTCGCCAGACCCATCGGGATGAACACCGCGGTCGGGCCCACGTCGTCGATGACGGCTTCGATCGCGTCCGCGACGTCGTGGGGATCGGCCCGGTCGGCCGGCGCGAGGTACTGGTGGTCGACGAAATCGAGCCAGACCGGCGTCGCTCCGAGCACGTCCATCGCGGCCCGGTCTTCTTCGCGCCGCAACGCGACCACGTCGTCGCCCGATCGGAACCCGCCGAGCGCATCCCACTCGGTCGGCGGTTCGGGATAGCGCGCGGGCCGGCCTCCGCACACCGTCACGACCGTCGCGCCCGGATGTGCGAACAGCAGATACGCGGCGCCGAGGGCGGCGTCGTCGAAATGCGGCGAGCAGCACAACACACGATCGAGGCAACCGTCGGCGACGATGCCCCACGTGATCGTCGGACGCGGGTCGGCGGTCACGTCGAAAGAACGACGAGCGGAATGCGCCGCGTCGTCAACGTCTGGTAGTGGTCGTACCGGCCACCGTCGTGATATCGGTTCACGTCGTTGACGATCTTCCAGCACCGGTCGTAGTCGGTCCCGTCGGTCAGGATCTCGGCCGTCGCGGCACGACGGGCGCGCCCGACCTGCACCTCGACGTGCGAGTCGGCGCGGATGTTGTGCAACCAACCCGGCGCCCGATCTGACCCGCCGTTCGATGCCACCACGACGTAACGTCCGTCGCCGTCACCTCCGTACACCAATGCCGCGACGCGGGTCTGGCCTGTCCGCGCACCTTTGGTGCGTAACAGCAGCGTCGGCAACTTTCCGAGGTTCTGACCGACACGACCGTCGGTGCGTTCATACAGCCATTGGTGCGTCTTCAGAGCGAAACGTTCGAAACTTTCGGTCAGGCCAGCCATCGCTCGCACCTTACGCGCTCAAGGGCCGGCACAGCACAGACGACACAGCGCCGACGACGGCGGCAGTGCCGCCGTCCGCTCCTTCCGGCGTCGGCCGTGGCTGGCGGTCGCGCCAACGTCGGCACTGCCTGCCGACGCCGCGCGCCGGCGGTCACGGCCCGGAAACGTTGGTGACGAACTCGACGATCGCCGCCGGAAAGGCTGGGTCGGCGACCGCGCCCAGGTGGGTGCCCTTGATCAGCCGGGCAGTCGCGCCCGGGATCCGGTCGGCGAGGTCCTGGGGTGAACCGGCGAGGTCGTCCTTGTCGCCGGCGATCACCATCGTCGGCACGTTGATGCGGTCGAGCCGCGTCTTGGCGGCCGGTGTCGCGGCCCGTTGAATCGCGGCGAGGGCCAAGCGGTCGGCGCCGGTCGAGTCGGCGAACGTCCGGAACGCCCGCGCGGAGGCATCGGCGATACCGTCGACGTCTTCGGTTTCGAGCGCGGCGGCGAGCAGCGCCCGCCGTTCGTCGGAGAAGCCGCGCGGTCCTTTCGCGCGGCCGCCGATCCCGCCGAGCACACACGACCGGGCGCGGGGCTCGTCGGGAACGAGCCGTGTCGACACCAACGACCCCATCGAATAGCCGACGACGTCGACGTGCTCGACGTCGAGGTGGTCGAGCAACGCGCGCGCGTCGCGAGCCATCGCATCGTCCTCGTAGGCCGACTGATCGTGCGGCTTGTCGGACTGACCGTGACCGCGGGCGTCGAGCGCGATCACTCGCCGCCCGGCGGCGACCAGCGCGTCGACGACTCCCGGCGCCACCCAGTTGAGCTGATGGTCGGCCGCGAAGCCGTGCAGGAGTAACACGTCGGGTCCGGCGCCGACATGAAGGTACGCGATCGTGGTCCCGTCGAAGGATGCGAAACGGTCCATGGCCAAACCCCTTTCCGTCTGATTAGGGTACGCGCCCATGACACTTCAGGTGGTGGGGGCCGGACTGGGCCGGACCGGCACACACTCACTCAAGATCGCGCTCGAGCAGCTGTTGGGAGCGCCGTGTTACCACATGCTCGAAACGTTTGGTCGTCCCGACGACATCCCGGTCTGGCACCGGGCCGTCAACGGCGACATGCCCGACTGGAACGACTTCCTCGACGAATACGCGGCTGCGGTCGACTGGCCGGCCGGAGGGTTCTGGCACGAGATCTGGGCCGCCAATCCCGACGCGGTCGTGCTCTTGTCGTCGCGTGACACCGACGGCTGGTGGACGAGCGCCAACAACACCATCTTCCAGATCGTCAACCTCGGCGTCGATGATGTCGTCGCGCGAGCGCAGATGGACATGGCCATCGACATGCTCTCCAAGCGCTTCACCGAGCACTGGCGCGACGAAACCGAGGCGAAGCGCGCGTTCGAGCAGCACAACGCCGACGTGCGCGCGTCGGTCCCGGCCGACCGTCTGATCGACTACCGGCCCGGCGACGGCTGGGAGCCGATCTGCGACAAGCTCGGCTTGCCCGTCCCCGACGAGCAGTTCCCGCACGTCAACACCACCGACGAGTTCCGCGCCATGGTCGGCATGGAACCGCTCGCTTAGCCGGTTCAGTCGAGCGCGGGCGGACGGGGCGGATTCGCGCGCGGTCTGGTGATCTCGAAGAATCCGGGCTCGTTCGACAACACCTGGATCGCGTCCCACAGCCGAACGGCAGCCTCGCCGGTCGGGGCCGGTGCCATGACCGGACCTTTGAAGCCGTGCGGCGGATCGTCCCGCACCACGATCGTCGGTGTCTGGGTCTTGTGGCCGCCGTAGTGGTACGCGACGTCCATCGCCTCGACGATCGGCACGTCCCACTTCTCGTCGTCGGCAGCCGCGATCAGATCGGCATCGAGCCGACATGCGCGAAGACATTCGGCGAGCAGTGGTTCGTCACGCACCGCGCCGCGGGCGAAAAACCGCTGACCCCACGCGCTGAACAGGGCGTCGACGGCGTCTTCGCCCGATGCGGCTCGGGCCGCCTCGAGCATTCGCAGCATCCGGTGCGAAAGGGCGTGCGCGGCGATCGCGGCGTCGCGCCGGTCTTGCGGCATGGCGGGTACGACTCCGTAGTCGTCGCGAATCTCGAGGCAGTACGACCGCCACGTGATCGCGAGCGTCCGGCTCGGCGCCACCTCTTTGATCCAGCGCGACGTGATCCACGCCCACGGACAGCTTGGATCGACGAACACCTCGACGTCGGTCATGGGCGTCAACCTCCGTTTCCGTACGGGCGAGTGATGATCTCGAGGAGGTGGCCGTCCGGATCCGGGAAGTACACGCCCCGGCCGCCGTGGTTGTGGTTGATCTCCCCGAGGCGGGAACACATCGGATCGGCCCAATAGTCGATGCCACGATCGACGATGCGGCCGAAGCTCGCGTCGAAGTCGTCTTCGCCGATCAGGAACGCGTAATGCTGCGACGCGATGTCACGGCCGGTCTCGTGATAGTCGAGCGAGACGTCGTTGTCGACCGCGACGACGAGGAACGGACCGAAACGAACCGGGGCCGGACGCCCGAGGATGTCGGCGAGGAACGCGGCCGACGTGCGTTGGTCTTTGCACCACACGATGGTGTGATTGAGGGAAACACTCATCTCGGAATCGTATGCCTGGCCGGTCCGGTGATGAGTAGGGTCCGGCGGTGCTCATCGTCACCGGCAGCATCGAGGCCCGCCCCGACAGTTTCGACCGGGTGCTCGAGCTCAGCGTCGCGCACGTACGCCGCTCACGCTCCGAGCCGGGATGCATGCTGCATGCCGTCCACCGCGATGTCGAACGGCCCCTGCGGCTGGTGTTCCTCGAACATTGGGTCGACGCCGACACGCTCCGCGCCCACTTCCACGTGCCGGCCTCGAGCGCGTTCGTCACCGCGGTCGCGGCGTTGGCGGCCGCGCCGCCCGAGATGACGATCTACGACGCGCAGCCCGCCTCCCTATAGATCGAGGCCAGGGTTCGATGACGGCGACAGCGCGCGATGCGACCGACGCGACGAGCGTCGCCGGGATGCTCGAACACGACCGCGACTCCCCGCGGCTGGCCACCGACCGACGGTGGCCGACGTCACCGCCCCGTCGATCAGGAATCCGGACCACCTACACCCGGTCGAGCTCCAGCATTCTGATCGCGTTGCCGCGCAGGACCTTGTAGGCGACGTCGTCGTCGAAATCGGCGAGCATCTTCTCGATGTACTCTTTCGAGTTCGGCCATGTCGTGTCGGTGTGCGGGTAGTCGGTCTCGAAACAGATGTTGTCCTCGCCGACTTCCGACAGTGAGTGCAGCCCGTGATAGTCGGCGGTGAAGCAGCCGAAGATACGGCCGTAGTAGTAGGTCGACGGCGGCTCGGGGATCGTTGCCTTCGACTTCTGCCACGCGTCGTGCTTGTCCCATACCGTGTCGGCCCGCTCCAGCGCGTACGGGATCCAACCGATCTGGCCCTCCGAATACGCGAGCTTCAACTTCGGGAACTGGATCAACTTCCCGGAGAACAGCCAATCCGCGAGCGACGACATCGAGTTGTTGAACGCGAGGGTTCCGCCGACCCCGGCCGGTGCGTCGGGCGACGCGGCCGGGTTCGTCGACGACGACCCGATATGCATGCACAACGTCACGCCGGTGTCGTTGCATACGGTGAATACTGGATCCCACCCGCCGCTGTGGATCGTCGGCAGTTTCAAATGGTGTGGCAGCTCCGTGAAACAGAAGGCGCGCACGCCCCGATCGGCGTTGCGTTGGATCTCGGCCGCCGCGAGCTCAACGTCCCACAGCGGCATGATGCACAGCGGAATGTTCACACCGCCCGACGGGGCACACCACTCCTCGACCATCCAGTCGTTGTAGGCCTGCACACACGCCAGCCCGAGTTCTTTGTCTTCGGTTTCGTAGAACGTCTGGCCGCAGAAACGAGGAAACGTCGGAAACGGCAGCGAACCGTCAGTCCAGTTCAGCGCGAAATCCTTCACGCGTTCGTCTCGGTCGTAGCATCCGGGCCGCATCTCGTCGTAGGTCACTGCGGTCATGACCATGACGCTCGGATCGAACTTTGACAGATCGCCGTCGGGGGTCGCCTCGAGCGGAATGGCGACGAACCGTTTCTGCACGTAGATGAGCTTGCCGTCGAGATACCAGGCATCGCCCCACATGCCATCGGGGTCTTCGTTCATCACATATTTCGCGCCGGGCGTGAGCTTGAAGTTGCCCCACCTCTTGCGCTCGACCCGCGGGCCCCGCTCCCGCCATTTTTGCGGCAGCCACGTCTGCCACACGTGCGACGGCTCGATCACATGGTCGTCGACGCTGATGATCTTCGGCAGTTCACGCATGATCTTCTCCCGGTCGAGAACCTGACGTTAGCGTCAGTTTGGGGTTCGGGTCAGGCGAGGAGACGTGCGGCGAACTGTTCGACCAGGTCTCGGCCCTCGCTCGGCCAGCCGCACACGAGATAGTCGAAGCCGGCGGCCGCCCACTCGTCGACGAGTCGTGCGACCCCGTCGAGGTCGGCTTCGATCGACAGTGACGCCGCCCGCCGGATCGCTTCGGGATCGCGTCCGGCGGTTTCGGCCAACGCGCTGAGCCGCTCCGATTTTTTGGCGAGGTAGCTCGGTGGACCGAAGCAGTGCCAGACGTCGGCGTAGCGGGCGGCGATCGGCATCATCCGCTTCTCGCCCGACGCACCGATCCATATCGGCGGGTGCGGTTGCTGGACTGGACGCGGCAACAGGGTCGCGTCTTTGATCTGGAAATGTTTTCCGTCGAACGTGAACGCGTCTGTCGTCAGCAACCCGCGCACGATCTGTACTGCTTCTTCGAACGCGTCGACACGCTCCTTCAGTTCCGGGAACGGGATGCCGAGCTCGGTGTGTTCTTGGTCGAACCAGGCGGCGCCGTACGACAACTCGAGGCGCCCGCCTGAGGCATGGTCGATGGTGATCGCTTCCGCCGCGAACACCGAAGGATGGCGGTACGTCATTCCCGTCACGAGCAACCCGAGTCGAACGTGATCGGTGATGCCGGTGAGGGCGGCGAGGGTGGTGTTGCCTTCGAAACATTCACCTGGTCCTTCGCCGTACATCGGCTGGAAGTGATCGAAGCCCCAAATCCCGGTGAAGCCCAGCCGTTCCGCGAAACGAGCCCTCGACGCGACCTCGGACCAGGGAATACGTTGTTGGGCGACATCGAGTCCGAATCTCACGTCCTGCTGTCTACCAGGCGGGCAGCCGTGCGCCGCTCCCCCCACGAACTATCAAGTCACGACACGTACTGAAGGGGGACAGGGGTTCGGCCGATGCATTCCTTTTGGGCTGCCGCATCCGTCCAAACTCTGGAGCGCGTATGAAAACCCTGAAGAGAATGCTGTGTGTGTTCGCGGCACTCGCGGTCATCGGCGTGCCCTACGAGCTGGCCACCGCGTCGGCCGGGACGATCTGGCAGCCGACGTCCGATACCTCCATGACTTGGAACTGGCAGCTGCAAGGGACCGTCCCCACCAACACGAACGTGCAGATGTTCGACATCGACGGCTTCGACAACACGGCCGCGACGGTCGCCGCACTGCACGCGCACGGCACGATCGCCGTGTGTTACATCGACTTCGGCACGGCAGAAAACTGGCGCTCCGACTACTCCGAGTTCCCTGCTTCCGTCCTCGGAAACACCAACGGTTGGCCTGGTGAGCGTTGGCTCGACATTCGCGCCTCGTCCGGTGCACTCGCAATCATCGAGCCGATCATGACCGCCCGGATGGAGATGTGCGTACAGAAGGGCTTCGACGCACTCGAACCAGACAACATCGACAGCTACGAAAACAACCCGGGCTTCCCGACCACGGCAGCCGACCAGTTGACCTACAACGAATGGATCGCGAACACGGCGCACAGCCTCGGCCTGTCCGTCGGGCTGAAGAACGACAACGACCAGACCGCCCAGCTCCAACCGTATTTCGATTGGGCGCTCGACGAGCAATGCAACCAGTACAGCGAATGCAACACCGAAAACGTGTTCACCCAGGCGAACAAGGCAGTCTTCAACGCCGAATACCAAGGCGGAACCGGATTCTGCGCCGCCGACATCGCCGCGCACATCGACGGTGCGCTGTTCAGCATCAACCTCGACGGCTCGAAATACACGCCGTGCGGTGGTTGGACGTCGACCGGCGACCCGACATCGACGACGGGAAGCACGACGACGTCCAGTTCCACCAGCTCGACGTCCAGTTCCACGAGTTCGACGTCCAGTTCCACGAGCTCGACGTCCAGTTCCACAAGCTCGACGTCCAGTTCCACGAGCTCGACGTCCAGTTCCACCAGCTCGACGTCCAGTTCCACCAGCTCGACGACCACGAGCACGACCAGGCCGGTCACAACCACAACGACGCGCAGACACGGGGGAAATGGTGGAGGGGGGTCGACCACCACGACCACGACGATGCCGTCTCGGCGAAAGTCACACCTCACGAACGATTCCTCGCAGCCGAACTTCACGGCGGACGTCGCGAGCGAGGCGTCGCAGGCCACGACGACCACCGTCGCGGGTTCGCAGGGCCAGCGCCGGTAGCGACAGGCACCGCTTAGGCTGGCCGGGTGGCCAGCCAAGCCAAACCTGAAAAGAACAGGAGCGGCCAGCTTCGTCCCGTGCCGCCGGACATCGCCGACCGACAGGTTCGGATGGACACTCGCGCCTTCTTGGTCGCACTGGGCCGAGCGACTGAACGGGTCGACGACTCCCCGTCGGGCCGCGCCGCAGCTCCGCCCAAACGCTCGCCTCGAACACTCAGGTGACGGCATCGTCGTCGGCCAAGGCCGACGCGATGTGCTTCAACATGCGCTGCGCGGTCGGATAGCTGACACCGATCTCGCGTTCGAGTTGTTTCGCCGAGATCTGACATTGGGTCGACGACACGAGGTAGATCGCCCAGAACCAACGCTGCAATCCGACGGTCGACTTGTGAAACATCGTGTGCGCGGTCGGGTACACCTGAGCGCCGCAGTACTGGCACGAATATGCGGCGCGCTGCTTGATGCGATGGAACTTCGTTTCCCGACCGCATTTGGCGCACACCGAGCCGTCGTGATGGAACCGGGCTTTCAAGAAGTTGAGGCACGCATCGTCGTCGGGGAACAACACCATGAAGATGCCGTAGCTCATCGCCGTCTCGGAAACCGGGACCTGAGATGCAGACGACGGCGTACACGCTTCCAGAGCGCCAACCATAACGCCGCCGGATCTGTCGTGGGTTGACGCGCAATGTCGTGCGCATAGCCTGACGTTGCATTGTTCGGCGGAAGGGACACGATGCGGGTTGCGCGGTTGTCGGACATCCACGGGAACTCGATCGCGCTCGATTCGGTGATCGGCGCGGTCGAACACCTCAACCATCCCGGACGCGGGTACGTGATCAAACACCATCGCCGCGAAGTGTGACGATGCAGATTTCTCCTTCACCTCCGCTCGCCCCGTTTGCGCTGCCGTGGGACGATCCCGACGTGACCGATCCGGTCTCGGCGCTGACGCAGGCCCGCGCCGATCTCGGCGACACGTTCGAAGTTGCGTCGGGCCGTGATCGTTACCTGTTCGTCTTCTCACCCGACGCGTTGCGGGTGTTCTACGCCCTTCCCGAGCGCGACGCGAGCAAAGGCCTGGCCGACTACCGCATGCTCGTCCGCAAACTCCCCGAAGAGTTGTTCGCCGGAGTGCGCACGCTCGCGCACGATCTTTTCGGCGCCCAGGAGGTCGAAACGTATCTCGGGCATCTCGACTACGCGCTGGATCTCGAGATCGCCGCGCTCGGCGCCGAGGGAACGATCGACGCGTTCGGTTTCGCCCGCCGCGTCGGCCACCGGCTCGGCCTGGCATGCTGGGTTGGCGACCGCGCGGCCGACCCGCTGTGGTTCGGGCGGCTCGTCGCCGAGCTCGACCTGCTCGACGCAGCCGACGCCTTCGTGCATCCAGCGCGTATGCGAGCCGTGAAGTCCGCAGACAAGCGCATCGAACGGGAGGCGCTGGCACGCTTCGAAGCCGATATCGGTGCGCTGCTCGCCGACGCAGACGGCCGGCCCGGTCGGGCCGGCTTCGTCGACGAGATCGCGTATCGATGGTCGGATACCGAAGAACCGTCGCGTACGCAGGGCATCGCACGCGACGTCGTGCTGTTGCACGTCGCGACGATGACGAACCTGTTCGCGGCGCTCGGATGGACGCTCGCGCAGCTGACGCTCGAACCCGACATCCTCGCCCGAGTCGTCGCCGGCGACGGTCCGCTCCTCGAACGTTGCGCACTGGAATCGACACGTATCGGTCAGTGTTCCCTCATGTCGCGTACGGTCATGTCCGACCTCGAGCTCGATGACGGAACGACCCGTTACCGGCTTTCGCGGGGAGTGACGGTCGCGACCATGCTCGCGTTGACCAACACGAGCGCCGCGGCCGGTCTGGATCGTTACGAACCCGACCGTTGGGAAGGCCATCGTCTGCGCGACGAGGATTTGCTTCCGACTCGCGAAGCGGTGACCACGTTCGGTCACGGTCCTCACCGCTGTCCGGCGCGACGGTTTTCCCTGTCGGCGATCACACGCACGGTACGCCGTCTGTGCACGACCTACGAGCTCGACGCGCAGTTCACGTCGCTGCGCCCGATCGTCGAGCAGATCGGCGGGGTCGCGCGTGCAGCCGATCCGTGCCCGATCGCGTACCGCGCTCGCCCTACGAACGGCTGAGCTGGGCCGCGGACCTGAACGCGAGCGCGAGGATCGTCAGCGCCGGATTCACCGGACCGTTCGTGACGTGGACCGAGCCGTCCATGACCCAAAGGTTGTCGTGGCCGTGCACCCGTCCCCACGGGTCGGTCACCGACGTCGTGGGATCGTCACCCATCCGACAGGTGCCCGCCTGATGCTGACCGGCCGTGAGCGCATCGGAGGTCGGTGTCGACCACACCCGGCGGGCGCCGCTGGCGTGCATCCATTCCTCCGCACGGGCGCGGATGACCTCGGCCGTACGTAACGTTTCGGCGTGCTGGCCGCCCGCGAGTCTCGCGACCGGGCGCCCGAGGCTGTCGAAGACACCGTCGGCGAGGGTCACCCGCGAACTGCCGGTCGGGATTTCTTGCACCGGACCGAAGACCTGACTTGTGGTGCGGTACCCGTCGCGCATCGCGTGTTTGCCGGCCAGACCCCAACGGCGAGCGTCGGGCGCCTGGCCGGTCAGCCAGAACATCATCGGGAGCTTCACGAACTCGTTGGCGAGCATGGCCCCGCCGATCACGTCCGGGTTGGCGTGCACGAACGCACACGTCGCGATCGCGGGTCCGGGCCCGTGGCCGTCCTGTACCGGATCGTCGAACAGGCCGAACGCACCGGTATACAGGTGGCCTTGCAGATGCCGGCCGACCTGATCGTGGCCGTTTCCGATTCCGGCCGGGTGGGCGGCGCTGCGGCTGTCGAGCAGCAGCCGTGCGGTTTCGATCGCTCCCGCCGCGACGACGACGTGCCCGGCGCGTACGGTCCGGCGCTCGAGCGTCGCGTCGACCAACGCGACGCCGGTGACCCGGCCGTGGCTGTCGGTCTCGACGCGTTCGGCGACGCATGACGTGACGAGTGCGCATCGCCCCGTCGCCAGCGCGCGTGGGATCACCGTGTTGTGCGTGCCGTTCTTCGCGTCGGTCGGACATGCGAACCCGACACACTGGCCGCACTGGACGCAGTCGGACCGATCCTGGTAGGGCACGGTGTTGATCAATAGCGGGACCGGTCCGGTCGCCCAGCCGAGGATGTCCGCCCCGCGTCGCAGCACGCCCGCCTCGACCGTGGGGGCGACGGGCGGCATGGGATAGTCCCGGGCGCGACGACCGCTTGCCGGATGCGTTCGACCGTCGCCGGCCACGCCGATCTCCCATTCGGCCTGCTCGTAGAACGGCGCGAGGTCGTCGTAGCTGATCGGCCAGTCGGCGAGCGCGCTGCCGTCGGGTATCCCGTACGTGGTGGCCATCCGGAAGTCGTCCGGGAAGAAACGCCATCCCTGGGCGCCGAACACCCGCGTCCCGCCCCCGACGGTCATCGCGTTCGCGTGCCATCCCGGCTCGTGCGATGCGCGTACGACACGCTCATCGTGGCCGACCGCCAACACCCGGGGGCCGGGCGCGATCGTGACCGGCGTGTTGTCGCCGTAGACCGCGAGTCGGTGATTGCGCACATGGTCGGCGCCGACATCGTCGAAGGTGAGCCATTCGCCGCGTTCGACGAGCAGTACCCGGGCGCCCGTCTCGGACAGCACGCACGCCGCCACACCGCCGCCGGCACCGGCCCCGATGACGACGACGTCGTACGCATCGTCCGCGTCCGCCAGGCTGAGTGTCGCCAGCCGTGCCGGTCGCGGCTCGAGGGCCGCCTTCCGGGCCGGGCCGGCCCGGTAGCCGACCATCTCCCAGCCCGGTCCCGGCCGTGCGTAGTAGCCCACCGCGGCGAGCCACGCCGCCGCGCCGACAACCCGCGCGCCGTCGCCCGACTCGTACGCCCGCAGGAGTTCGTCTTGGTCTTCGGTCGGGAGCGTCACGAACGACCGCCCGAACCGGGCGACGGCGTGTCGCTCGAGCGTGACGAATCCGGCTTCGAGCACCGCCCAGATGCGAGCATGGTCGGCGTCGGCGTTGGCGTCGAGCCATTCGACGATCCCGGCTTCGCTCGCGCTCGGGTAGGCGTCGCCCGGCACGAGCCGGTCGAACACCGCACGCACCAGATCGTTCGCGACCGGCAGACCCACGTCCGTCGGTGTCAGGAGGTCGGACGTTTCATGTACACCCGTGGTTGGCCGGGGTCGCCGATCGCGGTGACGAGCTCCCAGCCTTCAGCGCCGAGGCGGTTCAACAGGTCGATCAGGACGCTGGTGCCTTGGGTGTCGTCCGATCCGGACACGATCCAACTGTCCATCCGCTTCGCGACCACGATGTATTCCCAACCCATACGCCGAGCGTAGGCTCGGACCGTGCGATTCGTCGATGTACGCGGAACTCGGCTTTCTGCGATCGGGTTGGGCACGTGGCAGTTCGGCTCGAAGGATTGGGGCTACGGCTCCGATTACGCCGACACCGAGGCCGGCCGGATCCTGCACCGTGCGCTCGACCTCGACGTGAACGTGATCGACACTGCGGAGGTCTACGGACGCGGCAACTCGGAACAGATTGTCGGCCGCGCCCTCGGCGACCGCCGCAAGGAAGCGTTCGTCGCGACCAAAGTGCTTCCGATCGTGCCGACGGCCGGGTTCGTCGAACGTCACGGCCGTCGGAGCCTCGGCCGCCTCGCCATCGAGACCATCGACCTTTACCAGATCCATTGGCCGAACCCGATCGTGCCGATCTCGCAGCAGATGGAAGGGATGCACCGTCTGCAACGGGCGGGCGTCGTCACCGAGGTCGGTGTGAGCAACTTCTCGCTCGCGCGTTGGCGCGCCGCCGAGGAGGCGCTCGGCGCACCGGTGCTGTCGAACCAGGTTCAGTACAGCCTCGTCGCCCGCAAGCCCGACGCGCAGCTGGTGCCGTACGCGCAGGCGAACGACAGACTGGTCATCGCGTACAGTCCGCTCGGCATGGGCATGCTGTCGGGCCGGTACACGTCGGCGCATCCGCCGTCGGGTTCGGCGCGGCTGAACAATCCGTTGTTCCTTCCGGACAGCCTCGACCGCGCCCAGCCGCTCATCGACACGGTACGCGCGGTCGCCAACGCGCACGCCGCGACCCCGGCACAGGTTGCGTTGGCGTGGGTGATCAGCCACGACAACGTGATCGCGATTCCTGGCGCTTCAAGCGTCGAACAGCTCGAAGCGAACGTGGCCGCCGCGGAGCTTGAGCTGACGGTCGACGAGATCGCGGCGTTGACCCGCGCGTCCGACGCGTTCCAGCCGTCGAGCGGCATCGGCGCGTACGCCAAGGTGGCGCAACGACGGTTGACCGGCCGTTAACACACGAAGGCTGCATCGTTCGCACGCCCGGGCCGGGTGGCACCGGCCGGCTCGACGATCGGCGCGTGGCGTCGCCACGTTGCGTTACGCGAACTGTGGGAGCCAAGGCTTGGTCGCCGCCAGCAGTTCGTCGGTCATACGGACCATGTCGTCGTAGTCGAGTTTGGCGGCCAGCGGGTCGGCGAGCATCGCCGCGATCACGTCGTCGTGCCGGCCGCTGATCGCGGCCTCCACACACAGCTCGTCGACCGCGGTCATGCGACGCACGTACTCGCCGAGCACGCCGGGCGCGGTCGCGGGCGCGCCGCCTCGCGGCCCGTCCGCGTCGGCGACGCACATCGTTTCGACCACGATGTCGTGCGGGATGTCCGGTGCCTGACCGGTATTGGGAAGGTTGAGGGGGAACGTGCGGCGCCGGTCGCAGATCATCGAGTCGATCAGGGGCGCGACCATCTCGCCTGACGGCATCGTCGACACTTCTTGGGACGCGAGGCGTGCCTCGAGGTCCGCCTTGTACCGCTCTTCGTACGCGATGCGTTCGGCGATGGTGGTGAGGTGCACGTGCCAGCGTTCACCCCAACCTGACGCCTCGGTGAGGAAACCTGGGAAGAACTCGCACAGGTGCCGGTCGTTCGACGCGGGCAGCGCGCCGAACCGTTGGAACAGCTCGATCTTCACGCGGTTCCCGTCGAGCAGGTCTTGTTTGGTCCATTCGTCCCGGTTGCGGGTGCTGGGCCCCATTCCGATCCCGTCGGGAATCGGGAAGGGGAGACGCTGCGCGCGAGCTTCGGCCGGACCTTCGATGAGCGCCCGGAGCCGGTCGAAGCCGTCGTCGGCGCCGCCGACCTTGAGGTTCGTCATGATCGGAAGGTGGTTCACACCGACGACGGTGGGTTCGAGGTCGACGAACGGTTCGTCGAGCCACATCGACAGGTAGAACCGGCAGATCGTCACCTCGTGGCACAACCCGACAACCTTGACGGATGTCTCACGGGTCATCGCCCGTACGAGGTGCGTCATCGGATTGGTGAGGTTCAACATCCACGCGTCGGGACAGATCTGTTCCATGTCACGGGCGATGCCGATCATGACCGGCGCGGCCCGGAGGGTGCGGCTCACACCGGCCGGTCCCTGGTCACCGACCGACAGTCTGATGCCGTACCGTGCGGGGATCTCGACGTCGTGGCGCATACTGTCGAAACCGCCGGTTGAAATCGCGACCACGACGAAGTCGGCGCCTTCGAGCGATGCGCGCTGGTTGGTTGTCGAGCTGACCTTCCACCGAAGGTCTCGTAACCGCGCGACGTGTTCCGCATACTCGGCCATGCGAGGCAGCGGGTCGGGGTTGATGTCCTCGAGCACGATTTCAGCTTCGTCCAGCGAGGGCGTATTCGCCATGTCGTTCAGCAGCGACGGCGCCCACTGATTGCTCCCTCCGCCGACGATGACAATACGCGGTGCCATCCGAACCCCTTCCTGTTCGAGTCAGTCGGCGCCGGCTCGGCGCTCGACTTCGAGCCACAATGGCATGCCGACCGGCCGCGCGGCCTCTTCGACGAGATGGGCGACGAGGCCTGCTGTGCGGGCGATCAGCACGACCCCACGGGCGCTCGACGGCGGAAGACCAAGATCGACGAGTGCCGCCCCGGCTGCTCCCGCACCGTTGACCGGAAGATGTTTCCCGCTGCGTTCGTCGTGTACGGCGCCGACGTATTCGAGCAGCCGGAGGTTCGGGCCGAGCAGACCTTCTTCGGCCGCGATGGTGTACAGGCGCGGCGTACGCGGATCGACGTCTTTGTGGACGGGATGACCGAGACCCGGGACCCGCGTACCGGCCGCGCGCCGGGCGTCGACCGCGTCTTCGGCGATGCTGCGCAGTGTCGTGTCGTCCGGTTCGGCCGGCACGTCTGCCGCGTGCAACGCGTCGGACAGGAACTGCGCGGTGTCGCCGGCCGGTCCGAGCAGCACGCTGCCGGCGCCGAGGAGCCCGGCGGCGATGGCACCCTGGATCGCTTCGGGCGCGCCGGTGTAGGTGAGCCGCGCCGCGAGCGAACTGGGCGTGAAGCCGTGATCGGCGAGCGACACGAGGACCGCGTCGAGCAGGCGACGTTGTGACGGTGTCGGCTCGCGCCGCGTGACCAGCAGGTAGGTGAGTTCGGTGAGGGTGAGCCGGCCCATGATCTCCGACGGCAGGTCGCGGCCGGCCACGGTGATGCGGTCGCGGGTGGCGCCGCCGACCCAGGTGTGTGCCCAGTCGAGGTCTTGTCGAGGTGTCATGAACGTCGAGACTGCCCGCGCGCGGCGTCGAAGTCCATTTCGGCCGGCGTGCGTCCTTTCGGGAGCTTGTGTTTCGCGAGCCGGTCGGTGGCGGTGTGCGGCAGGTCGGCGACGATTTCGATGTAGCGCGGCACTTTGAACGCGGCGAGGTGCTCGCGGACGAAGGCGTGTATCGCTGCGAGGTCGGGGATGCGATCGGACGCGGCGACGACGAACGCCTTCACGTCTTCGTCGGTGAGATCCGACGGAACTCCGATCACCGCCGCTTCGGCGACGTCGGGATGACGTTCCAGCGCGGCTTCGACTTCGACGGGAGAGAGGTTCTCGCCGCGGCGGCGTATGACCTCTTTCTTGCGGCCGACGAACGTGTAGGTGTCGTCGTCGTTGACGCGTACCAGATCGCCGGTACGCAACCATCCGTCGACGATGACCGCCGCGGTTTCTTCGGGCATCTCGTAGTACCCGCGCATGATCGCAGGATTGCGAAGTTCGAGTTCGCCGGTTTCGCCGGGCCCGACGACGTGTCCGTCGTGTGTCGCGCGGGCGTCGTTCACGTGACCGAGTACCGGATGCTGACGTGCGGACCCGAGTGAACCGTAGGGCCGTTCACCGTGGCGCCAGATGAGCGCGTACGGCGATTCGGACAGCGCGTAGCCGCACACGATCTCAAAGCCGAAGCGGGCCTCGATCTCGAGCTGGTGTTCCCGGTCGGGGGAAGGTCCGGTGTAGCAGCGACGGATCGGATTGTCGGCGTCGTCGGGTCGTACCGGCTGACGTACGAGAATCTCGAGCATTGCGCCGATGCTGTTGAACTCTGTCGCACCGAAGGTGCGTGCGTCGTCGAGGAACGTGCGAGCAGAAAAGTTCGGCAGGAGCGCGAGGCTGGCACGCGCCGCGATCGAGCCGAGCGTCGAGTACGCGGGCGCGTTGATATGGAACAGCGGTAACGATGTCAGGAGCCGGTCGTCGGCACTGAGCTGCATCCAGAACGGGAATCCCTCTCCGGCCATCACGTACGCCCGGTGGGTTTGCATGACCAGCTTCGAACGGCCGGTCGTGCCCGACGTTGGGATCATCACGGCGACGTCGGATTCGTCGACGTCGGCCGGTCCTCGACCGTCGGGTTCGGTTTCGTACAGCGCGCCGACATCGACACAGTCGATGCCCGCGTCGCGCAGGGCGGCGTCGACCGTCGCGGCGAGGTCGGGGTCGGTGATGATCAGCGTCGGCCGGACCTGGTTGATGAACCCTGCGAGTTCGGCGACGGAGCTTTTGGGATTCACGGGCACCTGGATCGCGCCGACGTCCATCACCGCGAGCCAACTCAGCAGATAGTCGGCCGTGTTGCGGGGGGTGACGAGGACTCGATCGCCGACGCCGATCCCACGTCCGCGCAGCGCACTTGCGGCTCGTTCGACGCGATCCAACGTTTGCGCGTAGGTCAATGTGCAGGCCGGCGTATGCAGCCACGTCTTGTCGCCGGCGTCATCGACTGCGGCGCGTACCAGAATAGGTATCGACCGTTTCACGTCCGGATCGTACGGTCTGCGCGATGAGGGGCACGATGCCGGACCGACGTCGTCGTGGTGACGCCTCCGTGCGTCGGCCCCTCATCGCCCCCCACTACGGTCCGTATCGCCGTTCGGCTTGGGTCGCGAGTCGACGTCGAATGACTGTACGGCACGGGCGCACAAAAAGTTCGGCGGAGCTCGCAATCGCCGGACGAATTTTTCTGGATTGACACGCGCACGTAACGGGGCGCGTGTCGCGTCAGCTCGGACAGACCGTGGTGCCGATGTTGGGGAGCCCGGTCGGCATGTACTGATCGGGGTTCGCGCCGTTGGCGAACCGGTCGGCGATCCAATGGATCATGTCGTCAGCTGATGGGCCGATGACCCCCGCGTGACTCTGACCTGGGTAGATCCACCGTTCAAGATCTTGACCAATGTTGCACAAGTGCTTGGCTAAGATCTGTGTTGACACGACCGGGATCTGTTCGTCGTCGCCACCCTGGATGATCAGCAACGGTGCGGCGCTCGGCGTGGTGAAGTTCTCCGGGTCGTTGGCCATGAGCAGTTTCTTCCAGGCCGGGACCGTGAACGGATCGGCCTTCACCAGGGTCGTTGTCGGGACGTTCGAGAGTTGTTGGGACAGGTAGCCCGTGCAGCCCTTGGAGAGATCGCCGATGTAGTGCAAACCGAGCGGCGTGAGGACCTCGTCGAGCGGTGCGGCGACGTTGCCGTAGGCGGCGTTGAATCCACCGGCTGCCATCAGCAGGTAATACCGGTACGGGCTGTTTTTCAAAAAGTCGTAGATCAGCGAGAACTGCGACGGCGGCGCGCCTGCGACCACTCCTTGCAGCTTCAGCGCCGGTGCGTACGAAGCACCGATGTGCAGCGCGAACATCGCGGTCTGGCCGCCCTCTGAGTGGCCCCACACGACGTAGCGGCTGCTGGCGTGCGCAGCGGGCAGTTGCAGCGCGGCACGCACGATGTCGATCGTGTTGCGGGCGGCGCTGACACCGGCGAGATACGGCATCAGCCCGGGAGTTCCTTCACCCTGATAGTCGCTCGCGGTGACGACCCAACCCTGGTCGAGCAGCGCGTTGAGCTCCGGTACGGCGGACACAGGAGACAACGACGGCGCGCAGATGTCGGCCATGCCGTTGGTGCCGTGACCCCACGTCACGACCGGGAACCCGCCGGCAGGAGGAGTGCCGTTGGGGACTGCGATCAGGCCGGTGACCGGGACCGGATGACCGCTTTCGCTTTCCGACACGTACATGACCCGGTACATCGTCCCGTCAACTCCCGAGACCGCGACCTTCTCGGACTTCACGAGCGTGCCGATCGTCGTGGGCAGCGGCTGCGGAACGGAGTAGAACGCGGGCAGTCCTGCGGGCGGCGGGATCACCGCTGGGCTCGACGCGGCCGCGCCCGACCCGAGGCCGACAACGGCGCCGATCAGCGCGACGGCGGTACCGACGAGCGCCATTCGTCGCGGCGACATGCTATGCACCCTCTTCTTACTGCGGCTGTTCATGATCGTCCCCCCATCCATCGATCATACGTCGAGTTCGGCGAGATCGACCGGTCGTCTGCCGGCAGCGCTGCGGTACGCGGCTTCGACCAGTGCATGGGCGCGGAGCGCGTCGTCGACGTCGGGGTTGGGGGCGCGGCCGTCGTGCAATGCTTGCGCGAACGCGTGATGCGCGAAGTACTGGTATACGAAGACGGTCCGGTCGGGATCGAAGCCGTCGGCGGCGAAAGCCTCGCGGCGTAGGATGTCGACGTCGTAACGTTGTGCGTGCTGTTCGTCGGCGCGGTGCACCAGGAACGAGTCTTCTGGGGCTCCTACGACGAAGTCGGTGGTGAGTTCCACCGACGCGCGTTCGAAGAACACTTCGAGTCTGCGTTCCTCGCGGTGTTGCACACCGTTGAACACGGTGACGAGGTTGCCGACCACTCCGTTGCGGTGCTCGATGGTGAGCGCGGCGACATCTTCGACGTTGAAGCCGAACATGTTCCTCGTCGAGGCGTAGACGCGTGCGACGGGACCGAACAGCCATATGAGAATGTCGCACGAATGGATGGAGTGCTCGAGTAGCGCGCCGCCTCCCGCTTCGGCTCGATCTGACCGCCAGCTCGAATGGCCGGCGACGATAGCTCCGGTAGGCCAGAACTGGTCGTCGCGCAGCGTGTACGCCATCGGCGCGCCCGCTTCGGCCGTCTCGACCATGGTGCGCAACCGCCGGATCAGCGGGTGGAACCGCGATTGGAAGCCGACCTGTACGGGGATGTGAGCGTCTCGCACGATCTGCACGATGTCGCGCACGACGTCGAAGGTCGGAGCGAGCGGCTTCTCCGTGAAGCAGGGCTTGCCGGCGTGGGCGACGGCGGCGATGTAGTCGTGGTGGAATCGGGTCGGGGTGATGTTCACGACCGCGTCGACGTCGGGGTCGTCGATGACCGCGAAGCAGTCGGGTCCGGTGTGCTCGATCTCGCCGAGGATCCGGACGACACGTTCGACGCCGCTCGGGTCGGGGTCAGCCGCGGCGGTCACGCGGACGAGTCCGTCGTCGGTCAGGAACCGCAGCGCGGCTGCGTGCGCCTGCGCGATCGTGCCGCAACCGACCAAGCCGAGCCGGAGCGGCTTTCGGCTCGGGCCGTTCACGTTGCGCGCGAGAAGCTGGGTGCGGCGTCCGAGGGGCCGTGCAGCGCTTCGAGTGGATCTCGGAGATCGCCGTAGTAGCCGAGCGCGTACGCGCCGCGTTGATAGCCGGCCAGTCGTGCCAACGACTCGGGCAGCTCACGTGCCACTTCGGGCGGGCAGGCGAGATACTGGTTTTCTTCTTGGCGCAACCACGACAGGGTGTAGCCGACGTTGATGCCGCGTCGTGGATGCGCTGACCGGTTGGCGCCACCGCCGTGATAGACGGAGCCGAGATATACCAGCACTGAGCCTTTCGGCATCTCGGCCGGAACTGTCGCGTCGTTCGCAGGCCGAAGCTTGTCTTCCCATGTGTGACTGCCGGGAATTAGCCGGGTGGCGCCGTTGCTGTCGGTGAAGTCGCTCATCGCCCACATCGTGTGGCACTCGACCTCGTATCCGGATGGAAATGGAAAGAAGTCGAATGCCCACTGGTCTCGGTGCACGAGCTGGGCAGGCTCACCGGGGCCGATCTCGATCACTTGCGTCAGATGCAGTTGGTAGCTCGTCGCGTGGTCGCCGAGCACCCGATCGAGCGCACCCAGCACCAGTGGATGTGCGGCCAGGTCGCGAAAGCTCGGCGAACGGGCCAGGAGTGCGCCCGTTCGACGCGTGTTGTGGCCGGTGAAGTCGTCGCCGCCGGGTTGCGTCGCCCGCAAGTGCGGCTCGAGTTCCGATTCGATCCGATCCAGCTGCTCGGCGGCCGCGAGGGATTCGACAACGACGCAACCCTGTTCGCGCAGTGCGGCTTCGACCGCAGAAACGTCAGTGTCGGCGTCAAGCCGGGGAAGTGCGTTCACCACGTCATGGTTTCCGGCCGGGGTCGTTCCCATTTCCTCTCCGATTCGCTCCGTGCGGGCATCGGGTCACCTGTACCGCCAACACCGCGGCGCCGGTCGACGGACCGCAAGCCTTGGACGACACGCCGCCCGGCCGGTTCGCGAGGCTACGA
>Ga0182024_10008543_pt1 | contig 21516 bp, 17 predicted proteins | sample P32metaG_FD_120480 | JGI IMG/M metagenome (GOLD analysis project Ga0182024, IMG submission 120480) | Permafrost microbial communities from Stordalen Mire, Sweden - P3-2 metaG (Illumina Assembly) | ecosystem: Environmental > Terrestrial > Soil > Wetlands > Permafrost | place: Sweden: Stordalen...
AGCTTGCCTGAGAACCGCATGCGACCGAATGCTGCCTCCTTGAGACCTACCAGCGCCGCCGGGCTCGCCGCCCAGAAGCGCCCGATCTCAGGATCAGGGTCGAACGCGACCATGACGCGGTGCTGGGCGGGCTCCGATGACGACGACATCGTCGCGGATCCCGTCGAGCACCTCTGCCGCTTCGAGCAGCAGAGTGGTGGGTGTCACGATCCTCACCAGCGCATCCCAATTGGCCGTAATCTCGGCCAGTCCTCGGAGTGGCGAAATGCTAGACCCGGCGCCGCCGCGCGACCAGCCGCGCGAGCGTGACGGCGATCACGAGGGCGCCACCGTAGAACACGTCCTGCACCCAGCCGGCGCCCCCGAGGAGCTGAAGCCCGGTGATACCGGTGACGAGGAAGTACGTGGCGACGAACACGCCCCAGGGGCTGAACCGCCCCGGGTTGATCACCGTCTGCCCGAGGAACGCGCCGGCGAATGCGGGCAGCAGGTACGGCGGACCGCCGCCCGGGTCGGCGGCGCCGACGACGCCGGCCTGCATGATCCCGGCGATCGTGCAGATGAAGGCGGTGGAGATGAGGGCCAGGGCGCGCATCGAGTCCACCCGCAGCCCCGCCAGCCGCGCCACCTCACGCCCCTCCCCGACGAACAGTAGATGCCGTCCGAGCGGCGTGTAGCTGAAGACATACCAGAGCACGAAGCAGATGAAGAGACCGACGAAGAAGGCGATCGGCAGCCCGAGGAAGGTGTCCTGCATCGCGTTGAGCAGGCTCTGCGAGATCCCGCCGATGGTCACCGAGTTGGAGATCCCGTAACCGACCCCGCTCAAAAACGTTCCCATGCCAAGGGTGACGATCAGGGACGAGACGCCGATCCGCACGACGACGAAGGCGTTGAACGACCCGATGATCAACCCGACCACGAGGGTCGCGAGGATGGCGGGGATGATCGGCCAGCCGTGGTTGACGTTGAGAAACGCGACCATCGTTGCCGAGAAGCCCATGACCGAGGCCACGGACAGGTCGAACTCGCCCGCGGTGAGCGAGACGATCAGCCCGAGCGTGATGACGAGCTGAACCGCCTGGGTTCCGAAGATCGTCTCGAAGTTGGCCGAGGTCGGAAACGTGTTCGGCCGCAGGAGCGAGAACACGAGGATGATGACCCCCCACAGGACGAGGATCCCGTAGCGCTCCCCCAGTTCGACCGGACTCCAGCGCGAGGGAAGGCCGGCCGCGCGCCCACTCCGCGGCGCGGCGGCGGGATCGGGAGCCGTCTCGCTTGGCGGCGGCGAGGCGGAACTGCTCGTGTCAGTCACAGCTCAGGACGCTCGGTCACGGGCTGGCATCGTCGCACGAATCCGCCGGTTTCGAATCGCATATTGCATACTCGCAGTTCGCATATTGCATACGATTCTGGTAGCGTAGCGATCAACTGATCGCGTGTCCACCGGCATCCGGAAACGCGCGCTCAGCGAGGGTGAGAGAAGGCCAACAGAGAGGAATCCATGAGTCGGCCGAAGGGTTTTGCCTCGCTGGTTCTCGCTGTCCTGTGCGCCGTCGCGCTCGCCGCGTGTGGCAGCAGTTCGAGCAGTTCGTCCTCCTCATCGGGAGGGTCATCAGGCGGCGCCAGCTCCGGCTCCGGCTCGTCCAGCTCGTCGGGGGTCACCGAGGCGAAGAAGCTCGTCGCGCAGGAGGAGCAACCGCCACCGTTCAACGGCCCGACCTCGAAGGTCGATATCGCCAAGGCGAAGGGCAAGACGGTCTATTACGTCAGCCTGACCGAGGAGATTCCCGCCCTTCACGAGTGGGGTGTCGTCCTCGCCCAGCAGCTCAAGGAGGCCGGCGTCCCAACGCAGAAGTGCGATGCCAAGGGCAGCCCCGACGGCATCACGACGTGCCTCCAGCAGGCCCTGGCGGCAAAGCCGAGCATGATCGTCGCCCAGGCGCTCGACACGAAGTTCATCGCCTCCTATATGACGCGCGCGAAGGCGGAGGGGATCAAGTTCGTCACCGCCCAGACCGGCACGCCCGGCATTCCGACCGTCCCCGGCGATGATGCCGAGGTCACGTTCGACTACCCGCAGGTCGGTCGCATCCTCGCCGATTGGTTCGTCGCCGACTCGGGCTGCACGAAGGGCGGCCCGCAGATCATCACGAGCACGAGCAGCCGCCAGCCGTCGCTGGCCGAGGTCGGCGGGATCCAGAGCGAGGTCAAGCGGCTGTGCCCGAGCCTCAGCGTTCCGTCGGTCCAGAACGTCCTGATTCCGGACTGGCCGACATCGCTTCCGACCACCACCCGGTCGCTGATCACCGCCAACCCGAACCTCAATTACATGCTGCCGCTCTATGACGGCATGACGATCTACATGGACCCCGGGATCAACGGCATCCTGGCCGCCAAGTCGAGGGTCAAGGTCGCCTCGTTCAACGCCACCCCGGTGGTCATCCAGAACGAGCTGGCCAAGCCCTCGCCGCTTGCCGCCGACGTCGGCGGACCGAACCAGTGGTACGGAGTCGCGCTCGCCGATCAGGTGCTGCGCGTCCTCGCCGGCCAGACACCGGTCGCCAACGAGAACGTCCCGCTCCGTCTGTTCACGCGAGACAACGTCGGGACGATCGATCCCAAGAAGGACGAATCGACCTGGTACGGCTCGGCTAATCCGATCTGCTCGTACCACAAGCTGTGGGGTCTGCCCTGCAGCTGATCCGCTCGTGATGCCCGCCGAGGCAGGCGGAGTCAGCCGACCTGATCCGGGACCCTCCGCGCTGCGCGGAGGGTCGTCCGGTTCCGATCTCGCGCTCGAGGCCGAGCACCTCTCCAAGTCATTTGGCGGCGTCCGCGTCCTGCGCGACGTCAGCCTCTCGGTCAGGCAGGGAGAGATTCATGGCCTCGTCGGGAGCAACGGGTCCGGCAAGTCGACGCTGATCAAGATCCTCTCGGGCTACCACGCCCCGGACCCGGGCGGCTCGCTCACGGTCCGGGGGCAGAACGTCTCGCTCCCGGTCCCCCCAGACCGGGCGACGCGGCTCGGACTCAGCTTCGTGCACCAGGACCTGGGGCTGATTCCGCAGCTCAGCGTGCTCGAGAACCTCCGGGTCGGCCGCTTCACCTCGCACCCGGGCTGGCGGATCAGCTGGCGGGACGAACGCACGGCCGTGCGTGCCGCCCTCGAGCGCTTCGACCTCGATATCGCGCCCGAGGCCCCGGTCGAGCGTCTCTCGAGTATCGAACGGGTGCTGCTCGCCGTCGTCCGGGCGTTCTCCGATCTCGAGCACGCCTCCGGGGGCGTGCTGCTGCTCGACGAGCCGACCGCCTACCTCCCGCGCGACGGCGTCGACCGGCTGTTCGCCGCCGTCCGCCGGGCAGCGGAGGAGGGCGCGGGCGTCGTCTTCGTCAGCCACCGGCTCGAGGAGATCGGGATGCTCACCAACAGCGTCTCGGTGCTGCGCGACGGCCAGCTCGTCAGCACGGCCGAGACCGCGACCGTAAGCGAGTCTGACCTGGTCGAGCTGATCGTCGGGAGCAAGATCGCCGCCGCGACGTTCGCCGCCCGGAGCGAGGGCGAGGTTCGGCTCCACGCCCGGGCGTTGTCCGGGCGTGTCGTCCACGACGTGACGCTGCAGCTGCACCGCGGCGAGGTCCTCGGCCTGACCGGGCTGATGGGCATGGGGCACGAAGAGGTGCCCTACCTGCTCTTCGGTGCCGCGCCCGCGACGGGCGAGCTCGAGCTCGGCGGGCAGCCGATGCCGGTAGGCGAGATGTCGCCGCGCCGGGCGATCAACGCCGGTGTCGCGCTGTTGCCCGGCGATCGCCAGGGCGCGAGCGGCGCGGGGACCCTGTCGGTCAGCGAGAACATGACGCTCCCGACGCTCGAGCGGTTCTTCGCCGGCGGCTTCCTGCGCCCCAAGCGCGAACGCGCCCGCGTCCTCGAGATGCTGCGCGCCTACGACGTGCGGCCGGTCGCCCCGGCGCGCAAGCTCGAGACGCTGAGCGGGGGCAATCAGCAGAAGGCGCTGGTGGCCAAGTGGCTCGAGCGTAAGCCGACGATCTTCCTCATGCACGAGCCGGTCCAGGGCGTCGATGTGAGCGCGCGCGAGGAGATCGCGCGGGTCATCGCCGAGATCGCGGCCGAGGGCGGGTCGGTGCTCCTCTCGAGTTGCGAGTACGAGGACCTGGCCCGGATCTGCAGCCGGGTCCTCGTCTTCCGCCATGGCCGGATCACGAGCGAACTGGCCGGGAACGCGTTGACCAAGGAGCGGATCATCGAGCGCTGCTACGCCACGGAGATGGCGGCGTGAGCGAGATGTCGCAGCTCGCGCCTGACCGCCGTGACGACGGCGGACCGGGCCCCCTGGCCGGGGTTCGCATCATCGAGCTCGGGCAGCTCCTCGCGGGGCCGTTCACGGGCCGCCTGCTGGGCGACCTCGGCGCCGAGATCATCAAGGTCGAGGCGCCGGGCCAGCCCGACCCGATGCGCGATTGGGGCCACGCCCGCTACGAGGAACACTCGCTGTGGTGGCCCGTGCTCTCGCGCAACAAGAAGTGCGTCACGCTCAATCTGCGCGCAGAGCGCGGGCAGGAGCTGCTGCTCGAGCTCGTCCGCCGCTCAGACGTCGTGGTCGAGAACTTCCGCCCCGGGACGCTCGAGCGCTGGGACCTCGGCTTTGACCGGATGCGCTCGGTCAACCAGGGCATCATCCTCGCCCGCGTCTCGGGCTACGGCCAGACCGGCCCCTACGCGGAGCGGGCCGGGTTCGCATCGGTGTCCGAGGCGATGGGCGGCCTGCGCTACATCAACGGCTTCCCGGACGAGCCGCCGCCCCGGATCGGCATCTCGCTCGGCGACTCACTCGCCGGGATGTTCGCGGCACAGGGGATCCTCGCGGCGCTGTACAAGCGTGACGCCCTCGGATACGGCCGAGGCCAGGTCGTCGACGCGAGCATCCTCGAGGCGTGCTTCGCCCTGCTCGAGGGCACGGTCCCCGAATACGACCGGCTCGGCATCGTCCGCGAGCCGAGCGGGACCTCGCTCAAGGGCGTCGCCCCGTCGAACATCTTCCAGTCGCGCGACGGCAAGTGGATGGTCATCGCGGCGAACCAGAACAAGGTTTTCCGCCGGCTGTGCGAAGCCATGGGCCGGCCGGAACTCGCCGACGACGAGCGATTCGAGACCCACCTCGCCCGGGGGGATCACCAGGAGGAGCTCGACGGTCTGATCGCCGACTGGGCCGCCCAGCACGACGCCGAGCACATTGATCGCGCGCTCAATGACGCACACGTCGTGTGCGGTCCGATCTACACGATCGCCGACATCTTCGAGGACCCGCAGTTCAAGGCCCGGGACATGCTCATCCCGCACCACGATCCGGACTTCGGCGAATACATCGGCCCTGGGATCGTCCCCAAGCTGTCCGAGACACCGGGCGAGGTCCGGTGGTCGGCCACGTGGGAGGAGGGCTCGCACAACGACGAGATCTACGGGGCGCTGCTCGGCCTCTCCGCCGTCGAGCGCGACAACCTGCGCGAGGAGGGCGTGCTGTGACGATCACGGTCTGCGACGTCGCGCCCCGGGACGGTCTCCAGAATGACCCGACCCATCTCACCCCTGCCACCCGGGCCGAGCTCGTCAATCGGATCGTCGACGCCGGGGTGACCCACGTCGAGGTTGCGTCGTTCGTCAATCCCACGCTCGTGCCGCGGATGGCCGGCGCCGAGGAGGTCGTTGAGGGGATCCGCCGCCGGCCGGGGGTCACCTACAGCGGCCTCATCCTCAACGCTCGCGGGTACGACCGGCTCGCCGCGTGCGCACTCGACGAGGTCCACATGAGCGTCGCCGCCTCCGAGACCCTCAACCGCCGCAACCAGAACGCCAGCGTCGAGGAGTCGCTGGCCGACGTCGCGCAGATCATCGTGCGGGCCCACCGCGAGGACCGCCGGGTCGTGGTCATCATCGCCGCCTCGTTCGGCTGCCCGTTCGAGGGCGCGGTCGACCCGGCGCGTGTGCTGGCGGTGGCCCAGCAGGCGATCGGCGCGGGCGCGGACGAGATCGTCTTCGCCGACACGATCGGCGTGGGCGTGCCGAGCCAGGTGCGCGAGCTCGTCGGGCACGGGCGCGAGTTCGGCGTCCCGATCGGTGTCCATCTCCACGACACGCGGGGCACCGGGCTGGCCAACGCGTACGCCGCGGTGGAGTCCGGCGTGAGCTCGCTCGACGCGTCGGTGGGCGGGGTCGGCGGCTGCCCGTTCGCTCCCGGGGCGACGGGCAACATCGCCACCGAGGATCTCGTCTACCTGCTCCACGGGGAGGGCCGGAGCACGGGGATCGATCTCGACGCCCTCATCGAGGTGTCGCATTGGCTGGCCGAGCAGCTCGGCCACGACATTCCGGGCCGGGTGCAACGGGCCGGTGATTTCCCGGCCGTCTCGCGTCGCACGCTCGGCGCGGGCACGGTCGCTACCGGAAACAGGAACTAGAGAGGAGACACGCGTATGGCGTATCGGCTCGGCGTGGATGTGGGCGGCACGTTTACCGACGTGCTCGTCCTCGACGAGGAGCAGGGAACGCTCACGCTCGAGAAAGTGCTCTCGACGCCTGAGGATCAGTCGATCGGCGTGCTCGAGGGTGTGCGCCAGGCGTGCCGCCGCCTCGGCGTCGAGCTCAACGAGCTGGACACGATCCTGCACGGCTCCACCGTGGTGACCAATCTCATCCTCGAGAGCAAGGGCGCGACCGGCGGCCTGCTGACCACCCAGGGTCACGAGCAGCTGCTCCATCTCGCCCGGGCGTGGACGCCGGGGCCGCTGTACGGCTGGATGGGCATGATCAAGCCAAGCCCGATGGTGGAGCTGTGGCGCACGCGCACCGTGTCGGCCCGGATGAGCGCCGCCGGCGAGGTCGTCCGCGAGTTCGACGAGGCCGAGGTCCGCGCCGCGCTCGAGGAGCTCGCCGGCGAGGGGATCGAGTCGCTCACGATCGCCTTCCTCAACTCCTACGTCAACCCCGAGCACGAGCGCCGCGCCCGCGACATCGCGCTCAGCGCCTTCCCCGACCTGCCGGTGTCGATCTCCTCCGACCTCGTCTCGGAGTACCGCGAGTACGAGCGCACGCTCACCGCGGTCCTCAACGCGTACGCCAAGCCGCAGGTGACGAAGTACGTCGACGGTCTGGAGTCGCTGCTGCACCAGGCCGGCTTCTCCGGCCGCCTGGACATCGTGCGCTCCGACGGCGGCACCATGTCCGTTGCCTCGACCAAGGAGCGGCCCATCGACATCGCCCTGTCCGGACCGTCCGGCGGCGCGGTGGGCGCCGCCTACCTGGCGCGCGAGATCGACCTCCCCGACGTCCTCACGATCGACATGGGCGGCACCTCGACCGACGTCTCGCTGTGCGAGGGCGGCACACCGCCGATCAAGCGCGACGCCCAGCTCGGCTACTACCAGTTCCAGTCGCGCTCGGTTGACATCCACAGCGTCGGCGCGGGCGGCGGTTCGGTCGCCTACCTGACCAACGTCGGCTCGCTGCGCGTCGGACCGCGCAGCGCGGGCGCCGTCCCGGGTCCCGCTTGCTACGGGCGCGGCGGCACCGAGCCGACCGTGACCGACGCCAACGTCGTCCTGCATCGGATCCCGCCGGGATCCAAGCTGGCCGACACCCTCGAGCTCGACGAGGAGGCGGCCAAGCGGGCCGTGCAGACGATCGCCGACGGGCTCGGGGTGCAGCTGACCGCCGCGGCCGAGGCGATTCTCTCAATCGCCAACGAGAACATGCACGCCGCCCTGCGCGTCGTGAGCGTGGAGCGCGGCTATGACCCGCGTGACTTCGGCCTCATCGCCTTCGGCGGCGCCGGCCCGCTGCACGCGAACGCGCTCGGCCGGCTCATCCACGCCGACCCCGTCGTCATCCCGTCGACGCCCGGCGTGCTCAGCGCGTTCGGCTTCCTCGCCTCCGACGTACAGAACGAGTTCGCGCAGACCTACCTGCGCATCCTCGAGGAGACCGAGGCCTCCGGGCTCCAACAGCGGCTCGAGCGCCTCAAGGGCGAGGCCAACGAGTGGCTCGAGCGCGAGGGGATCTCCCGCGACATCCGCGAGTACGACTTCTACGCCGACTGCCGCTACCACATGCAGGACATCCAGATCCCGTGCCACGTCGGGCTCGACGAGCTCGGCAACGGCTACGCCGCCCGGCTGCGCGAGCAGTTCGAGGGCGAGCATCGCCGGCGCTACGGGTTCGACCTCGACGTCCCGATCGAGATCGCCACCGTGCGCTGCGTCGGGAAGGGCGCGCGACCACTGACGCTGTCGCGGGCCGACACCAACGGCGCCTCGGCGCAGGAGGGGATCGACCGCCACGAGCAGGTGGTGTTCGACGGCGAGTGGATGCGCACGCCGATCTACGAACGCCGCCAGCTGCGCGCCGGACAGGTGATCGACGGACCGGCGGTGATCGTCCAGCAGGACACGACCGCGGTGATCGAGCCGCACTACCGCGCCACGGTCGACGGCTATTCCAATCTGATCATCCGCGCAACGGGGAGGGAGTGACCATGGCCACTGGGATTGAGCGCCCAACCGGGCTCCCGGACTTCGTCCGGGACCACGACATCGATCACGTCACGCTCGACATCATCGAGAACACGCTGTCCAACGCCCGGTTCGAGATGGACCGCGTCGTCGAGACGACGGCCATCAGCCCGGTCATCCGAGAGCAGTCCGACCAGTTCCCACTGATCGCCGACCGCCACGGGCGGATGGTCATCGGCCAGTTCGGCTCGGCCATCGCCACGATCCTGCGCAACTCGCCCTACGAGGCGTCTGACCTGCGCGACGGCGACGTGATCGCGCTGAACGATCCGTACCTGTGCGAAGGGGCGATCTCGCACTGCCCTGACTTCCTGATCCTGCGGCCGATCTTCTTCGACGACGACCTGGTGGGCTACGCCTCGCAGTGGGGCAACCTCATGGACGTGGGCGGCACCGCACCGGGGTCGATGCCGATCAGCGCGCGGAGCATCTACTACGAGGGCATCCGGATGCCCCCGATCAAGCTGTATGACCAGGGCAAGCTCAACGAGGAGGCGCTCCGGCTCTTCTGCCACAACACGCGCACGCCGAAGATGGTGGAGGCCGACATCAAGGCGATCGCGGCCGGCACGGCCGCCGGCGCGGCGCGGGTGCGCGAGCTGTGCGCGCGGTTCGGCAAGGACACCTACCTGGAGGCGTGCGACGCGATGCTCGACCGCACCCGCTCGGGCCTGATCGACCTCATCCGCACCCACCTGCCCGACGGGGAGCGCTTCGAATTCACCGACTATGCGGATGACGATGGGCTCGGCAACGGCCCCATCAAGCTCCACATGGCGCTGTGGCGCGACGGGGACACGATGAACGTCGACTGGACGGGCTCGAGCCCGGCCGTCCCGGGGTCGGTCAACTTCTATCTCAACCCCGAGATGTTCAAGATGTTCATGGGCGTCTTTCTGATCATGGCCTTCGCGCCCGATCTCGTCTTCAACGACGGGTACTACGACCTCATCAAGGTTACCCTGCCGGAGAACTCGATCCTGCGCCCCGAGTTCCCCGCCCCCGTCGGCAACCGGCTCAGCCTCATGGCCCGCCAGTTCGACGTCGTCGGCGCCGTGTTCTCCAAGGCGCTGGCCCAGTTCGCCGTCTCCGGCGGCTACGGGACGAGCCCGAATTTCGTGTTCGCCGGGACCGACGAGAACGGCGAGGACTTTCAGGTTCTGGAGATCCTGTACGGCGGGATCCCCGCCCGCCCCGTCGGCGACGGCCTCGACGGTCACTCGTGGTGGCCGATGTTCAAGGCCGTGCCCACCGAGTACCTCGAGAAGTACTACCCGATCGAGATTGAGTCCTACAGGGCGAGGATTGACTCCGGCGGCGCCGGCTATCACCGTGGCGGCCACGGGGTGGCCAAGACGTACCGGTTCCTCTCCGACGGGACGATCTCCTTCCAGGACGATCGCGCCGTCACCTTCCCGTGGGGCTACAACGGCGGCCAGCATGGGATGAGCTCGGAGAAGCTGATCATCAATGCCGACGGGACCGAAGAGCGACTGCCGTCCAAGGTCGAGACCTTCCCGATCAAGAAGGGCGATCGGCTCGTCTTCTCCACGGCGGGCGCGGGCGGCCTGGGCGATCCGCTCGATCGCGAGCCCGATCGGACCGCGGCCGACGTTCACGCGGGTCTGGTCAGCGTCGAAGCCGCGGCCTCCGAGTACGGCGTGATCGTGTCCCGCGACGGCGAGGTCGACGCCGAGGCGACCGAGCGCGAGCAGGCCCGGATCCGCGACGAACGTGAGGACCCGCCCGAGTTCGACTTCGGCCCGCTCCCGTCGATCGAGAAGCTCGGCGAGCAGATCGCCGAGGAACGACGCACCTTCGACGCCCGCCTGGCCGGCCGGCCGGCGAGCGCCTGACCGCGAGCCGCACGTGCCCCACACGCTGGCCGAGAAGATCCTCCTCGCCCACGTCGAGGCGGATGACCTGTCGTCGGGCGACATCGTCATGGTGCGGGTCGACACGGTGATGGCCAACGACGTCTCCGGTCCCGTCGCCTTCCGGCAGATGGAGAAGATGGGGGCGCGCCGGGTGTTCGATCCGACCCGGGTCGTGATGGTGGCCGATCACTTCGTCCCGGCCAAGGACGCGCGCTCGGCCGCGCTGCAGAAGCGGCTCAAGGACTGGTCGCTCGACCAGGGCGTCGCGTTCTACGACCAGGGCCGGGGCGGGATCGAGCACATGCTCCTGGCCGAGGAGGGCTGGATCGTTCCCGGCGAGGTGATCGTCGGGGGCGATTCCCACACGTGTACCTACGGCGCACTGGGCGCATTCGGCAGCGGGCTGGGTTCGACTGACATCGCGGCGGCCCTGGCCAACGGCGAGTTCTGGCAGCCCGTGCCGGCGACGATCCGCGTGTGCTTTGACGGCGCCAAGCGCGGCTTCGTCTCCGGCAAGGACCTGATCCTGGCCGTGATCGCGGAGATCGGAGTGGCCGGCGCCACCAACGCGGTGCTCGAGTTCGTCGGCGACGGCGCCCGGGTGCTGTCGATCGATGAGCGAATGGCGGTGGCCAACATGGCGGTCGAGGCGGGAGCCGAGACGGGGCTGTTCGCCGCCGATCACCGCACCCGCGAGTACCTGGGTGGCCGGGTGAAGCGCGAGTGGGACGAGTTGCGTTCCGACGACGACGCCGAGGTCGCCCGCGAGGTCCAGATCGACCTGGACACGCTCACGCCGCTCGTCGCCGCACCCCACTCACCCGGCAACGTGGTCCCGCTTGGCGAGGCGGTGGGAACGCACGTCGAGCAGGTGTACATCGGCAACTGCGCCAACGGCACCATCACGGACCTCCGCCAGGCCGCGGCCGTCTTCCGCGGGCGCAGCGTCCACCCGCGAGCCCGCGCGGTGATCGTCCCGGCGACCCAGGCGGTCTACCGACAGGCCCTGCACGAGGGTCTGCTCGACACGTTCGTCGAGGCCGGCGCGATGGTCTCGACGCCGACCTGCGGGGCGTGCTTCGGTGGCGGAATGGGCGTCCCGGCCGCGGGCGAGACCGCGGTGACGACGACGAACCGGAACTTCCGGGGGCGGATGGGCTCCCCCGACGCGAGCGTTTACCTGGCCAACGCCTACGTCGCCGCCGCCGCCGCGGTCGCCGGCGAGCTGATCGACCCGGGCGAGCTGATCGAGGCGCCGGCGTCATGATGATCGCCGGGCGTGCGGTGACGATCCGTGAGGACAACGTCGACACCGATGTCCTGTACCCCGGGTCCTACCTCAACGTCGAGGACCCGGACCTGATGAGCCCGCACCTGTTCGAGGGGCTCGATCCGGCGCTCCGGGAGGAGATGAGCCCGGACACGATCCTCGTCGTCGGCGAGAACTTCGGAACTGGCTCCTCGCGCGAGCACGTCCCGCTCGCGATGATGGCCTCGGGGGTGTCGTGCCTGGTCGGCAAGAGCTTCGCCCGGATCTTCCGGCGCAACTGCCTCAACCTCGGTCTCCCCCTCGTCGATTGCCCGGACGCCGTCGCCCACGCCGAGACGGGGGCGCGCGTGGAGGTCGATCTCGACGACGGGGTCGTCGCGGTCAACGGCGATCGCTTCGCCATCGTGCCGATGCCCGACTTCATGCGCCGGATGGTCGCCGCCGGGGGCCTCATCCCCTGGCTGCGCGAGGGGGCCGCCCGATGAGGATCCGCGCCGCCGTCCTGCGCGAGATGGGTCGTCCGGCTCCCTATGCCGAGTCTCTTCCGCTCGAGATCACCGACGTCGAGCTCGACGAGCCGGGCCAGGGCGAGATGCTCCTGAAGATCGGCGCGGCGGGGCTCTGTCACTCAGACCTCTCCGTGATCGATGGCTCGCGTCCTCGACCGATGCCGATGGTCCTCGGCCACGAGGCCGCGGGCACGGTGGCCGCGACGGGTCCCGGAGTGGAGCGCTTCGGAGCCGGTGATCGCGTCGTGGTCGCCTTCGTGCCCGCGTGCGGGGACTGCCGGCCGTGCCGGCAGGGCCGCGCCGCGCTCTGCGAGCCGGGCGCCGCGGCGAATGCGGCCGGCACGCTGCTGTCGGGCGCGGGCCGCCTGCACGACGCCGGCGGAGACCCGCTGCACCATCACCTCGGCATATCCGCGTTCGCCGATCATGCCGTGGTGGCGGCTGAATCGGCGATCGGGATCCCGGCCGACCTGCCGTTCGAGCTCGCGGCGCTGTTCGGCTGCGCCGTGCTCACCGGGGTCGGCGCCGTCGTGAACGCCGCCCGCATCACGCCCGACGATCAGGTCGCGGTGTTCGGGCTCGGCGGCGTCGGCATGTCGGCCATCCTCGGCGCCCGCCTGGCCGGCGCGAAGACGATCATCGGCGTCGACGCCGTCGCCAGCAAGCTGGAGCTCGCGCAGCGCATCGGCGGCGTGACCACGTTCGCGGCCACCGACGACGTCGTGGACCGCGTCCGCGCCGAGACCGGCGGCGGCGCCGACTGCGTGATCGAGACCGTCGGCAGTGCCGAGGTCCTCGCACAGGCCTATGCCGCCACGCGACGCGGAGGGTCCACCATCGCCGTCGGTCTTCCGCATCCGGAGCGCATGCTGACGATCCCGGCCGTCAGCCTCGTGGCCGAGGAACGGACGCTGAGAGGCTCGTACCTCGGCTCCTCGGTGCCGCGCCGAGATATCCCGCGGTTCATTCACCACTACCGCGAGGGACAGCTCCCCGTGCAACAGCTGCTCACGCACCGCCTGGCCCTCGAGGACATCAACGACGGCTTTGACCGCCTTGCCCGGGGCGAGGCGGTGCGCCAGGTGGTCCTCTTCTAGGCCCCCACCAGCTGGGCCGAGCGGTGGATGTACTCGCCCCGGCTCCCGTCGACGACCTCGCCGTTGCGCAGCACCGGCTCGCCGCGGAGGATCGTGTCGGTCGGCCAGCCCTTGACCGCGATTCCCGCAAACGGGGTGTGGTCCTGGGCCGAGTGACAGAGCTCGGTGGTGACCACCTGCTCGAGGTCGAGGTCCACCACTGCCAGATCGGCGTCGGACCCGACGGCGATCGTCCCCTTGCGCGGGTACAGGTTGAACGCCTGGGCGGGCGCGGCTGAGGCCACCTCGACGATCCGCGACAGCGGGATGCCGCGCTTGTGCAGGCCTTCTGAGATGAGTACCGGGTACAAGAGCGCGGTGCCGCCGAAGCCGGGCAGCGCGGGCCACAGGTCATCGCCCTTGGCGTCCTCCATGCAACACGCGTGGTCAGAGGCCACGGTCGTGATGTGTCGGTAACGCAGGCCGGCCCACAGCGCCTCGTTGTCCGAGCGGTTGCGGATCGGCGGGTTGACCTTGCCCCCGAGGCCCTTGCCCTCCAGGTCCTCGCAGGCGAGGGCGAGGTGGTGCAGGGTTGTCTCGCGGACGACGTCGAGGGCGGGGTAGCGCCGCGCGACGTCGACCGCGGTGTCGAGGGCGAGCTCGCTGGAGAGGTGGAGCAGGTTGATGTTGACCTTGGTCGCGTCAGCGAGCACGCCGGCCTCCTCGATCGACAGGCGCTCGGTGAGCGGCGGGCGCGCGGCGTTGTACTCGGCCAGGCCCGACACGCGCGGATCGGCCTTGGCCCGCTCGATGAACACCCGCAGCAGCTCGGCCTGCTCACAGTGCAGGGAGACGGAGATCCGGCCCGCCGTGGTCGCGTCGACCTCGGCCACCTTCTCCATGATCTCGAACAGGTGCCCGAGGTCGTAGTCCTCCGACATCGTGTAGGCCTGGGCGTCGCGGCTGTCCGAGGCGAGGTTGAACCCCTTGTAGAACATGTAGTACTTGAAGCTCGAGACGCCCATCTCCGAGACGAGCCACGGGATCTCTGAGATGTGCTCGGCAGTCATCGGCGCGAGGTGGAAGCCGTAGTCGATCCGGGCGTGACCGGCCATGCGGTCCAGCACCTCGGGGAAGATCTCGCGATAGGGCCCGGTCTTGTTGAGGTAGTGCTGGCCGGTGCGGAAGTAGGAGACCACGGTGGTGACGCCGCCGACCACCGACGAGGTCGTCTCGGACTCGGTGTCCTCGGTGATGTCGCGGTAGATGCCGAGGTGGAAGTGGGTGTCCACGCCGCCGGGCAGGACCGCCTTGCCCGAGGCGTCGATCAGCTCGTCGGCCTCGGAGGTCTGGATCTGATCCTCCAGCGCCGCGACGCGACCGTCCCGGATGCCGATGTCCATCTGCAGCTGTCCGACGTAGGGGATGACCACGAGGCCGTTCTTGACGATCGTGTCGAAGCGGGCCATTTCTATTCCTCCTGGAGATGAGTCATGGGTGCGAGAAGTGGGCCGATCGCCTCCTGGCGATCGAGCGAAAGGACCATGTCCTGAACCTGGCGCAGCTCAGCGTCGCCGAGCCGGCGGCCGGCGTTGTCGGTGAACTTGAGCTCCAGCTCGCGGTCTGAGAGCGGACGCTGAGGACCGCCGCGGTTGCTCATCACGGCCTGCTCGAGCTCGCGGCCGTCATGGAGCCGCGCGGTCAGCACGGCCGGGAACTGGTTGGGGAAGACCTCCGAGCAGTCGGACTGTCCGGCCACGGTGACCTTGGCCATGTGCCGCCGTCGCGCCTCGTCGGTGGCCAGCGCGTCGGTGAAGTCGTCCAGCCCGAGCCCGAGCCCGCCGCCGCCGAGCAGCGCCGCGACCACGGTGTACGGGCCGCTGAACTGGGCCTGGTACCCGGTGGACGGCGCGCGTTTGACCTCGATCGGCTCGCCGATCGTGCGGACGGTCGGTTCGGCCACGCCGAGGGAGAGCGTGTCGATCTGGTCGATCGAGACCCCCTGCTCGCGCAGCGCGAGCGCCGCGTCGATGCCGGCGTGGGTGAAGTGGTTAGCCGGGTAGGGCTTGAAGAAGATCCCCGGGACCTCCCAGCGCTCGCCGAGCCCGGCGTCGATCGCCGCGGCGTCGTAGTGGCCGTCGAGGAAGGCTCGGAAGAAGCCGAACCGGCCCTCGAGCACGGTGGGGGGACCGGTGATCCCGTGCGCGGCGAGGCGGGCGGCGGAGATCGCCGCGTGGGCGGCCCAGCCGCAGTGGATCCGCTTCACCGTCCCGCCGGTGCGGTTGGCCTCGATCACTCCACCGGCCATGCTGACCGCGAGGCCGATGGCGTTCGTCACTCCGTCGGCCCCGAGCCCGAGCAGCACGGCGGCGCTGGCGGCGGCGCCGATCGTTCCGCAGATCGAGGTCGCGTGCTGACCGCGATCGAAGTAGGTGTTGTTGCGGGCCTCGCGGTCGTACCCGGCCATGCCGAGACGGACGCAGATCTCGAGCCCGACGGCGATCGCGGCGATGAGCTCGCGGCCGTGCCGACCGGTGGCCTCGGCCACGGCGAGTGAGGCCGGCACGATCGACGCGCTCGGGTGCAGGACGGACGGGAGGTGGGTGTCGTCGTAGTCCAGCGAATGGGCCAGGGTCCCGTTGATCAGCGCGGCGAGCTCGGCCGGGAGCGGCTCGGCCACGCCGACCGCGTGGGCCTCGGGCCGTCCGCCCAGCTCGATGGCGTAGGACCGGACGGCGCGGCTCGTGTCGAGCCGGCTCGCGGCGACGGTGATCCCGAGCGTGTCGAGGGTCCGCTGACGCACGCTGTGGCGCACCTCGTCGGGGAGGCGGTCATAGGTCTGCTGCACCGCGAACTGTCCGAGCCGCTCGGCGATCGTGCTCATCGGCCCGGGCGGGTGGGCCGATTTGCGGAGACGACGGCGAGCGGGCGCACCGGGGAGCCGGTCGCCCCGACGAGCGGCAGCGGCGAGAGCACGAACGCGAATTCGTGGACACGCGCGTGCGCGAGCTGCTCGAGGTTGAGCGTCTCGATGATGTTGATCCCATGCTCGACGAGCAGCACCCGGTGCGCCGGTAGCAACCCATGCCCGGCGCCGGGGGCCAGGTGCTCGAAGGCGATCGAGTCCGCCCCCACGGCGCGGGGTCCGAGCGCGGCCAGCCACCGCGCGCCCCCCTCACCCGGTCCCGGCACGCCGCTGTCAAAGCCGACATAGGCGTCGCGGTCATCCCACCGCTGGGCCCAGCCGCTGCGGACGAGGACGACATCGCCGTCCTGGACGTTCACGTTCTGCGCGGAGGCCGCCTGCTCCAGATCGCCCGGCGTGATCTCGTAGCCCGGCGCACACACCTCCAGGCCGAGCGCCGCGGGCACGTCGAGCAGCCAGCCCCGGCACACCATCGGAGCGATCGTCTCGACCCCGAGCTTCGAGAAGCGGCCGCCGCGCTGCGCCTCGGCGGCGTCGAGTCCGCCGTGCAGCTGGCCCGCCTGTGAGACGTGGCTGAGCGCGTCGATATGGGTGCCGACGTGGCCGCCGGTGACGATCAGCTCGTTGGCCGCCGAGCCGCCGTCGGCCCGGACGGAGTCCCCGTGTCGCCGAGCCAGCGCGATCCGGAATTGCGGATGGTTGGGCGACTGGGGCATCCCGACCTCCATCGGGCGCGCGAGGTCGAAGATCCGCACGCCGCCGGCGATCGCGTCGATGATCGGGTCGCTCATCGGCGGCTCGGTTCGGCCATGGCGATGAGCCGGCGGGCACGGGCGACGACGGCGGCGTCGATCATGTGACCGTCGAGCGTGCTCGCTCCGTCGCCGTGCGCCTCGACATGGGCGAGCACGCGCCGGGCCTCAGAGAGCTCCGCGACGCTGGGCGTGAACACCTCGTGCACGGCCGGGATCTGGCGCGGATGGATGACCGACTTGCCGAAGAACCCGAGCTCGCGCGCGGAGCGGGCGCTGCGCCGCAGGCCCTCGTCATCGTCGAGCGCGGTGTGGACGCAGTCGACCGGCGCGCCGATCCCGGCCGCCCGCGAGGCGAGCACCAGCATTCCGCGGGCGAGGGTGGTCGCTGGGCCGTCGGTGGTGCCGGGGGAGGCGATGTCGGCGAGGAAGTCGGTGGCGCCGAAGACGAGCCGGGCGACCCGTGGCGCGGCGGCGAGCTCGGCCGCGGCCAGCGCGGCGGCGGCCGTCTCGATGCTGAGATACAGGCGAACGGTGTCGGGCGCCATGCCCGCCGCGCGCTCGAGCGGGTCCAGCGCGGCCGCGACGGCCCGCACCTCGTCCGCGGAGCCGATCTTGGGCAGGCGGATCCCGGTCAGCCCGGAGGCGGTCACCGCGGCGACGTCGTCCGGGTCGGGGCCGTGCGGGCCGTGGTTGACGCGGACGTGCAGCTCCGTTGGCCCCATCCCGGGTGCCGTGCCGCCCGCGCGCGCGATCACTGCCGCCACGTGCCCGCGCGCCGCGAGCTTGTCCTCCGCCGCCACGGCGTCCTCGAGATCGAGGATGACGGCATCGGCGCCCGCGGCCAGCGCCTTCTCCATCACGTGCGGGTCCGAGCCCGGGGCGTACAGGTAGCTGCGGATGGGCGGCGGCTCAGGCAACGATGCCCCGCTCTCGGAGGTCGGCGATGTCGAGCCCGAGCTCGCCGCCGAGGATCGCCTCGGTGTCGGCGCCGAGAGGACGGCCGGTGAACCGGATGGCGCCCGGGGTGGCGCTCATCCGGAACAGGAGGTTCTGCATGCGCACCGGCCCGAGGTCGGGGTCATGCACCTCGGTGATCGCGTCGCGCGCGATGACCTGGGGATCGGCCATGAGACCGGCCACGTCGTAGACCGGGGCGATCGCCGCCCCCGCGTCGGTGAAGGCCGCGATCACCTCGTCGCGGGTTCGGGCCCCGACCCACTTCGAGACGATCTCGTCGAGCAGTTCGACGTGCTCGGCGCGCCCGGAGCCGGTGGCGAACCACGGCTCCTCGATCAGCTCGGGTCGCCCGACGAGCCGCAGGACACGCTCGGCCACCGAGTTGGTGCTCGTCGAGACCGCGACCCACTTGTCGTCGGAGGTCCGGTAGGTGTTGCGCGGGGCGTTGTTGACCGAGCGGTTGCCGGTGCGCTCCTGGACCTCGCCGAGCTGGTCGTAGACGATCGGCTGGGGGCCGAGCACCGTCATGAGCGGCTCGAGGATCGAGAGATCGATCTCCTGCCCCGCCCCGCCGCGGGCGTCGCGGTGATAGAGCGCCATCATCGTCGCGCTGGCGGCGGTCAGCCCGGCGATGCCGTCGGCGAGTCCGAAGGGCGGGAGGGTCGGCGGGCCATCGGCCTCGCCGGTGATGGCGGCAAAGCCGCTCATCGCCTCGGCCAGCGTGCCGAACCCGGCCCGTTCGCGATATGGGCCGGTCTGCCCGAAGCCGGAGATGCGCACGAGCACGAGCCCCGGGTTGACCTGCGTCAGCGCATCGAACCCGAGGCCCCAGCGCTCGAACGTCCCGGGGCGGAAGCTCTCCACGACGACGTCGGCGGTGGCGACGAGCCGGCGGAAGATCTCGGCTCCCTCCGGGTCGCCGAGATAGAGGGCGACGCAGCGCTTGTTGCGCGAGATCATCTTCCACCACAGCGGGACCCCGTCCTTGACCCGGCCGTGGCCGCGCATGCTGTCGCCGCGCGGGTGCTCGATCTTGATCACGTCGGCCCCGTAGTCACCGAGGATCTGGCAGGTGAGCGGTCCGGCCAGCACGGTCGAGACATCGAGCACGCGCAGCCCGGACAGCGGGCCCTTCGCGCTGCTCTGTCCGTCTGCGCTCGCCGGCTCGTGCTCACTCATCGCCCGCTCCTCTCGTCACAATCTCGGTCAGAGGCATGCCGTGACCCCGCCCCGCACCGATCGTCAGCCCGCCGCCGGCTCCGGGTCGAGCGGGTCCACGGTGACGGCCGTCATGCGCACGGCGGACGTGCTCTCGTTTCTCGCCCAGGGCCCGCCCCGACCGGTCGGGGTGACCGAGATCGCCAACGGGCTCGGGCTGTCGAAGGCGGTCGTGTTCCGGATCCTCGTCTCGCTCCAGGAGCGCGGCTACGTGGAGTTCGATGCGCGGAGCCGGCGCTACCTGCTCGGCCCGAAATGCCTGGCCCTCGGCATGGCCTACCTCGAGCGCACGGACACCCGGCGCTCGGTCCACGATGCGCTCGTCACCCTGTCGGCGCGAAGTGAGGAGACGGCGACGATGTCGCTGCGCACGGGCTGGGAGCGGATGTACGTCGACCAGATCCTCCCGCCCGATGACATCAAGATGGTCGTCCCGATCGGACGCCTCTTTCCGCTCCACGCGGGCGCGTCGTCCAAGGCGTTCCTCGCCTTCCTGCCCGAGGCCGAGCGCGAGCGCTTCTTCGCCGAGCACGCCCACCTGCCCGCGCTCACCGAGCGCACGGTCGTGAACGAGCGCGCGCTCCGGGCCGAACTCGAGGAGATCCGTACGGCCGGCTTCGCCTCCTCGCGGGGCGAGCGCCAGCAGGGAGCGGCCTCGGTCGCCGCGCCGATCCTCGACAGCACCGGCGCCCCGGCCGCGGTGATCAGCGTCTGCGGACCGATCGAGCGCTTCGAGGCCCGCCGGCAGGACGCAGCGCGCCTCCTGCTCGAGGAGACGACGCTGCTCTCCCGGCAGACCCACCGCGGTTCGCCGCTGGCCTTCTGAACTCGGCCTAGCGAGGTCCATCGGGGAGCGCTCCGATCACGTCCGCGGTGCTGGTGACGTCCGCGTACTTCTGGGCCATGTCGAACAGGTTCACCGCGTGGACGGTGGGGCTGCGGTCATACACCGCGTCGTGAGGGACGGTGATCCGGAAGTTGAAGGCGAAGCCGTCGACCACCGAGGCGCGGACGCAGCCGCTGGTCGTGCAGCCGGTGACGACGAGCCAGTCGACGCCGAGGTCGATCAGGTAGCTGGTCAGCGCGGTCGCGAAGAACGCGCTCGGGTGCCGCTTGGGGATGAGGATGTCCCCGTCGCCCGGCTGCACCTCCTCCACGAACCGGTACCCCTTCTCGGGGATGTCCATGATCGACGGCACCTTGGCGGCGAGCCGACCCGCGTCGTAGGCCTGCTTGGGCGCAACGTGCGGGTACAGGACCGGGAGCGATCGTTCCCGGAACGCGGCCAGGAGCGGGGTGATGTTCTGCACCGCCGCCCAGCCCGCGTCGCCGCAACTCGTCGGGTAGTGGTCACGCACCGACTCGAAGAACGGCTTGGGCTCGTCCCCGACGGTGCGGTACTGGACATCGATGATGAGTAGGGCCGGACGCCTTCCCCTCCCCGCCGGGCGACCGAACCCGGCCGCCTCGTACCGGGCCTCGTCGTCCTCGGTGATCACCCCCGCCCACGGCGCGCTCATGCGTGGACCTCGATCGGGGCGTCCCGGAGGGCGGCTGCGCCGCTCCGGTGGCGGGGCTGGAACCGCCCGCCCCCCTCGGCCACGACCTCGCGGTCACGGACGATGAACCGGCCGCGGAGCAGGGTGTGCTCGACCGCTCCGGTCAGCTCCCAGCCCTCGTAGATCGTGTACTCGGCACCGCTCCGCTGCCGGGCGGCGTGCACCGTCTGCCGACCGTTGAGATCGACGATCGCGAAGTCAGCATCGGCGCCGATCGCGATCTCGCCCTTGCGCGGCCACAGCCCGAACGTGCGCGCGGGCGCGCGCGTGACCGTGTCGATGAGCCGGCCCAGCGGGATTCCCCGCCGGTGATATCCCTCGGACAGGAGCACCGGGAGCAGGGTCTCGAGCCCGGGGAAGCCGGCGCTGGCCTTCCAGATGTCGTTCTGCTTGGCCGATCGGTGGCGGGGGACGTGATCTGAGCCGATGACGTTGATTCGCCCATCGCCGATCGCCCGCCACAGAGCGTCCCGGTCCGCGGCGGTGCGCAGCGGCGGGTTGACCTTGGCGATCGCGCCGAGCTCGGAATCGATGTCATGGGTGAGGTAGTGGGGGCAGGTCTCGAGGAATATGTTCGGGTAGCGATCGCGCTGACGGGTCAGGACGTCGAGCGTCTGCGCGTTGGTGACATGGACCGCGTACATCGACGCGCCCGCCACCGAGGCCAGGAAGGACGCGCGCTGCTGAGCCTCGGACTCGACGAAGTCGGGCCGGATGTGATTCCAGGTGGCGAGCGGCGACAGGCCGTCGGGAATCGGCTCGGCGCGGAGTCTCCACACGATCTCG
>Ga0182024_10008544_pt1 | contig 21513 bp, 17 predicted proteins | sample P32metaG_FD_120480 | JGI IMG/M metagenome (GOLD analysis project Ga0182024, IMG submission 120480) | Permafrost microbial communities from Stordalen Mire, Sweden - P3-2 metaG (Illumina Assembly) | ecosystem: Environmental > Terrestrial > Soil > Wetlands > Permafrost | place: Sweden: Stordalen...
GTGGGGCAGGTTGGCAACCTGCGGACCGATTGTGAATCGGTCCATCCGGGCGCAGCCCGGACGAGTGTCGGCGTCAAACCCTCTTTGGAGCCGCGACCTGCGGGAGCGGTCAGTCGTATTGGAGGAAACGCCATCGTCACGTACCTTACATCAGTCCCGGCTTTCACGCCCCAGCTTTCGCCCCGCACATTACATCACCGCCTTGTAGGGCGGCCAATCCTGGCTGCAGCCGCCTTTCAAGGCGGCTCCTACATCCGAGCACTGGCCTTAGGATCCACCCACCCCTCATACTCCGCCGTCAACCGATCCGCCTCCTTCGGCCCCCACGTCCCCGGTTCATACACCACGCACGCAGCCGGATCGACCAATACCGGATCCACAACCCGCCACTGCGCCTCCACCCCTTCCTCGTTCGCAAACAGAGACTGGTCGCCCCGCAGCGCATCTCCCAGCAGCCGCTCATAAGGAGCCATCTCACTTCCCGTCTGATGACTCGCGATCAATTCCACATCTTCGCCCACCATCTGCTCCCCGGGCTGCTTCACCCTCATGCCGAGCGCGATCAGCACGTCGGGACTGAGGCGCAGCCTCAGATGATCCCCCAATCCAGTTACCGCTTCGCCGAACGTCTCGCGCGGAGGCCTCTTGAAGTCCACGATCACCTCCGTCGCCGTCACCGGCAGGCACTTCCCCGCGCGAATGAAAAACGGCACGTCCGCCCAGCGCCACGTATCGATGTAGAGGCGCACCGCCGCGTACGTCTCCACGTCCGAATCGCAGGCCACTCCCTTTTCCTTCTTGTAGCCGTTAAACTGGCCGCGCACTATATCCTCCGGCGCCAGCGGACGCACCGCCTTCAGCACCCTCGATTTCTCATCGCGAATCGAATCCTTCACCTGCATGCACGGAGGATCCATCGTCAGGCACGCCAGTATTTGCAAAAGGTGATTCTGCACCACATCGCGGATGCACCCGGCTTCTTCATAAAAAGCCCCTCGCCCGCTGACGCCGAAATTCTCCGCCATCGTAATCTGAATCGCATTCACATGCGTGCGGTTCCACACCGGTTCGAAGAAAAAATTCGCGAAGCGCGTGTACAGGATATTCTGCACCGGCTCCTTGCCCAAAAAATGATCGATCCGGAAAATGGCGGATTCCGGGAACGCACTCTCGAGAATCGCATTCAGCTCCTTCGCCGAAGCAAGGTCGCGCCCGAACGGTTTCTCCACCACCACTCGCGCACTTAAGGCGCACTCCGACTTTGCTAATCCTTCCACCACCGTTCCGAAGAACGCCGGAGGAATCGCCAGATAGTGCAGAGGCCGTTTCGCTCCGCCCAGCGCCGTCCGCAAATCGGCGAACGTCTGCGGGTCCCGGTAATCGCCGTCCACGTATCGCAGCAGAGGCAGCAATTTCTCGAACGACGCTTCGTTAAAAGCCCCGTGCGCTTTCAGGCTATCCTCGGCCCTCTGCCGGAACTGATCGAGCCCCCACCCCGCCTTCGCCACTCCCACGATGGGAATGGTAAGCCCGTGCCGGTCGACCAGCGCCATCAGCGCCGGGAAAATCTGCTTAAAGGCGAGATCGCCGGTAGCGCCAAAAAACACCAGCGCATCCGATGAATGCTGTCCGTCGACGCTCATACCGACCATTCTAGACCAGGACATGGTGGCACAGGCTTCAGCCTGTTGTCTTGTGGGGCGGGCTATCCAGCCGGCAGCCGCCTTTCGAGGCGGCTCGCGCGGATGTTTCCGAGAGTGTCTTCGACAATTGCATCGTTCTTACGAGCCGCGACCACAGGGAACGGTTTCTTCGACAATTTAAGGTCATTTAAGCCCTCCCAGAGCTACCATTCATGTCGTTTATGGTCATTTAAGCATGCGAGAATGTACGTTTGACCCGCGAACGAACCTACCTGTTAGCCCTGATCGCCCTCTTAGGCGCAGGCCTGATCCTCTATTCCCAGACCCAAGCCTTCGCCTGGGACGAAGGATTCCACCTCCTGGCCGCCCAATTGATCCTCCGCGGAATGCGCCCCTATCTCGACTTCTTCCACGCGCAAACCCCTCTCTACGCATACTGGAACTCCCTCTGGATGAGGATCTTCGGCGACACTTGGCGCACCGCGCATCTGGTATCGGCCGTCTGCACCATAGCCGCTCTCTGGCTGATCGGCACCTATGTTCTCGACCGCTTCGACGGAGGAATCTGGAGGAAAAACTGGCGCTTGCCCCTGACCGTCGGCGCAGTTTTGCTAGTCGGCCTGAACTCGCAAATCGTTGAATTCGGAACAATTGGCCAAGCCTACGGACTCTGTTTGCTCGCCATCGTCGGTGCCTTTCGTTTCACCGTGGCAAACGCAAAGCGCGACGACGCACGCTTCGCGATGGGAGCAGGATTCTGCGCCGGCGCCGCCGCGGCCTCGTCCCTTTTGACCGCCCCCATGGGCCCGGTGTTATTCGTCTGGATATTGCGGGCCCCTGGGGCGAGGCTCAAGAGAACATTGGCATTTATTGGCGGTGCCCTGATTCCGTTTCTTCCCCTGCTCCGCCTGTTCGTAAAATCTCCAAAAATAGTGTTCTTCGGGGCAGTGAAATATCACCTGTTTTACCGCACCGTCGACTGGTCCGAGTCTGGCAAGCAAAACCTCGATGTTGCAACAGATTGGCTCGAATCTCCTCATGCAATGGTTATGGGTTTTTTAGTCTTGTTAGGCCTGATTTTTCTGGCGAGAACCGACATTTCCCGGGCCTTACGGCAGGAGCTTCATTTGTGCATCTGGCTGAGCGCGGTCGAGGGCACTTATCTGCTCTACGTGCGCCCGACCTTCGATCGTTATTACCTTTTTATTGTTCCGTTTGTCGCTATTATCTGCATTGTCGGTTTATATTACGCCGGAACCCATATTGGACGCCCGGATAAGCCGGGATGGGTGATGCTATTGCTGTTTTTCGTCATGTCGCTAGGCGTCGGCAAGACCCTGAACGGCAGCAAGAGCGATTACCGCTGGAAGGATTGGGAAAAGCTGGCAAACAAAGTAAATGAGGTGACCCGACCCGGCGGGCTCATCTATGCCGATGAAGCGGTCTTCTTCATCACCAGACGGCAGCCGCCATCCGGGATGGAATATGCCGATACCCATAAGCTCCATCTTTCGAATGAGCTGGAAGCACAATTGCACATCTTTCCTAAAGAAGAGCTATTGCGCCGCGAGAAAGCCGGAGTCTACGATACCATCGCCACCTGCGAGGACGACGACAAAATGAACGAACAAAACCTGCCGATCCTCTATAAACAGAAAGTGACCATGGGCGATTGCGCAGTGTTCTGGGACAAAGAGAAAAAGCCTTAACTGTTACTCGATTAGCCCAAGCTTCTTCAAGGTTTCCAATGGCTCCGGCTCATCGTAATGAGGCACCGGCGCCCGCTCGTGTCCATTCTCGATCAACACGCCATAGGGAGGATCGCCAAAAGGGAACGTCTTTTTAAGAAGCGCGAGATCGTCCGAAGTCTTCGCTTTGAGGCCCGTATCGGTAAGGAACGAAGCCGCCCATTGCGGCATATTTGTGGGGACTCCGATAACGGTAACATCATCTTTCCAATGATACTTAGACATGTGCTTCGCAGCGGCCTCGCAATGGCTGCATTGCGGATCGTAAAAGAACAGGAAGATGCGCCCCTTCTGAAGCGAGAAAGGCTTGCCATCGGCAGTGATGACATCGGGAGCTTTGGTACCGCTAAGTCGCGTAGTCGCAAGGCCAAAACTGGCCGCGGTGCCTGCGGCAATAACAGCCAAAATGATGCCGGCGTTGCGAATCCCCGATGACGGCCTCGCCCACCATCCGGCAATGAGCGCAGCGAGCAGCATCCCCGCATCGCCCGCGAAAAAACCGGGGCCGATAGTTCGCTTAACCCAAGGAAAACAACTGCATTCCTTGCCCAGGAGAGCCGAATAATTGATGCCGATATAGATCATGAAAACCACCAGCAGCAGCGCGGCCAGCGATGCACCCCAGCGGCGGAATTTCGGAATCAGAACCAGCGCGCCAGCCAGTGTTTCAGAAACGGCGAGCGCCAGCGTCGCATACATGCTGAGCTGATAAGGAACACGCAGATCCTCGACCATGCGGGCCCAGGTAAACGGATCGGTCATTTTCCAAATGCCAGCCGTAAGAAACAACAGGGCGACGGCGAAGGCGGCGATGTGGCTCACGCTGGTTTTCCAAACAGGCATTATGTCGTTATTCTACCGTGTTTTACTTGGTGCGCTCGTAAATGAGCCGGCCGCTTCGAATCGTGTAGTGGACGCGCGAGAAGGCTCCGATGTCGGTTGCCGGATCGCCATCGAGCACGACGAGATCCGCCAATTTCCCCGGCGTAATTGTTCCTTTGAGCGCCGTAACACCCAACCGGGCTGCCGGCGCGACGGTCAGCATCCGCAACATGTCGCGGTAATTCAGGCCCGATTCGGCGAGCGCTTTAAATTCGTCGCCGGTCGAATAGTCGGTCATGTAGCCGACGTCGGTGCCGAACATAAAATCGCCTCCAAGCGCGTGAAACTGGCGGACGACGGCGTAGATCGGTTGGAGAAACTCGGGGTCGGTGCTGGCGGTAGTGGCGAACATTTTCAGAGTCGGGATCATCGACCGATGCCGATCGACGATCGATTGAAGAAACACGGTGTCGATTCCGGCGGGCGCACTGGGCGCATGTGCGAGTACATCGACTCCGCTATCGAGCGCAACTGTGGTTCCGGCCAGATTCGTCGGATGCGCGAAGGCGACCTGCCCGTGGCGATGCGCGACTTCAACGGCAGCGGTGGCGATGTCGAGAGGCATCGGCAGCACCTCATGTGGCGAAACGATCGAACCGGTGAAGAGTTTCAGAACATCGGCCCCACGGGCGATATTGCGCTCCTCGATTTCGGCCGCAGCTTGCGGTGTTTCGGGTTGAGGCATCAGCCAGCGAACGTAAAACGGCAAGTCACCGAGATAATAAGGGATGCCGTGAGGCGGATACATGCCTTGGCCAGCGGTGTAAATTAAAGGTCCTTTGAGATCCCCTGTTTCGATGCGGCGGCGGAGGGAAATGGTCTGGCGCGGATCGGAAGAGAGATCGACGACCGTGGTGAACCCGCGACTGGTAAGCATATCGGCGAGTTGCGTGTTCAGCGTCGCGGCGGATTTGAATGCGGCGTAATCCCATTTGGGCTCTGTCAGGTGAATATGCGAATTCCAGAATCCGGCGGTGACGGTGCAGTTCGGGCACTCAACGATATTCGTGTCCTGGGGAATCGTGATATGCAGGCCGGCGGCGACGATGATGCCGGTGCGCGCGAGGATTGTGCCGTGCTCGATGGGATCGGAGTCGGGGGTGATGTAAATCCTGACGTCGCGAATGGCGAGCGTTCCTTCGGGGAACACAAACTTCGGGTGGGGATTGTGGAGGGGCCAGAGGATCAGGAAATACGTTATTGCGACTAAGAGGAAGATGGGGATTTGTAGTTTAAGGAAGAGGCGCATCCGTTTTTATTTTGGCAGGTCTTCGATTTAAGGAAGAAGCGCGCATTTCACGATTGGGCAGGTCGGGAACCTGCCCCACTTGCGTGTCAAAATAGGTAGCTTATGGTTGAACCTGTAGTTCTGATCGCCAGCGGCGACCTGCGGCCTTCGGCGAACAGGAAGTGCTGGCCTGCACAGCAAAAAATGGAACAGGAAGTCATGGCCGCGGTGCGTGCCGAGGGCGCTGAAATTCGGCGGGGACACGACGATGGATTTATCGCCAGTCAGAAACAGGGAATGGAAATTTTTCGTTCCATCCATCCCGAAGCTCCTCTGATTGTGGCCGAGGCTGTGTGGCAATATAGCCACCACGTATTGCACGGCCTCTACACGCATCGCGGGCCGATTTTGACAGTCGCGAATTGGAGCGGTGAGTGGCCGGGGCTCGTCGGCATGCTCAATCTGAATGGCTCTCTGACCAAGGCCGGCGTGAAATATTCCACGCTCTGGAGCGTCGATTTCACGGACGAGTTTTTTCGCTGCGAGTTGCGGAAATGGCTGGGAGGGGAAATGCTGGTGCACGACACTTCGCATGTGCGGCCGTTAGCGGCATACAAATTGCCGGCGAACGCCGGACGCGATGTCGCGCGGGAGCTGAAGTCGAGAAAAGCGATCATGGGGATCTTCGACGAAGGCTGCATGGGGATGTACAACGCAATCATTCCCGATGAACTGCTGCATCCGACGGGCGTGTTTAAAGAGCGGCTGAGCCAGTCGGCTTTGTGCGCGGCGATGCGCGACGTTCCCGAGACCGAGGCCGGCGCGGTTTACGATTGGCTGCGCAACAAGGGAATGAAATTCAAATTCGGCCCGAATGCCGAGACCGATCTCACCGAGGCGCAGGTGATCGAGCAATGCAAGATGTACATCGCAGCGCTGACGATCGCCGACGAGTTTGGCTGCGATACGATCGGCATCCAATATCAGCAGGGGTTGAAGGACCTGGCGCCGGCGTCGGATCTGGCTGAGGGATTGTTGAACAACGTCGACCGTCCTCCGGTGATGCGCGATGGGCGCGAACTCTATGCGGGCGAGGCTTTGCCGCACTTTAATGAAGTGGACGAGTGCGCAGGTCTCGATGGCCTGATCACGAATCGGGTGTGGAAAAAGATGGGATACGCGCCCGAAAATACTTTGCACGATCTGCGTTATGGCGAGGATTACGGAGGGCAGTTTGTCTGGGTTTTTGAGATCTCGGGCGCGGTGCCGCCGGCGCATTTGATCGACGGCTACGCGGGCACCGTAAGCGAGCGCCAGCCTCCGATGTACTTTCGATTGGGCGGCGGCACGGTGAAGGGGATCAGCAAACCGGGCGTGGTGGTGTGGTCGCGCATTTATGTGGAAGGGGCCGGCGGCCAGGGGCCAGGGGCCAGTCAAAAGCTCAAGGCGGATTTGGGGATTGCGGATTGTGTGGAGCTGCCGCTTGAAGAGACCGAAAGGCGATGGCAGATCACTACGCCGCAATGGCCGATCATGCATGCGGTGACGCGCGGCGTGTCGCGCGATCAGATGATGGCGCGCCATAAAGCGAATCACATCCAGGTCGCGTATGCTCCGGATGAGGCGTCGGCGAAGAAGGCGCTGGCAGCCAAAGCGGCGGCGTTCGATGAGTTGGGGATCGAGGTCGCGATTTGCGGAGTGACGGAGGAAGAGTTATGCGCGTAGGCCTGCGAGTGGGAATGATCGGCACGGGCGCGATTTCGCATAAGCACGCGCAGGCGTATGCCAACATCGGGTATCAGATCGCGGCGGCGTGCGATGTTGCGCCAGGGCGCGCGGAACAATTTTGCGCGCAGTATGGAGGCGAGGCGGTGGCCACGTGGCAGGACGTGTGCCGTCATCCTCACGTCGATTTCGTGGACGTGTGCACGTTCCCGGATTTTCGTCTGGAGCCCATCGAGCTTTGCGCGATCACCAAAAAGCACGTGCAGGTGCAGAAGCCGATCGCAACGAATCTGGAAACAGCGAAAGCGATGGTGGTGAGGGCGCAGAGGGGCGGCATTTTGCTGAGCGTGGTGAGCCAGCATCGTTTTGACGACTCCAGCCGTTTTTTGAAACGCGCGATCGGCGAAAATCGGCTTGGAAAAATTCTGCAGGCCGATGCGTATGTGAAATGGTTTCGGTCGGCGGAATATTATTCGCGACCCATCAAAGGGAGCTGGAAGGTGGAGGGCGGCGGCGCGCTGATCAATCAGGCGGTGCATCAGGTCGACATTTTGTTGTGGCTGATCGGGCGGGTGAAAAGCGTTTATGGCGAGTGGCAGCTCGGCGCGCTGCATAAGATCGAGAGCGAGGATGTGATTTCTTCGCTGATGCGCTATGAAAATGGCGCGACCGGCGTGATCCAGGCGTCGACCGCGTTCTGGCCCGGATACACGGAGCGGGTGGAGATTCACGGCACCAAAGGCACGGCGATTATTTCGGGCGACAAGCTGACGACGTGGGACGTGGAAGGCGAGTCAGATAGCGATGCACCGATCGAGCGCGATGTGCAATCCGGTGCGTCGGATCCGATGGCGATTTCGCTCGTTCCGTTCGAGCGGCAGTTTCTCGATTTCGGCGAAGCGATTCGCGAGGGCCGCAAGCCGCTCGTTTCAGGCGAAGAAGGATATCAAGCGCTCGAACTGGTGGAGGCGATCTACCGCTCGTGCCGCGAGGGATCGAAGGTTGTGTTGAGTGTCTGATGCAAGGCCGGGCCTTCTAATCCGGAACGACAAATGGATGAAGGTGCGGGTGCCGGCATCGAGCGCGAATCTCGGGCCGGGATTCGATGCGCTGGGTTTGGCGTTGGGCATTTATTTGGATTGCCGGTTTCGCCGCGCGGAGAGGCTGACGATTCGATCGAGTGGACGCGATACGGAATTCATTCCATCGGGCGACGATAATCTGATCTGGCAGACGGCGCTGAAGGTCGCAAGCGATGTGGGCGCCCGGCTTCCGGCGATCGAGCTCGAAATCGCGAACGACATTCCGATCGGCAAAGGGCTCGGATCAAGTGCGGCTGCGCTGACGGCGGGCGTCGTCATCGCGGCGGAGGTATTACATCTCGGATGGTCGCGCGCCAAGGTGCTGGACGAGGCGGCGCGCATCGAAGGGCATCCGGATAATGTTGCGGCGTGCGTGCTCGGATCGATTGTCGCCAGCGCTCTCGATGGCGAAGGCGTCGCGCGCGCGGTGCGAATGGAGATCGATTCGCATTACGGAGTCGCGATCGTGGTGCCGGATTTTCTGCTGCCTACGGTGGAGGCGCGGAGGGTGTTGCCGATCACGTACACGCGCGCGGATGCGGTCTTCAACGTGCAGCGAAGCGCTCTGCTGATTGCCGCCCTTACCAGCGGATCGACCGATGCGTTTCCCGAAGCGCTGGAGGATCGCCTGCATCAGCCGTATCGATTCGCGCTGGTGCCGGGGTTGGAGGAAGCAACGAAATTGCGCGCGCCCGGTTTACTGGGGTGTGCGCTGAGCGGCGCTGGTCCGTCGATTCTGGTGTTCTACGAACGCGGCCACGAGAGCGTTTGCGAGCGGGTGCGGGAGGTATTCTTGAAGCACGGCCACGCGAGCGAGATCGTGTGGGCGCAAATCGAAAAGATTGGATACGAACTGTACCTTGTATGAAACAGGCTGGGTATGAACAGGCTGGGTATGAATCGACTCGGTAACGAAAAAAGCCCGTACCTGTTGCAGCACGCGAACAATCCGGTCGACTGGTATCCGTGGGGCGAGGAGGCGTTCGAAAAAGCGGCGCGCGAGAACAAGCCGATTTTTTTGTCGATCGGTTATTCGACCTGTCACTGGTGCCACGTGATGGAGCACGAATCGTTTGAGGATGACACGACGGCTCGGATCTTGAATGAATATTTCGTGCCGGTGAAAGTGGATCGCGAGGAGAGGCCGGATGTGGATCGCGTGTACATGTTGTTCGTGCAGGCGTCGATGGGCAGCGGAGGATGGCCGATGTCGGTATGGCTGACTCCGGAGCGGAAGCCGTTTTTCGGAGGCACATATTTTCCGCCCGACAATCGCTATGGGAGGCCCGGATTCAGGGCGATTCTGGAAAATCTGGCGCGCGCGTGGAAGGACGATCGGGCGAAGGTGGAAGAATCCGGCGCCAAGGTGATCGAGCAGTTAAAGGCATATGCGGCGCACGCTGAGGGCTCGGGCGAGGCTGGGCAGTCGGCGCTCGATTCGGCGTTTTACGGATTTCGAAGGATGTTCGATGCGAGGCTCGGAGGATTCGGAGGAGCGCCGAAATTTCCGCGCCCGAGCGTACATAACTTTTTACTGCGGTATTATGCGGCGGCGAAAAATGAAGAAGCTCTCGACATGGTGCTGCTGACGCTGCGCGAGATGGCGAAAGGCGGGATGAACGACCAGTTGGGCGGAGGCTTCCATCGTTATTCGGTCGACGAACGATGGTTCGTGCCGCACTTTGAAAAGATGCTGTACGATCAGGCGCAGATTGCGATCTCGTATCTGGAAGCGTTTCAGATTACGCGCGACGGTCAGTATGCGGCGGCGGCGCGCGATGTTTTTTCCTATGTGCAACGCGACCTGACGCATCGCGATGGGGGATTTTTTTCGGCGGAGGATGCGGATAGCGCGATGGATCCGGCCAAGCCGAGGGAAAAACGCGAGGGCGCGTTTTATGTGTGGGGCAGGGAAGAGATCGAGGACACGCTGGGGCCTCGGGACGCGCAAATTTTCTGCGACCGGTATGGAGTGAAGGCCGGAGGAAACGTGGATGAGGATCCGCACGGAGAATTCCGGGGCCAAAACATTTTGTACCTGGCGCGTTCTATTGAGGAAACGGCCGCGCAGCGCGGGGTGAGCGTCGACGAAGCACGTGTCGTTTTGCGGAACGCGGGGGTGAAACTGCTCGACCGTCGCGCGCGGCGTCCGAGGCCGCATCTGGACGACAAGATTCTCGCGGGCTGGAACGGGCTGATGATTTCGGCTTTCGCGAAAGGCGCGCAGGCGCTGGGCGAGGAGCGATATGCGGATGCGGCGCGCGCGGCGGCAAAGTTCATGCGCGACCGGCTGTGGGACGATCGGCGTGGCGTGATGCTGCGTCGTTTTCGCGACGGCGAATCGGCGATCGATGGATTTCTCGACGACTATGCGTTTTCGATTCTCGCTTTCTTAGACCTGTATGAGACTTGCTTCGAAGCGGCGGATTTCCAGTTCGCCGTGCGGCTGGCGGAGCGTGCGCTGGAACTGTTCGAGGACCGTGAAAAAGGAGGCTTTTTCTCAACGGCTGCGGGTGCGGAGAATCTTATTTTGCGATTGAAGGACGACTACGACGGGGCTGAGCCGTCCGGCAATTCCATGATGACGATCGCACTGCTGCGCCTGGCGCGGATGACGGATCGCGAGGATTTCGGGCGCGCGGCGGCTCGAACACTGGAAGCGTTTTCCTCGCGCATGAGTTCGGGCGGTGCGGGCGTTCCGCAGATGCTGGTGGCGCTCGCGTTCACAATGGGCAAGCCGATGGAGATTGTCATGGCGGGTCCCCAGGACAGCACGCATCTGGCAGCGATACGGCGGAGATTTCTTCCGAATGCAGTGGTCGCGAGGGCGAGCGAATCGCCGGGTGCGATGACGGCGTTGAACGGGAAGCCGACGGTGTACGTGTGCTCGAATTTTGCGTGTAATCTGCCGGTGACGGAAGTGAATCAACTCGACGAATTGCTAGAATAGCCGTATATGCAAACGCCAATCGAAAGACATGGAGCAACAACTCTAAAAGGAAATCCTCTCACTGTTCTCGGTCCAGAGCTGAAAACCGGAGAGAAAGCGCCGGATTTCCAGGCTGTGGACGACGCGCTCAAACCTGTAAACCTGGCGAGCACCGGGCACGGGGTCCGGATCTTCAGCGTCGTGCCATCGCTCGACACGCCGGTGTGCGATGCGCAGACCAAACGCTTTAACGACGAAGCGTCGAAGATGCCGGAGCTGAGCATCTACACTTTCAGCATGGACCTTCCGTTCGCGCAGAAGCGCTGGTGCGGCGCTTACGGCGTGGATCATGTGAAGATGATTTCGGATCATCGCACGGGATCGTTCGGGGAGAGTTATGGAACGCTGATTAAGGAACTGCATATTCACAGCCGGGCGATTTTCGTGCTCGATAAGGACGACACGCTTCGGCACGTGGAATATGTGAAAGAGGTGGGATCGCACCCGGACTACGAATCTGCGCTGGCGGCGGCTAAAAAGCTGGTGGGTGGAACTGCGGCGTCGGCATAAATGAATCGAGTTCGCGGAGCCGCCGGTGCAGGACAACCTGGCGGTGCGGCGCAATCGCATGCGCGGCATGGTGGGCGTGTAGCGGGTCGGGGTTCTTTGTGGACTTAGCGACGATATCTTGTTAGCCTAAGTTCTCTTATGCTCCTGTTGCGACGGCATCTTTTCGCACTGCTGATTCTAGCCGCGATCATGATCGCCCAGGGATTTTACGCCGCCAAGCAGAACGGCGACTTTTATAAACAACATTTGCCGTTTTTCGATTCGTCCTCCTATACGAATCAGTTGGCGATCACCGCCTACCAGACGCGGTCGCTGGGATTGGGCGCCGGGATCAAGAGAAGCCTTTCGGGAAATGTAGCTCTGCCGTTTCTGGAAGCCACTCTAATTGCGAAGTTCGTGAAGCCGAGCCGGGTGATGGGAGTTTGGCTGCAGGATGTGTGGCTGATCGCGCTGGCGCTTTCTCTTTACTGGTATTTCGCGCACTACCGCAGGATGGATCGATGGCTGGCGATCCTGCTGGCCTTGCCGTTCGTCTCCTTCGCGCGCATTTACGACTGGAACGGCGGGTTACAGGATTTTCGCATGGACCTTTCGCTCTACATCTTCACGTCGCTGACAGCGGTTTGGTACCTGGGCACCTATGAGACGGAATCGCGCCTGCCGTGGCTGCTGGCCGGCATTTCGGCGATGCTCGCGTGTCTGGCGCGCGCCACGGCTCCCATCTATCTGGTGCTGATGATCGGACCGTTATTCATGGTGCGCCTGCTGACAGCGTCGGGCAAGCGAAAATCGATTCTCATGAACAGCCTGTGGATGTTGTTGCCGGTGGTGATCTCGGCGGGAGCATTCCTGGCGTACAACTTCAAGTTTCTCTATTTTTACTATGTAACGTGGAATCCTGATGCCAATCGTCATCTGCCGTGGAGCCAGAGCTCCATGCATTTCAAGCTGGCGCAATCGCATGTGGGCGACATGCTCATCTGGTGCGCCCTGGCGGCGGTCGCGATCAACATTCTGTGCATTCGAAAATGGGAGCGGCCGGACTGGAAGCCTATCTGGCTAGCGGCGATCGTTCCTTTCTTTCTGGCGTATCGCGGCGCGGGATTGAATCCGTTTGTGTCGATGCCAGCGATCTTCGGATTCCTTCTGTTTGCGTGCGTTCCTTTCGAGGGAATCCAACCGGCGGCGCGATTCTTATGGGCTCGCGCGGCGGCAGGGTTGCTGCTCGCGGGCGGCGCAATTTTCTGCATCACGCAGCCGCCGCTGAGTGGAACCAACCTGACGAGCATGCCTGGGGTGCGTGCCATCATCGACCGGGCGAGCCAGGACGCGCGCGCCAAGGGGTTCAGCCGGATTGAGTTCATCGCGCCGGAGCTGGGCGACTTCCATTCGAGCGCGGTCAGCAATATCCTGACCTACGAATACGGGGCGATTCCAGGCAGCGACAAAGGTCTATACGTGCCGGGCGGACTGACTTATCATTTTCCGGAGGATCTGACGTTCACGGCGTCCGACGAACTGTTCTGGAAAATGAAATGGCCGGACGACTCCGACGAGAAGCGGCTGGACAATGTCGTGACGATGATGCTCGCAGAGAGTCCGGACTATCTGTTGCTGCCGGATGAAAAGACGTTGCAATGGCTGGAGCGCGACCACTCGTACAATTTCATCAACCGGAAGACGCGATCGCTGATGACGCGATTGCTGGCGACGAACAAATTCGCAAGCCTCGGCGATGCAGTCGTCATCACCACCAATGAAAAGATCGAGGTTTTCGCGCCGCGCGCAACTCAGTGAGCCTGCCGTTGAGCGAGGGCTTCCAGCCTGGTCTTGCCGAGGATGTAGTAGGGCGCGTCGCGTTGCGCGATGAAACCCGGCGAACTCCTGCTGACCCGCGATCAGGAAGGCAAATAGCATCGCGAAGGCCAGCAATTGCAGAGCCAGTCCAATGATCCATCCGGTGAGGTAACCGTTCCATCCGGGTATCACTTTTCCGAGCAGAGGGCTGCACAGAGCGATGACGGAGAAGAACCCCGCGGCGGTGACCAGGCGAGCGCTGACCTGTTCGCTATGGACACAGATGGCGGAAAGACCATGCATCAGCAGGCTGACGAAATTCATTTTGGAGTGGCCGCAGAGACGCGGCCCGCGCGCCAAAGGCAGCAGAGCCTTCGGTAATCGCGCGCGATACACCGATGCCGAGTAGTGATTCCACAAATCGGGTGACGCCATCAGCCGCGCGAGTGTCCCACGCCCCATCACGCTGAAATTTCCGACGCGCACCTCGACTCCGGTAAGCGCACGATGCACCACTTGATACGCTCGGTAGAACGACTGGAAGGCGAGGCTCTCCATGCGGCGCGTCCGGGCCGCGAAACTCACCTTGCGGCCGCCCTGACGTTCGTACTCGTCGAGAAGGGCGGGAATATCCTGCGGGCGATCCTCTCCGTCTCCATCCATGACCAGCACCACGTCGGCGGAAGTGAATTCGTGGACGTGATACAGGCCGAGAGCAATCGCGCGCTGATGGCCGACGTTGCAGCGAAGATGCAGAATATCGATGGAATCCAACGAAGTAAGATCGCAGCCGGGAAAATTCCGCGGCATGGGATCGGTAGCGGCATCGTCGACGATCAGGATGGACGCGCGGCGGTCCGCTCTGGCGAGTGACCGGTCGATCTGAGGCAGAAGCAGGCTCAGCGCCTCCCAATCGTTAAAAGCCGGAATGAGGATCGTCAAAGAATCCATGTGTCTAAGGCCATCCCACCACATCTGCAGGGCTCATTTGGAATCCTCGTCCAGGCGGATTTCGCCGGTGAAATCGCCCCCGTCGGTTGACGGAATCACGCTCTTGCCGAGCAGCACGTTCTGGGCACCCCATGGATGGAGCCACGCCAGGTCTGCGAGCACCTTCTGGCCGTCCAAGGTGACGGTGAATTCCGAATTTAGGCGGTCCGCATCGATCTTGAGATGATATTCACGGCCAGGCTGAATCTCCATCGTGGGCCCACATGTGCCACCGTGGTGCCAATGATCGGAACACAAGTAGATTCGGGTGGGGCTTGCATAGACGACCGATATCGCATCGCTATCGTTGAGACGACCGGCGCACCATAGTGCCATGCGCTGGTTGGACTCGCCCGTCGGAAATTTGACGAGCAGACGGAACTGGTGGAGCGGGACGCCTGAGACAAAATTCCATCTCTGGCCATCGTAGCGGTAGGTGGCAGGAGGGTCCATCACGTTGATGACGTCTCCCTTGCGAACATATTTTGGAGTATTTTCATCCCCAGAGTTTCCGAATGGGATGAGCGACCCTACAAAGCGGCGCATTCGAAAGTAGGCAGCTTGCGGCCCCGGTTGCGGCCAGAAGTCTTCCCGTTGCCATCGCAGTGTCATCCCGAAACTTGCGGCAATCGACCATATTCCTGCTACAGCGATTAGAACCATCGCGGTCACACGGATGGATTTGCTGGAGATCGACTGCACGGCTCCGACGCCCAAAATCGACGAAATGACGAGAAATGGATAGTAGTCGTGAACGTATCGATAGGCAACAAAGCCGTTCGTCAGGATGAGGCACCCGGCCGCGAACGCGGCAGCCGCAACAGGCAGCGCTCTTCGCAAACTCCCGCCATTCACAGCGGAAACAATGCCTAGAATCGAAAGGACCGCCAGTGCCGGCATCGCGGCTGGAATGGAGGAATGATCGTCTATTAAGTCTATCTTCGCGGTGCTTGGAGGAGGCGGACCCTTCGTTAAACAGAACCACGGGAAATTCCTCTCAAATCCGATCCGGCTGGGCCCAAAATATGCGCCAAGAGTAACGGGGATCATCGAAAGGTGATTGATGTTCCCCCCCATGCGAGACAATCGGGCGGCGTCATACTGCATATGAAATTGGTACGGAGCAGGGTTTAGCCATGTGCCGAACTTGGCGTAGTTTACCGACACGTAGGTCACGATGGTGATTCCGAGCCACAGGGCGACGAACATTCCATGTTTGATCGCGTCCGCCGGGGACGGGAATTTCAACCAGTCGAGCAGTGCCCCTGCACGACGCATGTGAGCAAAGCCTCGAATCAACAGAGCAACGCATAGGAAAGACGAGGCAATTTGCGGGCCGGCCCCGACCGTGAGACGCGAGAAAAATGCAAGAAACGAAAGCACGCAAAACGAAGCCAACAATCCGAATCGGGGCTGTCGCCAGTAGCGGCAGAAAAACAGGTAGGCCCACAACGCAAGGGCAGCGCCCGTCATGATCGCCTCATGGTAGACCACGGCATGCGAGCACAGAAATAATAAGGTCGACCCTAAGATCAGGATGGCCAGCAGAAACGGGCTGGAACGGATTCCGAACTCGTCCATGAACGCCACGATAACCGCGATCACGGAAGCGATCCACAGCAGCATGAGCAGGCGGCTCCAACGGCCGTATTCCCAAGGAAAGAGCAGGTTCAGAAGCATCCGCGGGAGTGCGGGCGTAAAACCAAAGTAGCCGTAATATTTGCCATAAACCACGAAAGCTTCGCCCGAAATAGCGTCGGAGGAAACGTCCCAGTGGCCATGCATCATGCTATTCGCCTGGGCATCGTAGAAGGTATCGAATCCGTGGTGTACCAACACCTCGCCAGTGCCTTCGGTGATCATCCAGAAGCAAATGACCACGCAAACGACTCCGGTACCGAGAGTCAGGGCATGTCGCCCCAGGAAACGAGCGATGAGAGCCAGGAATTCACGAATCCACGCCCGTGCCTCGGCGCCCGTGTTTTGGACAGGCAGCCAGGCGGCAGGCTGGGTGTGGCGGATCGTCCGCTTCTTCGTCCGCTTCGCTTTCTTAGACCGTCCGGGCATTCATTCAGAATACAAGAGCGACGCGAATTGTTTGGAATTGATCCACCGCGACGGCGAAAACGAAAGCGGCGAACGCCAGGTCAGCGCGACACCGAGTTAAGTTGCCTTGTTCTCCTGCCTTCGTACGCCTGGAGTACGTAAAAGAAGTGGGGACACATCCGGACTACGAGGCCGCACTGGCGGCGGCTAAGAAGCTGGTCGGCGAGACTGCGGCGTCGGCTTAGAAATAAAAACGGCCAGTCACCGAAGTGACTGGCCGTAAAGTGTCGAAAGGAGGAAAACTTATTTCTTCGCGAAGCGGCGGCGGCCGATCAGGCCGAGACCAGCAAGGCCCAGACCCATGATGGCGATCGTGCCGGGTTCCGGAGCCGCGGAACCGAAGGCCGCATTGCCCGTGATTCCGAAGATGGCGTCATTGAAGTCGCCGAGGCCCGAAACTGAGTTCGGCGTGCCGAGCGCCCATGGTGTATCTGAGAATCCCAGGGCCCACTCTCCGTTCGCGAGTTCAAAGAATGCGAAGTGATTCCACCCGAGACCGCCGAGGTAGCCGCTGCCAGAGGGGATATTGGTGCTGTAGTTGCCAACGCCGGTCGTATAGGTAACCGAATTGGTGCAATTGCTACCGGAACTCGCATAGCAAACCGTGGCATAGAAACCATACACTGTGCCGTTGTTGAAGAAATTGGAGGCGAGGTTCCCAAACGCCGTCGGCGTCGTGGTATCCCCGATCGAACCGCCGAGCTGGAATGTCGCAATGTTGCCACCACCGGGAACGATGTAAGTTCCGAAAGTGGTGCCCATTGGCGAGGTGCCAGTATCTTGACTGCTGTCCGCGAACAGGAGCGATATTGCCATAGCAGTCTGAGAGCTCAGGAAATTGAACTCCAACGCCGGAACAACGCTGTCCGTGCCCGGAAGACCAGCAACGGCTCCTGGGGCGGTCACGCTGATAGGATCGCCATTGCCGGTTGCGGAACCATAATACGATCCGTTGATATTGCCGCCTGATACATTTGCCGCTATGGGGCTAGTGCCCGTCGCGTAACCCGACAGAACATCCCCGACGTTCGCAAAGTTGGCGTGAACGATTGCACCACCGGAGTCCGACGACGGATCGTTCCAAAACGGCTGCGTATTGTTCACCGTGCTCGTGTTTGGGTAACCCGGTTGCAGACCGACGAACGTGGTCGTCAATGGAACTGCATTAAGCTGGCCCGTGCTCGTGGGCGCATTAATCGTATCTCCAAACATACTCCCGCTGAGCGCAACCAGTCCCGCGGATATTAGCCAAAGTTTTTTCATTAGTTTTTACTCCCCCCGACTCATTCTTTACTAGGATAGGCACCAGTTCTAGAACTAGCAAACAAAACTGCGGCCGAACTAGAACTTTAAAGAGCTTACCACAAAAACTCCGGAGAGAAAAGCCTTTCGTACCTATTTTTTTGGCCTAGAACCCCACTAGTGGTGGGAATCGAGGTACAACATATAGTGGGTTTGCTAGGTCAGGGGCAGAGGATTGGGTGTCCTCAAAAGCTCGTAGTACTCGCACATACAGGTTATCGCTCGTATGTAATTGGAAATAGAGAATTTCTCGTTCGGGGCGTGAATCTGGTCGTCCGGAAGTCCAAATCCTGGAAGTACTGGTGATAATCCTAGCCTGTGCTGGAAGAGATTTACAATCGGTATGGAACCGCCGCAACGGATGTATGCCGTTGGACCGCCAAAGACGCCCTCCAGCGCCTTGGCCGCCTTCGACAGGAACGGATTCTCAGGGTCGATGAGGCAAGGCGGCGCCGCGTGCATTAAATTAAACCGCGCGGTGACTCCAGACGGGCAGACCGAAGCGACGGCTGAAGCGACCTGCTCGGCCACTTCCCCAGGTCTCTGAACCGGAACCAGGCGGAGGCTGATTTTTGCCGAGGCGGTCGCGGGAATTACGGTTTTGGCACCTTCCCCGGTATAACCGCCGAGGATGCCGTGCACTTCGAGGGTCGGCCGGGCCCAAATTTTGGTGAGCACGTCGAAGCCCGATTCTCCTGTCAGCGCGGGCGATCCGACTTCCCGGCTGCGAAACTCCTCGGCATTGAACGGCAGGCGACTCCAGGCATCGATTTCAGAAGCGGAGGGCGGCAGAACACGATCGTAAAAACCGGGAATGAGAATCTTGCCGTCGCGGGATTTGAGAGAAGCGATGATTTGCGCGACGGCCTCGAGCGCGTTTGGCGCCACCCCGCCGTAATCGCCGGAATGGAGATCGTGAGCCGCGCCATGGACGACAATTTCGCCATACACGATTCCCCGCAAACCCGTGGTGAGGGAGGGAATTCCGGGCGCAAACATAGCCGTATCGCAAATCACCGCCGCGTCGGCCGAAAGGGCCTGTGCATTTTCGGTTACAAAACGATCGATATGCCGGCCACCGGATTCCTCTTCCCCCTCGACCAAAAACTTCACATTCACGGGTAAATGCCCGCGGTTTTTGCGCAAAGATTGCGCCACCGACTCCATTAATATAAATAGCTGGCCCTTATCGTCGGCCGCTCCACGGGCATAAATGTTGCCGTCGCGAATGGCCGGCTCGAAGGGAGGAGAAATCCATTCCTCGATTGGATCGGGGGGCTGAACATCATAGTGACCATATAAGAGGACAGTGGGCTGGCCAGGCGCGTGCGTCCAATCGGCATAGACGAGCGGGTGCGCTCCGGCCTCCGGAGAATCGATAAGATGAGCGTTTTCGAGGCCCGCACGATCGAGCCATGAGCGGACAAACTCGGCGGCCTGGCGTACCTCCCCTCGAAAGGAGGGGTCGGCGCTGATACTCGGAATCCGAAGGAGCCTGATGAGGTCATCCATTTTCCGTACAATGGTATCTTCTTATAGTAAGTACCGTAAAACGGTCCATGCCTCCATACATATTGCGGCTCGCATTCATGATCGAATTTCTGGTGGCGTTGATTGCGATTTTCGAAACGTGGAGCATGGCGGGCGGGCAGGGGCATCTCGATTTGATGCCTTGGTATGCGAGGCTCGGCTACACAGTGGGACTGGCTTTGGTTATCGTGATGGGAACCATATCGGCTATGGCTCATGAGAGTGCGTGGAACGCAAAAACGATCGCCTGCCTGGTGCTGGCGCTGATGATTGTCGCTGGCATGGGGGTGACCACCTATTACTACCATCTGCATGAGAACGACGATCAGCCGCAGGGTGGCGATGACGACTCCATCACCCTTCTTCATCAGATTGAGCTGGAGCGGACCAATCCGGGGTGGACCAATCCGGAGTGGATGGGATGAGCGATACGAAGTTCGCGCCATGGACCGTTGCCGAGAGCCCGATTACGATCGAGTATTCGCTGATCGTGATTGAAGAGATTCGCCACGCCGTTGCCGAAGGATTCCAGAGGCTATCGCGAGGCGGAATCGAAGTGGGAGGGATACTGTACGGCACACGCGACGGGCGCACGGTGCGCGTTCTGGCGATGCGGCCCATTGCCTGCGAGCACGCGCGGGGCCCGGCGTTCCTGTTGTCCGATAAAGATCGCATGGTTCTGAATCAGCAGCTCACGGCGGATGCCGAGGATCCGCATCTGGACGGGTTGATTTCGGTGGGATGGTTCCTGTCGCATACGCGGAGCGAGATTGCGCTCAGCGATTCGGATCTGGAGATATATTCGATCTTTTTTCCCGCGCCGTGGCAGGTCACGCTGGTGGTGCGGCCGGGCCGCGGCGGAAGCATGCGCGCGGGATTTTTCGTACGCGAAGCGGACGGCACGGTGAAGAGCGAAAGCAGTTATCTGGAATTCAATTTCCCGGACCGTTTGGCGGGCGTGCTGGACCGCGCGCCTGCGTCGCGAACAGAACGGGTTCCGGGCGAAAGACGCCTCAATGTGATGCCGCGGTCGGAGGCGTTTCAAAGCTCGGCGGGCGCCGTTGCCGCGGCGCGCCGTGAAGTGGCCCCGCAAAGCGACGCGCCTCCGCAAAGGGAGGTGGCACCGCCGACCTTCGGTCAGCCGACGCAATATCTCCCGTCGCCTCCGCCGAAAAAAAAGTGGCCGTGGCTGGTGGGTTGGGCGGTAGTAGTGATCCTGGCGGCGGTGTTCGGGCTGCGCTACTGGATGCTGCGGCCGGCGCAGGAGCCGATTTCACTTGCCGTCGTCGAGCATGATGGACTCTTGCGGATTGAATGGAACCATTCTGCGAGGCCGGTGACGGCGGCGGTGCACGGAACGTTGGTCATCAACGACGGGAGCAATACGCAAACGTACGCGCTTTCTCCGCGCGAGTTGACGGCGGGCAGTTATACGTATGAGCGGAAAACGGGCGACGTCGAGGTGAGGATGTCGGTCGAGGATTCCGAGGGTGGGAAGGTGCAGGAAGCGTCGCGGTTTTTGGGGCAGCCTCCGATAAAAATCGATCAGAACGAGTTGGGCAATTTGAAGAAAAAGCGCGAGGAACTGGAGGCCGAAATTCAACGGCTGATCCGCGCGAATCGCGATCAGGAAGAGAAAATTCAGCAGTTGCAGAGAACGGTGCAGATCATGCAGGCGCGGTCGGCGAAATAAGCGGATCATTAATTTTCAGCCATAGTCCACGACATTCATTTCCACTACGGGTTTCTAAAATCGAGCCATTACCGGCCGCTTTAACGCGTATCCAGGTGGGAGAAATGAATATGAGATCGCAATCCTTAGTTCGCAGCGCGGTTCTGGCGATGGCCGTGAGTCTTACCACCCAGGCCGGCGTTTTTGTTTCGATCACCGTTGCACCGCCCATCCTGCCTGTTTACACCCAGCCGCTTTGTCCCGGGGACGGATTCCTGTGCACGCCTGCATATTGGGCGTACGGCGATA
>Ga0182024_10008545_pt1 | contig 21511 bp, 14 predicted proteins | sample P32metaG_FD_120480 | JGI IMG/M metagenome (GOLD analysis project Ga0182024, IMG submission 120480) | Permafrost microbial communities from Stordalen Mire, Sweden - P3-2 metaG (Illumina Assembly) | ecosystem: Environmental > Terrestrial > Soil > Wetlands > Permafrost | place: Sweden: Stordalen...
CGGCGACTTCGTCCAACCGGCCGGCGGCCAAGGCGATTGGCTTTTCAAAGTCGCCCGGCTCGATCCGGTTCGCGTTGTCATCGCAGTGCCCGAAGCAGACGCCGACCTCGTGAAGGAAAAGTCGGAAGTGAATCTAACCGTCCAGGCACTGTCCGGGCCGAGCTTGAACGGAGTTGTGGCCCGAACGTCGTGGGCCTTGGAAGGAGGCTCTCGAACGCTCCGAGCCGAGGTTGACCTGCCGAACACCGACGGACGGCTTCGCCCGGGGATGTATATCTATGCACAGATCATCAACCAGTTATCCGACGGTTGGACCTTGCCGATCTCTGCCGTGATGAAGCAAGGAGATGCCATGGTTTGTTTCATGATCGACGGCGGAAAGGCGGTTCGGACGCCGGTGCAACTTGGCCGCGGCGATGGACGGTTCGTCAAGGTTCTGAAGTGGCAAAAGTCGGACTCGCCTCTCGCATGGCAGGAGTTCACGGGCGACGAAGCCATCGCCGAACGAGCCGTCGGCGTCGTCGATGGTCAGACGATCCAGCAGAATTCTGCTCGTAAGTAAAACGGCGGCTTTGGTCCGCGCCGTGGCGGTCAAAAGAAAAACCCGGTCCGCAGGTCGCACGAACTTTCGTGCAACCCGCGGACCGGTACGCCTATGGATTGCGGTCGCACGGCCGGCCGCAATCGGTCGGACGGAACTTTTCAGTTTAGTAGGCGGAGGCCGTCGCGGCCGGCGCCAAATCGGTCGCCGTCGTCTTGCCGGCAGTCGGAGGGGCTGGAGGAGCCGGCGGCAGCGGAGCAGCCGTCGGGGCACCGCCAGGAGCCACGCTCGCATCGCAGCCACAACCACAACCGCAATGCGGGCAAACCCAATCGATCCGGCACTTGCGAACGCAGACTTCCTTGGTCACCGGGCATTTCACGAGCGTGTGAACTTCCCGAAATTTGCAATTACAGCATTCGCCGTTGTTGCAACCGCAATTCTCCTTGCAACCGCAATTTTCCTGGCAACCGCAGCCCTCCTTGCAGTCGCAGTGATCGCCGAACAATCCGTCGTTCACCGCGCCGCAGCGGCCCGGGAGGCAAATCTCCTTGCAGACGCATTTGTAGCAATACTCGGTTACTTTCTTCTTCTCCCAGTATTGGTGGCAGACTGGGACCAGGCCTTCGTGGCAACCGCACTGTGGGCAGCACGTGCCGCTGGGGCAGGCTCCGCAGGACGGATCCGTGCTGCACGAGGGCTCGCCTCCCTGCGACGGCATGCTGAATGCAGCCGCCATCGCCAGGGAAATCGCAAGAGTCGTTATCTTCAACATCGCAATATCCTCCGAGCAAAAAGTTGTGTTGATGTTAGAAGTCCAAGCACATCCGCGTGCCTAAACTGTTGATGCGGCCGTTCGACGGTGCATTGACGCCTTCGTTATCGCGGAACATGTAGTCGTAGTTGAACTGGAACTTCAAATTCGGATTGAGGAACCAATTCAGCCCGGCGGTGAATTCGTTGACGACGCCGCCATGCACGCTCATGCTGTCCAAATCGACGTACGAGTATCGCGCGCCAAGCTGCCAGGCGCCCCAGCCACACGCGCGGCCATATTCGCCCGGCATCCGGACATAGTCTTCATAAGGAACAATTCGCTCAAACACCGCCCGCTCGCGATTGTAATTTCTGTTTTCGCCCGTGAGCATGTACATGAGATCCGCATAGCCGCCCTTGAAGAACAGCGTATCGGTGCCGGCGCCGCCGCTGCCGTTGTCGTCGGTGACCCAAGAGCAAAAGATTTCTGATTGGAGCAAGAGCGGCCCATACTGCGCGACCAATTCGGCGCCGCCCGTGTACTGTTCGCGGCCGTCGATCACGCCGGTGCTGACCACCGACGGGTCCAGTGGACTGAGGTATTCGCGCAAGGCTGTACGCGAGCGCAACTGCGTCGCATCGGGCCCCCCGACGGCGAGCGGATCGGCCTGGCAATGCTGCGCGCAACCGTCCAAACCGACGTGGAGCAAGTAGCGGCCGTCCGTCGAAGCGTCGTAATACGGTAGAGCGGTGACGCGGCCGACGAACATGGGGTCGTTGCCGAAGTCGAAGCCCGACGCGCCGTCCCACATGTTGTTGAACGACGCGGATGCGGCGTAGGTGAGCGTCTTGTCCGCGTTCCAGTCGAATGCCCGGGCGCCAAGCGTATAGTTCGCGTCGTTGGTGCCCGGCACGAAGGCGTCGAATGCCGCGGATCGCTCGATGAAATCCATCCAACGATCGCTGGTTAGCACGTCGAAGCTGAAGGGAACCAGGTAACTGCCGACGGCGAGGTTGCCGATGTACGGGAGGTACTTCAGCGTAACGTTCGCGTCGGTCACGCCCGTGCCCGTGAACACGCTACTGCCGTTGAGCAATTGCGACTTTGTTCCCGCGACGGTCTGGAAATTCTGCGGATTCATGGCGGTGGCGAAGTCGTATTCCCACACGAAGTCGACACTGTCGTAGATCGTGCCTTCCATACGGACACGGTCGCGGCGGAAGCCTGACGAGTCTTCGAACGGGCCAATATGGCCTGTGTTGTTGGTAACGCTCTTTTGAACGTCGAAGGTATTGAACGGGTCGAATTGGATCCGCCCGCCGACGTGGACTTTGAAGTCGTCGTTCGTGCTGGCGAACCACAGGCCGTAGTTCCAATAGGCTTTGAGCGCCGTCTTGTCGTTGGTGACCTCGGTGCAGCAAGGTGCGGCGGCCGGCGCCGGCTGGCACATCGGCAGACCATCCGGACCGCACGGGCAATCAGGCGTGCCGACACCCGCGCCTGAGATGTATGCGGCGGCCGTCGCCTGCGTCCCGCCGCCGTTCAATTGCGTCTGCAACTGTTGGATTTCCTGCGCCTGCTGGTCGAGCCGCCGCTCGAGCTCCTCGATGGGCGAGGGGCCGGATTGCTGCGGGGCAGAAACGGCCGCGACTTGCTGAACCGGCGGGAAATCGGCCTGTTGTGCTTGAGCGTGGCTCGCCGCGAGGCCGAGGCCGGCGAGAGCCAAGAGGCTCATGGCTCCACAGGCAGCGCGGCGCCATGCGGCGCGACACTGCCTGAACAATCGAATTCGCATCGAAAGATCCTCCGTGAATCGAGAATATGTAAGCAACCGTGGCGTTCCATCGTCCCGGCCGGCTCTGTCGTCTATTTCTCCGCGATGCAATTGATCGATGATGACCAACGATTCCACATAGCACGGTCATCGGATTAACACCGCGGCCAATTTGATTAGGATTTCACGCATCCATCCGTTCGCGGATCGCCAAGTCAAGTCAATCTGTTGACAAGGCGTAATTCGTTCATGGCAAGGTCTTCCCAATCGGTACAGTCGGTGAACAAACCGACACACGGACGCCGCACAGAGGGCCAAAGACCGCTGCTAATCGTTATATGTTGCCTGATTGGTACCGGCTTATCCGCGCAAAATTATTTTCGTTTGCCTCAAAATAATCGGCGAGTGCCGCAAATATTTGCGCGACTTTCGCGAGCGATGACGGTGACCCGCAGAACCGACCGTGTGGCCGAAGCACGAATTCCAGAAGTTGGCTCGCGAATTCGAAATCGTCGCCGCGAGCTGCGACGAGCGACGTTGAATGAAAAGGTTTTCCGGGGCCGTCGGGCGGCTCAAACGGTTTCGACCTGCGGCCCGCGGCGCCGGCGCGCTCATCCAGTTCTTTTGAATATGCCGTTCAAGTTGACCCTTACGACAATAAGTGTTTTTTCAAAGTGAGCATTCTGGACCGGTCGAATGGGAAGGAAGAGGGGGTTGGGCCGCACATCTTAGCGGCCTTCACCGCCGAAATTCGCGGCGAGACCCGAATCTCATAATTCCTCAGGAACCTGTCATGCTTCGATCCTGCCGTTCGAACGGATTCTGGGTAGCCGGCGGCATACTTCAGTTGGCGGTGTTGCTGGTTCCTGCATCGGCGATGGCCGACGATTTGGCAAACTCGAACGATTATTACGCGGATATGAGCGCGAAAGCGGCCGCCGACGAAGGCAAAGCCGACTCGCAAGCTAGCCCTTCCCCGGCGGCGACCGATGAATCGCGCGCGACAGAAGCGGAAGGATCGGGCGGGGCGGTCGATGGGCCGATGATCCACAGCGCCCCGTCGTTCTGGTCGAAGGTTCCGCCGGTCGAACCGATTCCGCGACCGGGATTGTTCTTTGTTCCTCCCACCGGACCAGGATATTACTGGGCCATCAACGCGTTTGAAGGCGACTGCCAAGACAAGCCCCCGATAAACCCCTATCGGCTTCAGTTCTATGACAACGACTTTCGCTATCTGGAGAATCCAGCCAACCAGCAGGTCGACTTCCTGGACCCTCTCAAGCGAATCCATCTGGGATGCGACTGGATGCTCTCGCTCGGCGGCGAGGAACGCGTTCGGTACATGATGGAGGACAACGCGTATCTCCGAATTACCGACCGGTACAACGACTACACGTTGCTGCGAACCCGACTGTACGCCGATCTGTGGTACCAAGACCGGTTCCGGATTTATGCCGAATATCTGGACGCGGAGGTCACCGGCGAAGACCTTCCGCCGAACAAGATCGACGTCGATAAATCCGACTTTCTCAATCTATTCACCGACGTTGCTTTGATGGACGTCGATGGCACCCCGGTTTACGCTCGAGTCGGCCGCCAGGAGCTTTGCTATGGCTCGCAGCGGCTGATTTCCGCGTTGGACTGGGCCAACACCCGGCGAACATTTCAAGGCGCCAAGGCTTTCTGGCACACCAGCGATTGGGATTTGGATGCATTCTGGACCCAGCCGGTCATCGTCAATCCGACGCGTTTCGACTCACCGGATGATCGGCAGAATTTCGCCGGCGCCTGGGCGACTTATAAGCCGGTCAAGGGAACCTCGTGGGACTGTTATTATTTGTATTTGGATAATGCCCATCCCGTGGCGACGGGCATCGGAGGCGTGCTCGGCGGCATCAATGTCAACACGGTTGGCACCCGCTACGCCGGCGATTGCTGCCATTACTTGTGGGATTTCGAAGGGATGTATCAGTTCGGCACGTATGCGAACCAGAATATCGCCGCTGGCGCGTTCACCACCAGCGTGGGATATCAATTCGCGGGCCTCTCGTGGAATCCCCAATTCTGGATCGCCTACGACTTTGCCTCGGGAAGCCAGCATCCTGGCTCCGGCGACTACGACACATTCAATCAGTTGTTTCCCTTTGGCCATTACTACTTTGGCTATCTCGACCTGGTGGGCCGCCAGAATATCAGCGATTTCAACATGCAGTTTCTCGCCTATCCGGCGGATTGGATCACCAGCGGGATTCAATACCATGTGTTCGACTTGGTCAGTTCCCGCGATGCTCTTTACAACGCCGGCGGAACGGCCATCGCGAGGGATCCCACGGGAACTTCCGGACATCATGTGGGAAATGAGATCGATGTGTTTACCAAGTATCAGCTCGACGTGCATCAAGATGTGTTGGTCGGCTATTCGGAGTTGACCGAGGGCGAATTTCTGGAGAAGACAAAGCCGGCCCTTCGCACGCCGGAACTGTTCTACACGCAATACAGCTACAAGTGGTAAGCGAACCGACGGCAGGCAGGGATCAAGACGCCAGCACTCCACCGGCACATTTTAAGTTGCATGGAGCGATCTGATCGCAACTGCTAATTGCCGACATAGGCCCCCCGCAAAGTCTTCCTAAGCCACACACTCGCGCTGCGAAACTGTTCGCGCGACTCGTCGAACGCTGGGTCTCGTTGACCGTTAGACTTTACCGGATCGCTATTCATGCACGTGAGGAGGTATTTTTTCGTCTGCAGGATAGCCAACTCCCTTCGCTGCGAATGTTAGCGCTGCTTTCGCGGCTTCTAACGAATGTTTCGGCAAGGATCATTCGATCTATGTTGATAAGGATTGCAACAATGCGGGACGGGCCGCCCAGGATGGCGGTCGTTGCCGCAATCGATTGATGCGGATCAGTATTCCAGGGAGGGAATGCCATGACGGCTATTATCCATAGGCGTTGGGTCGGCGCGCTGGGCATCGCGTTCATCGGACTGTCGGGAGTAGCGTTGGCGCAACAACCCAATGCGCCGCTGTCGCCATCGCAGCCGGTTTCGGCGGTTAGTTCAGGGCAGCCAAATCCGTCGCTTGATCCCCGACAGGAGCTCGAAGAGCTGCGCGAACGATTGGATCGGTGCGAAGCCCAACTGCGAGCCGGCGGCGTGGCGCCTGCGCAAGCCGGGTATCCCGGCGGCACTCCGATGCTGGAGTCTGGATTCTCTGCCCCGAGCGGCCCGGCGAATTTCGGCAGCTATGTACCGGCTCCGGCGGTCGAATGCGAACCGAACGAATGCGATTCGGTGCCGATCATCAGCGGGCCAACGGTTCATGTCGGCGGTAAAGCGCTATTCGACAACGTGTTGGTCGATCAGAGCCCGAAAAACCAAAAGCAACTTGGCACCGAGGATGATTACACCGGATTCCGGTTCCTGCGTCTGCAACTTTATGGCGACCTCTACGATAATATCGACTATCGCCTGGAAATCGATCTCGCCCAGAACCTGACCGTCCTAAGCTCAACGGAACCTCATACGTCGTTTCAAGATGTATGGACCGCCTTTCATCAACTACCGGCAATCGGCAACTTTCGAGTCGGATATTTCAAGGAACCGTTCAGTTTGGAAGAGTTGCCCGGCGAAGAATACCTGCTCTTCATGGAGCGGTCGCTGGTGAACTCACTGGTGCCACAACGGCGCGTCGGGATCATGGCCTACAACGATATCGCCGACAACAAGAACGCGACATGGTTTGCGGGCAGCTTCCGCGAAGGCTTCACCAACGCTTCGACGCTGGAATACAGCAACGAAGGCGACTATGGCGTGACCGGCCGACTTGTCTTGCTGCCTTATTACGATGAATCGACGCAGGGCCGCTATTTGGTTCACTTGGGCGCGGCCTATGAATACACCGGCGCCAATACCAGCAGCATCGTTTCGAGCGCCGATAGCAAGACGTTTAAGGCCGTTCCGGAAGCGAACTTGGAAACTGCGTTCGCAACCGCGGTCATCCCCTGCGGCAGTTTCCAACTATTCGGCCTCGAAGCGGCAGTGATCGATGGGCCGTGGTTGGTCCAATCGGAATACGTCAGCACGCTGGTGGATCCGCTGGTCGGCAAGGAGATTTACATGCCAAGCGCCTACCTCGAAACCACCTACCTCCTCACCGGTGAAAATCACAACTACGACCTCGATGGAAAATTCATCAAGGGTGTCACGCCTTTTGAACCGTTCTTTCGCGTACGAGAGCAAGACGGCAAGATCTGCCAGGGCTGGGGCGCCTGGGAAATCGGTGCCCGAGTGTCGTACATCGATCTAAACAACCACCTGATGGGCACTCCGGGCAATTCCAGCGACACCGGCGGCAAGATGGTCGACTACACCGCCGGCTTGACGTGGTACATGACTTCGAACTGCAGCTTCAAGTTCAACTACATCCATAGCGACTTGGACCTCGCCACGGGCGCCAACAAGGGCAAGAGCTTTGCCGATATCATCGGAACCCGCTTCGAGACGCATTTCTAAGAAGGGGTGAGGGGGCAGGGGCGAGGGGCGAAGGGAAGAAGAAACAAGACAACGAAGATTGCTTGGGCCGATTTCCACAAATTAGGTTCGACGGTCAAGGTCGCGGCGGGACGACCGCGGGGCGGGGCACTTCTTCGGCGCCGGCTTCGGGAACAACCGGCAACGCGGTCGATTGCGGCCGATCGCCGGCCGGAGCTTGCAACGGCGGCTGGCCCAACGCCCAGAAGAGTTGGAACTGCGCCTTGTTGTAGCCGATCACCGCGTTCAGATAGCCAACGCGAGACTGATTCAAGTCGCGTTCGGCAATCAGCGGTTGCAACGGATCGTAGAGATGCTGCTGACCGGCCATGCCAAACGAAGCCTCGCGAAGCCGCCGCCATGTTTCCATGGCTTGACGCACCGCTTGCTCGGCGGAGTCGAGACTGCGGCGGAGGGCTTCGACTTGCCGGTAGGCCGCGGTCACTTCTTCACCGACCTGGGCACGGATTTCCGCAAGCTGGAAATTCGTTTCGCTGAATTGGGATTCGCGAGCGCGGGCTTGCGCCACGTCGCCGGCTCCAAGATTGTGCAGTTGCCAATAGATATCGACTTCGCCGTCGCTGCGGGCGCCGAAGTCGCTCATCTGGGAATCGACGCCGCCGCCGAACGTGCCGCCGAAGTAGGTAAAATCGACATGGGGCAGTAAGGGGCCGATTTTCGCCTGCCGAAGCCGAACCATCGCGGCTGCCGAAATGGCGCGGCCTGCTTGAATCTCCGGACGGTTGGACAATGCGGTTGCGACCAGTTCGTCCGGATCAATGTTTTCGGGTACGAGCATGATCGGGACGATCTTCATATCCGCCGGCTTGAGCATGACCGTGGGCCGCAACAGCAGCAAATGGGCCAGACGCGCCGAGGCAACGCCGAGGTCGCCTTTGAGCTGAATCTGTTCCTCAAGACGGAGATCGAATTCCGTGCGGGCTCGATTGATGTCGCCGGCCGTCTTGGTCAACCCGGCCTTGTCGGCGGCTGTGGAGTTTTCCAACATTTCCTTGGCACGGAAAAACGTGTCGGCATTGATTGCCAACTCTCCTTGAATTCGCTGCAGATCGAAGTAGGCCTGGGCGGCCGACAATTGTACGTCGCTGCTCGTGGCCTGCGCGGCGGCACTTTGCGCTTCCACCAACCGTTCGGCAATCAGCGGTCCGAAGAGTATGTCCGACGAATTCCAATCGAGGATCGCGCCGCCGTTGATAAACAGGTTCTGTTTCGAGACCGTGATGATCTGACCTGGTGTTTGCTGATCGCGGCCATCGTGGCGATTGTACTCGGGGCCACCTTGCAAATTGGGTAGCCACGCGACGTCGGCTTGGCGCTGCGCGGCATACGCTTCTTCAACGCGCTCGCGCGCCAATGCGATCGTCGGGTTGTTCGCATTGGTCAAGCGCAACGCCGTCGGCAAATCGACGGGCAGAACTTCGACCGCTGCCTCCGGCGCTGAGTCAGACGGCAAGGGATACGGCGGCGGAGCGGGTGGACCCGGTATTTGAGGATTGTCCGAATTTCGACGAAGTTGGTTGTCGGGGACGGTTGGCGCAACCGGCGCTGGCGGCGGCTCAGTCCCCGGCGCGTAGGCTGCCAGCCGAATCATCGGATCGGTTGCGCCGTAGGCCGTAACCGGCTGTGGAATGGCCCTGGAGGCGGTCGCAAGCGCTGCAGCAGGCGCGGGATGGAACGCGACGGGATTTGGACGTGCCGTGGTGCAGCCAACGGCGAGAACGAGCGGCATGCCCAGGGTTGCAATTGTCGATTGGGCACGTCGCTTCCAGCAGCGGTCCGATCGCAATGTGCGATTGGTCAGTGCATCGTGCTCGTGCCGAATGTCGACTGCCATGCGCGTCCTTGCGGATACCCGAGACTCTCGGCCACACGAGCCCGCCGCGCAAGCAAGGATCGGCTGGAGCCGTGTCTTGCTTGCGCGGCGCGCTTCGGGAAATGAAATCCGTGGCCCGGGAATGAGTCGGCGATGCTGAAACCCTAGAAACTAAATCGTCTTAGCGTGCGGATCAACTTTGCCGCATATTCGTTGCAGGCGCTAAAGTCGAGCGGCACTATTTGCCCATCTTGACCAGATTGCTTGCTAGCAATTCGATTCCGCTCTGTCAGCACGCTGGCGCTCGTAAGCATCGTAGAGATCGAAGAGCGTTTCGCGCAGATTGCCACGGTGCTTCGACCAGGCACGGCGCACGTCGTCGCGACGTATTGCCGGCGCGCGATCGTCGGTCGCGGCCAAGAGATGGCCGACGATTCGTTCCGCCAGTTCCTCATCGGCGGCGGTGCGAAACAGCAGGGGTAATGAAGTCGGGCCGTGAGCGGTCACCAATAGCCCGGCGCCAATCGCGCGGCATCGACGATCCAATCTCCAGCGGCTCCAAAAGCTCAATTGCTCGTAGCCGTCGACGATGATGAGGCCATCTCCGTTCGGAGGTAGCACCGCGAGAAATTCTTGCGGCAAGCGTCGCTGGCCATCGTGCAGAGCTATCGATCGCACATTGCGCCCGGCCCGCTCAAGCTCCGGCGCTAAAGCGGCAAGTAGCGTCGATTTGCCGGTTCCATGCGGCCCGATAATCGCCCCGCGCCATCCCAGCCGCGCGAGTCGCGCGACGAACTCGACCGCATCCAGGCCGTCGGGGAATTGAAACGGGATCGCGCCGGGGCGAACTCGGCGGCTCGCGAAGGGATTGTTCACGGTTGCACCGGCTGGGCGAATGGCACTTCGCCCAATTGGAAATCGCGTTCGGAAACAAAGTCTTTCCCCTGCCGCAAAAACACCCGCAGCCGCACGCACCAGCGAATCTTGATGAACACACCCTCGTAGCTCAACGGGCTGTTCGGCAGCGTTACTTCGAACCGGTGCAATTCGTGGAGCGTTGGAGGCTCGTCATTCTCGGCCGTCAGTCGCTCGAAATAATGCACCGCCAGATCCTCTTCTCCCTTTCCCTCGCTATACCACAGCACCGAAAGTTCAACGGCCCGGAGGTCGGACGGATCGATGGCGTCGATTTGATACTCGCCGCGCAGGGCCTCGCCAGGTTGATAAACCCGCTGCAACTTGTCGAGCACGATGCTGAAGAGCGGTTCGCGCATGGGACGGCCGACGGAGTAATTGCGTTCGATCGTTGTCATAGCCGTCGCCCACCGGCGGGTTTGGGATACACGACAATCGGAAAACTTCGTTCGAAGGGTGGCCAGCCACCGGCCTCGCCGCGGACGACGAATTTCCACTGCACCTCATTATGATCGGCGCGAAACGAGTGCATGGCTTCGGCCGGGATTTCGATCCGACACTGTTGTTGAAAAGCGAGGCCCTGCGGAATGTCGAACTCCTGTCGGTCGAAAACTCGCTTCTGGTAGACGCGGCAGTTATGCGTGCGAGTGTCGGTCCCTTGGCGAAAAGTTGCCTGTTCTTCGCAAACCAGATCGACGATCAGCGACTTCATAGTCAACCGTCCGGCCTGCGAAAGCAGCAGATCATAGTGCCGGCCCGGGAACAAGGGGTGATCGGAAACTTCCAATTGCGTTGGTCCGACGCCCGATGCAATGACCACTTGCCGCACCAAAAAATAGATCAGCCACAGGCCGCCGGCCAAAAACGGCACGATCAGCACGAACAGCCACACATCGGTCCGCCCCTCAATCGCGCGACGCACCGCCATGACCATGAGCGCGACGACGATCCCGTTCCACACCAGCGCCAAGAGCGTCACGGCCGCCAGCCGCCAGCCGTAGGTGGTGATGATCGGAAGGCGGTATTTTAGCCGCGTGCCGGGACTGTTGGTCAGATTGGCGTCGCGGGGAACGTTAGGAAAATCCTTGGCTCCGGCGGTCGAGTCGTCGAATTGCTCGAGCCGGTCTGCCAGTTGCGCCTGGGCCGCCAGACGCTCGGCCGATTTACCCCATTGCAACACCGCATAGATCAACCCCCCGCCGCCGATCAGGATAAATGATGCCGGCAGGACCAATAACGACCAAAGCCAGCCGCTATAGCCGCGCGACACGACCACCGTGTCTGGATTGCGGGGGTCAAACCAGCAGGGATAAATCTTGCCCAATTCAAATCGGTCGGTCAAAGCCTGCTGGCCGTCTCGGTCGCTCGAATAGGCCCAGGGGGTGTCAAAGCTGATGTCGTAGGTCCAATGCCGACGCGTCTGTCCGTCGGCGACATATTCGATTTGCACCTCCGCTCGATAACCGGTCTGGTTGCCGTCGAAGGGCTGGCCGACTTTGACCGACTTGACGACGCCGGTGGTTTCGACGAAGTCGTGATTCGCTCGCCACTCGGGCAACACGGGCATCCGGACCAGCAGCACCATGAACCAGGTGCCGAGCACGAGAAAGAAGAGAAACGCCACCGCCTCGCCGACGCTGGCGAGCGCCTTCGAGCCGGTACGCCGGTTCCCCCGCTTCTTGCCGTACATGCGAAACGACCGACCAGCCACAACACTCCTCCGCGGACAACGGCGATTCGCTTGCCACGAATCGCAGAACTGCTTCCCACCGGATTATTCTAACGTCTGCGCCGCAAGGGAAGTGCAAATGCAAGAATTGCGGCAAATGCAGGCGGGATGCTTGCCCGCTCGGTATGGAAGTTGCCCCATGATCGAGGCAAGCTCTGCCCACCCTTTCCCGCCTGCTCGCCGCCGGCTCGGACGGTTCCATGAAGTTCCACGGCCGGCACAGCCCCGATTCCGTCGCCCATGAATAAAGTCCGCAAGCTCTTGAAAATTCTTGGGCCCGGCTTCATCACCGGGGCCGCGGACGACGATCCCTCGGGCATCGGCACCTATTCGCAGACCGGCGCCCAGTTTGGCTATAGCCAACTCTGGACGATGCTGTTCGCGCTCCCGTTCATGATCGCCATCCAGGAGATGTGCGGGCGGATCGGCATGGTGACGGGTCGGGGCCTCGCCGGCGTCATCAAGAAGCATTATTCGCGGAAAATCCTCTCCGTCGCGATTCTTCTGCTCTTGATGGCCAATGCCGTCAACATCGGGGCCGATCTTGGGGCGATGGGAGCGGCGGCCCAACTGCTCGTCGGCGGATCGTTGCCGGCGTGGATCATCGGAATGACGTTTCTTACCTTGTTGCTAGAAATCTTCGTCTCGTACCACGTCTACGCGCGTGTGTTGAAATACTTCACGTTGACGCTGTTGGCCTACGTGGTAACCACGTTCATGGTGAAACAGCCCTGGGGCCGCATCCTCTATTCCACGCTGGTGCCCCAGATATCGTTCACCAAGGAATATCTCCTCAATATCGTGGCCATTATCGGCACCACGATCTCGCCCTATCTCTTTTTCTGGCAGGCCAACCAAGAGGTCGAGGAAGCGATCGACCAAAAGCGATTGAAATCGATGGAAAGCGGCAAGCCGCGGTTCGGCAAGAGCAACCTGCTGCGCGGTCAGCAAGACACCGCGATCGGCATGACGTTTAGCAACGTGATCGCATTTTTCATTATCGCCACGACCGCCTCGACCTTGGGCGCCCATGGCATCACGTCGATTGAAACTGCCGCCCAAGCCGCCGAGGCCCTACGCCCGTTGGCGGGCAAATACGCGTCGGCGATTTTCGCGCTCGGGATTATCGGCACTGGACTGTTGGCGGTTCCCGTTTTGGCGGGCTCCGCGTCGTACGCCGTTGCCGAAGCCGCCGGCTGGAAGGCGGGCCTCTACAAAACAATTGACCAGGCCCACGGATTCTACGGCGTGATTACGCTCGCCACTCTCTTGGGCCTGCTCGTGAATTTCACAGCCATCCCGCCGTTCAAGATGCTTTACTACACCGCCGTGCTCAACGGTCTTGCCGCGCCCCCATTGATGGTCTTCATCCTACTCATCGCGAACAATCGGGCAGTCATGGGCAAGAATTGCAACGGACGGCTCGGAAATCTGTTGGGATGGACAATTACTGGCGTCATGTCGCTCTGTTCGATCGCGCTGTTGGTGAGTCTATTGATGGGAATTTGAATCCCGCAAGACGCATGGTCTCGAAGTGGTGTCACCGTGATTTGTGCATGGTCGCAAGCTGGCGATTGCCTTTTTCAGCCGGCTTCTTGCCGTTCTTCGACCGCGTGGATTTCGCTTTTTCCGCGGGCGGCAGTTTTACTGGCTCCAACGGCGTTTCCGCCGGGCCGGCGAGTACGGCTCCGTCGGGACTAAATCTCGAACCATGGCAGGGGCAGTCCCAACTCTGTTCCGCGCCGTTCCAATGCACGATGCAGCCCATGTGCGTGCAGACTGCGGAGACCGACGTCAACTTGCCCGCGCTATCTCGTGAACAAGCAACCCTCTGGCCATCGATCTTGACGACCTTCGCGCTGCCGCGTTGCACGCTTCGTGTGGCCGTGGTTTCGGCGGGCGCCAAGCGGTCCTTCAAGTAGTAGTAAGGATAATCGACGTTTTCCGTGAGATATTCCCACGTGCCACCGCGGATTTTCTTGCGGTCCACGGCGAATAGCTTCTGCCAGGGATTTTCGCGTTTGAGAACCGCATCGCGGGCCATCATCCCGGAGAGCGTTCCGAGCGTCATCCCGTTGCCAGAAAAGCCCGTCGCCACGAATTGCCTTTCGGCGGTTTCCCCGATGAACGGAAGGCCGTCGTTGGTTTCAATAACCTGGCCCGACCAACGAAGATCGACTTGCGCCTCGGGGAGAATTTCCTTGAGTGTCTTCTTCAGATCCTGAAACGGAGCATTGTTGTCACCGAGCTGTCCGGACTTGTGATCGCCTCCGCCGAAAATGACGTAATCGTTCTTCGTGCCGCGATCGATGCGAAGGTAGTAGTAGGGATCGCTCGTGTCCCACAGGCTCATCTCAGCCACGCGGCCACGCGGAATCGCTGCCCCGATGGCATACGTCGAGTAGGGATAGAGCTTGGTTTGCAACAGCGTCGCGCTGACCAATCCGCTGATGCCCATCATCGGCACGTGCGTCGCAATCACCAGATAATCGCACTGGATTTCCAAGTCGTCGCATTTGATTCGCAAGGGATCGGCCTCGACCTCCTTGACTTCGGTCTGCTCGGATATCACGCTCCCGCCGCCATGCACCGCCTTCGCCAGGCCGGCGAGATAGGCCATCGGATGAAACTTCGCTTGGTTCGAGAACAGAATTCCGGGCCGATTTACCAGCGGGGCCGTTTCGACGAACCGCGCATCGAATCCGAGCTTATGAGCCAAGTCCGCCTCGTCCGCAAGCTGCTTCGCTTCGGCTTTATTGCCATGCAGCGACGCATGTAAGAATCCGGGAACGCGGCAAAACTGACATTTGATATCGTGTTCATTGGCGATGGTCTCGATCGCATCGATGGCCGTTGCGCCACCTTGCCAGTAGGTGCGTGCCCGAGCCTCGCCAAACACTTTCACGAGCTGCGCGAAGCGGATATCGGTGACATAAGTGAGATGGGCCGTTGTGCAGGCGGTGTCTCCAGAGCCAATGTGGCCGCGCTCCAGCAGGCAAACTTTCTTGCCGGCTTCCTTCAGGAAATAGGCGGCCGAGAGGCCGGTGATCCCGCCGCCGATGACAACAACGTCGAAACTAGCCGACTTTTTGAGGCGCGGATAGCGCGGCATCCGCTGGTTTTCCCATGGAGTGCCAGACGTGATCGCCATGATGTTTCTTCCTTCGCTCGATGAATAATTGCGCGGCAAACTTCCACGCAAAGTACGAGCAAATTACATGCCGCCATTTCTAGGTGCGATCAGCTTGCCGATGGATCGAAACATATGTACACTGCTATTGACTCCGCCGCTTTCGCAACTTTGTCACTATTCCCATGTCGTGAAGTCGTCATGTCACCCGATCAACCCAAACCGAATCCGAAAGGCCGCGGATCGCATCTTCGGCTACCGAACCGATTTGAGACCGTTCGCACCGAGCCGGACTTCGAGCAATGCGTGTACGACGAAGAACTGCTCGCCGAGCTCGATCATTGCGAAACCGAGTATTTCGCCGATCAATCGCAAACGGTCGTCAGCGAGAACGACAGCCCCGATATTTCGTTTCGCTATAGCTTGAATCCGTATCGAGGCTGTGCCCACGGTTGCTCGTATTGCTATGCGCGCCCCACGCATGAGTATTTGGGTTTCAACGCCGCTTTGGATTTCGAAACCCGCATCATGGTCAAGCACGAAGCGGCGGCACTGTTGCGAACGTTTCTCTCGCGGCCGAAGTGGGTGCCGGAGACGATTGTCATGTCGGGCGTGACCGATTGTTATCAGCCGGCCGAACGGCGATTTCGCATCACGCGGCAATGTTTGGAGGTGGCGCTCGAAGCTCGGCAGGCGATCGGCATCATCACGAAAAATGCGTTGGTGCTCCGCGATCTGGATCTGTTGCGGGAAATGGCGTCGATGGATTTGGTTCACGTCTCGATCAGCATCACCACTCTCGACGCCGATTTAGCCCACACGATGGAGCCACGCACCAGCACTCCGGCCGCCAGATTGCGAGCGATCCGCGAGTTGTCGGAAGCCGGCATTCCGGTGCGCGTAATGGCCGCGCCGATCATCCCAGGCCTGAACGACCGCGAAATCCCGGCCATCCTGGAAGCCGTCGCCGCGGCGGGCGCGAGAGCCGCGTCGTACACATTGCTGCGGCTGCCATTGACCGTGAAACCCGTGTTTCTCGAATGGCTGGAGCGAACGCAACCACTGGCGCGCGAACGGATCGAGGGCTTGATTCTCGCCACGCATGGCGGCAAATACAACAATTCGAAATTCGGCGAGCGCATGCGTGGTGCCGGCGAAATCGCCAAGCAAATCTCCAAGATCTTCCGCGTCTTCAAGGCAAAGCACCATCTCGACGGCGATTTGCCGGCCTACAATCACGCTGCTTTCCGTCCCCCGCGATCCACGTCAGGCCAGATGCGGTTGTTTTGACCGGCGACCGCGCTAGAATGGCGCTAGGCTGTCGTTGAGCCAACCACGCTAACCCGAAGCGTTAGCGAGGGCGCCCTTGCTAACGCTTCGGGTTAGTATCACACAGCTATTTCATTGCCCATGTCTCTCTTCGAAGCCGCGGAAGCGGCGAATTTTCGAGCGGCGAAACCGTTGGCGGCGCGGATGCGGCCGGCCACGCTCGATGAGTTCGTCGGCCAGCAGCACTTTTTGGGCGAAGGAAAGCTACTGCGGCGATTGCTCGCGGCCGATCGGCTTGGGTCGGTCATTTTTTATGGTCCGCCGGGAACCGGCAAGACCACGCTAGCCGGGCTGCTTGCCGGTGCGACGCGCAGCCGGTTTCGGCAGCTTAGCGCCGTGGCCAGCGGCGTGAAGGAGTTGCGCGAGCTATTGGATGAAGCCCGAGATCGGCTGGCGGCCGCCGGCCAAAAGACGTTGCTATTCGTCGACGAAATTCATCGCTTCAATCGGTCGCAACAAGACGTGCTGCTGCCGGATGTCGAAGAGGGGGTCGTGATCCTCGTCGGCGCGACGACGCAGAATCCATTTTTCGCGATCAACAGCGCACTGGTGAGCCGCAGCCGTGTGTTTGAGTTTAAGCCGCTGTCGATCGACGAAATCAAGTCGCTCTTGCTGCGAGCCATCTCTGACCGCGAGCGCGGACTGGGGGCCGAAGCGGTTGAAATCGAGCCCGACGCGCTGCAGTTTCTCGCGGAGGTCAGCGACGGCGACGCACGCCGGGCGCTAAGCGCGCTCGAGGTCGGCGTGTTGTCGAGCACGGCGCGGCCGCTCAAGTTCACTCGGGCTCTGGCCGAGGAATCGGTGCAGCGCAAATCTATCGAATACGACAACCACGGCGACGCGCATTACGATTCGGCCAGCGCACTGATCAAAAGCATTCGCGGCAGCGATCCCGATGCGGCCCTCTATTGGCTGGCTCGGATGCTGGAAGGAGGCGAAGAAGTGCGGTTTCTGACTCGCCGGCTCGTGATTCTGGCCAGCGAAGACGTGGGCAACGCCGATCCGCAGGCACTGTCGCTGGCTGTCGCCGCGATGCAGGCCTGTGAGTTCGTCGGGCTACCCGAATGCCGGCTGACACTCGCCCAAGCGGTCACGTATCTCGCCTGTGCTCCCAAGAGCAACGCATCGACGATTGCGATCGGCGAAGCAACTGCCGACATTCGCGAAGGCCGGCTCCTTCCGGTGCCCGTGCATCTGCGTGACAAACATTATCCCGGCGCAAAGCGCCTCGGCCACGGCGAGGGCTACGAATACGCCCACAACGCCGAAGACGGCGTCGCCGCACAAGACTACTTGGGCGTAGAGCGAGAATATTATCGTCCCGTCGACCGTGGCTTCGAACGCGAACTGGCCGAGCGCCTCAAACACATCCGCGAGAAACTAAAAAAGGGCCGCGAGCAGTCCGGCGAGTAATCAACCAGCCGCTCCGCAACGTCGCGTGGTGGTAAGCCCAGGGAAGGCCGCCGATGCGTTTTGCGACGGAGAAGACTCAACTCGGCCTTCCCTGGGCTTGGGTTGCTTGATCCTCTACGCCCTCACCCTAACCCCTCACCCCCTTCTTCACGCCGCCATCTTGAACGGCCCCTGCGGCGAGCGAAGTTTGAACAGCCCAAAAATCTCCTGCTGCGTCAGGCCAAGATGCGCTTGCGGCATGGCGTCGGAAAAGATGGTGTCGAACAGGGCTCGTTTCTCTTCCAGAATTTCGTTGATCCGCTGCTCGATCGTATCGAGCATCAAGAATCGCGAGACAGTGACCGGCCCGGCGGCGCCGATGCGATGGGCCCGATTGATCGCCTGATCTTCGACGGCCGGGTTCCACCAACGATCGAACAGAAACACGTAGCCGGCGAACTGCAAATTCAGCCCGACCCCGCCGGCTCCGTAGCTCATCAGCAGCACATGCCGGCGCGGGTCGTCGCGAAATTCGCGGATCACGGCGTCGCGTTTCTTCTGCGGAATCTGCCCATGATATTCCAACACGCCGAACCGCCGCAACCGCCGGCCGAGCGCCGTAAGCGTTTCCACCCATTGGCTAAATACGATCGCTTTCTTGCCGCTGGCGGCCACTTCTTCCAGATCGGCCGACAGCCGTTCGAGCTTCGCGCTTTCGGACGTAGCCGGATCGAAGTTGCAAATCTGCTTCAGCCGCAATATCAATTCGAACACATGCTGGATCGTCGCCGACTGTCCCATCTCGGCCAGCCGCAGCACGCCCTCATCCTCGGCCATCGTGTACGAATGCCGCTGCTCGGGCGTAAGCTCCAATTCGGCGTCGCGGAATAATTTGGGCGGCAGATCCTTGAGCACTTTGTCTTTGGTCCGCCGCAATACATATTCGCTCGCCGCGCGGCCCATGCTCCGCGGCCTCATGTCCGATGTCAGGTGGCCGGGAGCGACGAACTCAAAAATGCCCACCAGATCTTCCGGGCTGTTCTCGACGGGCGTGCCGGTCAGAGCCCAGCTTCGGCTGCGAGAAATCGATCGCACCACCTGGCTGGTCGTGGCGCTGCGGTTTTTGATTCGTTGTGATTCGTCGAGCACGACCAAATCGAACCGCATCGCGGGGTCTTCGAGAATCCGCCGATCGCGGTTCAGCAATTCGTAGTTGGCGATCTTCACCGGAGCGTCGGGCAGTTGCCACTGCCAGCGCCGCTTGGTCTGATCTCCTTCTATGGCAGTTAGCGGCACTTCGGGAGCCCAGAGCGCGAATTCGCGCTGCCAGTTGGTCACAAGCGGCTTGGGACACACCAGCAACACACGCTGCAATTGGCCGGAATGCAATAGCAAGCGAATCGCGGTGATCGCTTGCATGGTCTTGCCCAAGCCCATTTCGTCCGCCAGTACGGCCGCAACTCGCGGATAGAGAAATGCCACGCCCTCGAACTGATACGGAAACGGCACGAACGGGAAGTCGAGCGAGCTGTCGGCAATGAGCGTTTCCAACGGCGGCTGCAAGACATAATAGAGACGATCTTCGAGCTTCACGACATCCCGCGGCGGCTTGAGCCGCGTGATGGTCGTAGCGATCGTCGAAATGACGGGTGGAGCGGCCGCTTCAGACTGTTCGTTCGCTTGCGGTTTCGCGATGTCGAGTTCCGGCTGCTTCTTCTCGATCGCCGGAGCGAAGGAAAAACTGACAACTTTCAGGGGAAGTCGTCCGAGGGGAATCGACATCACTTCCGGTTGTGCGCCCTCGATCCGCACCGCAACCGATTCGGTGGTCAAACCCTCGTTGAATTCCGCCGCATGTTGCGAGACGACGGCGAGCGTCAGTGCCGGCAGCGCGAACGAAATTGCCTCGATAGCCAGCGTCGGTTGCCAACTCCACTGGATTTCCGGCCCGGCGGTAAGATCGCGATCCGGCATTTCGAGGCCTTTCCAGCGAGCGGGCGTGTGGCACTGGCGAGCGGGGTCTGCCAGTGCCGAATGCGAGTTGATTCTGATACTGGCCGTAGCGGAATTCGTGAGAATTCAGTTGAAGTGCGAAAGCCGGCGGAAGTTTCACGAATTCCGCTACACATCAAGCGATTACTCAGCAATTTCTATCGACCGACGCGCTGTGCCTCCTCGATCGCTTCCCGGATTCGATCGAATGGCTCGGCGAGATCGAATGCGTCTGCCAATTCCGCGAGCCGCTCTTGAACTGCGGTGCGATCGGATTCGCGATCCGGCGTCACCGCCAAACGATTGCGTCCGATCGCGAACATCGTGAATCGCGCACCGTTGGCGTCAACATGCGGCTGATCGACCCGACATTCTGGCGAGGCCGAGGCATCGGTCGAATCGTCCGCAGGCTGCACGGTTGTCGGTTGCATCGAAGTGTTGCTTCGCGGCAACACGAGAGCCAGCGGAATGTCGATCAGCATCCGCACGGCAAGTGCCGGCTGCCGATCCGTGAAAATCACCAGCGGCTCCAGCGATGATTTGCTGACCAGCGCTTGCCCGATCTGTTCGCCGTAGAGATACGGTTCGAGCGTCGGTCCGTAGAGAATCTGTTGCGCTCGATTCGGCTTTACCGGCGCGGTGCAATGGAATTCCAACGGGCGTCCGGCGATGTTGAGAACGAGATAGCCTCCCATCAATCCATGTTGGCTATGTTCCAATACGGTCAAGAATCCCACGGCGCTAGGCGACTTCCGCTGGCCGGTTGCCATCCAGGGGTTCCTCTGAGGTGCGATAAACTAGGGTTGCGATTACCGAAGATTGCGATCGTCCGCGGCGCGCGTTGCCAGCGAGCCGGCAGCGGCGCTCCGCTTGGTTCTTTAGACTGCCATCGGGCCATCGCCGAAGTGACTTTAGAAGCCTCGGAGCCGACGGTCAAAGACGACCACTTTCCGACAGATTGGGAAGGCCCGGCCGATAATTCCGGCACGCTGCCGTCGGCACAGCTTGACACGGAAGCGGTGAATGCTAGAACCGCTAGCGAAGTGATGGCATTCGGCGACAGCATTGATTACACTGTGTTGAGGGCGGTGGCAGGACCGACGACTTTTCCAATTGAAGAACGGGGATCGGCGATCATGGCGCACAACTCTCATTCGTCTCCGCTGTTTACGCAAGTTGATATCAGCCCCGCATCGCAGCCGGCGGTCGCCGCAATTTGTGCTGCCGACGAGCAAACCCGATTGTTGCGCGATCTCGTGGCTGCGCAAGATCGGCAAAATGAGTTGCTCGAGGAACTGGTTTCGCAACTCAACGCGGCTCAGCGTCAGCGCAATACCGAACTGGGCCAATGGAAGCAGGCTAATCCGCGGCTGGCGCGGAGTTGCCGTCTGGCGGCCGACGCCTTGAGCAAAGTGCAAACGCAGTTTCTCGAGTCCTTGACCGCCGAGGTGAACGAAAACGCCGAGGAGCTTTTGGACGGCGATTTCTTGCTCAACGAGTTCGTCGATCGTTTCGGCCCGCGATTGGCGCATTTGAATGGAGTGATCCAGGTGCTGGCCCAATTGAGCAGCACGCCAAATCCGAC
>Ga0182024_10008546_pt1 | contig 21509 bp, 20 predicted proteins | sample P32metaG_FD_120480 | JGI IMG/M metagenome (GOLD analysis project Ga0182024, IMG submission 120480) | Permafrost microbial communities from Stordalen Mire, Sweden - P3-2 metaG (Illumina Assembly) | ecosystem: Environmental > Terrestrial > Soil > Wetlands > Permafrost | place: Sweden: Stordalen...
CTTGCTGGTGATTTTGGCGGTGATCTTCTATTTGCTGCACTTTGTCGTGCGCGCCTTGCGCACGGGCTGGCGGCCGCAAAGCGCACCGCCGCGGGCCCGCTGACCGACCTCGACTCGATTTCCGGTTTGACGGACCGCCGCTCAGGCCGGCAATAGCGCCGGTTGATTGACCAGGTTGCTGAAGATCGTGAGCGAGCGTTCGATGCGCGACCGCTGTAGCCCGCGCACGATGAAAATCAGACGCGAGCGCCGGTCGGCGTCCGGCCATCGTTCCAAATGGCTCGGCGGATGGACGATGTGCTGAACCCCGTTGATGAGCACCGGGGTCGGCACGCCCGCCACATTGAGTATGCCTTTGAGGCGCAGCACATCGGCCCCATGCCGATGCAACAGCATGCTGGCCCAAACGCCGAACGCGGACCAATCGAGCGGCCGATCGAAGATGACGGCGAAAGACTGCACGCCGGCGGTGTGCTCATGAGCCGCGGGCTCGTCGATCGCCTCCGCTTTCCAACGGCTGGCCTCGCGAAATTTGCCGGCCGCGTCGTAGATGTCGTCGGTCAGGAGGTGACGGATATCGCCAGGAATTTCGGTCGACTCCAAGATGTCCGCGGAGACATTGAGCGCGCGCAGTCGCGCGCGCAAAGCCGCGAGCGACGGTCGGTCGGACAGATCCGCCTTGGTCACTACCAGCCGGTCAGCCATCGATGCCTGCTTGACCGCCTCGGGAAAAGTGCCGAGTTGCGTCGCGCCGTTCACGGCGTCGATTGTCGTGATGATGCCGGAGAGACGGAAATGATGGCGCAGAACCGCCTCCGACAGCAGCGTGTAAGCGATCGGCGCCGGGTCGGCCAATCCGGAAGTCTCGATGACGACGCGGCGAAAATGCGGGACGCTTCCCCGCGTTTGTTGTGACAAAAGATTTCTCAGCGCCTTTTGCAGATCGCCGCGAACTGCGCAGCACAGGCAACCGTTTTCAAGCAAAAGGGTGCTTTCGGCCACCCCTTGCAATAAGTGATGGTCGAGCCCGACCTCGCCGAACTCGTTGACCAGAACGGCGACCTCGGACAGTTCCGGCGAACGCAACAGGCGTTGCAATAACGTCGTCTTGCCGCTGCCAAGAAAGCCGGTGATGATGTTTACCGGCATCAGCTCGCCGTAATTTGTCATGGTGCTGCGTTTAAGCCTTCGCGGTTGGCGAGCGTACTTAAGTATCGTTCATCGAGCGGGTCGCAGATTCGCCCGCCGATCCGTTCTGCCGCCGGCCAGATGTCGCCGACCGTGTCGACGATCGCCGTCCGGCCGGTGCGGCTGGTCAGCAAATACGCGTTGCCCGACCAGTCTTTGACGACGACGCCATGATGCTTGAGCACGGCGTTGAGGATGCGCACGCGCCCTTGGCGCTCGCGCATCCTCGTCTGCGGCTCGCTGCGGCCAGCGAAAACCGACGGCGCGCTGGCGCTATCGCTCCAATGAGCCTTGCCACCGAGCACGCCACAAAGGGCGCACATGGACGCGGCGCTCAGCGCGCTTGCGCCGCTTCGGCGGGGGTGGTCTCCCGCGGATAGCGGCGACGGAAATCATCGGCAATCTCGTCGAAGGTGCAAAACTTCACGCCGGCATGCTTCGAGAGATAGTCGTACATCCGCTCCAGCATAAGCAGGACCTGCGGCCGCCCGGAGACGTCGGGGTGAGTGGTCATGGCGAACACCGCATAGTCGTACTCGCGATAGACCCAATCGAACTGGTCGCACCAGAGTTCTTCGATGTCGCGCGGCTTGATGAAGCCGTGGCTGTTCGGAGCGCTTTTGATAAACATCATTGGCGGCAGATCGTCGAGGTACCAGCTGCCGGGTATGTCGATCAGATCGGTCTCCTCGCCGCGAACGAGCGGCTTCATCCATTCGTTCGGATGCTTCGAGAAATCGATGAGCGTCCAGCTATCCCCTACCCGCACGTAAAACGGGTGAAAGTCGTCGTTCATCAAGCTATGGTCATATTTTATGCCCTTTTTCAGCAGCAACTCGTTGGTGACATTGCTGAACTCCCACCAGGGCGCGACGTAACCGGTTGGCCGCCGGCCGGCCAGGCGCTCGATCAGGTCGATGCATTTATCCATGACCGCCTCTTCCTGCTCCGGCGTCATGGCGATCGGATTCTCGTGTGAGTAGCCGTGCATGCCTATCTCATGGCCGGCATCGACCACCATCTTGCACTGCGTCGGGAATGTTTCGATCGAGTGGCCCGGAATAAACCAGCTTGTCGGTATGCCGAGGCGGTCGAACAGCTTGACCAGCCGCGGCACGCCCACTTCACCGGCAAAGAGGCCGCGAGAAATATCGCAAGGCGAATTTTCTCCGCCATAGGAGCCGAGCCAACCCGCCACCGCGTCGACATCGACGCCGATGGCGCAGAATATTTCCTTTTTCCCGCTGCTGCCGGATCGCAAAATCGGCCGTGCGCTCCTCGTCGATTGTGCGCTCTGCGACGTTATGAGCGATCGTGGCTGATAGCGCGTTCCTGAGGCGGCCACATAACCCGCGCGGGTTCCACCGAATGGTGAACGAGTGCGATTGTCATCGGTCATGGATGCCCCACTGACTCAAGGGTTCGTTGAACGATCGCAGACCGTTCGACCGGCGGCGAACGGACGCGTGCGGAACAGTCCCACGTCGCGCGCACACCGGCAAGAGGGTGCGCTTGTTGGTTTGGGCGTCCCGATGTTGTTGACAACCAGACATAGGCGACGCCATCCTTGGTTATCACGCAGGTCCAGGAGGGCCCGATGAACGACTGGCAAAAGAACACACGCGCGGATTACGAACTTAAGGGCTTTGCCGGCCGGTCCGGATATGGCCGAAGTCCCGTCCTGCTTATCGTCGACTTCATCAACGCCTTTACCGATCCCTCGACGCCGCTGGGCGGTGACTTCGCCTGGGAGATCACCGCGACACGCCGGCTTCAAGAGGCTTTTCGGCGCGCCGGGTTGCCGATCGTCTATACCACGATCGCCTATGCCGAGGATTTGCATGACGGCGGCCTCTTTGTGAAAAAAGTCCCGTCGCTCGCGATACTGCAGAAAGGCTCGCCGCTGACCGAGGTCGACCAAAGAATCCAGCCCCTGCCGGGCGAGAAGGTGATCGAAAAGAAGTACGCAAGCGCCTTTTTCGGCACCAATCTCGACGCCGATCTTCGGGCGCGAGGCATCGATACCGTCATCATGGCAGGCTGCACCACCAGCGGCTGCATTCGCGCTTCGGCCATCGATTCTCTGCAATATGCCTATCATACCATCGTCGTGCGCGAGGCGGTTGGTGATCGCGCAGCGGGACCGCACGAGGCGAATCTCTTTGACATCGACGCGAAATACGCGGATGTCGTGTTGCTTGATGACGCGCTCGATTATCTCCGCATCTTTATTCCAAGCACCGATTTCGCTGCCAAGGCCCAAGACGATTTCGATCGCTGGTGGCCTCGCGCCCAGCGTGGGTGAGTCTCGATGGCAAACACGCAGCGACCCGAGCTGTCGTCGGTCTTCGACGACATGCTGGTGCAAAACAAGAAGCGCTTCGACGAGCTCTATCGTGGCGAGCGCTCGCATACCGGTGAAGCTGCGGCAGCCGTCAAGGGACCCTTCGGCAAGCAGAGGAGCGCGTTCCGCTCGCCTGCCGCCGCGCCCGAGGCGAAGCTCGACCCGCATTCGCCCGCAGCGCGTCGGCTGAGAGAGCGCTTCGGCGATGATTGGCGCTACGAAATCACCGAGCAACGGCGCGTTGGCGACGAAGCGATCGTTCTGTGCAAGCTCATTCTCGGCAAGCACGGCGCGGTCCGAACGCAATTCGGACGCGCCAACATTTCCGAAGGACCGGTAAGCGGTGCAAGCGGCGGCGTGCGATTTAGGGTAGGTGCTGCGGGTGCCGGGCAGGACGATCGCGACGCCTTTCGCCGCGCGACCGAAGCGGCGCTGATAAATTGCGTCGATCTCATCTAATCCGATACGCTAACCACCTGCGGCGGAGGCGTTCAGTGCGCCACCGAGGCACTGCGCGACGACCGCGGCGAGTCATCGCTTTTGTCCGCGTACTCGCCGCACCAATCACTGCCAAACGTAATCGGCCACGCGCCGACGCCGTTCTCGCGACGGCTGGGTGGAAAGCGCCGGCAATACCCGACCGCCTGTTCCGAGTTTGGTTCAGCGCCTTCCAAAGGATGAAAATGCCACCACCTGCAACCGGAGCAGACGAATTTCGCGGTAAGGGCCATCGCTCACAGTCCTATTGATCCAGTTCGTTTGTACCCAGGTCCGCATTTAACCGCTATTGGTTTATTCCTTTGAACTCCCGGGTGAAAGTCGGGAGGCGTCAATCTAAACAGCGACGGACGGTCCGCGAGAGCACGCTGCCGCCTCCGAGTTTGCCGTTGGGGGTTGCACCAGTGGGTCAATGCTGACAATCTTTCATTGCAGATCCGCATATCAAGGGCGTTGTGCACTCGGGATTGGCATGGCGGCGGAGGGACGATCGGGCGATCCATGGCGCGCGTAGGCGTCGATGTCGGCGGCACCAATACCGACCTCGTACTCGAGGCCGATCACGGCGTTTTCGTGCACAAGGTTGCAAGCACGCCGCATGACCAGTCGGAAGGCGTGCTTAAAGGGCTGCACGAGCTGTGCAAGATATCCAACGTGCGGCCCGACGATGTGTCCCTGATCGTGCACGGCACGACGATCGCTACCAACATCACCATTGAGCATAACGGCGCCGAAGTCGGGATGCTGACCTCGCACAACTTCCGCGACATACTTCATATCGGGCGGCATAAGCGGCCGTATAACTTTTCGCTGCATTTCGAAGTTCCCTGGCAGCAACGGCCCCTGGTCAAGCGGCGGAACCGTATCGCGGTGACCGAACGCATTCTGCCGCCCAATGGCGAGATCGGAATCCCCCTCGATGAGAAAGAAATCGTCGAGGCGACCCGGCTCTTCAAGCGCCGCGGCATCAAATCCGTGGTCATCGGCTTTCTGTTTTCTTTTCTCAACGACGCGCACGAGCGACGCGCCGCGGAGATTGTCCGCGCCGAGATGCCCGATGCCTATATCTGTACCTCGTCCGAAGTCGCCAACGTCATCCGCGAATACGAGCGCTTCTCGACTGCGGCGATGAACGCCTTTGTCGGGCCGAAGACATCGCTCTATCTCAACAATTTGCAGAACAAGCTCAGCGACAACGGCTTCCGTGCCAATCTGCGCGTCATTCAATCGAATGGCGGCATCGCTACGGTCGAAACCTGCTCGCAGAAAGCGGTCGGCATCCTGATGTCGGGCCCGGCGGGCGGCGTGATCGGCGGCCGGGCCGAGGGCATGCTGTGCGGCCGTTCCAACCTGATCACCGTCGACATTGGCGGAACTTCCGCCGACATCAGCACCATCCCCGACGGGCACATCAAAATCATGAATGCGCGCGACTCCTACGTGAACGGCCATCCCATTTTGGTGCCGATGATCGATCTCGTCTCGATCGGCGCCGGCGGCGGATCGGTCGCCTACATCGATTCCGCCGGCGGCTTTCATGTCGGGCCGCGTTCGGCCGGCGCAGATCCCGGTCCGGCCTGTTATGGCAAAGGCGGCGAGGAGCCGACCGTCACCGACGCGCAAGTTGTTCTCGGCCGCCTCGATGCCGACAAGATGCTGGGCGGCGATTTGCCGCTCGACCGTGACCTCGCGCACAAGGCCGTCGAAGCCAAGGTGGCGAAGCCTCTGGGCCTGTCAATCACCGACGCCGCGCTCGGCATTATCAAGGTCATCAACTCGAATATGGCTTTGGCCATCCGTTCCAACTCGGTCGCGCGGGGCATCGATCCGCGGGAATTTGCGCTGGTGCCTTTCGGCGGCGCTGGTCCTTTGCACGGGGTCGCATTAGCCGAGGCGATTTCGGCGAAGGAGATCATCGTCCCGGTAGCACCCGGCATCACGGCGGCGATGGGGCTGCTGCAAACCGACATGCAGTACGAGCATGCACGCTCCCTCATCGTCTCGCTCAAGCACGCGGATCAAACAGCCATTTCCCGCATCAACGCCGTGATCGACGAGCTGGTCGAGCGGTGTCGGCGCGATCTGGAGAAGGATGGCGTCCCGCCGGAGCGACAGAAATTTCAAAAGCTCGCGGAATGCCGCTATCACGGACAGGGCTTCGAGCTGCGTGCGCAATTTCCGGACGGCAAGTTGAGCGCGGCCAATCTGAGCCAAGTGACCGCGGGCTTCCACCAGCAACACCGGCTCGATTACGGCTATCACTTCGAAGACGGCGAGGTCGAGCTGATTACGGTCCGCGCTATCGGGCGCGAGGTTGTGGCGCCGCTCAAGGTGGCGCGCATCGACAGTGCCGACGGTCACGGCGTATCCGACGCGTTCCTCTATAGCCGACCGACGACATTCGACGACGGTCAGACCGTGGACACTCCCCGCTACAGCCGCGATCGCCTCAAGGCCGGGCATCGGATCGCCGGGCCGGCGATCCTCATCCAGCACAACTCAACCGTTCTATTGCCGCCTGGTTACGTTGCTGCGGTGGCCGAGTTCGGCAATCTTCACGTCCATCGCGGCGCCTGAACGCAAGCAGCATGTCACGAGAAGCCATCGATCCCATCACGCTGCAGGTGATCAACGGCGCCTTGCAGACGATCGCGGAAGAAATGGGGCATGTCCTCTACCGCATGTCGTTCTCCTCCATCATCCGCGAATCTCAGGATCTTGGCGCCGGATTGTTCGACGCCGAGTTCAATACGCTCTGCGAGTCGGAATCGACGCCGCTGCATATCGGCTCCTTGCCGGGTTATCTCGCGGGCATCCGCGACACCTTGCAGGACGGCGAATGGCATGACGGCGATCTCGTCATTCACAATCATCCCTATCACGGATCGAGCCACTCGCCGGACATCGCGGTCGTCGTACCGGTTTTCCACGAAGGCGCGTTGGTCGGATTTTCGGCCAATACCGCGCACCACGTTGACATCGGCGCGGCGACGCCTGGATTGATCATCGACATCCCGGATGTTTACGCCGAGGGGATGCTGTTTGCCGGAACCAAGCTCTACGAACGAGGCAAACGGAACGAAGCGGTGTGGGATTTTATCCGGCGCAACAGCCGCGCCGCGCGCCAGTTGCAGGACGACCTCGACGCCCAGATCGCCTCCGTCCGGCTCGGCGCCAAGCGGTTCGTCGAACTTATGGACCGCTATGGACGGCAACTCGTGCTCGACGCGACGCAACAGCTGATGGATTACACCGAGCGCGTCCTGCGCCAGCGAATTGCCGCCATTCCCGATGGCGAGTACCGCGCCGAAGGCTTTCTCGACGATGACGGAAAGAACCGCGACGTCCGTCTGCCGATTAAGGTGTGCGTCCGCGTTAAGGGCGACGACATCGAAATCGATCTCACCGGCTCGTCCAAGCAGGTTGAGACCGCGTTCAACGTGCCGTTCGAGGGCTCAACCAAAGTCGCCTGCTTCTGCGCCATCCGCTCGCTGCTGCTTGACGCTGTGACGTCGGACGTCAAGGTGCCGTCGAACCAGGGATCATTCCGGCCGGTCAAGGTCACTGCGCCGAAAGGCTCGATCTACAATCCAACATTCCCAGCAGCCGCCGAAGCACGATTTGCCCAATGCAATCGGGTGATCGATTTGATCTATAAGGCCCTGGCACCGGTTTTGCCCAACGACATCATCGCCGGCAGCTCCGCGAGCCTGTCGTTCTGCTCTTATGCCGGTGTTCGACCCAGCGGCGACTATTGGGTCTTTCTCGAGGTCAACGAGGGCGCCTATGGCGGCCGGCCGCGCGCGGATGGGCCCGATTGCATCGACAATCTGATGGCCAATACACGGAACAATCCGATCGAAGACTTGGCGATGCATTTGCCCATGATCTGTGACCGCTACGAGTTACGCGACGATGTTATGCCCGGCGCCGGTCGTTTTCGCGGCGGCATTGGCGTGGTCAAGGCGCAGCGCGTTCTTACCGACGCCTTCATCACCCACGAAAACGACCGGCACCACGACGTGCCTTGGGGCATATTCGGTGGCAGTCCTGGACAAGTTGGGAAAGTCGACATCTACAACATCGCCCGTCCGAATGACGTCAAGCACATGCCGGCTAAGTTCTCAGGTATGCGCGTGGCCCCCGGCGACGTGCATGTATTCTACGGTCCATGCGGCGGCGGCTTTGGGGAGCCGCTGGAACGGCCAGCGACCAAGGTGCTTGACGATGTGCTCGATGGTTTTTGCACCGTGGAGCATGCCCGCATCGCCTACGGCGTTATTGTCGATGCCGGCGCCGAGGCGGTGGACGAGGCAGCGACCACGGCTCTTCGCGAACGCCTGCGCGGAGCCTTGCGGTCAAAGCCGGCAACGACGACCGCGCCCCCGCAAACAACGACGTCACGGCGAGTCGCGGGGCCGTCGTTACGCCAAGCGCCGACCCCGTCGAGGCTAATGTCCAGGAGCGGCGCCAGTCCCTTAAGTCCTCGGCGGATTCGTCCGATCGCCTCGCCACATCATGCGCCACCGCCGGTCACGCACCAGAACGCGCGCTCGGTGCGGGATGTCGTCCGCGGATTGCGCGAGGCTTATGGCGACACGTGGAGCTTTGAAATCGTGCAGCATAGCGCCTATGGCAACATGATCGAGGTGGTCGGCCAGTTGCGCGCAAACGGCTCGGCTGTAAGCGAAACCGCGGTTGCCGGCCAAGCTCCAGGCTGTTCGCTCGGCGAGCTGCTCGAGCGCGCGGCCAACGATAGCCTTTGCAAATGCGTTGAGACGCTCATGCGCAACGGGCATTAGTGGGCATCGGCTTGCAGCCGATCCAACGGAAGGGTCAGGTGGTCTTTGGAGCAAAGAGCGACAGATTTCGTGGAGGCCATGGTCGTGATCGCCGTTTTCGGCGTGCTGGCCTTCCTGATCGGATTATTCGTGCGCGCGCCGCAACGACAGCAGGCTGCCGCAAGCGGCTCCGGCCAGCCGGTGCAGTCGCCGCGCTGGTACGAATTCACGCTGGCGTTAATACTGCTCGCTGCCATCGCGGCGTTCGCCATTTGGCTTGTTTCGACCGGCAGACAATGGGCATGGGGCGAGACAATCAGCGATTGGCGATCCGACACGCGGGCCATCATCTTCGCCGCAGTCATGGTCGCGCTCGGCGTCGTTGGGCTCGCCGTGTCACTTGCCTACATCTTGGTCCAGTCATCGCAGCGTCCTGCGCCACGGCGGCCGACGGAGGTCATGGCAGAAACGGCGGCGGCGGGCGGAGCCGCCGTGCCCACGCCATCACCCCTGCGCCTGCTTGGCTTGCTCGTTTCGGTGCTGGCGGTTCTGCTGTTGTGCTGGATCGATCTATCCTCGGCTGAACAATACGGACTGGTCATTCAGCTGCTCCATCCCGCGAGCCTCGGCGTGGCGCTGGTGCTGCTGTTCGACAAGGCAACGCGCGCTTGGGGCACCAAGAGCGGCGCCGAAACAGCGCGCGAATGGCTTTTCTGCGACCTGTTGGTATTTCTGCTTGTGCTGGCTTTCCTCAACCTGCGGAGCGTCGCCAAGCCGGAAGCCTATGCGGGCAGTTTCTGGGACATTCTCAACCTGGTTCTGTTCTTAGCCGCGTTCTGGATACTCGATCGCACCTCGGCGCGAAGCCGCTTCCTTTTTGGGTACGGATATCTGATTATCCTTCCGCTGATGCTCCTGGTCTGGCAGGCCGTGCAAGGTATCGCGGCGCCCGTGTCTTGGTGGGGCTCGATATGGCCCTTTCTCATACTGGCGGTCGTATTCTTCCTTCTTGAGGTCGTCACGCTTGTCTCGTCCACCAGCGAACCGCAAACCTTGCCGGCGCTCAAGGATACGCTGTTCGTGCTGCTGTATGCCGTCTTGTTGATTGTCGCGATGGGCGCAAAATCCCATGCCTAAGGGGGTTCGGGATGCCTCGTCGAGCAACCTCTTGCCGTTCGCAACGTGACGTGCTCCAGTTATGTCCAGGGCTGGGGAGCATCCGCTGCAATGATCGAAGGGCTGGATTGAAATGGCGGGGTGGCGGCTGTTCTGGGCGCTTGTAGGCTATGTGGCCTTCATCGTTATTCTGATCTTTCTTTACTTCTACAAACCGTTTGAAGACTTTTTCAACCTAGTCATTAATGGGCTCGGATACGACAACGCAATATTTTGGGTTGTGCTGATCGCGGGCATCGTCGGGTTTTGCGGATATCATTGGCGGGCCTATCGTCTCTACATTGTCCAGCGGCGCAGCGTCGACGGAATGGTGCTCGCTTCGTTGCGCGGCTCCGCCTTCATCGCAGTTCTCCTGTGCGCCGGCGCCGCGGCGCAATCCGTGCAAATTCTTTGCGTCTATTTGCTGCAGAACGAGTACACGCTCGGCGCCGAGTTTGGCGCGCGCCTCGGCGCCGTCGTTGCGCTTGTGGTCCTGACTGTGATCTTTTGTCTGATCTTTTGGCTGCTCAAAGTCGTGCGGCAGTCATCCGCTGCTAGCGGGACCTCCGATAAAGAATCGTATAGACTACAATAAATAGCCCGATCATCAGTAACGAGAATATCGTCGATGCCGTCCCGAGAGCGAAAAGGGTCGGCTGTACACGCTGCGTCAATGATGCGTTGATGTCGAGCGGCAAGGTATTTTGCGCCCCGGACAACAGGGTGGTGCGGGCAAATTCATCGTACGAAAGGGTGAAGCCGAAGAGACCCGCCGCCACGATGCCCGGCGTGATCAACGGCAGCGTGACTTCCTTGAACACCGTCCATTCATCGGCCCCCATGTCTCGCGCCGCCTCCTCGAGACTGCCATCGAAGCGGTTGAACACCGCCATCATGACCAGGAAGCCGAACGGCAGCGTCCAAACCACGTGAACGGCGAGGCCCGAAGACCACCAATTGGGAGGGATCCCGATTTGACGCAGCATCGTGGCCAGGCCGAGACTGAGCAGAACGCCCGGCACCATCAGGCCCGCCATCACCGCATAGAACAGGACCCCCGAACCGCGGAAGCGCTTGCGAAACGCCATTGCCAGCATGGTCGAGAACAGCGCCGTGATGATCATCACCACGACCGCAAGAATGAGCGACCGTACCAGCGAGCCCTTGAGATCGCCGACGGCCGATGGTCCTATCATCTTTTCCCACCAGAAAAAGCTCAAGCCCCGCATCGGGAAGCTCGTGCCGCCACGCGGCCCCTGAAACGACAGCGTGAACATCGCGAACATCGGTCCATAGACAAAGATCAGAAAGATCGCATAGTAGACGCTGAAGCCCGCCTTCACGCGTGCCTTGCGGCGACCCTCCGGCGTCGAGCGCGCCATTCCTAAAGCTCCTTGCGTATATCGACCAACCGCAAGATGATGACCACGCCGATCATCATCGCCACCATGAGCATGAAGGCATTGACTGCTGCGAAGGGGTAGTTGGCGGTGGAGTAATAGCTCAGTATCACGGTGCCTGTCGTCGACGCCTTGCCGCCATAGACGACCACGGCGGTTGCGAATTCGCCCATCACTAGGACGAAGACGAAGATCATGCCGATGGCGACGCCCGGCAGCGAGAGCGGCGCGATGATCTCGCGGAAAATCTGGAATGGAGTCGCGCCCATGTCGCGCGCAGCTTCCATGAGCGCGCGATCGATCTTGGCGAGCGAAAAGAAGATCGGTCCGACCGCCAGCACGACATAGAGCTGCACCAGCGCCATCGTGTAGCTGAACTCGGAATAGAGGAAGAAGCTTACAGGCTCATCGACGAGACCGAACGCGACCAGGAACTCGTTGATGAGCCCGTGGCGGCCGAGCATCGGCAGCCAGGCGACCGCGCGAATGAGATAGCTGGTCCAGAACGGGACCATGGCCAGCAGGAAGAGGGTGAGCTGCCATTTGAAATTTTGCACCTGCATCGACAGGAAATAGGCAAGGGGATAGGCGAGGATCAAGCAGATCGCCATCACCGTGATGGTGAAGCGAAACGTGGTCCACAGCGTGCGGACGAAGATCGATGGCGTCAGAAAATCCGCATGACTTGGATCGAAGAAGCCTTCGGAGGCGAAGAAGGCTCGATAGTTGTCGAGCGTGAAGCCCGGCACCATGCCGTGGCCAGTCGATTTCCAGAAGCTGAAGATGAAAATTGAGATCAGCGGCAGAAACAGAAAGACCACGAGCCACAGCGTGGCCGGCGCGATAAGCACGGGCACCGGAAAGCCAGGATCGCGGCGGTAATTGCGCTTGGCCTCGGCCTCGGCCTGCGCCATTGGCGCGCCGCCGACCAGCCCGCGCGGCGCCGTTTCGGCGCGCGTTATCTTCGCGTAGCTTTCGACCGTCGTCACGCGTCAACCAGGCTCGTGGGTGCCGCCGGCTTGAGGCCGGCGGCACCCGTTGCAGCCATTTTCAAACGGTCTCTAACGCTCAAGCGTTGAGAAACTCCGTCCACCGCTTCGTCAGGTAGTCGTTCTCGTCCATCAGCGAGTTCCACACGGCGATCTTGGAATAACGGGTCCAATACGAGCCGCCCGTTCGAACGTCGCCCTTCTTGATGATGATGGTACCGAACGGATCCGGCAGGTCTTTCGCCGCCGCCTTGCCGTCGTACCAATAGTCCCATTCCGCGGGTTCGAGGTACTTCTTCGCGTTCTCGGGGACCGAGTGATAGTAGCCGTGACGCGCGACGAATGCGGCCGGCCAACCATCCAGCCACCAGTTGATGTACTCATAGGCTTGGTCGAGTTGCTTGCCCTTGACCTTGGCGGAGATGGCCAACCCCCCGTGCCAACCGCGCATGCCTTCTTTGGGGAAGGCATAGATGCAGGGGACCCCCTCTGCTTGGATCGCGGCGACGGCCGGCGACCACATGCTCTCCAGCACCACTTCGCCGCTCACCATCAGGTTGACCGATTGGCCGAAATTCTCCCAAAAGGCGCGGAAGTGCCCTGCCTTCTTGAGCGGGATGAGGTACTCGATGAGAAAATCGATCTCGGCCTTGGTCATGTTGCCCTTGTCGCCGAATTTCTTGAGACCCAGCGCCTCAATCGCCATCGCACAGTCCATCGTGCCAATGGACGGCACATTGAGCAGCCCCACCTTGCCCTTCCACTCCTTGTTGAGCAGTTCGCTCCAGCTTTCGATGGGGCGACCGGTCGCCTTGGGGTTGTAGCCCATGGAATCGGCGTTGTGGAACGCCGGTACCATGGTGATGTAACGCGAGGGCTCCTTCAGTATTGTGCCGTTTTCGTCGGACCACAGCTCCTTGTAGGGGGCAGCGCCCTGCCCAACGCTCGATTCCGCCGTCAGCTTTCCGGTCTTGGTGAGATTTGTGACCTTATCCCAATCCTTGATCCGCTTGGTATCGATGGGCTGAAACACCTTCGCCGGCGAAAACAGGGCGAGGTCGTGGTAATAGGCCTCCGCTATCTCGTATTGGTCGTTCTGGTTCAGCATCTTGCTGAGCATTTCGCCGTATCCGAGGGCTTGGCCGGCGACCGGGAAACCCAGTTCCTTCGTCGCTTTGACCTGGATCTCGTTGATTTCGCTGACGCCGAGGCCGATGCTTCGCACTCCTCCGTCTGCTGCTGCTTGTCGCGAGAAACTACCCACAACGCCGGTCGCCACGCCGGCCGCTGTGGCCTTCATGAACGATCTGCGTGACCACTTACTTTGATGCACGCGCATACCCGTCTCCTCTGTTTGAACACGCCCAATTTTCGCTGTGTGTATTTGAAGCCCGGAGCGGCAGCCTGCCAAAACCCTTGTGCGCCGCTTCAATTTGCGAATGATACATCAGAGCCTGGACCTGTGCAAACCACCAAGGGGGCGTGAGGTGCGTGTATTGATCAAGAATGGGCGCGTCGTGACCTCGGTAGACGATTACTGTGCCGACATCTTCATCAACGGGTCGCAAGTGGCGCTCATCGGCAAGGACCTTGTCATTGAAACTGATAAGGAAATCGACGCTTCCGGCAAACTGGTGATACCGGGCGGGGTTGATCCGCACACGCACCTCGAATTGCCGTTCGGCGGCACAGTAACCTCCGATACGTTCGAGACGGGCACGCGTGCGGCAGCTCACGGCGGCACCACTTGCATCATCGATTTCGCTGTACAGGCGCGCGGAACCTCGACGCTGAAAGCGCTTGATGACTGGCACGCGAAAGCCCAGGGCAAGACCGCGATCGACTATGCGTTCCACATGATCGTGACCGACATGCCGCAGGAGCGCATCGGTGAAATGCGCAGCCTCGCTGATAACGGTGTCACGAGCTACAAATTGTTCATGGCATATCCGGGTGCGCTGTTATCTGACGATGGCACGATTTTTCGCGCCATGCGCAAGGCCGGCGAGGACGGTACGCTTGTCTGCATGCACGCCGAAAATGGCATCGTCATCGACGAGCTGGTGAAGATCGCGCTTGCGCAACGCCATGTGGAACCGAAATATCATGCACTGACGAGGCCGACGCGGCTGGAAGCGGAAGGAGTGCACCGCGCTTTATCGATTGCGGAAGTCGCGCGCGCACCGGTCTATATCGTTCACTTGAGTTGTTACGATGCCCTGCAAGAGCTGCGCATGGCGCAAGCGCGCGGTGTGATGGCCCACGCCGAAACCTGCCCGCAATATTTGCTCCTCGATGTAGACCGCTATGATGAGCCGGGTTTCGACGGCGCCAAGTATGTCTTGACCCCCCCGCTACGTGAGAAATGGAATCATGACGAGCTCTGGGGTGGGTTGCGCTCGCATGCTCTCGACGTCATATCGACTGATCATTGCCCGTTCTGCCTCAAAGAGCAGAAAGAACTCGGGCGCAGCGATTTTAGCAAAATTCCCAACGGCGGCCCCGGGATCGAGAGCCGCATGAGCCTGATTTATCACTACGGCGTGAGCCGGGGTCACATCTCCCTCAATCGTTTCGTCGAGCTGACGTCGACTGCACCGGCAAAAATCTTTGGTTTATTCCCGAAGAAGGGCACGATCGCAGTCGGTAGCGACGCGGACATTGTGATCTTCGACCCCGCACGCGAAGAGACCATCAGCGCTTTTAATGGCCATACCCATCACATGAATATCGATTACAGTGCCTATGAAGGCTTCAAAGTGAAGGGTTACACCGAAACCGTCCTGTCGCGCGGCAAGGTGGTCATCGAAAATGGCAACTATGTCGGCCGCGCCGGCGACGGCGCCTTTGTCAAACGACGGGCTTATGGCGGCCATTACGCAAATACCCACGCCAACATGCTGAAAGACGTGCTCGCACCAAGGGCAAGTCTTGGCTCGCCGGGTCGTCGATTTTCCTGAAACCAGCAAAGAGGCGGTCGTTCGGCGACCGTGGTTCGGCTGTTTGCCGCCGGACAAGGGAGGGCGGGTATGAGCGAACGAGAACGACCAAACCTGCGTGCGCGGCTCGCAAGAAAGGAATTACTCGTCGCTCCAGGCGTGTTCGACGGAATCTCGGCTAGGATCGCCGACCAACTGGGATTCGAAGCCCTTTATATGACGGGATACGGCACTGTGGCTTCGTATTTGGGACTGCCCGACGCTGGGATTGCGACCTACACCGATATGGTTGGCCGCGTAGCAGTTTTAGCAAGCCGAACCAAAACGCCGCTGATTGCCGACGGCGATACCGGTTATGGCGGACTGCTCAACGTTCAATATTCGGTGCGGGGCTATGAGACGGCAGGCGCCGTTGCCATTCAACTCGAGGACCAGGAATTTCCCAAGAAGTGCGGTCACATGCTGGGCCGCCGGGTCGTGCCCATCGAGGATATGGTCGACAAGATTAAGGTTGCGGTGACGTGCCGGGATTCCAGTGACTTCCTGATTATCGCTCGCACCGACGCCCGAACAACGCTTGGGCTTGATGAGGCTTTGCGCCGTGCGGATGCATACGCCAAGGCCGGCGCCGACATTCTCTTCGTTGAGAGCCCGGAGAGCCTCGAGGAAATGCGGATCATCGGGCGCTGCTTCGATCGGCCGCTGATGGCGAACATGGTTGAGGGCGGGCGCACGCCGGTTGCCGATCGAAAGACTCTCGAGGAGATCGGTTTCTCCATCGCCATTTTCCCTGCGTTCGGCTTCCTCGCCGCAGGCGATGCGCTTCGCAAGGCGTACAGCCATCTGAAAGCACACGGCTCCAGCGTCGGCGCCGACCTTGCGCTCTACAACTTTGCCGATTTCAGCGATTTGATGGGATTTCGTGCGGTCGCCGAGTTTGACCAGACTTATCGGCGATAGACGTCAAATCACAGCCGCAATCCGAAACGGAGTCGCTATGCTCGAAGAAACCGATCGCCAAATCAACAATGACCGTACCCGTGTCACGCGTCATCGATTGCTGCCCGGAACGCATACGGGCTTTCACCCGCACGAATACGACTATGTCGTGGTGCCCGTGACGCCTGGACGAATGAGGATCGTGGAGGTAGGCGAGGAGCGGTTCTCCGACCTGTCGCCAGGCGTCGCCTATTTCCGGCGGGCCGGCGTCGAGCACGATGTGTTCAATGACGGTCAAGAGGAGCTGATCTTCGTCGATATCGAGCTGGTCCGCTGAACTTCCGGCTCGTACTTGAAGCTTAAGCGGGAACGAGGCGGAAGCACTCCCACTCGGTGGGCGCGCGCCTGAGAACTTCCGGCCAGCCACCGTTCGTTTCATGTTCGCGCGGACTGACGCGACGCCCGCCAAAAGCGAACTCCGCTCCTTTTGACGCAAACGGGAACGGTGAGAGCGTATAAACACCTGCCGCCTGCGGCCGGATCGTCACCCTGGTATCTTCGTCTGCGTTGCGAGGCACGTGCTCGAACGTTTGCGGACCACGCTCATCGCGGTGGATTCTGTTGAAGTACAAGGCCAGCGTATCAAGGAACTGAAGCTGCTTGTAGTTTTGGAACAGTTTCTTCTCCTCGAGCCGATCGGACAGCTGAGCATCTTTGCCGATGCCCGCCTTCAACCGTTTTTGCCGCACGAGTTCGTCGTCAAGTATGCGCTCGGCCAGCGGCCGGTCCTTCTCCGGGAATTGTTTGATCAAGACATAATCGGAAAGTCCGTAGCGGCCGTTGTAGAGGCCCCAGCTATGCATGCTCGATATCAGGCCACAGAAAGGATGCTGCCGTTCATTGAAATCCGGCGAGCGCCTACTGGTGACGGTAATGTATTCGGCGGGCGTTTCGACAAGATTGTATGGAAGACCGGTTTTGGCGTCCGTAATCGGATCGCGGTCGAATTCCGTCCAGCCGGCGTCGTGATGGGCGATCACATAAACCATAAGATCCAGAGGCGCCAACGGCTCGAACTCGTTATTGCCGAATGCGCGAGCGAACTGCCCGCACAGAGCGGTGTGCTCGTACATCATAATCGCCAATCGCGGCGTACCGGCGGGTGCGGTCTGAATGATCATGGCTTCCTCTGAATTGTAGCGGCTTTCCAAAGTGTATTAAAGCGTTATACGACGGCCCGCCGACACCGGACCATTCACTATTCTTTCCGCCAGCGGTATGGTCGAAGCGGCGAAGGGAGAGGCCTTTATGTCCGTGGCTGCGATAGGGACGTCAAGGCTGACGTCGGACCCGGTCGCGCCGGAGCAACTGCGCGCCGATATGGCGCGACTGTTCGATGCGCTGGCTGGCGGCGGCGTCGGCATCGTACCGCTCGACGTTGCCTATGCGGTGGTCGCGACCACCCCCGGTGGCATTCGGCGCATTTTCGAAACCAAGCGACGATCCTACGACAAGCCCTCCGGCATGTTCGGCAATTGGCGCCTCAGCCGCGAAATCCATCTCATGGATAAGTCACGGCACGCCATCGTCCGTGAGATCGTTGAAGAGGAACGGCTACCGTTTTCTGTGGTGGCGCCGTTCCGCGCCGACCATCCGCTGTTCGCCGCAGTCGATCCTTTCGTGATGAAGAACTCGTCGAAGAGCGGAACGCTGGACATGCTGCTCAACGCCGGCCAGTTCCACGATGCGATCGCCGAAGGCTCGATTGCACGCGGCACCGCCGTGTTTGGTTCGTCCGCCAACCTGTCGCTCACCGGCAGCAAGTATCGTTATGAGGATATCGAGCCCTCCATTCGCGCCGCCGCCGCCATACATTTCGACTATGGAGCGTCGAAATACGCGCACAAGGACGGGCTTTCCAGCACGATCATCGATTTCACGGACTTCACCGTCGTGCGTATCGGCCATTGCTTCGAACGTTTGGTGAGGGCATTTGCCTCGCGTTTTGGCGTTACTTTGAAAGCTTGATTGTTGGGAGGCGGAATGAGCGATCCTTACAAGGATATCGGCTTTGACTCCAACCGGATCGGCTTCGGCAGGCGCGCCGGCGTTGTCGTGGTTGACTTCCAAAAAGGCTTTACCGAGGCGCGTTTTGCGCTGGGTGGTCGTCCGATGGTCGAGCGTGCGGTCAACAACACCGCCAAGCTAGTTGCGGCGGCGCGGAAAGCGGGACTGCCGGTCGCCTGCTGCTATACCGCCTATTCGAGCGCGCGCGATGCTCCGCTGTGGAAAATTCCGACCGTCGTCAATGAATTCCACCATGGTCATCCCTGCACGGAGCTCGACGAGCGCATCTATGATCGAGCCTACGATATGGTCGTGTGCAAGACTGCAGCATCTATCTTTTTCAACACGCCGGTCGCCGCCTATTTCATCAAGGACGGCGTCGATACGGTAATCGTCTCCGGCTGCAATACCTCCGGCTGCGTGCGCGCCAGCATCACCGACGCATTTTCCTACGGTTTCCGTGTCATTGTGCCGGAGCCTTGTTGCGGCGACGTTGACGAAGGCCCGCATCGGGACAATTTGCGCGACGTTCAGCGTCGCTACGCCGATGTCGTTGGTCTCGAAGAAGTGCTTGCCTACATCGAGACCGTTGGACGGCGGAATAACTGAGTGGCCCAGATAAAAGTCGGGAAGACGCTCATGCGTGACACGGAGTACCCTTGATGGCCGTGTTCGATGTCGCCGGCGATGCCAGGCGGGCCTTTAACGTGTTGAGGCGAGGTGCCGTCGCGGTCGTTCCGCACAGCATCGGTTATGCCGCTCTTGGTGGATCAGGAGCGGCGCTCCGCCGCATCTTCGATGCCAAGCAGCGCGGCGCCGCCAAGCGTAACGCGATGGTCGCCAATCTGACGATCCAGAACGACGTACATCAATGTTCACCGCGCGGCCGCGATATCGTGTGTGCTATCATTGAAGACTACGATCTGCCGTTCGGCTGCATCGCTCCGTATCGGCCTGACCATCCGATGCTGGTAGAGTTAGACGCAGAGACGCTTGATGCCAGCACGCAAGACGGCACGCTCGCGATCTTGCTCAATGCCGGGCGCTTCCACGCCGAACTTACGCGGCTGAGCGAGGAATCCATGTTTCCCTTGTTCGGCTCGTCCGCAAATCTCTCGCTCAGCGGCACCAAATTCAAGGTCGAGGACATCGAACCCGAAATTATGGCGATCGCTGATATCGTCATTGACCACGGGCTGCAGCCATTTCATTCCTATCGTGCGTCCTCGACCCTGCTCAACGTAGAAACACTCGAAGTAAGCCGCGTTGGATCCTGCTACGCCGACATCGTCTACATCCTGAAACGACATTTTGGCGTCGACCTGCCGCCGGCGCCCGTGCGATAGCAAGCTGCCACAATGGCCCCCGAGCCTCAAAAAGATCGATGAGACATCCGATGAGCGCACTTGCTCAGGAAGCTTTGCCCGAAGTCGACCATCCGCTCGCCGAAGAGCTTTCACTGTTCACTCTGCAACTCGCCTATGACGCGATTCCGGTCGCCGTGCGCGAGCGGGCCAAGCACTTGATTCTGGACTCCGTCGGCATCGCGTTGGCGTCGGCCAAATACCCCTTTGCGGCTGTTTCGCTGTCCGCGCTCGAGGAATTGGGCAGCGGCGGTGCGGCGGTTATTGGCTTTGGTCGCCGTCTCACGCTGCGTGACGCCGTACTCATGAACGGCATCCTCATCCATGGCCTCGACTTCGACGACACGCATATTCGCGGGGTGATCCACTCGACTTGCAGCAGCTTTCCTTGCTCTTTGGCGCTGGCCGATCGGGACGGCGCGGACGGCAGAACCCTGCTGACGGCCTACGTGGCGGCGATGGAAGTCGCAACCCGACTGGGCGCGGTCGCCAAGGGCGGCTTTCATCGAGCGGGTTTTCATCCCACCGGATTGATCGGCGCATTCGGCTGCGCGCTGGCGACGGCAAAACTTCTCAACCTCGATCCCGAGCGCGCGACGATGGCGCAAGGCATTGTACTTTCAATGGCCAGCGGCAGCCTAGAGTTTCTGGAAGATGGCGCTTGGACCAAGCGCCTGCATCCGGGATGGGCTGGAGTTGCGGGCATAACCGCCGGCACCCTGGCCAAGCATGGATTCACCGGGCCTCGGAGCGCCTATGAAGGGCGCTTTGGCCTCTATGCCAGCTACCTCAAGAACAACTTGGCAAAGGCAGACCGCGTGCTGGCAACCGAAAATCTGGGCCGTAATTGGCAGATCGACGAGGTCGCCGTGAAGCCTATGCCGGCCTGCCACTTCGCGCATGCAGCGGCCGATGCGGGAATCGTGCTGCACAAGACGTTTGGCTTGCCGGGCAACGCCATCCGGGGCGTACGCGTTCTGGTGCCGCAGGAGGCGGTCGAGATCGTTTGCGAGCCGCTGGTCAACAAGCGCAATCCCGCAAACAGCTATGATGCGCAATTTAGCATCCCCTATATCGTAGCCACCGGCTTACTGAAGGGACGCTTTACGCTTGCTGAACTCGAGGACGAGGCGCTTTCTGACCCGGCGGTGATAAGCTTGGCGTCGCGCATCGAATACGAAGTCGATCCTGCCTCGACGTTTCCAAGACATTACTCCGGCGAAGTCGTGGTGGAGACTGTAGACGGACGCAGCCTGCGTCACCGCGAGGGGATTAATCGCGGAAACGCCGATCGGCCGCTGACTAATGATGAGATCGTGGCCAAGTATCTCGACAACGCCCAACGCGCTATTTCCCGCGACACGGCGGATCTCATTCAGAATGCCGTGCTCACCCTGGATCATCAGAAAGCGCGCACGCTCGCCGACGCGCTTGCCGCCAAATCCTGAGGAGGCAATGGTGGCTGTCACCGAAAAAGCCGAAACGGCTCAGAGCGAGCAGCTCCTTCTCGACATGGTCGACAAATTCCTCGCGACCGAGGTGCAGCCTCATGTCCGCGCCTTGGAGCGTGACGACGTCTATCCAACCGAGATCGTCGAAAAAATGAAAGGCGATGGGCTTGTTTGGATGCGTTATCGCTCCGGAATATGGCGGACTTGGTCTATCGGTGTGCACCCACGCAAGATCATAGAGCGCATCTCGTCGCCGGATCAGCAAGGAGCTCGATACTATCCTGATGACGGCGACTACCGAAGAGTGGTTGTCGCGCCTGCGCGGCAACGTGCCGGTAGCCCCGGTCAATGACGTGCGTCAAGCACTTGAGAATCCATTTGTGACAGAGCAGCA
>Ga0182024_10008547_pt1 | contig 21509 bp, 18 predicted proteins | sample P32metaG_FD_120480 | JGI IMG/M metagenome (GOLD analysis project Ga0182024, IMG submission 120480) | Permafrost microbial communities from Stordalen Mire, Sweden - P3-2 metaG (Illumina Assembly) | ecosystem: Environmental > Terrestrial > Soil > Wetlands > Permafrost | place: Sweden: Stordalen...
CGGTAACCCTTCACCCCAGCTCCGTCGGTGGAGGCGGTCCAGCTCAAGTCGACTTGGCTACCGCTGACGGCAGTTGCGTGCACATTGGACGGCCGTGGCGCCGGTGAGGCCCTGGTCCCTGTACGACGGCTTGGTCGAGGTGCCGGCCACGTTGCCGTTGCGGTAGATACGGTAACCCTTCACCCCAGCTCCGTCGGTGGAGGCGGTCCAGCTCAAGTCGACTTGGCTACCGCTGACGGCAGTTGCGTGCACATTGGACGGCACGCTCGGGGAACCTGCACCGACCGTGGTCACGCTCACCATGCTGCTGTGGGCGCTGACGTTCCCGGCAGCGTCGTAGGCGGACACCGAGTAGTGGTAGGCCGTGGCGCCGGTGAGGCCCTGGTCCGCGTACACGACGGTCGAGGTGCCGGCCATGTTGCCGTTGCGGTAGATGCGGTAACCCTAGGCCCCTTCCAGATCCACCCTGACGGCGCTCCTCCTACCGAACAGGTAGAGAAGCAGTTCCTGCGGGCCACCCCGCAGGGTGGCGACCGGTTGTCCCCGTCGCGCCGTGAAAGACCCGAAGCCGGGCGCTTCCAGCTGCAAGCCGGCGCCCGAGATCCGCCTCGTCAAGAGCCAGGCCGAGCGGCGGATGAGTGTCCACAGACTGGCATCGAGGGCAGCGTCTTGACGTGGCTCCCACTCCGGGCTGGCTCGTCGCACATCCTCGTGATGGATGAAGTACTCCGCGGTGTTCATCTGCGCATCGACGAGGCGTAGCGGCATCGGAGGCCCTTCCCGCAGGCTGGCGATGAGTCCCGCGTAGCCGAGCTCCCGCTTGGCCGACTGCATGGCGCGCTCCGTGAGAGGCGCGAGCGCGCGCACGAGGGCGCCGGGCGCGACGAGGGGCTTGCGCTCGCGCACGTACAAATGGGCCGCCAGGTCCGCCGTGGTCCAGCCTTCGCACAGCGTGGGGGCAAGAGGACCACGGTCTTCGAGGAGCGCGCAGAGAGCCTGGCGCTCGGCTTGTGCAATCGAGGCGGACATCAGACCTCCAGTCAAGGCTCGGGTGAAGTAGCCCGGGCTGCTGCGCCGGCGAAGTGGCCGGGCTGCTGCCCCTGCTGCGGCGAGAAACGGACATCAGCGGAGGGCCGCCTGGCAACAGCTGCACCGTATCGCCACTAGAACCCGTTCATGGTCGACCGACAGATCCTCGCCACGAGCGGCGGCATGGTGCCGACGGGACGCGGCCCTTTTCAATGGCGGATCGGCGGGCTGATCCGCCATGCCATGGAGCTAACCGGGAGGGGGGTCCCACGCTTGTGCTTCCTCAACACCGCCTCCGGCGACAACGATGTGGGGATCCGAGCGTGCTACGGCGCTTTCGCCGGGGAGAGGGCCGCCGTCAGCCACGTGCAGCTATTCCTGATGCCGAATGTGGACGACGTGCGCGCCCATCTGCTCGCCCAAGACGTCATCTGGGTCGGTGGAGGCTCTGTCGCCAACCTGCTCGCCGTGTGGCGCGTGCACGGGCTCGACGAGATCATGCGCGAGGCGTGGGAAGCGGGAGTCGTCCTGGGAGGGGTGAGCGCCGGCTCCCTCTGTTGGCACGTCGGCGGCACGACCGACTCGTTCGGCCCGGAGCTGCGGCCCATCACCAATGGCCTCTCCTTCCTGCCGTACGGCAACGGCGTGCACTACGACTCCGAACCCCAACGCCGCGCTGCCCTGTGGCAACTCGTGGGAGGAGGCACCCTTCCCCTGTCCTTTGCCACAGATGACGGCGTGGGACTTCACTACGTGGGGACGGAGCTCGTGGAGGCAGTCGCCGAGCTACCGGAGCGCTCGGCTTGGCGGGTGGAGGCAGACGGGCGCGGAGGAGTCGTCGAGGCGCACATCACCCCGCGTCTCCTGGAGCCCGCCTGAGCGGCCGGGACGCTCCCCGGTGGCCGGGACGCTCCCCGGTGGCCGGGACGCTCCCCGGTGGCCGGGACGCTCCCCGGTGGCCGGGTCGCTCCCCGGTGGCCGGGACGCTCCCCGGTGGCCGGGACGCTCCCCGGTGACCGGGACGCTCGAACCGCGTCTTAGTCCAGTGCCGCTCTCTCGTGGTCGAGCAGTCGCTGCTTCAGCTCGAGGCCACCCCCGTAGCCGGTGAGGCGGCCGGTCGACCCGATGACTCGGTGGCATGGCAGCACGATCGGGATGGGGTTCCGGCCGTTCGCCGCCCCCACCGCCCGGCACGCCGCCGGGCTGCCTATCCTCGCCGCTAACTGCCCATAGCTCTCGGTGCTGCCGTAGGGGATATCAGCGAGAGCCCACCACACGCGACGCTGGAACTCAGTGCCGACCGGATCAAGTGGTAGTGCGAACTTTTGTAGACGGCGATCGAAGTACGACTCCACCTGCTCGAGCGTCTCCACAAGCGCCGCCGGCCTGCCGGCTCGGTCCACCGGCAGGCTCATCGCGTCAAAGGATCCGGGGAGGTGCAGCAAGCGGAGGGCCTCGTCGTCACCGGCGGCCATCATCTTGCCCACAGGCGTATCGAAGACGACCCACTCATCGCTCGGGCCGAGTCTCGCTATCGCGGTCGCAGTCGTGATCGCTGTCATGTCGCACTCCTTGGGTTGTGGTGATTCGGGGAGATACCTGAGGTCATGGCGCGCCGGGTGCTGGAAGTGGCGCCGCGGGCGCCGGCCGGCAGAGCACCGCGGGCGCCCGCGGGAAGAGCACCGGCGGTGCCAGTCGCCGGGGCGCCTTCGGCCCCGGTCGCACGGCTCGGGCCGGCCAGTCCTGACCAGAGGTATTGGAGGGCATAAGCCCGATAAGGCCGCCATCGCTCGCTCAACGCCGCCGCTTGCCGCTCCCCGCCCGGAAGGCCCAGGCGGTCCAGTGCCCTCCTCACTCCGAGGTCGCCGGCGAGAAAGGCGTCCGGATCGGACAGTGCCCGCATCCTCACATAAGCCACCGTCCAGGGTCCGATGCCGGGCAGCTCGAGCAACTGGCGCGAGGCCACCTCCCGGTCGGCGCCGGGGTAGAGCGCCAGGCGGCCGCTCGATACCTCCTCGCAAAGCCGTATCACAGCTCTGGCACGGGAGGCGGGCATCGGCAGATCGCCCGGCGACAGGCCGGCGATCACCTGCGGGGCAGGGAACTCCCCCACGACGGATCCGAGGGGGGTGGCGAGTGCCCGCCCATGCTCGCGAACAAGCCGGCCGCCGAGGCTGCGAGCACCGGAGACGCTCACTTGCTGCCCGAGCACCGCCCTGACGGCCAGCTCGTCGCCGTCGACGTGACCCGGAATCCGCAGCCCCGGGAGCGCCGCCACTGCCGGTCCCAACACGGAGTCGGTACCGAGCACGTCGGCAACGGCGGCCGGATCCGCATCGAGGTCGAACATCCGCCGGACCCGACCCACCGCTGTCGTCAGGTCGCGCAGATCGTCGAGCTGGAGACTGCACCACAACGCGCTCTCGCCCTCCGCCGTCACGGTCGCCACGACGGCGCCGTGGGAGAGGCTCAGCGCTCTCCTGTACCACGTGCTGTCGCCTTCCTCCAAGCCCGGGATCGCCCTTTCGGCGAGGAAGGCGAACAGCACGCCGGCCGGCAATGGGCGCCGAAATGCCAGGCGAATGGATACCGAGACAGGACCGGCTGCGACCACCGGCCGGGCGGCTTCGCCCGGTGGGATTGAGACCGCCGGCGGGGCCGATCCCGCCCGCGCCGTGACGCGCACCGGTGCAGCGGAGCCCACCGAGGAGCCGGCGCCCCCGGCCCGCAAGTGGTGGAGGGAGCCGCCCGCCGTGCCGCCAACCGCCCACGCCGGTGAGAAGGGCCGCAATCCGTCGCGCCGACGGCGGCGCGCCCGCTCGCGCAGCGCCATCGGCGCTTCGTCGAATATCGCCCGCACCGTGTCGTTGAATTGCCGGACGCTGCCGAACCCAGCGGCGAACGCCACCTCACCCACACGCAGATCTGTGGTTTCGAGCAGCAACCGGGCTGTCTCGGCCCGCTGCGCCCGCGCCAGCTCGAGTGGGCCGGCGCCGACCTCGGCCACCATGAGCCGTTGCAGCTGGCGAGCGCTGTAGCCGAGTTGCCCGGCCAGTCCGGTCACCCCCTCCCGGTCGACGATGCCGTCATTGATCGAGCGCATGGCCCGGGCGACGACATCGCCACGGCGGTTCCACTCGGGCGAGCCTGGGGCCGTATCGGGGCGGCATCGCTTGCAGGCTCTAAAGCCCGCCCTCTGTGCTGCCGCCGACGTCGGGTAGTAGCGGAGACGGTCCCTCCGGGGCAGGATCGACGGGCAGCTGGGCCGGCAGTAGATCCCGGTCGAGGTCACGCCAGGGAAGAACCATCCGTCGAAACGAGCGTCACGGGCCTTGAGCGCCCGGTAGCAGACCTCCGGGTCGAGCGCGGGCGGCCCGAGGCGGGCGGCTCCGTGGCCGGCGCTGGTGCCACCGCCCGCGCTGCCCGTGTCGCGGGGCCTGGTGCCACTGCCGGCTCTGCCTTTGTCGCCGCCGGCGCTGCTGCCGCCGGCATGCTCTTCGCGTGCCGTTGGGCGCTCGTGGGAAGTGGCCATCACCGTGAGTATCGCATGGGGGTGTGTGAGGGTCTGGCGGGTTTCGGACATGCGAATCGATTGGCGCGGATCGCACGGCGTGGGCGGCTAGCCGGCGGGTTTCGGACATGCAAATCGCCGGACGCGCCAGCATCCGGCGCGGCCGAGCGAGGATGGTGCATATTCGACCGAGGGAGGGAGAGCGATGGTGCTTCACACTCATGATCGAGAGGCAGATGGCGTAGGTGAGGTGTCCGTTCGGCCTCAGTTCTGCGACGAGCTCGAGGCGGACGTGCCGAAGCTGGAGCTGCCGAGCGGCACGATGCACGCCAACACGGCCTACCAGATCATTCACGACGAGCTCATGCTGGACGGGAGCGCCCGGCTGAACCTGGCGACGTTCGTCACCACGTGGATGGAGCCCGAGGCGGAGCGGCTCATGGACGAATGCCTGCCGAAGAACATGATCGACAAGGACGAGTATCCCCAGACGGCGGAGCTCGAGCGGAGATGCTGCAACATGCTCGGCCGTCTCTGGCATGCCGACGCCGACGAGGAGGCGACGGGCTGTTCGACCACCGGATCCAGCGAGGCCTGCATGCTCGGCGGTCTGGCGCTGAAGTGGCGGTGGCGCAAGGCGAGGCAGGCGGCCGGACTGCCGGCGGACCGACCGAACCTCGTGATGGGAGCGAACGTCCAGGTGTGCTGGGAGAAGTTCTGCCGCTACTTCGACGTGGAGCCCCGCCTCGTGCCCGTCGGCCCGGACGTCGCCCACCTGACGGCCGGCGCCGCCGTCTCCCATTGCGACGAGAACACGATAGGCGTGGTAGCGATCCTCGGCTCAACCTTCGACGGCGCCTATGAGCCTGTGGAGGAGATCTCGGCCGCCCTCGACGAGCTGGCCTCAGGCGACAATGCGCCCGACGTCCCCATCCACGTGGACGCGGCAAGTGGCGGGTTCATCGCACCTTTCCTCGACGAGAAGCTGCTGTGGGACTTCCGCCTCCCGAGGGTGCACTCGATCAATGCCTCCGGCCACAAGTACGGGCTCGTCTACCCCGGCGTCGGATGGATCATCTGGCGGGACCGGACGGCCCTGCCCGACGAGCTCGTGTTCGACGTCGACTACCTCGGCGGCCAGATGCCAACGTTCGCCCTCAACTTCTCCCGGCCGGGCTCGCAGGTCGTGGCGCAGTACTTCAACTTCCTCCGCCTCGGCCGGCAAGGGTATACGGCCGTGATGCAAGCCTGCCGCGACACCGCGGATTGGCTCACCTCGGAGATATCCGCCATTGGGCCCTATCGTCCCGTCTTCACCGGCCCGGGGATACCGGCAATCGCCTTCTCGGTGGACCCTTCAGCCGGCTTCAGCGTCTACGACGTCTCCGAGGCCATTCGCGCCCACGGTTGGCTCGTGCCGGCCTACCCGATGCCCGAGGGGATGCAGGACCTCTCCGTGCTGCGCGTTGTGGTCAGAAACGGCCTGAGCCGCGACCTGGCCCGCTTCCTCGTCCGAGATCTGCGTCGTGTGACCGCGCGGCTCGGGGCAAAGGCAGCCGGGGCGGTCGGCCCGGCCGAAACGGAACCCAGGGTCAGCTTTCACCACTGAGCCCGCTCCGGGCCGTCCCCCCCACCGCATGCTGAAACAGAGCCCGCCGAGGCGGAGGCGACGTCGCCCCCTCTGGGCCGTCCCGCTCACCGTACGCTGTAGCAGAGCCCGCCGAGGCGGAGGCGACGTCGCCCCCGCTGGGTCAAAACGGCTGGCTGCCGGCTGTGGGGATGCTCGTGGTGGTGGGGACGGTGCCTGCGCCGGCCGGTGCCGACCCGGTCATCGCCAGGCCGGTCAGCCGCCTGCCCGCCGAGAGCCCCATCGCCATGCCACCGAGCATTGCCAGGATGACAGCCGGCCCGTACGAGTAGCCGAGCCGTGTCAGGAAGTCGTGCCACGCCGACCCGCCCGTGAACACGCCGCCGGACTCGAGCAGCGGCCACGCTTGCGGCCCGATCGCCAGCCACGCCCCGCACAGCACGACCAGGAACCCGGCCAGGCCTGCGCTGCCTCCACCTCGACCGTTTCTCAACGAGGGCACCTTTGCCAGCATCATCAGGCCACACAGAATTGCGACCGCCCCCGGCGCGAGCCAGAGGAGGGAGTGAAGCAGGCTCCATTTCCAGGCCGGGGTGCCCGTTGCCCCGAAGCGCATGGCCGGGCCGAGGTACGGCACAATTCCGGCCCATGCGCCGAACACCACTGTGAGAAACCCGACCAAGCCGAGTGCCGCACCTCCCTTGACCTTGACCCCGCCGGGCACGCTGCGGGATCTCCGACCGGTGGTGGCAGGTGGGGTGGCGGCGTGCGCACCCCCGGGCACTGGCGTCCGAGGCGCCGCGTACGTAGGGTCGCCAACGGTTTGGTCGGTCATGCCGGTATCGGGTGAGTCGAAGTTAGTCGGTGAATCGGAACGTCCAAGCATTTCACTGCCCTCCCAGCTCCACCCCTTGCCCCCCGGTGAGGCGACCGTTCATCGTAAGAGGCGGGCATCTCCTGTCCCATGGATCGATACCCCAGCTCGCGGGGTTCCATTCGCGCGGGCGCGCCGGCAGCTCATCAACCCCACCGCCCGCGACTGCCGAAGACTGGGTCGCGCGCGTGAGGGAAGACCATTTCGACGTCGTCGTGATCGGCGGAGGCTCCGCCGCTGAGTCGCTTTGTGAAGGCCTCGCCGGGAGCGGCAAGACAGTGGCCGTCGTCGAGTCGAACCGAGTCGACGGCGGGTGCCCCTTCGTCGCCTGCATGCCGTCCAAGGCCCTCCTTCGCTCGGCGGCAATACGCCGCCTGTTGCACGCCGCCCACCTGCTCGGCGCAGCTGACGAGAGAAAGGCTATCGAGGGTCGTGGCGGAGGAGCGGCTTATCGCGCCGCCGTGGCCAGGAGGGACGCGATCGCCGAGGGCCGCGACGACAAGGAGCACTTCTCCAAGCTCGAGTCCGCCGGCGTCACAGTGCTGCGTGGCCGTGGCGTGATCACCGGTCGCGAGCCGCCATCGGTCGTCGTCGACCAAGACGGGGCACAGCGGCGCCTGTTCGGCACCGACCTCGTACGGTCACGATCGAGCGGTCCTCCGGGCGCCAGTCGGCCCCCCGCCGGCGGTGCAGGTAACGTCAGAGTGGACACTGACGTCCCGAAGTCCCGGAGGACAGCAGATGACGACCACTGAATCCGACACGACAATGACAGCTTCTCCAGCCTCCGACGGCGAGGATCCCGGCTCGAAAGCAGCCACGGCTCCGTCCGGCTCGTCGACGGATCCGCTCGACCTCGAAGCCGTCGACGCTCTCGAATTCTGGGTGGGGAACGCCAGGCAGGCGGCGCACTTCTACCGCACCGGGTGGGGTTTCCGGCTGCTGGCCTACGCCGGGCCGGAGACCGGGGTGCGGGACCAGTGCTCCTACGTCCTCGAGCAGGGCCGCCTCCGCTTCGTGGTGACGTCCTCGATGCGCGAAGGCACGGAGATCGCCCGCCACGTCGCTCGCCACGGCGACGGCGTGCGGGATATCGCCCTCCGGGTAGCCGACGCGGGGGCGGCCTATCACGAGGCGATTCGCCGGGGCGCCGTCCCGGTGCGCCCGCCGTGGGAGGAGAAGGACGACCACGGGATCGTGCGGAGAGCGACGATCGCCGCTTTCGGCGAGACTGTCCACACCTTCGTGGAGCGGTCCGGCTACACCGGTGTGCACGCGCCGGGTTTCGAGCCCCGGACGTCGGTGGGCGATCCTCTTCCCGACCCCGGCCTGGTCGACTTCGATCACTCCGTAGCCAACGTGGAGCTGAACAGGATGAACTCCTGGGTCGAGTTCTACGAGAAGGTGCTCGGCTTCCGGTTGATCCAGGGTTTCACTGACGAGGACATCGCCACGGAGTACTCGGCCCTCATGAGCAAGGTCGTCTCTGATGGCGTCGGTCGGATCAAGTTCCCCATCAATGAGCCGGCGCCGGGGAAGAAGCGCAGCCAGGTCGAGGAGTATCTCGACTTTTACAACGGGCCCGGCGTCCAGCATGTAGCGATCAGCACCGACGACGTCGTGGCCTCGGTGAAGGCGATGGAAGCTCGCGGCATCGAGTTCATGCGCGTGCCGGACACCTATTACGACGACTTGCGGGCCCGCTTCGCCGATCTTGACCTTGACATCGACGAGCTGCAGCGGCATGCAGTCCTCGCCGACAGGGATGACGAGGGCTATCTGCTGCAGATCTTCTCCCGCATGAACCAGGATCGTCCAACTGTGTTCTTCGAGCTGATCGAACGGCACGGCTCGCAAGGCTTCGGCAACGGGAATTTCAAGGCCCTGTTCGTGGCGCTCGAGCGCGAGCAGGACATGCGCGGCAACCTTTGACAGCCGGGGCTGACCGCCTGACGCTTCGGTGAAGGCGCTTCCACAAAGGAGGATCGTTGCCCTACTACCGCAGGGTCGGTGACATCCCGCCCAAGCGGCACCGGCAGTTCCGGGACGGTGCCGGGCAGTTGTACGCCGAGGAGCTCATGAGCAGCGTCGGCTTCTCCGAGGAGAGCGCCCTGCTCTATCATCGCCGGCCACCGACCGAGATCGTGGGGGCGGAGCTAGTCGACGGGGAGCCGGAGAGGCTGCACGAGAACGCACCCGTCCTCCCCCGCCACTTCCGCTTGCACGAGTGCAAGCAGGGCGGCGATGTCGTCACCGGGCGCACCGTCATTCTCGCCAACGACGACGTGCGGATCTCCTACGTCGTCGCCGTCGGCACGAGCCCGCTGGTCCGCAACGCCACGGGCGACGAGCTCCTCTACATGGAGGCGGGCTCAGCCCGGCTCGAGTCCGTCTTCGGCCGGCTCGAGGCGCGAACGGGTGACTATGTGGTCGTGCCGGCCCACACCACCCACCGCTGGGTCGTCACCGGCGATGGCCCGGCGCGGGTGCTCGTCGCGGAGGCGGCCGGGCACGTGAACGTGCCGGCGCGCTATCTCAGCACCCGGGGACAGCTGAAAGAAGGGGCGCCGTACTCCGAACGGGACGTGCGAGGGCCCACCGATCCGCTGCTCGCCGCCGACCTCGAGGATGCCGGCGAGGACGCCGGAGGGCCGTCGGCGGCTGATCGGAGCGGCTCGGCGGGATCCGGGATGACAGGAGCGACCAGGGAAGGCGTGCCGGTGCTCGTCCGGACGAAGTCGGGCCTCACCTGTTACTGGTATGCCTCCCACCCCTTCGACGTCGTCGGCTGGGACGGATGCCTCTACCCGTGGGCTCTGTCGATACATGACTTCGAGCCGATCGTCGGGCGCGTCCACCAGCCGCCTCCGGTCCATCAGACGTTTGCCGGGCCGAACTTCGTCGTCTGCTCGTTCGTGCCCCGGCCGTTCGACTTCGACCCGGAGGCCGTGCCTGTCCCCTATTCCCATGCCAACGTGGACAGCGACGAGGTGCTCTTCTACGTCGGCGGGGACTTCATGAGCCGCGCCGGCTCGGGCATCGGGCAGGGATCGGTCTCTCTGCACCCCTCGGGCTTCATCCACGGCCCGCAGCCGGGCAGCGTCGAGAAGGCGCTCGGGAAACCCGGTACTGACGAGCTCGCGGTCATGATCGACACCTTCCGGCCTCTTCGCCTCGGGCAGGCAGCCTTGGATGTCGAGGACGAGGCCTACCCATGGACGTGGGCGCGCCGGGGCTGACGGCTGCAGGGCGGCGGAGGTTGAACCGGGCCTGCGCCGGCACGGAAGGATGAGCACGCAGCCCCGCCCTGACCAGGCCAAGGAGGCGAGCTCTGACGCAGACGGTCCCTCCGACCCCGCCGGCCGACCGGTCTGGCGGACGGTGGTCAAGTCGGTTTTCACCATCGATTGGGGCCAGATCGAGATCGGCGCGGTCCGCTGCACGATAGGCGTGCTCATCCCGCTCGTGGTGGGGCTCGCCACAGGAGCGGTCGCCGACGGCGTGGCGGCGGCGGTCGGGGCGCTCTCTGCGGGCTTTGCATCGTTTCAGGGCGCCTATCGCGCGAGGGCCTCGCTCACGGTCCTCGTCGCCGCCGGCATGGCCGTCTCGGCGATGGTGGGCGCGCCGGCGGAACGAAACGCCGTCACGGCGGTGTTGGTCACGGCGCTATGGGGCGGCCTCGCCGGGATGATGGTCTCGCTTGGACAAGCCGGTCTGGTGACCGGCTTGCAATGGGTAGTGGCAGAACTGATCGTCGGCGCCATACCGATGACGCTGGGACAGGCAGCAGTCCGGGCGGCGATGGTGATGGCAGGCGGCGTCATCCAGACCGTCCTCGTCGTGGCGCTGTGGCCGGTGCGGACTTACCGCTTCGAGCGGCGGGCGATCGAGGCGGCTTACCTCGACCTCGGCTCGTTGGCGGCCGGCATCACGTCCGGCGAGGCGCTCTCCCCGGGCGCCATCACCCTCAACGAGGCACGCCAGGTCCTCGAGGATCCGCAGCCGTTCAGCCGTACAGACCAGCTGCTGGCCTTCCAGACCCTCGTCGACGAGGCCGAGCGGATCCGGATCGAGCTCATCGCCCTCGTCCGGCACCGCTCGAGGCTGGAGGACGAAGGTGCGAGAGGCGCCCTCGACAAGATGCTCGCCGACGCGGCCAAGATACTTCGCGCCATCGCAATCGCCGTCGATCATGACGAACCTCCTCAGCTGGCCAAGAGCCTCGTGAACGATCTCGCCCGGGACTCCGAGGAGCTCGAGGATGCGCTCCGGGAGAGCGACATGCCGAGCTGGGTCCGTTCCGAGCTAGCGACCGTCACCACGGCCCTTGCCGGCCAGCTCCGCAGTGCCATCCACGTTGCGGCCGGCCGCTTGAGTGGGCAGGACTCAGTCCGTCCCCGGCACCGGGGCCTGGCTCGCCGGTGGAGGTCGCCGATCCGTACGCCGATCGAGACGTTGTCTGCGAACTTCTCCTGGCAATCGGCCGCCTTTCGCCACGCCGTGCGGCTGGCGGCAGCATTGGGGGTGGCGACCGTCGTCTACCGCGCGGCGGCGATTCCGCACGGGTACTGGCTTCCGCTCACGGTGCTCGTCGTCCTCCGAGCGGACTTCACCTCGACGGCCGTCCGGGGTGTGAGCCGCATCCTCGGAACCATCGGCGGCGCTGCACTGGCGACGCTGCTGGCAGCGCTGCTGCGGCCGGACAACGTCGGCCTCACTGTGCTCTTCACGGTCTCCGTCTTCGTCTCCTACCTCGTGGTGCGGGCCAACTACACCCTCTTCTCCATCGCCGTGACGTCCTACGTGGTCTTCCTGCTGGCGTTTGCGAAGCTGCCGGAGCTGTCGGCGGTCACGTACCGACTCACCTCGACCCTGCTCGGGGGAGCCCTCGCCGTCATTGCCTACCTGTTGTGGCCGACCTGGGAGTCCCGCCTCGTCGGTCCGCAGCTGGCCGATCTCCTCGAGGCGCAGGCCGATTACTCCGGGGCCGTCCTCGGCGTCTTCGCCGACCCGGACGGGGCCGACCGCCGCCGCCTCGGCGAGCTGCGGTCGATCGCCAGGAGAGCACGCTCGAATGCCGAGGCTTCGCTCGACCGGATGACGACAGAGCCGCCGCGAGCAACCCGCTCGGTCCCGTTCAGCCTCCGGCAGGCGACGAGTGTGCTGGCGGCGGCGCGTCGTTTCGCCCTGGCAGTGCTCACGTTGCACTCGGATCTTCCCCAGGCCGGCTCGCGGGCGGTGCCGGAGGTGACTCCCCTCTCACGCGGGATCGGTGGCGTGACCCGGGGCAATGCCGCCCGCCTCCGGATCCTTGTCCCCTCGTCGCGCCTTCATCCCGTCGCGGGCGTCCGTGCCGTGTCCTCCCGGGGTCAGCAGCTGCTGGCGCAAAGACTCGGCTCGGAGGGTGGTCCGAGTGTGGCGGCGGGGCCCGGGTCCGGGTCCGATCCCGGGTCCGACGGGACCGCCGGCGCTGGCCCCGGTGCAGGAGGAGCCCGGTCCGCCGAGTCCGGGCCGGGCTCCGGCGGGGGCGGGGTGGGTCGGGCTGGCGGCGGGCGGCTGGATGCGGCCAGCCGCGGCACGGATCAGGCTGACGAGGTGGGTCGGGCTGGCGGTACGGGGCTGGATGCGGCCGGCGGCGCGGATCAGGCCGGCGGTGAGCACCGCCCCCCTACGCTTCGGGAGCTCCACAGTGAGATGGCTCGGCAGCTCAGGCATGGCATGTCATCGCCCGACCACGAGGCGGATCAGGTCGGCCTGCTCGTCGCCGAGACAGATCTCATGGTGGACAGCGTCAACACCGTCTCCGAAGTGCTCGGCCGCATGCCCGCGCCCGTCGGGGAGGAGCCGGCGCAATAGGCAGCTGAGCACAATCCTCCTGGCTGTGGACCGCATCAGGTGTGCTGAGCGGTGACCCCTTCTCTGTGACACAGCTGTGAGCCGTGTACCAGGTCAGCGGCCATGGCGGGAGGCTCGGTCGTATCGCTACCCCTTCCTCGTGCCTCAAACGTGCCCGCACGGTATCGGAGGTGCGGGCTGGGCGTTGCTGAGGCATTGCGGGCATCGGCGACCTCACACCGCCTCCGATTGAAGGACCTCGACGATCGACTGCATCGAACCGATGCGGGCAGGGACGACAGTGAGGGCGGCCATCGCCACAAGTGTGCCGATCACGGTTGCGATGAGCCAGAGCGGTGGTGGCAGGCTGCCGCTCTTCACAGTCGCCTTGAAGAGGCCGAGACCAAGCGGGATGCCAACGATCGCGCCGGGAAGCGCTGAGAGCGCCTGCGCGACGACGAGCCCGGAGCTCACTTGTCTCGCGCGTGCACCGAGCGCACGCATCAGCGCCGAAGAGCGCCGCGCGTCGAGCACGCTGGCCCAGGTCGTGAAGAGGGCGTTCAGCACTGCGAGCGCGACCAGCATGATCGTGATGACGACGAGCATCTGCTCGTCCCGGTTGACCACCGGGTCGGACAAACCCCCAGCGGCGAGTCCGCTTGCGGTCGAGAGCTTGCTGTTCACGTCGGCGTGGAACGCGATCACGGCGACGATGCCGGTGACGGTCACCGCAACGTTGGCCGCGCTGAGCACCGCACGGCGAGGTCGCCGCGCGGCCAACCGGAGGCCGAACAGAGCCGGGATCGGGAGCTTCCTCGACATCCGGATGAGGATGCCCCTGCGCCGCGGCGGGCGCGCCACGTCGTTCATCGCATCGACCGTGCTGCTCCGCGCCGCCCGGACCGCAGGGACGAGGCTCGCGACCAGCGCGACCGCGATTGCTAAGCCGACCACCCCGACGATCGTGCTCGGCGAGATCGACGGTGCGCCCGCACGGCCGATGAGCGCGGCACCCGGGTTGGTGAGAAGCGGTGCGGCCAGCCACCCGGCCACGAGTCCGATCCCTGCCGCGAAGATCGCCAGCACCAGATTCTCTGCAAGGAAGGTAACGGCGACGAGTGCCGGGGTGCCCCCGACCGCCTTCAGCAGCCCGACACGTCGCGCGTACTCCGACAGCCGCCGGCCGACGAGCACGGCGACGCTCGCGATCGACAGCAGGGCGAGAAGGATCGAACCAGGAGTCAGCACCCCCCGCTCGTCACTCACCAACAATGCGTCCGCGGTGGCGATGCCCTCCCAGGTCGAGAGCACGGGGTAATTGGATTGGCCCGGCACGAAGGTGTGGGTGTCCGCGAACGCCTGCGCCTCGTCCGGGTCGTCGAGCTTGATGTTGAGTGCGTAGTCGAGGATCGGGTTGGCCTTGGAGGCCAGTCCGAGGAGGTCGGGCTCGGTCATCCAGACCAGGCCGACGCTCCTCGGTCCTTCTGCTGAGAAGTTGAGGTTCGCACATGCGCCCTGGAATTGTTGCGCGAAGCCGCCCTTGATCTTCAGAGACACGATGGCGGTGGCCCAGCAGAGGTTGGGATACGGCGGCTGCGCGGCGGTGACGGCGATCCCGGCGACCTCGAATGAACGGCCGTTCAGAATGACGCGCCCCCCGACGCCGACACCGAGCGCCTCGGCGAAGGTCCGCTCGAGCACGACTCCGCCCGGCCGCAGCCAGCTGCCCGAGAGCACCTCTGGCTGGTCAACGCCAGCCGATGCCTCACTGCGCCCCTCGATGAGGGCACCGGCGGTGCGCCCGTCGAAGTGGAGAACGGCCGAGGCGACCGGATACGGACCGCTCGACGCCGCGACCCCGGAGGCATGGATCAAGGGCTCGGCCTGGGAGGCCGCCGTCAGGTAGGCGACGACATCGGGGCCCTTGGTCGCCGCGCGTGTCACGAGGTAGGGATGGCTGGTCACCCCGTTGAGCGCCAGCGCCATGGTCAACGTGGCGGTCGCGACGGCGATTGCGACGATGAGCAGGATTGCCTGAGCGAGGTGGTGCCGAATGTCTCGCCGCACGAGACGAGAGAGCAGCAGGGCGCGGCCCCTCACGCTGCGCGCGCGACGCGCCTGGCGCGGTTGGTTCATGACACTCTGCTTTGATTTCACGTCAGCCGCTCCCAGTCCGCGAAGGTGTCGAGGCGCCCTCGCGAACCGCCAGTCAGCCACGTCTCGTCGACAAATGCTCCGTCGCGCATCGAGATCAAGCGGTCCGCGGTTGTGGCGATCCGCTCGTCGTGGGTGACGATCACCAAGGTCAGACCCTTGGCGTGCAGTGCCTCCAACAACCGAAGCACGTCGAACGCCGAGGCGCTGTCCAAGTTGCCGGTCGGCTCGTCGGCCAGCACGATCTCCGGATCGTTCGCGAGGGCTCGCGCGATCGCGACACATTGGCGTTGACCCCCAGACAGCATCGAGGGAAGGTGCCGGGAGCGATCGGCGAGGTCGACCTCTTCGAGGAGCGCGGTGGCGCGCGCACGAGCCTCGCTCGGCGTGCAACCAGCGAGGAGGGCCGGCAGTTCGACGTTCTCCTGCGCGGTGAGCTCGTCCATCAGGTGAAACGCCTGAAAGACAAATCCGATCTCGTCGCGACGTAGGTGGGCGAGGGCGCGCTCGGAGAGCTGGTCGACGCGTTGCCCTGCGACCGACAGCTGACCGGCGCTCGGACGGTCGAGGCCGCCGATGAGGTGGAGCAGCGTCGATTTGCCGCAGCCGCTCGGACCCATGACCGCCACGGCCTCGCCGCGATTGACGTCGAGGTCGACCGTGTCGAGCGCGCGTACCAAGCCCTCGCCGCTGCCGTACTCCTTTCGCAGACCCTTGGCGTGCACGAGCACGGTGGGCGAGCCGTTGATTGCCACTCTGGGCGAGGTGTTCACTGCTGTGTTCTCCGTTTCGTCCAGGCCATCTCGCAGGCTTGCAACCAGCGCAGGTCGGCTTGCAGGCGAAGCACGATGCCTTCGAGGAGCAGCGCCGCGTCGGAGTCCTTCTGCTCCTCCATGACCGCGCGCCCGATCTCGCGCAGGCGGCGCAGCAGGTCGCGACGTTGCGCGTCGATGATGCTGACGGGGTCGGCGAGTGCGCTCTGCGCGGCGGCAATGAGCTTCATGTGGAACTCGGTGAGGTCGGGCCGCGGCCAGGTCACGTCCGACATCCACTCCGTCACCCGCTCTTGGCCGGCGGGAGTGAGGCAGTAGACCTTGCGATCGGACCGCTCCGCCGGCGCGTCAACTCGCGCGACGTAGCCCCCCTTCTCCAGACGGGTCAGCGTGACGTACATCTGGCCTTCGCTGATCCCCTCGGCCACCGGACCGAGCGCCCGGCCCAGACGAGCTCGCAGCTCGTAACCGTGGGACGGCTCTTTCGCCAGCATCGCCAGCACAACTTCTTGCTGCACTCTCGCACCTCCCCTAACGGTTGGGTACTAAACCGTTAGGGGTCAGGTTGTCAAGGTCGGTCAAGAAGTGCGACGTCGCTGCGGTCGTGGCCCTCAGCAGGCCCAGCTACACGTCAAGCCAGCCGGGTCGCAGCACGAACGGCCTCAAGCTTGGTCGCCGCCTGCTTGTCCACTTCCGGCAGGAGGTGCCCGTAGCGGTCGTAGGTGAAGGCGACACTGGCGTGACCGGCCCTTCGCGAGATCTCCTTCGGGTCGACGCCGGCGGAGATGAGGAAGGCAACACCGGAGTGCTTCAGGTCGTGGACGCGAAGCGGTGAGAGGCCAGCGACCTCGACCGCCGGGTACCAGTGGTGCTTGGGCCACTCCGCGGCGCGAAGCGGTCCGCCGCCGGCGGCGGGGAACAGGTACATCGGCCCGGCGAACGATTGCAGGTGGCAGGCAAGCTCGGCTACGAGCGACGACGGCAGGCTCATCGTGCGGCGTCCGGCGGCGGTCTTCGGTGGACCCTCGTAGAGCTGTCCGGCGACCTCGACGAGGTTGTTCGCCACGCGAAGCGTCCCCGCCGCTATGTCGAAGTCCGATCGGCGCAGCCCGATCGTCTCGCCGATGCGGAGCGTCGCCCATGCCATCGTGAGCACCATCGCCCGGTAGGACTCGGTGATCGTGCCGGCGAGAAGCTCGAGCTGGGCTGGCGTGAGGAAGCGCATCTCGGCGCGACTGATCCGCGGCAGCCGGGCTCGCGCCGCCGGGTTGACACCGATTACGCCCGTGTCGACCGCCGCGTCGAGCAGCTGGTCGAGGATCGTGAACACCCGTCGCACGCTCGTGGGCGACAGCGGCCGGGCCGACAGCGCGCCGACCCACGCCTGGACGTCGGCTGGACTGACGTCGCCGATCGCCATCCGGCCGAAGAACGGCAGGAGATCGTGATCGAGGATCAGTCGGTCCCGCGTGCGCGTCGAGATGCGGTGGCCGGCGCGCGATGCCCACCATTGCTCGGCGAACTCGCCGAGGCGCTGACGGCCGCGCGCGCGGTCGAGGACCAGGTTGGCCCGCGCATCTCCGCCAGCCGCGGCAATCGCCGCCTGTGCCTCGCGGCGGGTCCGATAGCTGCCGAGCGTTAGCTGTGTCCCGCGCAGCCGGACGCGCGCCCGGTAGCTGCCCGACGGCAAGCGCCGGATCGTCCCGAATGCTGATGTCGTCATCGCTTCCTCCATCCCGGAGGAAGTGGTCCTCGATCACGACCGAGCGGCGTGCCTCAGGTGTGCCTCACGTCGACGCGTCCCGGCCCGTCACCATCGCCAACGACCTGCGCAGCTACACCCACTTCAGCGTGCTCACCTGGACTGACGCGATTTGTCAACGCAGATCGACATGCGGTGGCCCGGCGCTCTGCGCATCAGGCGTGCACTCCTAGGGTGTCCACCATGGCCAAGCCTGCTGCCGGCAAGCGCCGGGCCGCGACCGTGGAGACTCCTTCCCCCTTCTCCCGCGACATGAAGCTCGAGGCGCTGGCCGACTCCTGCGAGCGTTTCTTGACGGGCGATGGGCCTCGCCGCACCGACGCTCTCCTCGCCACCATCCCCGCCGGGACAAAAACTGACTACTACGGCATCGGCGGGGTTGTGGCCGAGCTCGAGGCGGAGGTGGCATCGCTTCTCGGCAAGGAGTCGGCGCTCTTCCTTCCCACAGGGACGATGGCGCAGCAGGCGACCCTGCGTGTTCACGCGGACCGAAGGACGAGCCGCAGCGTCGTCTTTCACCCTTCGTGCCATCTCGAGACGCACGAGGAGCGCGGCTATCAGCGCCTACATGGCCTCTTCGGAGTGCCGGCCGGGTCGCGCTACGAGCCGCTCACGTCCGCCGACCTAACCGAGATCCGTGAGCCGGTGGCGGCCCTGCTCCTTGAGCTGCCCCAGCGAGAGCTCGGCGGCACGCTCCCCGCCTGGGACGAGCTCGTTGCCCAGGTCTCCTGGGCTCGTCAGCGCGGCGCAGCCGTCCACCTCGACGGAGCACGCCTGTGGGAGGCGGCGCCCTTCTACGACAAGTTCCATCGCAAGTCGCTGCAGGACATCGCCGGCCTGTTCGACACGGTCTACGTCTCGTTCTACAAGGGCCTCGGAGGCATCGCCGGATGCTGCGTGGCCGGAGATGCCGAGCTGATCGAGGAGCTGACCGTGTGGCGAACCCGCCACGGCGGCCGTTGCTTCATGCTCTGGCCTTACGCGGCCTCTGCCCTCACGGTTGTTCGCTCGCGCCTCCCGCTCATGGCGAAGTACTACAGACACGCTGTCCGCATCTCCCGTGCGCTGCATGGTGTGCCCGGCATTGAGGTTCTCCCCGATCCCGTCCAGAGCCCGATGATGCACCTTCGCCTCGCGGTCGGGCTGGACGAGATGCGGGCGGGCGTCGTCGACCTCGCCAAAGCGGAGAAGATCTGGACCTTTGCCCGCCCGTTCTTCTCCGAAGGCCCGAGGCTGCAGCGAGTTGAGCTCCAAGTTGGGAGCGCGACGCTCCAGTTCACTCCGAGTGAGGTGCGCCGGCTCCTCGAGCGAATCGTCGGCACTCCCGGGAGCAATGGCAAGACCGCGAAGCGGGGTCGATAGCCTCCGGAGGCGATGGAACCGGCTGAGGCGCTCCGGCGTGTGGCATTCCTGCTCGAGCGGAACAGGGCGGAGAACTACAAGGTGCGCGCGTTTCGGCGGGCGGCGGCGGCGGTCGACGAGGCCGGCCCGGACCGGTTGCAAGCGCTGGCGGCCTCGGGGAGGCTGAAGGATCTAGACGGGGTCGGCGACACGACCGCCCGGATGATAGCCGAAGCGCTCGCCGGCGCGGAGCCGGCCTATCTGGGAGAGCTCGAGGCCGAGCCTGGCCTGTCGGAGGTGAGCGACAATGCCCGGCGCATCCGCTCGTGGCTCCGGGGTGACTGCCATTCGCATTCGGACTGGTCCGACGGCGGGAGCCCGATCCTCGAGATGGCCATGACGGCCAAGGACCTCGGCCACGAGTACATCGTCCTGACCGACCACAGCCCCCGCTTGACAGTCGCCCATGGCCTCGATGCCGAACGGCTCCGCCGGCAGTTGGATGTCGTGGCGGACGTAAACGATCAGCTGAGCCCGTTCCGCTTGCTCACCGGGATCGAGGTCGACATCCTCGAGAACGGCGCACTCGACCAGGAGGAGGAGCTCCTCGCACAACTGGATCTGGTGGTGGCGAGCGTCCACTCGAAGCTGCGGATGGAGTCCGCAGCCATGACCCGGCGGATGGTGGCAGCAGTCGAGAGCCCTCACGTCGACGTCCTCGGCCACTGCACGGGACGGCTCATCGTCGGGCGGGGGCGTCCGCCGAGCACCTTCGAACCGGCTGCGGTCTTCGAGGCTTGTGCGGCAACCGGAACCGCCGTCGAGATCAACTCCCGTCCGGAGCGACGTGACCCTCCCCCGGAACTGCTCGCAAAGGCGGTCGACGCCGGCTGCGTCGTCACGATCGACACAGATGCCCATGCTCCCGGGCAGTTCGAATGGCTCGTGCTCGGCTGCGAGCAGGCAGCCGAGGCGGGATTGACTGCCGACCGCATCATGAACACGCGCCATGTCGCCGACTTGCTCGCCTGGACAGCGTCCCACGCCGCATCCTGACCTCAGGTGACGGCGCGGGCAGCGCGCCTAGTCCGGAGAAACGGGGAACGCGAAACTCAGACATACTCCCCGAGTGGAGTTACGTCACCTCGCCCGAAGTGACGATCATGAGATCGCCGTCGCCTCGCATCTGTTCGATGGACCGGCGAAGGAGGACGCCGCCCGCCGGTTCTTGGCCGACGAGCGCCACCATATGTTCATCGCCTACGTGGACGGACATCCGGCGGGATTCGTCAGCGGCGTCGAGATGACCCATCCCGACAAGGGAACCGAGATGTTCCTCTACGAGCTCGGCGTCGACGAGGGATACCGACGGCAAGGGCTCGGCCGCTCGCTGGTCGAGGCGCTCCGGAACCTGGCTCGAGAGCGCGGGTGCTACGGGATGTGGGTTATCACCGACGAGGACAATGACGCCGCCCTGGCGACCTACGGAGGCTCCGGCGCTGAGGCCGAACGTGGCCAGGTCGTGCTGGTCTGGACGTTTTGAGCAACGCTTTGCGCGGCTCCGTCTGAGCCGTGCCGGCAGCAGGACGGCCGGTCCGCCACCCGCGAGCCGGGAGGTGCAAGGGCGCCTACGGCGACTGTCGCCTCGAGCATCGTCTCGGCCGGGGCCGGTTGCTGATCGTCGGGGCAAGGGTCACCTCGAGACGCGGACGACCATGCCCTGCTGCCTTGGTGCCGATCGTCGGGCAAGCTTGCCTCGAGACCGCGTCGGCTCGACCTGGTGCTGATCGTCGGGCAAGCTTGCCTCGAGACCGCGTCGGCTCGACCTGGTGCCGATCGTCGGAGCAAGGTTGCCTCGAACCCCCCTCGGTCCGACAGGAGGAGAGGAGGTGTGGTGCTGGTCGTCGGGCAGCGCCGGCCAGGGCAAGCTCGAACTTGCCCTGGGCTCAGCTCCTCAAGCGCTGCCTGGTTCTAACCACTCCCATGCCCCTGGCTTGCCTCGGATCGTGTAGCCGTGGTGGGTCTTGAGGGCGTGATGGTGGCCACAGAGACGACACATATTCTCAAGGCAGGTCGGCCCGCCGAGGGCGAACTCGGCGATGTGGTCGTTCTCGAGCCCGAAGGATCGCCCGCAGCCCGGCACGACGCAGTACGGGTCCCTGTACTGAAGAGCCGTCCTTTGGTGAGCTGTGAGGGTGCGGCCGTAGTGGACCACTGTGCGCACGTCTGTGCCGTCGGTAATGACAAGCTTCAAGAAGCAGTCCGTGAGGAGTTCTCGCGCAGTCGACACCGGCACGGGGCCGACGCCGGGAATCTCACAGATCTCGCCAGAGGAAGTCTCGCCCCGTCGAAGAGCCGACAGGTCTACCCTCAAGATCACCGTCGCAGGTGGCGGCGCCCGTCTTGACCTGTCGTCACGTGAGTCCGGAGCGGCGAGAGGAGGGCTCCCTCCCAGGGTCTGTGCTTCGGGAGCCGACGTGCCGCTCCCATCGAGAGTGCAACGCGAGTCACCCGGGCGGGGAGGCTGCACGGCCCCGTCATTGCCGGGCATGTCGCCGTCAGGATGCCCAGCGGGCGCCTCGCCCGCCTCCCAGGGCCGCGCTACGCCGGTGACCGCAGCGACGAGGGCATCTGCCATGTAG
>Ga0182024_10008548_pt1 | contig 21506 bp, 20 predicted proteins | sample P32metaG_FD_120480 | JGI IMG/M metagenome (GOLD analysis project Ga0182024, IMG submission 120480) | Permafrost microbial communities from Stordalen Mire, Sweden - P3-2 metaG (Illumina Assembly) | ecosystem: Environmental > Terrestrial > Soil > Wetlands > Permafrost | place: Sweden: Stordalen...
GGATAGGCGTTCTGCTGCTGAGGATAGCCTTGCCGTTGATTGGCAGGAGGGCCATATTGCGGACCGTATTGCTGCTGTTGTTGCTGGGGTGGTCCGTACTGATACTGCTGTTGCGGATACTGCTGTTGCGGATACTGCTGCTGTGGAGCATACTGCGGTTGCGGACCCGGATCGCTGTAAGGGTCCGAGCCATAGGCATAGGGATCGGGGGCTCCATAATAACCGCCGCCGTAGTATGGGTATCCATAGGCGTACGGATAACCGCCATAGTAGGGGTAACCGAAGCCAAATCCGAATCCGAGGCCGCCCCATCCACCGTATCCGTAACCGCCACCGTATCCGTACCCACGGCCATAGCCGCCATAGCCGCGACCATAGCCACCGCCGTAGCCCCGACCGTAGCCTCCAGCGCCGCCGTAGCCGCCACGGGAGCCGCCAACGCCTCCTCCACGGAAGCCTCCCCCACCCATAGCACGGCCACCGCCGCCGCCCATACCACGGCCACCACCGCCGCCCATGGCATGACCGCCGCCACCGCCGCCACCGTGGCCGCCGCCCCTTTGGGCGAAACAAGTAGCCGTAGCGAATACCAATGAGATTATTGCGATTTGCAGCGAGCGCATAGGAAACTCCCGATCTAGCCCTATCCGATTATAAGACGCGTTACGTTCCCGTTCGGATACTGAATTCTATCGCGGAATTATCAGCTTTTCCACATACTTGCCGATCAAGTCCACCTCGACGTTGATGGCCGCCCCCGGGCCATAGCCGCGCAGGACCGTATTTTCGTATGTGTGTGGAATGATGGCTACTTCCACGAGATCGCGGTTGATAGAAGCTACCGTCAGGCTGACGCCATCCAGCGTGATGGATCCCTTATGGATTACGTATCGCTCCAGATCGGATGCGATCCGCACTTTGAGCCACCAATTGCCGTCCGGCAGCGGATCCAGCGAAACGAACCCAGCAGTACCATCGACGTGCCCTTGCACGATGTGGCCGCTCAGCCGGTCGCCTACGGCGGCGGGGCGCTCCAGATTCACGAGCGAGCTTTCGCGCAAGGCTCCCAGGTTGGTACGCGCCAATGTTTCAGGCGACAGGTCGCACCAGAATCCGTCGGGCTGAATGTCGACCGCCGTGAGGCAAACGCCGTTCACGGCTATGCTGGCGCCTTCCTTGATGTCTTCGAGAACCAGGCGGCATTGGATGCGCGTGCGATGGCCCGCGGCCAGGACAGTGCCTACTTCTTCGATGATCCCTGTGAACATTGATACCGACCCCCTCCGGTCGCGGCTCGGTTTCGCGACGTTACGTTCGGTTTCGCGACGTTAGCTTCATTTCACGACGTAAGCTTCGACGGCGAATTCGTCGGGCGGGATGGAATGGAGCCGCACCCGATGCAGTTGAATGGCGTCGGTGCGGCGCAACCGTCCGGTTCCACCGGCCACCGGAAGCGATTGCAGGCCGCCCAGAATTTTCGGGGCGTAGTAGAAGAAGATCTTGTCGACGATGCCGGATTCGAGCGCCGCCCAATTCAGTTTGCTTCCCGATTCGATCATCAAAGACCGGTATTGCTGGCTCGCGAGCCAGGCGGGCAGCTTGGTCAGGTCCGTGCGGCCACCCGGCCCGTCGAACACCAGCACGCGCACACCCCGGTATTCAAGCGCGCGGCGGCGTTCATCGGACGCAGCCGAGGTGGCGATCACCGCGACGTCGCTATTGGCGCTCGAGATCATGCGCGAATCGAGCGGAATGCGGAGCGTGGAATCGGCTACGATGCGCAGCAAAGGGCGGCTGCGCTCCATCCCGGTGCGGTCCGTCAGCAGGCAGTCGTCGGAGAGCACGGTGCCGATGCCGGTGAGAATGGCGTCGGCGTTGTGGCGGATCTCCTGCACGTGCGCGCGGGCGCGTTCGCTGGTAATCCAGCCGGTGTTGTCCTCCGGCGCGGCGATCTTGCCGTCCAGAGTGAGCGCCGCTTTCAACGTCACCAGCGGAAGGCCGGTCCGCATCGAGTGGATGAAGGGTTCATTCAGCCGCGCGGCTTCGTCGGCATATTCGGAGGCAATTTCCACTGCGATCCCGGCTTCATGCAACCGGCGGAATCCCCAGCCGGCCACTTCGGGATTGGGATCTTCCATGGCGGCGACGACCCGCGCGACGCCAGCATGCACCAAAGCATCCGCGCAGGGCGGCGTGCGGCCATGATGAGAGCAAGGTTCGAGCGTGATGTACAGGGTTGCTCCGCGCGACTGCGGCCCGGCTTCTTCGAGCGCAATCACTTCGGCATGTTTGGCCTGCCCATAAGTGTGAAAGCCACGTCCGACGATCTGCCCATCCTTGACCAGCACGGCGCCGACGGCGGGATTCGGACTGGTGCGTCCCAGACCCTGGCGCGCCAACTCCAGCGCTTCGTCCATGAGTGGGCTTCTCATCATTTTCGATCAGGCTCGATCAGGCCGCGAATAAGGACGCGATGAATTTGGCGGGCTCGAACGGCAACAGGTCGGCCGCCTGTTCGCCCACGCCGACGTAACGAATGGGCAGGTTCAGTTCGCGAGCGATGGCCACCACCACTCCGCCCTTAGCCGTCCCATCCAGCTTGGTAAGCACCAGGCCGGTGACACCGCTGGACTCGGTAAACTTGCGCGCTTGCTCCAGGCCGTTCTGCCCTGTGGTTGCGTCCAGCACCAGCAGCACTTCGTGGGGAGCGGATGGAATTACTTTCGCCGCCGTGCGGCGCATTTTCTCGAGCTCCGACATCAGGTTTGTCTTGGTGTGCAGGCGGCCGGCTGTGTCCACAATCACGTAATCCACTTTGCGCGCCTTGGCTGCTTGCAGCGCATCGAAAACAACGGCGCTCGGATCGGCGCCCGGCGATTGCTTGATCACGTCGGTGGAAGTGCGCGCGCCCCACACCTGCAATTGCTCGATGGCGGCGGCGCGGAACGTGTCGGCGGCGCACAGCAGCACAGTGCGGCCTTCGGACTTATATCGGCTGGCGAGCTTTCCAATGGTGGTGGTCTTGCCCGCGCCGTTCACGCCCACTACAAAGACGACAGCCGGAGGCTCCGCCACGTGGGGAACCGGCCGCTCGGCCGCTTCGAGCACTTCGAGAAGATGCTGCGCGATGAGCTGCTTGATTTCGCCCGCGTCGGCTAGTTGTTTGCGGTCGGCACGCTGGCGGATGCTTTCGAGCACCTCGGTGACCGTATTCACGCCGATGTCGGCGGTGATGAGCGCGTACTCCAGCTCGTCCAACACCTCCGCGTCGATTTCCTTGCGTCCGGCGACGGCGTCTTCCAGGCGATCCATCAAGCCCGAACGCGTCTTCTGGATACCGGCCTTCAGGCGTTCGAGCAGGTTGGGTTCTTGTTCTACGGCGCCAAATAAAGTTTGAATCATTTTGACAATCGGGGGACAGCGGGTGGAGCAACTTTATTGTAGCGAACGAGCCAGGCCGGAAATCTGGTGGTAGGCTACTTTGAAAATTCCTCAGCTTTCCTTCTGGATCCAAGGCCGCCCCTACGTCAGGCGCCACAATCTTCCGGTTCGAATGGCGAACAGGCGCCACATTCGACTGGACGAACGACTTCAGCAAGAGGATCGAACATTGCGGACTCGCTGAGCGCTGACGAATCCAAAAGTCTCGCATTCGCCCACACAACGTTCTGGCTCACCCGAGCACCTACAGCAAGCTTAGGACCTCCCACGCAAAGCTCGCGAGAAGCTGGCAAGTGGCATTTGCGCCCATCTGATAAAAAGGGAACGCAGTTTCCAGCGTCAGCATTGACATTGTAATTTATCAGCGCGCATTTTTAGTGTATTTGGCGCTCGTGAACTGTTCTCTAATAGAACCATTGCGCTCTAAGCCTAAAATATCCTTGACAAATTATGCTATCTGGCCCTATGCTGTCGTTTACTTCAAATTCAGCCGAACCATGGAGCGGCCCCACGGATCTTCATCGTGCATAGCCTCAGCAAAGCCCGACCAACCATTGCACCGATAGACATCAAATCGTTCTGCGAAGTTCTCGAACGCGAATTTCCTGTTCAGCGGTTGCGGTCTAGCGTTACGAGCGGGAACACATTCGGCAACCACATATAACGTCTTTTATAGTGCTGTCGCGGCCAATGCCGATATCGGCGACAAGGCGAATAGTGGGGGAAGATAGGTCGATGCAACCGACTGTGCTGGTATGTCCTTCTTCAACGTCGCCCTCCCAGCCCGCGTGTGCAACGTGATGTATCAAATTGTTGGGCAGGAGGATAATATCTACGCGGTTTCCTCAGCCCTTCCTTTTGACCGGAACGACATGGTCGTCACGCAAAACAGTGCAAGCGTGTTGAATTTAATCAGCCCGCCTGCATCTAACTTTCCGCTGGTTGTAGTCGTTGATCCGACGCGCAAGAATCACTCCACGGTGGGAGATAGTTGTATCTCCAGCGGAATCGGCGCTTCGTGTACAACGGGAACGGGGGTCTTAGGTGTCATCCAGCAGATACAGGCCGGGCAGTAAGGGCGTATGGGCCAGCGCCGTTATCGTTGAGGCGTTGCTGATTGCGACCGCGTGCGGACAAATCGGCACGCTCAGCCCAACTGTAAAGGAGGGCCAGCAGTTCGCGCACTCAGTCCAGTTCCCATCCGCGTTCCGCGCGCCAGACAGCGCAAAAGGGCCTCTTCCGCTCCAGTTCGACCATTACACCTTCCGGGTCTCCCCGATGTTTCCGGACGTTCTGCTCGTGGCCGCGTGTAGGTACGAAAGCCTTTCGGAGGTCTGCAGCGTTAATTCTTTTGCGATTCACACGGAACAAGGCTATGCCGTACTAGAGCCAAGCGCGGGGGAATGGGAACGGGCAGCACCAATCTCAGGGGAGAAGGAGATGCGTAACCCTTACCGAAGAACCCTAAAGCAAGAACTGGCAAAGCCAGCGAGTCTTCAACCGGTACCGATCAGTGGACGCGACCGTGGAGATCTTGGCTACAAATATCGCGGAAAGGAGTACCTCCGTCGCGGTGATTGGATCGTCAGCCTTAATTTTGCTGACTCCGAAGACGGAAACCTGATCGTTTTGGCCGGTGTTGACAAACGGAGGTTCCGCAATCAGGAGCCAAGCTTGGTTTCATCCGGTGTCGAAACCGGCCTTAGCGGTCTGGTCACTGTCGATGTGTTCGCAAGCGATCCGTCGCATCATATTGCCGCGCTGGACCTCGACTGCCACACCAACGTAAACCTGGCGCGCCGCCGGGTCAGCCTTGTGAATTCCCGCTGGGTTGCCATTGGACTGGATGCCGGCCTCCAAAAAATGTTGCTGTTCGATTTCAAGTCCCTCGAAGGTCAGTCAAAATGAGGTTGACTATCGCTTTAGTTTCGCTCTGCGCGGTGGCGTATGCCCAATCGACTGGAAACCTGTCAGCACCCGCGCTCCCAATGAATGTGCAGATCTTGACTGTCCCGCCTTCCACCGCGGCCACGTACTTAAACTTGACTGTTGACGCATCGCCGAATGGCGGCGACTTCATCGACGTCCTCTCTCCAAACTCGCAGCTCCAAATCTCTTTGATCTTGCCGGGCGGGACGGATGTGACATCCTCCAACGCAGCCAGTCTCGGCTTCTCGGTCCTTCAGCAGGTGAATAGCGCCAGGTATTCCCGAACGCGTCTTCTGGATACCGGCCTTCAGGCGTTCGAGAAGTTTGGGTTCTTGTTCTACAGCGCCAAATAAAGTTTGAATCATTTTGACAATCTGGGACAGCGGGTGGAGCAACTTTATTGTAGCGAACGACCCAGGCCGGGAATCTGGTGATAAGCTACTTTGAGAATTCCTTAGCTTTCGTTCTGGATCCAAGGCCGCCCCTACGTCGGGCGCCACAATCTTCCGGTTCGAATGACGAACAGGCGCCACATTCGACTGGACGAACGACTTCAGCAAGAGGAATCGAAAATCATTCCGCAGCCATCGCGGTCGGCTACTTCGCATACAATTTCATCAAGATTCATCGCACGCTGCGTATCACCCCTGCAATGGCCGCTGGCGTCGCGAATCGGCTGTAGGAAGTGTCCGGCCTTGTGCTCTTGGAAGCATCCGAGTGGGGGGAAGAAAGAGCTACGTAACTTCGGATAGAGGATATAATGGCCCTACGAAAGGGAGGGCCATTTCATGAAGTTCCTTACGCTATTCGTGGCGATTGTCTGTCAGTCTCTTACCTTTGTCCCTCGGGCATCATGCCAAGACAACAAAGCACAATTGGACCGGCTTTATCTTACGCGGCCCATCCCTGAAGGCGGTGGGGGACACGTCGAGTTGGCAGCATCAGAGGTCCAGCGGGACTTATCCAATAAGGCGAGCGAATCAATCATCCAGCTAAAAGGAGATGTTGAAATCAAGATGATCACCTGCGCATCCACGGGGCGAGATGAACGAAAAGTTTGTGGGGGCGCGATGGTCCTACGTGCCGATGCAGTGGAGTTCAACGAAAAGACCGGTGAGATTGCTGCAAGCGGTCACGTGCGTATTACGCCCCACCGAGCAGGGGCACCGTCCAGGGAATTTTCAAAGTAGCCCACTACCAGGAAGCTGGTCGAGACTCGTCACGACGAGGTCCGGCGCGAATCCCAATTGATCCATTTGCCGCCCGGACCGGTTGCACCAACAAACCCTATAGCCGAAGGCTTTGGCGCCCGCGGCATCCCATGCATTGGACGACACGAAGAGAATTTCGCCGGCCTGAAAGCCGAGCGTCTGCGGTCCGAGTTGGTAGACCTTCGGAGACGGCTTATAGGTTTTCACCTGGTCCACTGAAATAATGCTGGAGAAGTAAGACTCCAGGCCATTGTGGCGAACCGCTGCCTCCAACATCGCGGGCGTACCGTTGGAGAGGATCGCTCGCGGAAAATCGCCGAGGGCGTCGAGCGCGGCTCTGGCATCCGGGAACACGGCGGGCGCGAGATATCCATCCAGCATCTGGCGCACCTGGGGCTCGCTGGCTTCCAGGTGAAGTTGCGCTAAAGCGGTGCGCAGCGCCGCTTCCGTGATCCGCCAGAAATCCAGATACCGATCCATGAGCGCCCGCAGCCAGGTGAATTCGAGCTGCTTTTGGCGCCACAGACGAGAGAGGCTATCCAGATCGCCGGTAATTCCTGTGCCGGAACGCAGCACCACCGAGTGAACATCGAACAACGTTCCGTAGGCATCGAAAAGAAAAGCCCGATAATTCTGTGTCATGGCGGCCACTCTAGTAGTTTACCCGTCATAAGAAAATTAGCCTACACTGAAGGAGGTTTCGCCCCGATGTCGCATGACCAAAAAATAGTGGTCGTCATGCCTGCCTACAACGCCGCCAAGACGTTGCGCATCACCTACGCGGACCTTCCACCGGCCCTGGTGGATCAAGTGATCTTGGTGGACGACGGCAGTTCGGACGATACCGTTAAAATTGCCCGTGAATTAGGTTTGGAACTTTTCGTTCATAACCGCAACTATGGTTACGGAGCGAACCAGAAAACTTGCTATCGCGAAGCGTTGAAAGCGGGTGCCGAGATCATCGTGATGGTTCACCCGGATTATCAATACGATCCTAAGTTGCTCCCGCAGGTGATTGAGCCCATCAAGCGCGATGAGGCGGACGTGGTGTTGGGGTCGCGGTTGATGGAAGGCAACCCCATGCGCCAGGGCATGCCGTGGTGGAAATATGTCTCTAATCGTTTCCTGACGTTTCTGGAGAATCGGGTCTTCGGACTGCAGCTCAGCGAATATCACACCGGTTACCGAGCTTACCGGCGCGCGGCGCTGGAGGCGGTGAATCTGGAAACAAATTCCGATAATTTCTTGTTCGACCAGGAAATCGTCGCACAGTTTGTCGATTCGGGAATGCGCATCCGCGAGGTGCCGGTGCCGGCGCGCTATTTTCCGGAGGCGTCGTCAGCGTCGTTCCTGCAAAGCTCGGTGTACGGGCTGTCCATTCTGAGGCTGCTAGCCAGATACGTGCTGCATCGCGCGGGATTGCGGCAGCGCCAGTTCCAGAGTCTGCACCGGCGTTATGAGCGCATGCCGGTTCGAGAAAATCGGCTGTAGCGGGAGGGTGTCTATGCGGCAAGGTCTTCTCGGCGTGCTGGCCTCGGTGGCATTTTTTGGTCAGGCCCCGGTATTTGGCCAGGCTACGCCCTCGCGATTGGAATTTGAGGTTGCATCCATCAAGCCGGCGTCGCCTGACGAGTTCAACCGGGTGGGCGCCGGCGTGCATATCGACGGCTCGCAGGTCAGTTGCAAGTTCCTCTCCCTGAATAACTACATTGGGGCCGCGTACCATGTGAGAAACGACCAGATTTCAGGACCGGACTGGACGGCGTCGGAACGGTTCGACATCATCGCCAAACTACCAGCCGGCGCGGCTACCAAAGATATTTCCGAGATGTTGCGGGCGCTGCTGGAGGACCGCTTCCAGTTGAAGACGCATCGCGAGAATCGGGATCTTCCGGTGTATAGCCTGGTGGTCGCGAAGGGCGGCCTGAAGATGCAAGAGTCGCCGCCAGACTCGGGCAAAGAGAGCCAACGCGTCGGAGGCGCCGTTGACGTAGCCGCCGTCAGCCGGCCCGGGGGCGTCACAGTCAACTACGGTAATGGCGCTTATTTTACGTTTGCCGACAACAAATTGGAAGGTCGGAAAATGGCGACCTCCAGGCTGGCGGGGGCGCTGTCGCCTTTCATGGACCGGCCGGTGATCGACATGACAAACGTGAAAGGCAACTACGATTTCGCGCTCGAACTCTCGGCGGAGGATTTTCGCGCCATGGGAATCCGGTCGGCCCTTGCGGCAGGCGTTGCGATTCCGCCGCAAGCGATCCAGATGGCGGAGGCCGCCTCCGGGGATTCTCTCTTCAATGCCCTGGAGAAACTGGGCCTCAAGCTGGAATCCCGCAAGGCGCCGGTGGAGGTGCTGGTGATCGATCACGCGGAGAAAACGCCCTCGGAAAATTAGACTTTGGTGGTAACCGTACCCCGCTTCGGCGGGTCTAAGGTGGAGGTGAGGTGAATTGTCGATGAGCACCCGGTGCTTGCGTTGGATCTCTCTGTTCGGACTCTCGCTGGTTTCTGGACTTGCCCAGCAAGCCCCTCCTGCGAACCGCCAAATTACTCTCGATGTCGTTGTGACCGACAAATCGGGGAAGCCGGTGGGGGGCCTGCAGCAGCAGGATTTCAAGCTGCTCGACAACAAACAGCCACAGAAGATTCTGTCGTTCGACGCCATTCAGGGAGGCGCCGCGACGGCCGATCCGCCGGTGGAAGTCGTTTTGCTCGTCGATGAAGTCAACACTAAATTCACCAACGTGTCGTTCGAGCGGGAGCAAATCGAAAAATTCCTAAAGCGGGATGGTGGAAAATTGCCGCGGCCCGTTTCGCTGGCTGTGCTATCCGACTCAGGAGTGGCGCTAGGTAACCTAACCACTGAAGATGGAAACGCGCTGGCTGCCCAGCTGGATCAGAACAAAGCCGGCCTGCGCAGCATCACCCGGTCGGAAGGAATTTACGGCGCCGACGACCGGCTTGGGGCGTCTCTCAAAGCACTGGAACAGGTCGCCGATTTCGAAAGCCCCAGACCCGGACGCAAGCTCGTGATCTGGATCAGTCCGGGCTGGCCGCTTCTTACCGGGCCTAACATCGAACTCACCGACAAAGATCAGCAGAGGATTTTCGGCAACATCGTTGCTCTCTCGGACAGTTTACGACATGCTCGGATTACGCTCTACAGCATCGATCCCCTGGGGACAAACGACGCCGGTGGCTATCGAACCACCTATTATGAAGAGTTCGTGAAGGGCGTCAAGAAAGCCAGGCAAGTGCAACTCGGAGACCTAGCCCTACAGGTTATCGCCACTCAAACCGGAGGCCGCGTTCTCAATTCGAATAACGATGTCACGTCCGAGATCGCGACCTGTATTGCGGATGCGAACGCCTTTTACGTCCTCACCTTTGAGGCTCTGGCGGGCGACGGCCCCAACGAATACCATTCCCTTGAGATTAAGCTCGACAAGCCTGGACTAAAGGCGCTCACGCGAACCGGATATTACGCGCAGCCCGCGCGCTAGGAGGAAGTGTTGCGACTATCGTCCGCTGCGGTCCAATTTCTCTTTGCGGGGCTGCTGGCTTCACCCCTGCTGGCACAAACACAGATCGGGGGAGGCTCCTGCAATTCGTCATCTCTGAAAGGAACCTATGCGCTGTCCGTCAGTGGACGGCAGGTCAACGATTCGGGAACCTTCGTCAGCGTGCTTCAGGCGAATGGATTGGCGACCTTCGACGGACTGAGCGCGGTGACGATCACATTGGCCGAAGACACGAATCAGGTGGTGGGAACGACCCTGAACTGGTCGGGAACCTATAGCGTGGAAGCCGACTGCGTGGCCGCCGTGACCATTACCTCCGGTGGCGCCGCGACGTTGAACGCGATGCTCTACAACCAGGGCAAGGACTTCCTGCTGACTGGGAATGACGCCACTTATTCCTACACCGGCAGTGGAGTCGCCCAGCCTCCCGCGCAGCCCACCGGCTGCTCGGCGGCCACGCTCAGCGGCGTGTACACCTTCAATGCATCCGGATTCACGCTCGCCACGAATTCGGTGAACGGTGTCGCGAATGGCGCCGGGCTATTGCAGTTCGACGGGCAAGGCCATCTGACGGTAAATCTGTCCTCGGCCTCGGGCGGGGCCGCCACCAGCGCCAACACACTGACCGGATCGTACACGATATCGTCGAACTGCACGGGATCGGCGGCGCTCAGCGATTCGAATTCCCAGTCTTTCGCGATGAGCTTTAGCATCTATAGCGTCACGGCGGCGAACACCAACTTCTTCGCCAGTTTGGCGCGCGCTGGGAATTTCCTGATGATCGGGGGCGGCCATAACGCTTACGCACAACCGACGGGTGGAACCTGCAGCACATCCAGTTTGAACGGCGCCTATTCGCTCATTCTTGGCGGACGCGGAATCTCGGGGACGGGAAACTTCGCAGGGTCGTTCCAGGGGATCGGCACGGCGACATTTGACGGAAACGGCAACGTGATCCTGGCGGGAACGGACAACACAAACCGAGCTCAGGGTAAGGCGTTTTCCTATACCGGCACGTACAGCCTGCCCAGCAACTGTTCCGGCACTATGACGATCGCAACCACAGGCACGGCAACGTTCACGCTGGTGGCTTGGGGCAGCGGCAGCCAGTTTGACATCGTCGGATCGGACGCCGCCTACGTCTATTCGGGAAGCGGGAACAACGTCCATCCGGCCGCTTGCACCACGGCCACACTGTCTGGACAGTACACGTTTACGGCGAGCGGCTTCACACTATCCGGGACTACGCAGAATGGCGCGCAGGACGAGGCCGGGGTGCTGCAGTTCGACGGGCAAGGGAACGTCACGGCCAAGTATACCGATACACAAAGCGGCGCAACACCGGTTTCAGACACGGCGGTGGGGACCTATACCGTAACATCCGCCTGCCTGGCTTCTGCCACGCTGAAAGATCCCTCGGGGATATCGAACGCGCTGAATTTCGCGATTTTCGGCTTGCACGGCGGAAGCCTGGACGCGCTCGAGGCTAACTCCCAATTTGTACGGACTGGCAGCGCACATTCTGCCTTTACGAATCCCAGCCAAGCCATCGGGAATGTGGCGAGCTACGCATACAATGCGACGCCGCCCGGGAGCGTATTTGCGCTGTTCGGGCAAAATCTGGCAACCAAGCCGGCGGGCGCGGTCACGAGCATTCTTCCGGCCAAGTTGCTCAACACGACAGTGACGGTGAATGGAGAGCTGGCGCCGCTATTTTACGTGGATCCACTTCAGATCGACGCGCAGATGCCGTGGGATATTCCGGGAAATACGGTGGCTTCGGTGATTGTGACGAACGGAACCTCCATCAGCAACGCCGCGGCGGTGTACGTGCCCGCCACCGGAACGCCGGGAATTAGCGTTTACAGCACCGATCGCGCAGTGGCGATGAATGCGAATGGCAGCTTGAATTCGGGATCGAACGCGGCCGGCGTGGGCGAGGAAGTGGTGGTGTATTTCACTGGCGGCGGACCCGTGACGTCCCAGACCACTCTAATCAGCGGACGTCCGGCGGGGTTGGGGCTGTCGCCGGTGACCGGCGATAATTCGGTAACCGTGGGCGGCGTGGAGGCGACGGTTGAATATATGGGCTTGACGCCGGGATCGATCGGGCTGTATCAGGCGAATTTTATGGTGCCGCAACTCGCCAAGGGGGCGTATCCAGTGGTGATCACCATTGCGGGACAGACCTCGAATAATCCTGTGATGAACGTATCGAATTAAGTTCGATCATTTGGCCACCAAGGCTTCGAGTTCAGCCCAGCGCGCGTACAGATCTTCCACGCGGCGCTGCGCATCCTGCATTTTTTCGTAGGCTTCGGCGACGCGGTTGGCGTCCGATGCGAAGGCTTGCAGTTCTTGCTGGGAGGCGGCCAGTTCGTGCTCGGCCTGGAGGATTTTCGCTTCCATGCCATCCCACTCGCGCTGTTGCAAGTAAGAAAGCTTCTTCTTCGGTTCGTCTGGCAACGGCGCCGGCCGCGATTCCTTGACGGCAAGTTTCTCGGGCCCAGGCTCGCTGCGAAACGCTTCCCATTGCGAGTAGTCGGCGAAGACACCGCCCGGACCGCCATCCAAGCCGATCACGAGGGTGGAGACGCGATCCAGCATGTAGCGGTCGTGACTGACCAGCACCAGGGCCCCGGGAAAATCGAGCAGGCTGTCCTCGAGAACTTCCAGGGTGGGAATGTCGAGATCGTTGGTAGGCTCGTCGAGCAACAGCACATCGGCGGTGGTCAGCATCAGCCGCGCGATCATTACGCGCGCGCGCTCGCCGCCTGAGAGGCGCGACACCGGCATGTCGAGCTGGTCGTCGCGAAACAGGAAGCGCTTGGCCCAGCCGGCGACATGGATGGTGCGGTCGCGATAGATCACCATGTCGCCTTCGGGACAAAGGGTCCGGCGCAGGCTGGTGTCGGGGTCCAGGTGCGCGCCGCGGTCCTGCGCGAAACTAACGATGCGAATTTGGTCGGCGCGCCGGATGGTCCCGTCGTCCGGCTGGATTGCGCCCTCTAGAAGTTTGAGCAGCGTGGTCTTGCCGCTGCCGTTGGCGCCGACGAGTCCAATGCGAACTCCAGGGGAGAGAACAAGATTCAGATTTTCGAAGAGCCTGCGGCCGCCGAGCGTTTTGCCGATGCCTTCGGCCTCGATCAAGCGCTTGGTCTTGCGGTCGGATGCAGTGAAATCGATTTTGGCCGTTCCGGTTCGGCTGCGCGCGGTGACGGCCGAGAATTCTTCGATGAGGCGCCCAGCCGAGTCGATCCGGGCGCGGGATTTGCCAGTGCGGGCTTTGGGTCCCCGGCGAAGCCATTCGATTTCGCGGCGTACCTTGGTAGCCAGTGCGTCCTTTTGTTTGGCCTGCGCTTCAAGAAAATCCTCACGCTTCTCCAGGAACTCGCTGTAGTTGCCGCTCACCTGGAACGATCCTTGCGGATAGGCGCGATTGACCTCCACCATTTGCGTCGCGACGCGCTCCAGAAAATAGCGATCGTGAGTGACGACGAGTGAGGCGCGCGCGGCCTCGATCGCAGTCTCAAGCCACAGGATGCCTTCCAGGTCGAGGTGATTGGTGGGTTCGTCGAGCAGCAGCACGTCGGGCGATGTAATGAGCGCGGCCGAAATGGCGAGCCGCTTTTTCCATCCACCGGAGAGCGCCTCGGCCGGTGTGGCGGCGTCTTTGAATTCGGCCCGGCCAAGCATCAATTTCAGCCGTGCGGATCTCTCGTCTTCTTCAAGAGGCAGGCTGGCGAGAGCGGCGCTGAGGACGGAGCCGACGGTGTCGCCGGGTGCGAAGAGCGAATCCTGGGGAACGTAGGCCAGCCGGGTCTGCTTTCGCAATGCGCGGGTTCCGCTCTCAGGCGCGTCGTTTCCGGCGAGGATTTCGAGCAGCGTGGTTTTGCCGCTCCCATTGGGTCCGATGAGACCGGTGCGGTCGCCTTCGGAGAGGCTGAGCGAAAGATTGTCAAACAGAACGCGCGCGCCGAAACGCTTGCCGAGCGCGGAGACACTGAGGAGAACACCCATCTTCTTTCAGGATTGCATGCGGGAAGTCGGTTGTTGCGAATTGGGGATTAGGGGTTGGGGATTGGGGTATTGGTAATAGGACTACGCGCCCTTGGGCAACTGCAGCAGGTACTTGCAGATCGCGTCCAGCTCCATCGGCATAAATTTGTAGGGCGGCATAATGCTGTCTTTGGAAACGCTCGCAGGATCGGCGAAATGTTTTTCGAGCCAGTCGCGATCGTGGCGCAGGCCCACCCCATCCAGCGCCGGGGCAAGCGTCGAACCCACCCCGTTGATTTGGTGGCAGGAGTTGCAATGGTTGGATTGGTAGACCATGGCGCCCTGCGTCGCGAAAGCGGGCGCGGCGAGAAGCGCAGTCTCGTTTTGAGGAGTGAGCGTGAGCACGAAGAGCGAGAGCGCGTTGAGATCGGTGTTGCTCAAATCCACCGGCGGCATCACACTGCCCGGAACTATTTTCGATGGATTTTTGAAGTGGGGAACCAGCCAGCTAACAGTGCGGTGATTGGCGGGCAGTTTGGTAAGATCGGGACCAATGCCCTTCTGGCCGGCTCCAGGATGGCAACCCAGGCAGCCTTGTTTCTTGAAGATTCCCAGGCCGGCCAATTCCTCGGGAGTCAGGCGCTGCCATTCGGCCAGTTTGGGACCGGGCGCGGCAGGAATTGTGTTACCGGCGGTTGCGGGCGCTTCCGGAGTTTCGGTGGCGGGCGTTTCAGTATCGTCCGCCGATTCCTGACTCTTGGGCGTTGTGACCACCGCGGCGGTGGTCAAGCCGGTCCAGGCAATCGCAGCGAGAACCACAATCGAGATCGCAAATGTCCGTTTCCCGAGACGGATCATCGGTCCGCGGTCGATAAAGGGAACCAGGAAGAGCGTGAGCACCGCGAGTCCCGGCAAGATCACACTCACGAAGATCTCCATTGGCCCTTTGAAGAACTTCAGGATCTGGAAGAGAAACAAAAAATACCATTCCGGCCGGGGGATGTAGGCGGTGTCGGTGGGATCGGCCAAACGCTCAAGAGGAACCTTGGCAACCACTGCCATGACGAAAAGAATAATGAAACCGACCGCGACGCCGACGGTATCCTTGAAAACCTGCTCGGGGAAAAACTTACGCTTGGGCGCCGTATCGCCGGGGGCGGCGGCAACACCGTGCTTGCGCACCAGATAGATGTGAATCCCGATGAGGATGATGGTCAGGGGCGGCAGCAGGACCGTGTGGAGCGCGTAGAATCTCGAGAAAGTGACGTTGCCGACGCTGTCACCCTGGGTGCCGAGCAATCGCAGCAGGTACTGTCCGGCAAAGGGAGCTTGGGATGCAATGTGAGTGGTGACCACCGTGCCAAAGTACGCGCGATTGTCCCAAGGAAGCAGATAGCCGCTGAGCCCGAACACGAGTGTGATCAGGAGCAGAATGACACCCATCATCCAGGTGGCCTCGCGCGGCTTTTTGTACGCGCCGTAGATGAAGACCTGGATCATGTGCAGCACGACGATGATGAGCATCATGCTGGCGCCCCAATGGTGCAGGCCGCGGATCAGCGCGCCGCCCGTCACCTCCGTCATGATGTACTTTACGCTGTTGTACGCTTCGCCGGGCGTGGGGGCGTAGTTGAATGCGAGCAGGCCGCCCGTGAAAACCTGGATCACGAAGAAAAACACGGCCATGCTGCCGATGATCTGGTGCCAGCCGGCGGAGGCGGGAATGTCTTCGTACAGAAAATTCTTGACGGCGCTTTCGATGCCGGTGCGATGTTCGAGCCAGTCGATTACGGTGCGCATGGCGGGTTAGGCGTGCGGTTCCACCGGGCCGATTTCAAGCTGGCCGGCATCGATCTTAGTCATGTAGCGATCAAGTGGACGCGGGGCCGGACCGCCCAACACCTTGCCGTCGATGGAAAAGACAGAGGTGTGACAAGGGCAGATGAAGGTGTGGGAGGGATCGTCCCAGTGATACGCGCAGCCGAGGTGCGTGCATTGCGGCGTGAAAGCGACCACTTCGTTAGAGGGCCCCTTGACCACCCAGGCGGTTGCTTTTTCGGTTGTCACCTGCCATCCATCCACACGCTTGCGCTCGAACGAAATCTCGGTGGGAGTGCCGGCCGGGATGGTGGATAGATCGGCCGTCTTTACCCATTCGGCCTGTTTGCGGAGCTTGGGAGGGAGCAACAAGTAGATGGCTGCGGGAGCAGCCAGGGCCAAGCCGATCAAGCCCATCACGCCGTTGATGAATCCGATGTAAAAGGCGCGCCGCGTGGGCGAGACATCGACGGCCTCGTGTTGTGCTGGTGTTGGCTGGTCCATTATTCGGTTCTGCGCTGTAAAAGACATCTTACAAGACGCGGGCCTGGTCGCGGATGTTACTGTGAGGATTAGAGCGCGCCGTCGCCGCGATCGTCATTGCGGATGCGAATGGCCTCGGCGACGTCGTATACAAAGACTTTGCCATCGCCGATTTTGCCGGTGCGGGCGCTGCGCACCACGGTCTGGATCACTTCTGACGACCGCTCATCGGAAACCACCATCTCGATTTTGACCTTAGGCAGTAAATCGACTTGGTACTCCATGCCCCGATAGACTTCCTTGTGGCCTTTCTGCCGGCCATGGCCGCGCACTTCCGAAATGGTCATGCCATCGATGCCGATGCCTTTGAGGGCTTCCTTGACGTCTTCCAGTTTGTGCGGCTGGATGATAGCTTCGATTTTTTTCATGTTTCGAGATTATAACCTTCTTCGCCATGCATGCTGACGTCCAGACCTTCCAATTCTTGTTCCGGTGAGGCGCGCACTCCAATGAGGGCGTCGCAAATCTTGAGAACGACCAGCGTTCCCACAATCGCGAGCCCCCAGGAGATCGCCACTCCGATCACCTGGTTGAGGACCTGGCCGGGCTGCCCGTCGATCAGGCCCAAGGGAAGCGACTTGCCCGCGCTGTTCTTCAGGCCGTCATTCACGGCCATGGTAGCAAAGACGCCGGTGAGAAGCGCGCCGACTGAGCCGCCGATGCCATGAACTCCAAACGCATCCAGGGCATCGTCGTAACCGAACTTGCTCTTCACCACGGTGACCATGAAAAAGCAGACCATACCCGCAACAAAACCGATCAGCATGGCTGGAAACGGCTTGACGAAGCCGGAGGCCGGCGTGATCGCCACCAGTCCGGCAACGGCCCCGGAGATGGCGCCCAGCACGCTGGGCTTTCCATTGTGAAGCCATTCGACCAGCAGCCATCCGAGCGTCGCGGCGGCCGCCGCGAAGTGCGTGGCCACAAAGGCGCTGGCGGCCAGCGGCGACGCGGCCAGAGCGCTGCCCGCGTTGAATCCAAACCAACCCACCCACAGCAGACACGCGCCGATGACGCTGAGCACCAGGCTGTGCGGCTTCATCTGGTCCGACCCAAAGCCTTTTCGCTTGCCTAAGTAGAGGGCGCACACCAATGCGGATACGCCTGAGCTGACATGCACCACCGTGCCGCCCGCGAAATCGAAGCAGGGGATGCGGCCGCCGGAGAACGCATTCAGCAGGCCGCCCTTGCCCCAAACCATGTGGGCCAGCGGAACGTAGACGATGAACAGCCACAGCACGGAGAACAGGAGCATCGCGCTGAATTTCATGCGCTCGGCAAACGCGCCTGAGATGAGGGCCGGCGTGATGATCGCGAACATGAGCTGATAAATCATGTACGTCTGCTGCGGGATGGTAGCGGCATAGTCGGGGTTCGGCGCGGCGCCGACATTGTTCAAGAACAGATAGCGCAGGTCGCCGAGGAAGGGCAGGCCTTCTCCGAACGCCAGGCTGTAACCGGCAATGGCCCACACGACGGTGACGATCGCCATCAGGATGAAGCTGTGCATCATGGTGCTCAGCACGTTCTTGCGACGCACCAGGCCGCCGTAGAACAGGGCCAGGCCGGGACCGGTCATCATGAGGACGAGCGCGGCGCTCACCAACATCCAGGAGTTGTCGCCGGCGCTTTGCGCGGATTTTACGGCAGCCTCCAGATTGTCGAGGCGAGCTTCAGTTGACGGAGGGATGGCCTGGGCGAGCGCCAACGCAGGCGCAAGTAATGCCGCCCATACGACTCGGTAGGGCATAAGGTCTATTGGTACCGCAGGTGACCACCGAATGGCAATCGAAAAGCCTAGCCGACGATCGCTGTCAGATGGAGAATCTTCTCGCCCAGATTTCGGTCCCCTTCGATTTCAACCTGCTCCCGAGCCGACTCTGGATCGACGCCTTTTGTGAAGAGGCGCCACGCCAGGTCCTGCGGGATGGTCACCCGGGAAACCGGTTCCGCCGCCGCGCGGCTCGCAAAATCCCATCGGGCCGGTCCTTTGGAGAGAAACCATCGGCCGCCGCATTCTCCGGAAATCTCCACGAGAACTACCGTTCCGGCCGGAGCGGCGGCATCCCGGTACATATGCGGCAATCCCCGCAGAAAGCAGTCCAAAACCGGGTGATAAAGGTCGGGCGTCATGATACCCGGCCGGTCCGTGGCGAGGCGAATCTGCTGTTGGTGATGCCAGCGCTCGGTCAACTCGCGGGCCGTATCGAACCAATTCAGAGACTCCGTTTCTCCGGCCCAGCTCACCGCGAAGGCAGCCCGCGCAAAGGGATCGAGAGATTCGTGGAAACTGCCGCTCTCTTGGCAGGCTGTTTTCAGCATGCCGATCAAGACCGGGGGGCTCAACCGCCGATAAACGGTGACGCCTTCTCGATTCAGCCGATCCACTAGCGCGATCAGATCTTGAGCTGAGCGGATTTCGGGCGCCTCGGAGTAACAGGAATCCCGAACCATGGAAAGTTTGCGGAGGGCCGTGTCGAGCAGGTGGGCTGCTACGTCGCGAACCTTCCACAGCGGCGCTATTGTTTGAAGATCCCATTCGCGCGGTGCGAGCGAATGCAGCAGGTGTATCAGTTCGCCGTCCACCTGGCGCAGCAGGTGAGCACAGAGGATAGGGGCGCAGCCGTCAGCTCGATCGGCCCGGAACCTAGTCTACTGTGGGCCCCGGGCGGTCCCCCCTGCTGCTCGGCGCAGTGGCATTTTTAATGAGTTGACCAAGCCCGAGCAGGGGCTCGGGCTGCGGGCGAGGGCGCCCGCCCCACGGGTACACGACACTTAGATAGGAAGCCTAGCTCTTCGGTTTCCACTGAAGCCCACTGCTGAACTCCAGGCCCAGGATATATTTCATGCCCTTGCGAGTGCAAGTGCGGACGGAGGCAGTGCCCTGCAACCCCAATGCGGCGCACTGCAACGTTACATAGGTCTGTTTGTCGATCGCTTGGGGGACTTCGGCACGCATTCCGGAAGGGGAAATGTCCAAGGTTCGGCCGGTGACGAAGCGGTCCGCACCAGTGCGGTCTTGCCAGACGATCTGGAGCGGCGACGACTTCTCGGCTCGCGCGTGCCTTCGGAGTTCACCTTCGCGACTCATTCGTTCGTTTGTATATAGCACTCTCTGTTGCGGCTAAGCAACTACTCTGGACGGTCAGGTCGTCTTCGCCGGCAGGCGTGTGGCGGCCAGCGAGTGGAGCAACTGCAACTCATCGACCAGCTTTCGCGAGCTCAGCAGCAAGAAATAGAAACGCAGGATCTCGTCCAGCGGATAATTCATGGTTGCGCCGGCCTTTCGCGCCTCGGCCGCCTGCTCGTCCAGAGAGGCGACGATCGCGGGCAAATCCGGCCACTCCCGCAAAAGCTTCCCCGCGGCTATGCTTTTCGAAAGTGTTTCCAGCGCCGCGGAGACTCCATCTTCCAATTGATCGAGCCCGCCCTGGAAGGTGCGAAAGTAAGTATCCGATGAGCAGTCGCGAACGGCGAACTCCAAGGTCTCCGCGGCGTGAAATATGCGGTGCACTTGATCGGCCAGCAAAGCCAGCGACTCCCGTTCTTTCATCGGCCCGAAGGCTTCCTGAAGGGCGAACTGGAGCAAATCACCGTTCTTGCGGATTGCCGAGGACACCTCCGATTTGAGCGCTTCCACGGAGCTCTTCTCGCCGCCCCGGTAGCTGCGCATGACCGCCCGGTACAATGCGGCCAGCTTCAGGAGTGTATCGGCCAGTCCCTGCCGGACGCTGCGGCGCGCGTGGTTCGGCCACAACGTCAACGACACCAGTAGCGCGATTAGAATGCCGAGCGCGACCTCCGTAAAGCGGTGTAGGGCGATCACCCAGGCCGAACTCGTTTGGCCGATCAGCATGATGATCGCGACAGTCACCGTCGCCAACCGCTGGCTCTCCGCAAGGTGCAGGAGGTCGCAGACGAAGAAGGCTATCGTGACGGCGAGCGCGAAGGCCATCACGTTCATCCCGAACATCGCCATGAAGAAGCCGCCTATCACGGCGCCGATGGCAGTACCTGCCAGGCGCGTGCGCGACGCGCTCAACGTGGCGCCGACGTTGGATTGCATCACAATCAGCGCGGTGATCGCCGCCCAATAGCCTTGCGGCAGATGGAACAGGTTGGTGAGGTACAGCGAGATCACTCCCGCGATCGCGGTTTTGATGGCCTGTTTGGCGCTTTCCAGAGCGGCTGCGCGCGAGAGCATGTTCTATTCTCGCGCGGTGGAACTCCGTGATAAACTAAGGGACGTATGGCAATCCCCAACGTAAAGCGTTTCCGCCCCTTCTGCCCGTCCTGCAACGATAGCTTCACGGTGATGGCGGTCCTGCCCAAGGACGCCAACGTGGACGCCTATCTCACCGATGTCGTGGCGCGCCACGATCACAAGGCGTTCCAGGAATCCAAACTGCAGCACTTCAAGATTCGCGTCGGCCAACAGAAGCAGAAGAAAGCGAAATAATTCGCGCATTCGGCTGGCCTGTTTTCGGCGTAGAATGATCCAATGGCTACGCCGAAGCTGACCGTCTGGATCGGGACCCGCAAGGGTGCCTTCGCCTTCTCTACCAAGAATCGTAAGACCTGGAGCGCCCATGGGCCGCATTTCCGCGGCCTGGAAGTAAATCACGTCGCCCAGGACCCTCGCCAGCCCAAGCGCCTGTACGCCGCTGTGAATAGCGCATGGTTCGGACCGCACATCCATGCCAGCACCAACGGCGGCAAGACCTGGAAGCTGTCCGAAAAGGGCTTGGAGTTGAAGTGCGTTCAGGATCAGTCTATAAAACGCATCTGGCACCTGCGTGCCGGCCACGCCGACGAGCCAGGGGCGGTCTACGCCGGCGCAGATCCGGGCGCGCTGTTCCGCAGCGGCGATTGGGGCCAAACTTGGGACGAAGTGCCGGCGCTCACTAATCATCCGACGCGTGCGCAATGGAACCCGGGCGCGGGCGGCATGTGCCTGCACTCCATCCAGTGTCTGGGGCAAGGCAGGATGGTGGTGGCGATCTCGGCGGCGGGCGCGTTTCGCACCTCGGATGGCGGCGCGACA
>Ga0182024_10008549_pt1 | contig 21505 bp, 17 predicted proteins | sample P32metaG_FD_120480 | JGI IMG/M metagenome (GOLD analysis project Ga0182024, IMG submission 120480) | Permafrost microbial communities from Stordalen Mire, Sweden - P3-2 metaG (Illumina Assembly) | ecosystem: Environmental > Terrestrial > Soil > Wetlands > Permafrost | place: Sweden: Stordalen...
CGTGTTTGTGCTCAGTCCCGACGCGGTAGCTTCCGACGTTTGCAACAAAGAGATCGCATTTGCGGCATCGCTGAACAAACGTTTTGCGCCGATTGTCTGGCGACGCGTGGAGGCGAATGCCGTACCGGAGGCGTTGCGCCGGTTGAACTTCATTTTCTTTGACGACGACCGCGGTTTCGATCTGAACGCCGACCGGCTTGCCGAGGCGTTGCGGACCGACATCGCGTGGATCAGGCAGCACACCGATTTCGGAGCACAGGCCCGACGCTGGGCAGCCGCTGGTCGCCCGGGACCGCGCGGGTTACTGCTGCGTTCTCCGGTACTGGAGGAGGCGGAGCGCTGGATTGCCTCGCATCCACGCAACGCGCCGGCGCCGACCGAGGAGGCGCGAGCGTTCGTCACCGAGAGCCGGCGCAGCGCCACCCGGCAGCGACGGCGCTTACAGGCGCTGTCTGGCGGAGTTGTATTCGGCGTCGCCGTCGGCCTCGCCGCCTGGCTGGAACATGATCGCCTGACGGACTACTGGCGCTGGGTGAGCATCACGCGCCCCTACATACAGGCCCAGGTTCGACCCTATGTGCTGACGCCAGCGGCCGAACGGGCGCTCAACCCGATGGATTCCTTTAAGGAGTGCGCGAAGGATTGCCCGGAGATGATCGTTGTCCCCGCGGGGTCATTCATGATGGGCACGCCCGCAACTGCCAAGACCCATGGGAGCGAGGAAGAACCGCAGCATCGTGTCAAAATTGCTCAGCCCTTTGCGATATCCAAGTTCGAGCTGACGTTCGCCGACTGGGATGCCTGCGCCAGCGTCGGCGGCTGCGATCCTCACATCGACGACAGCGGCTTTGGGCGCGGTCTCCAGCCGGTCATCAACGTCACCTGGGGCGATGCTCAGCGGTATGCGGCATGGCTGTCGACAATGACCGGCAAGTCCTATCGGTTGCTCTCCGAGGCCGAATTCGAATATGCGACGCGCGCCGGAACGCACACGCGATATCCATGGGGTGACGAGGTCGGCACGGTGAATGCCAATTGTTATGGTTGCAGCAGCGCCTACGGAGGCCAACAACCTGCTCCGGTAGGCGGCATTGTTGATGATGTCTTTGTCAGTTCGTTTCCTCCCAACCAATTTGGGCTCCATGACACGGTTGGCAATGTGTGGGAGTGGGTCGAGGACTGCATCCACAAAAACTACGACGGCGCACCAGACGATGGCTCGGCGTGGATTGACGGGGGCAATTGCAGCAACCGTATGGTCCGCGGCGGTTCCTGGAGCGTCCCTTCGGTGTACGTGACTTCCGCCTCCCGCACCTGGCACCCCACGGACGCTCGGTTATACGACCTCGGTTTCCGGATCGGCCGGACGCTTTCCGCTGGAGCCGGCGCGATTACGGCCGCGCCGGGCGCGCGCTAGACTAGCATTTTTGATTGAGCATGATCTTTTCGGAAAACCGGTTTCCACTTTTCCGGATCATGCTACAAGCGTTCAAGACCGTTCGTGAGCACAATCAGAGTCCTGAATCGCGATCCGGTACGCGGCGTGCTTGAGGATGACGGAACTATCGAACCTCAAAACAGGCTGACCAGGAAGCGCAGCGAGATCAGCAGCAGGAAACAGCTCAGCGCGATCTCGAGCGCGCGCCGCGACAGCCGGTGGGCGAGCCGCGCGCCGTACGGCGCCATCAGGCTCGCTACCGGCGCCATCACCACGACCCCGATCAGCGAGACGAAACCAAGCGACAGCGGCGGCAGCAGCGCCCGGTGCGGCCATCCGGCGATGATGTAGCCGAACGTGCCGACGATGGTGATCGGCACGCCCAGACCCGACGAGGTCGCCACCGCGTTGTGGATCGGCTTGCCGTAGAGCGTCAGCACGATGTTGGACAGCGAGCCGCCGCTCACGCCCATCAGCGAGCCGGCTAGCCCGATGCCGAAACCGTAAAGCCGCATCAGGCCGGGGCCGGGCAAATCGGCGCCGAGATTCCAGCGATCGCCGGCGACCAGAAATTTCGTCGCGATGAAACCCGCGATCAGCACGAAGGCGAGCTTGAACACCGCGGCCGGCGCGAAAGCCGCGATCGCCGCGCCGCAGGCGACGCCGATCACGGCCGGCAGCGCCCACAGCCGGATCACGCCCGGCACCACAAGACCCTTGGCCCGATGGGTGAGAAAGGACCGGATCGTGGTCGGCAAAATGATGGCGATCGAGGTTCCGACGCAGAGCTGCATGCGCACCTCGTCGGGCACGCCGATGACGCGGAACACCTCGTACAGCACCGGCACGATCACGGCGCCGCCGCCGATGCCGAACAGCCCGGCAAGAAGCCCGGTGATCACGCCGCCGATGACGATGGCGAGCGCGAGCCAGAGGATTTCGTGCAGGCCGACGCCGAGCAGCATTTTGGCTTGTCGTTCTTTCCCGGAGGCGCTTAGGGCGCAATCGTTTCAGATTGAATCGATTGGCGCTCCAGCATCGTGATTGAGCATGATCTTTTCGGAGAACCGGTTTCCACCCCCGGATCATGCTTTAAGCGGCGATGTGAGCCAAATCGCGGTCGCTGTCCAGAACGCCGCCCGCGACGCCGCCGTCCGCCACCAAAGCGAGCGCGGCGGCGAGAAGCTCCGCGCCTGCCTGCGGCGTGGCCGCGGCATTGGCGAGCCGGCGGCGGTAGGCCCGCGCCCCCGGCACGGCGCGGAACAAGCCGTGCAAGTGCCGGGTGATGGCATGCAGCCGCGTGCCCGCCGCCAGTTCGCGTTCGATGTAAGGCGTGAGCGCGGCGGCCGCCTGTTTCGGCGACGCGAAGGGCTCCGCTTCGCCGAATATCAGCGAGTCGATGGCCAGGAGCCGCCACGGCTCCTGATAGGCAGCGCGGCCCATCATGACGCCGTCGAGGTGATGAAGATGCGCGGCGGCTTGCTCGACACTGCCGACGCCGCCGTTGAGCACGACCGTCAGCCGCGGATGCGCGCGTTTAAGCCGGTAGACCCGGCCATAATCCAGCGGCGGAACTTCGCGGTTCTCTTTGGGCGACAGCCCTTTCAGCCAGGCCTTGCGGGCGTGGACGATCAGCGCGTCGGCGCCAGCCCGCGCGACCGCCTGGGTCAAACTCTCGAGCGCTTCCTCCGGATCCTGCGCGTCGATGCCAAGCCGGCATTTCACCGTGACCGGAATCGAAACCGACGCTTTCATCGCCGCCACGCAGTCGCCGACCAGCGCCGGCTCCGCCATCAGGCAGGCGCCGAAGCGGCCGTCCTGCACGCGGTCGGACGGGCAGCCGACATTGAGATTGATCTCGTCAAAACCGATATCGGCGCCGATGCGCGCACACGCCGCGAGCGCGCGCGGCGCGGCGCCGCCGAGCTGCAGCGCCACCGGATGCTCGGCGGCGTCGAAACGCATGAGCCGCGCCCGGTCGCCATGCAGCACCGCCCCGGTCGTGAGCATCTCGGTATAAAGGAGCGCCCGGCGCGTCAGCAGGCGATGGAAGAACCGGCAATGCCGGTCGGTCCATTCCATCATCGGGGCTACAGAGAAACGCCAGTGCCGACTCTGCGGCGTTATTTGTGATTTACCAGTCATTTAATCAACTTCAGCGTTGGCTCATTTCGTACCATTTTCGGGTCGTTTTGACCCATTTTTCCTGCTTGGCACGACGGCGGCGTAGTTTTACGGGTTTCCTGTCGTACCGCAAATAGCTGACGGGACGGACTCGGTACGACAAGTACGACAAGTACGACAAGTACGACCCGTACCAAACCCCAACACACTGCTGTCATTCGCGCGAGAGCTGACCAAGAATGTCGAACCGCGAACCTGCGGCAATTACTTCTCCAGTCTTTCTAACACCTTCACGGTCGCGAGGCCGGCCTGGGGCTATCCTGCCGGCGGCCCAATCGACGCTCTCGCGCGGGTTATGGCCGAGGATATGCGCGGTCCACTCGGGCACCCGCTCGTTATCGAAAATAGCAGTGGTGCCGCGGGGACCATTGCGGGCGAGCGTGCAACTCGCGCAACCCCAGACGGCTAGCCCTGTCCCACGTCAAAATAAGCTGCTGATGTCTGCATCGGATCATTCACGTCGTTTTGCCACGCGCGGTGAATGTCCGCTTTGGCCTCGCTCGCCACCAAATTATTGCATGCCGCAAAGCGACGCGAAGAACCCTGTGTGGACGGCTCCGAATTGGCAAGGAGAATCTTCAGGTCGCCGGGTTGGTCGGTGCAGCCATGTGTTCGGATTTTGAAAGGGCGTCCAAGATCGGACACCCCCGTGGCCCATCAAGGCCGCCCAGCTCTACGGATTACCTTCGAGCCGAATGCAATTTGCAGCTTTCCCGACGAGGAAACATTGCGCTAAGTCAATTCCAATTTCTCCGCTTGGGTGCTTGATGCGGGCAGTTGCAGCTTTTCTTAGAACCGAAAAGAGCATATTTTGCGTAGGAAATCGAAGTTGGCAGTCAATGCAAGGACGAGGATCATGAAAAACACAAGCAAGACAGGACCAGTGCGAATATCCAGGCGCTCTTTGTTGGCGGGCGCCGTATGCGCGAGCGGCACGGCAACAATGTTCGCCACCGCAGCCGTCCGGCCGGCTCGGGCAGCCAAAATCGCACCTAAAGTCGTCAAATACCAGGACACGCCGAAGGGCGACCAGATGTGCAGCAACTGCAAGCTTTTCGTTGCTCCAAACTCATGCCAGAACGTGGATGGAACCATCAGTCCGAACGGCTGGTGCATACTTTACCAGAAAGCCTAGCCGCACCGTGTCAAACGGGCTTTTGCCGACGTGAGCACAACTGGCGTCGTCGCCGGGGCGCCAGAAACGCCTTACACGCCGACCGGTCAGCGTGGTGGTGGGTCTCGAATCGCAGAAGAGCAAGCCGATCTGAACAAGATTGGTACCTGGATGCAGTAATATTTCTATGTCGTCGCCGCGCAGAGCGTCATGCAGGCAGCCATCATCGTCATCATGGCTCGTTTTGTACCGGCATCTGATTGTCGCCAATCCGTGCAGATTTTGATTTGGATCAAACAGGCCGCCGCCGCGGCGGTCTATGTATGTCAGCCGGGTAAACGAAGGAGGTAGACATGGCCGCCTGTCTTTCGCCTGGACATCATCCCTGTCTGTATCGGATGATGGAGCGCCTCGGCCTTGAGCCCGGTGGCGGCGTGGTACCGCGCTTGAGCCTCAGCTACGCCACGGCGTCGGTCCGTTGCGAAGCCTGCCTGTCCAGACAGCTCTGCCGCGATTGGCTCGACAGCATGCCGGCGGCGGCCATCGCCCCGCGCTTCTGTCCGAATGCCGATATCTTTTTTGAATTGCGGGTCGATCAACCGAGCGCGTGGACTCATTGCTCGCGCAGCTGACTTCGGATCATCAAAGCGGCGACGGGATATCGGACGGATCGACAATCGGGATTGCATGTCATGCCCCATATCGTGCGCACGTGTTGCCGAAACGCACCACATCGAGGGAATTTGGGCAGCGCAGATTTTAGATATCGCGGCGGCACGCATGAGTCGTCTATCATACTGACACCCCCGTTTGCGATTTCGTGCTCCCGCACGGAATGTTGGACGTTGTCTAATGAAAAACGGTGGCGAGCGTCGTACTGACATCCCCGCGTATCGCGGGCGCGTTTCCGCCCTTGTTGCGCTCGCTGTTTTGGCAGGTTCTTTTGCTTTTGGCTTCGCCTCGCCGGCCGAAGCGCTACCAAGCTTCGCGCGCCAGACAGGACAGCCGTGCGGCACCTGCCACACCGATTTTGCCGGACTTACTCCATTCGGGCGGCTTTTTAAGATCGGTGGTTACACCGCCGGCGGCGGCCGCTATCGCACCGCGCTGTTCCCCAGTTCGGACGATCCCGAGCCGGACAAAAAGAGATGGGTGCCGCCGATCTCGATGATGGCAATTGTCGGCTTCACACACACGGAGGCGGATCAAGCGCCACCGACCGACCCGTACCACGCCAACAACAACGTTGTGGTCTCCCCGATGAGCTTCTTTTGGGGCGGCGCCATCGCCGACCACGTCGGTGCTTTCGCGCAGATGACCTATAACGCTCCGCCGCCTGGAGGATTTGGCGGCGACCCGTTCGGGCATACCTGGACCTGGGATAATACCGACATTCGCTATGCGGATTCGACGAGTATCGGCAGGTTCAACGTTACCTACGGCATCACGGCAAACAACAATCCGACCGTCCAGGACCCCTGGAATACCACTCCGGCCTGGTCATTCCCCTACGCCGCGTCGACAATAGCTCCCACACCCGGAAGCCACACCATCATCGACGGTACCTTTGCGGCTCATGTCGGCAGCGTCGGCGCCTACGCGTTTGTCAACGATACACTGTTCCTGGAGGCGTCGGCTTATCACACGCTTGATTTCAGCACGCAAAACGATTTGGGCACCGATCCATTCAGCGCGCCCGGGCTGTTCGATCTGGCGCCCTATTGGCGCGTGGCCTTCGAGCCCCACTGGGGCAACAATTGGTTTGAGGTCGGGACGTTCGGCATGGCGGCCAACGTTCATCCCTGGACCATGGCGGGAACGACAGTCACATCGACGTTCCCGCAAACGGACAAATACACCGACTTCGGATTCGATTCCCAATATCAGTATCAGGGCGACAATTACTGGTTCACCCTGCGCGGCTCCTATATCCGCGAATACCAGAAGCTCGATGCAAGTTTTGCCAACGGGTTTAGCGCCAACCCGGTCGACCAGCTGAACGAGGCACACGCGTACGCCTCGCTCGCCTACGGCAACGACAACAGGGTCGTGCTGACCGGCCAGTACTTCAACACCTGGGGCACTCCCGATCCGATCCTCTACGGCGGGCTTGCCAGCGGCTTCAGTCCAAACAGCGATGGCTGGATCGCCGAGCTCGCTTACATTCCGTTTATCAGCAGCACGGCGCCGGGCTGGCCGTGGTTCAATGCCCGCGTCGGGCTGGAATACACCTGGTACAACAGGTTCGACGGCACCACCGTCGGCGCCGGCAGCAACAACACGCTGTTCCTCTATCTGTGGCTCGCGATGTAGCTGGATCCTGACAGCTCGAGGTCTCGTCATGAAAGCAATTGTGTTGGCAGGCGCCGCGGTTTCGCTCTTGTCATTTTCGGCGTCTGCCGCCGATCTCGGGCCGGTCTTGCCCGTCAAGGCGCTGCCGCCGCCGCCCTTCAGCTGGACCAGCTGCTATGCCGGCGGCCATGCCGGCGGCGGCTGGGGTCGAAAAGACTTAGCCGACACCACTGGATTTCTTGCTCCGCTCACTGGCTTCACTGCCGTGAACCTCGACACCAGCGGCTACCTGGTCGGCGCTCAAATCGGATGCGACTATCAGTTCGCGCCGAGCTGGGTCGTCGGCGTCGAGGGCGAGGCGTCCGGTGGCAGGATCGGCGCCAGTACCGCCGTCCCGCTGCCGCTGGGAATCCCCGGCGACGGTGCATCGTTCAAGCAAACAACCGACTTCCTGACCAGCGCGACGGCGCGCGTCGGTTACGCATGGGATCGCTGGTTGGCATATGGCAAGGGCGGCGTCGGCTTGGTAGGCGACAAATACAGCGCGGTCGGCACGTTCCTGGGCACGCCGTACGATTTCGAAGGCCTGGAGTCGCGACTCGGCTGGACCGCCGGCGTCGGCGTTGAATGGGCGCTGTGGGACGATTGGTCTGTCAGGCTCGAATACGACTATTACGGTTTCGGTCAGCGCAACGTCACTTTCATCGACTCGATCAGCGGCACCTTCGGGCCTGAGAACATCAAGCAGAATATCCAGGTCGTCACGCTCGGCCTGAATTTTCACGTCTTTGGCGGGCCATGAGGCCGACGATGGACCGCGATAGCGTCAGCGCTCACGCAATATCGCCGCACCAGCGGCGAAGCCAGCTGCCAATCAGTGGCGTCGCTATCGGCTTGATGCTGGCGTGTCAAATAGCAATTCCGGCCGTTTTGTATTCGACGGCCGGCCATGCCGAGGACACCGGCACCGTCTCGAAACAGCAGGTCGCGGCCAAGCTCGCCTACTGCGAAGTCTGTCATGGCGTGGCGGCGCAAGGCTTTCACGGCTATTACCCGATACCGCGGCTCGCCGGACAACAACCCGAATACCTGCAAAATCAGCTGCAGGCGTTCGTGGAGCATCGGCGGACCAACAACATCATGTTCAATGTCGGGCATGTGCTCAGCCCGGCGATGATCGCGGCACTGGCCGCGGACTTCAACGCGCTTGATCCCAAGCCGCTTAGCGGCGGGCCGAAGAACCTTGCCGCAACCGGCAAGAAAATCTTTGAAGACGGCGATCCCAACGGCAACGTTCCGCCATGCGCTTCCTGTCACGGCCCGGACGCCAAAGGCAATGGGCAGTTTCCTCGCCTGGCAGGGCAGCTGTTCGATTATCTGACAAACAAGCTGACGAACTGGGACAAGGAGCGTGGGCAAAATCCGGCAAAACCGGATACCTCGGCGATCATGGAGCCAATTGCGCACAGCCTGACCCAGCCGCAGATCAAGGCCGTCGCGGCCTATCTCAGTTATCTGGAGTAATGTCGTGGGCGCTCATGAAGTCGTTCGGAACGGTGAGGCAAGCATGGACTTCGATCCACGCCATGCCGCGACGTCGCCACGGCGCAAAGCCCGCGGGCGCCGGATGGCAAGGTCGGTCATCAAAGCACTGGCACTGCAAACCGCGATCCTGGCCGGAATCGCTGCCGCGGCACGAGCCGAGAACGCCGATTCGCATGGCGGCGTTGCCGCCAAGCTCAGCTACTGCAAGGACTGCCACGGGCCGGCGGCGCAAGGATATCGCGGATATTTTCCCATCCCGCGGCTTGCCGGCCAGCAGCCCGAGTATTTGAAAAATCAGCTGCGAGCCTTCGTCGAGCACCGGCGTACCAACAATATCATGTTCAATGTGGCGCACACGCTCAGCCCGTCGATGATATCGGCGCTTGCCGCCAATTTCCGCGAGCTTAATCCGAAACCGCTTGGCGGCGGTCCGAAGCCGCTGGTGGCGGCCGGGAGAAGGATATTCGAAGACGGCGTTCCCGACGCCAATATCGCGGCTTGCGCTGCCTGCCACGGCCCAGACGCCACCGGAAGCGGTGAAATTCCGCGTCTCGCGGGCCAGCTTTATCCCTACATCGTCGGCCAATTGACAAACTGGAGCAATGAGCGCGGTCAAAAGCCGACAGAACCCGACACCTCGGCCATCATGAGCCCGGTGGCGCACAGCTTGAACGGCCAGCAGGTGGAAGCTGTCGCTGCCTTCCTCAGCTATCTGCAGTAACCGCTCCCCAAAAGGTGGACGAGTGGAATCGAGATCATGAAAACTATCCGATTGAATATTGCGGTCCTGGCGCTTGTTTGCTCCGTCGGCGGCTCGGCGGCTCACGCCGAGAGTGCCGCGGTTCGCAATTGCACGTGGTGCCATGGACCCTCGGGACAAGGTTATACCCCGGCGCCCCGCCTGGCCGGGCAGCGCTATCAATATCTGGAAAATCAGCTCGTGAGCTTCGGCGCGCGCACGCGCGATAATCCGTTTTCCAAATTGTACATGTGGGGTGCTGCCGCAAATCTCAGCCCACAGACGGTGCATAATCTGGCACTGTATTTCTCGGCACTGTCCCCCAGGGCGGCCAATGACGGCGACAGGGCTCTCGCGGCGGTGGGCCGGACGATCTATCAGCAGGGAATGCCGGACGCCAACATCGTGGCGTGCGTCGTTTGCCATGGTCCGGATGCCGAGGGGGTCAGGGAAATTCCTCGTTTGGGAGGGCTGGCCTATACTTATTTGAAAAGGCGGCTTGAGCAGTGGGGCGAGGGATACCACGCCGCTGCTGGGCCCCCGATGCCCGATATCGCCGGCAAATTAACCCCGAGCCAGATCGAGGCGCTCGCATCGTATCTCAGCTTTGTTAGGTAACCTGAAGCCGTATCCCACTCCAGTTTCAGGTGAATGTCGGTAGTGTCGCTGCAGCTTCTTGCCGACGCCCGCTTGTCCCGGGCCTTCGCGTCGATAGCCACGTTAAAGCCCTTCGGCAGCACTTGGCAGCAATAGCGGGCCTCTTTTGAGACTCTTCTTTAGTCTTATGGTTTGGGGTCATTTGACATAGGTCAATGCGTCGCGGCCTCCACTGTGACCTGCTTTCAAAAAATAGGAGGAGCACATGTTCGATTCGCGCCCTCAAGCGGGCCCGTGGCCAATAATCGACGGAATAAAGCACTGGTGGCGGAACTGGAGCGGTGCAAATTCCCGCCTGCCAGAATTGATGTGCTGCGGAGAATATGAACTTGAGCAAATGGCCCACGATTTGGGCATGCCGGTCTCTCAGTTTCGCAGGATCGCGGGCTACGGTCCTGACGCCGCCGCTCTCCTGTTCCAACGGATGGCGGCGCTTAATCTCGGCACCGACGATGTCCTCACGACTGCGCCCGGCACGTTGCGGGATCTCCAGCGGGTTTGCACCTTGTGCGCAAGTCACCGAAAATGCGCGCGAGACCTCGGACGCAATCCGGCAGATTCAAAGTGGGAAGATTACTGCCCGAATGTTGCAATGCTGAAGTTGCTAGACACATTGGTTTCGGCGGAGCGGCCGAGCAGCAACAGCAGCGGTCAATCATGATAACCAGTCCCGGGCAGCCTTTCGCAGCGGGTGTCGAGCAAAAGCTAAGACTGGCGAAACGCAAAAAGCGACGGGCCTTGCGTCAGTGTTTCTACAAGTTCACAAAAGGAGGGAACCATGCTGGATTCGATTAAAAGGGCGTTTGAAGGCTGGTTGGTCACTCAGACGCGGCCGCGGTCCCCCTTCATGTGCGGCGACTGCGAGCGCGTGGATCGATGTGGCTTGCCGCCGAGCGACAATTGCATCGTGAAAGCGATGCAGATCGCCAATCACGATGGTTCAACCAAAGCATATAGGCGTCGACTTGAATTCCTCGGCCCCTTCTGATGTCCGATGCACTTCGGTTTCGTGCTCGGCATGAGGCCCCGCCGGTTTTGGCTCATCGAGCCATTGCGCGCGGAGCGCGATGAGCTTTGGGGTACGTCAGCCTAAAAACACTGGTTTAGAGAAAGCGCAAAGGCCGACGCCGAGCGCGCGTGAGTCATTTTGGGCGTCGATGACGCTTGGGCTGGCGTGCGTCAAATCGGTAAGGAATAAGTTTCCTTTTAAACCAAAGGAGCGCCGCTATGGCAACAGACTGATAGTGGAACGAAACTACAAATATCCTGACCCCGGCGGCAACCGACAACGCGGCGGATATGGAGATACATCATGCGCTTTGGCATCTTCGGGCTGCTGACCGCGTTGGCGGTGGGACTGATCACGCTGGCGGGGGACGTGAGCACGGCCAACGCCCAGGCGTGCCGCAAGAATTATTATCGGTGCGACTTGAACAGTGGCGGAAGGATTGATCCTTCCAATCCCAACTGCTGTTGGAGTCCGATGGCGGGACCGCCTTCCACGTCCTGCGCGAGGAATTTTTACAAATGCGATTTGAACGCAGGTGGCCGGGTTGACCCCGAGCATCCGGACTGCTGCTGGAATCTGAGGTGAACGGCCGGCTGGTGGTTGATCCATCCCCCACCATTGGCTCGCGGCCCAGCCACGACTTGAGCAATGTCGCGATCCCGGTCGGCGCTGGACGAAATCAAAACGACGTTTGCCGCACCAGGACCGCGCCGGCTGACGACGTCGGCCGGCCCCTCCTGTTACGGGCGATGCAGGCAGCGTGCTGATGCACACGGACAATAGATGTGTCGACCATCTGCACCGCAACGTCATGGGCGCCAGCCGCCCGCCGCCAGCGAACGAATGCGCCAGCTATGGCAAAATCGACCAGAATGACCCCTTTCCGGGACATCGCTGCCGGAGTGCATCACTCGGCGTTGAGCGATTGCACCGTCCAGGTCGTGCCGACGTTGCCGAGCCCGGCGTTGGACGAAATCGTGGCGCCGTTCATGAACCACAGCGTCAGATTGCCGCTGGTGTCACTCCACAGAATGTCGCTCTTGCCGTCGCCATTGTAGTCGCCGACTTGCGCCACGCTCCAGGTGGTCGGGATATTGCCGAGACCTGCAGTCGACTGAACAGCGGCCGAGCTGTTCAAGAACCAGATCGCCGTATCGCCCGCCGTGTCGCGCCACAGGATGTCGCCGACGTCGTCACCATTGAAGTCGCCGGTGCCGTGCCGGGGCTAGCACCTGCCTTTACGGCGGATGCTCACGGCAGAAAATGGCCCTTCTCGGAAGTCGGGGGATGTCCTAGTCGAGTCCGAAATGCACCGCATAACGGACATTGGCTAGCAGTGGCGGTGGATGGATACCGGGACGTGTATCAGGCCTGTATGATAGCGCAGTGAATGCGGACAGGCCGCAAACGATACGTTTCTAAAGCGCTTCAACTATAGCGGCATGACGACGGATGAACGTCTATACACTGCCGCACTATTGAACGAATTTCAGGCCGCCTGCCGAAAGCGTGACCGGACAGTGATGATAATGCTCCTATCGAAGGTCGATCTTGTCGATGACGCCGCGCAAATCGCTGACGCAATCCTCGCTCGGCCGTCAAAATACGGCTTCTAACTTCAAAGTGAGACACCACCCCCCGCGGCCGTGCAACCCCCAAGGCATTCGTCGTTCGCTGTTGGCTTTCCGCGGCGGCGTCCGACAGCTAGGCTACAAGATTGCTGGCGCCATAGTCCGGCAAACGGCAAACGGTCGGGGAGGAAAACGATGAAGCGAGCGTTGTTGTGCTGCATTTGCGCAGCCCTATTCTGGAGTGCAGGACCTTCCCGCAGCCAGCAACCCACCACCGGCTATCCGACCAGGCAGGTCCGCATCGTCGTGCCCTATCCGCCGGGCGGTCCGACCGACCTGATCGCGCGGCTGTTGGCGCAAAAACTCGGCGAGCGGCTGGGGCAATCGTTCTTTGTCGAGAATGTCGCAGGCGCCAGCGGCGCGGTCGGCGCCGGCCAGGTCGCGCATGCGGCGCCGGATGGCTACACGCTGCTCCTCGTCACCAACGACTTTGCGGTCGCCTCGGTGACCAATGCGAATTTGCCGTATGATCCCGTCAAGGACTTCTCGCCGATCACGATGATCTCGTCGTCGCCGTCGGTGGTGGCGGTCAATCCCGCGGTGCCGGCCAAAACCATCCAGGAGCTGATCGACCTGATCAAGGCGGCCCCCGACAAGTACAACTATGCGGCGATGGGAATAGGTTACGGGCAACTGAGCTCCGAGCGGCTGTTCAGGCTTGGCCTGAAGCTGGACACGCTGCCGCGCGTTCCCTTCAATGGCGCCGCGCCGGCGATCAACGCGACGCTGGCCGGGGACACGCCGATCCTGTTCATGGGATTGCCGCCGGTGGCGCCGTACCTCAGCGCCGACAAATTGCGCGCCCTTGCGGTCACCGGTGCGACCCGCAGCGCGGCCTTCCCGCAAATTCCGACTTTGGGCGAATCAGGCGTGCCCGGTCAGGAGACCGATTTGATCATCGGCATGGTGGCGCCGGCCGCAACGCCGGCGACCGTCATTGCGACGCTGCAGAAGCAGGTCGCCGAGATCATCCGGCTGCCCGACGTCAAGGCGACGCTCGACAAATTCAGCTTCCAGGGCGTGGGAAGCTCGTCAGCGGAATTCGCCGACCAGATCAAGACCGACATCGCCGTATGGGGCAAAGTGATGAAGGACGCCAACATCCCGGTGAATAATTGACGGCAGGCGTCGTTTCACCGCGAGCATCGCGGACCGATTCCCCATAAAAGGGGGCATGAACGACAAGGAAAGAGTCGCACTCGGATCGATCGCCGCGTCGGCCGGCCTGGCGGCGGCGAAGGCCACTGTCGGGCTGTTGACCGGATCGCTCGCCATCCTGTCCGAGGCCGGCCACTCGCTGCTCGACCTCACCGCGACCGTGCTGACCTATTTCGCCGTGCGGCTTTCCGGCAAGCCGGCCGACGCCGAGCATCAATACGGCCACGGCAAGGTCGAGAGCATCACCGCGCTCGTTGAAACGGCATTTTTGTTCCTGCTCTCGGCCGCGGTGATCTTTGAGGCGGCGCAGCGACTGATTGGCGCGGAACCGCACGCGGTCGAGGCCACCGCGGCGGCATTTGCCGTCATCGCCGCCTCGATCGTCATCGACTTTTTTCGCGCCCGCACGCTACGCCGCGTCGCCAGGGCGACCGCCAGCGAGGCGCTCGAAGCCGACGCGCTGCATTTCGGCTCCGACATGTGGTCGTCGATCGCGGTGCTGATCGGGCTCATCGGCGTCGCGCTCGGCTATCCATTCGCCGACGCCACGGCGGCCATGATCGTTGCCGTCTTCATCTGCATTGCCGGCCTGCGGCTCGGCCGCCGCACGCTCGACACCTTGACCGACACCGCGCCGGCAGGCGTGCGCGAGCGCGTCACGGCGATCGCGCGGCAGGTGCCCGGCGTCGTCAGCGTCGACCGGGTACGGGCGCGGCCGGCCGGCGCGGTGCTGTTCGTTGACCTCGGCGTCGGCGTCAGCCGCACGCTGCCGCTCGACCGCGTCTCGGCGATCAAGGACCGGCTGACGCGCGCCATCCGCGCCGACATCGTCAACGCCGAGGTCACGATCACCACCGAGCCGCGTGCGCTCGACAATGAGACGGTGCGTGAGCGCGTGATGATGATCGCGCGCAATCGCGGGCTGGCGATTCATCACGTCTCGGTCCAGGCGATTGCAGGCCGGTTGTCGGTCTCGGCCGATCTGGAAGTCGAAGGCACGCTGCCGCTTGCCGCCGCGCACGACATCGCCAGCCGGCTCGAGGACGCGATGGCCGAGGAGCTCGGCCCGAGCGTCGAAGTCGAGACCCATATCGAGCCGCTGCCGGCCGACGTCCTGCCCGGCTCCGATGCCACGGCGGCCCGCGTCGCCGAAGTGCGCGAAGCGCTGTCCGCGCTGGTCGCCGAAACCACCAAGCTCGGTGAAGTGCACGACGTGCGGGTCCGCGACACCGCCGACGGCGAAATCGTCAACTTCCACTGCCGGGTGGATCCGGCGCTGTCGGTGCGCGCCGTGCACGACATGGTCGATACGCTTGAACACGGACTGCGGCAGCGCTTTCCAACGATCCAGCGCGTCATCGGCCACGCCGAGCCGCGATGATGCGCCGCGCCGCCGGTCCGCATGAGCGGCGCCCCATAATCACGGAATAAGCACCGCGGCGCCTTCGAAGCGGCCCCAGCGCAGATCGGCCAGCGCGGTATTGGCCTGTTCGAGCGGATAGCGTGTGACCTGGGTCGTGATCCCGGCCTGCGGCGCGATGGCCAGGAAGTCGCGCGCGTCCTGACGCGTCAGATTGGCGACCGAGACGAGCTGCCGTTCCTCCCAGAGAAGGCGATACGGAAAGCTCGGAATGTCCGACATGTGGATGCCGGCACACACCACGCGGCCGCCCTTCTTCACCGCGCGCAGCGCCGCCGGCACCAGCGCCCCGGCCGGGGCAAAAATAATGGCGGCGTCGAGCGGCTCCGGCGGCCTGTCGTCGGACCCGCCGGCCCAGACCGCACCGAGCGAGCGGGCGAAATCCTGGGTCGCGGCGTCCCCCGCGCGGGTGAAGGCGTAGACGCGCCGCCCTTGCCAAATCGCGACCTGCGCCAAGATGTGCGCCGCGGCGCCGAAGCCGTAGAGTCCCAGCGCCGCGCCATCACCGGCGATGCGGTAGCTGCGCCATCCGATCAGGCCGGCGCACAATAGCGGCGCCGCGGCCGCGGCATCGGAACTCGGATCGAGCGGAAAGCAGAACCGCGCATCGGCCACCGTGTGGCTGGCGTAGCCGCCATCCCGGGTGTAGCCGGTAAAGCGCGGCCGGTCGCACAGATTTTCCCGCCCCGATCGGCAATACGGGCAGCTGCCGCAGGTGGCGCCAAGCCACGGCACGCCGACGCGCTCGCCCACCGCAAAGCCGGCGACGCCGGCGCCGAGCGCGGCGACGCGGCCGACGATTTCGTGGCCCGGCACGATCGGCAGCTTGCCCTTCGGCAGTTCGCCGTCAACCACATGCAGGTCGGTCCGGCAGACGCCGCAGGCCTCGATGGCGACAAGGATTTCGCCGGCAGCCGGTTGCGGCATTGGCCGCTCCCGCAGCACCAGCGCGGTTTTCGGCTGATCGAGCACCATGGCGCGCATGAGCGGCATCAAGCGCAAATGTAGCCTGGACTGCGCGTCGGCAAGAGCCGGGTTCCCGGCGTCGAAGCCCCCGGATTGCGCGGCCTGCAATCCGGGCTACAACGGTGCCATGCGCACCGAAGAACACCGAGCCATCCGCCTGCAAGACTATCGCCCGCCCGACTGGCTGATCGAAACCGTCCATCTCGACGTTTCGCTCGACCCCCACGCGACGACGGTCCGCGCCAAGCTCAAGCTCAAGCCGAACACTGCCGGCACACCGGCGCCGCTGGTGCTGGACGGCGAAGAGCTGAACCTGCGTTCGCTCGCGCTCGACGGCAGGCCGCTGCCGGACTCGAGCTACGTCGCCACCCCCGACCGGCTCACCGTTGCCCAGCCGCCAAACCGGGCCTTCGAGCTCGAGATCGAAACCGTGGTCGACCCCACCAACAATACGCAGTTGATGGGGCTGTACCGGGCCGGCGCCACCTATTGCACCCAGTGCGAGGCCGAGGGTTTCCGCCGCATCACCTATTTCCTCGACCGGCCGGACGTGATGGCGGTCTATACCACGCGCATCGAGGCCGATCGGTCCGAAGTCCCGGTGCTGCTCGCCAACGGCAATCTCACCGCGGCGGGCGACGTGGCGGGCACCAACCGGCATTTCGCCGTCTGGCACGATCCGTTCCGAAAGCCGTCCTATCTGTTCGCGCTGGTCGGCGGCCGGCTGGCGTGCGTCAGCGACAGCTTCACCACGATGTCGGGCCGCACTGTGGCGCTGCACATCTATGTCGAGCCGGGCAAGGAGGACCGCTGCGGCTACGCCATGGACAGCCTCAAGCGCGCCATGGCGTGGGACGAACAGGCGTTCGGCCGCGAATACGATCTCGATATCTTCATGATCGTCGCGGTTTCGGCGTTCAACATGGGCGCCATGGAGAACAAGGGGCTCAACGTCTTCAACGACAAATACGTGCTGGCCTCGCCGGCAAGCGCCACCGATATCGACTATGCCGGGATCGAAGCGGTGATCGCCCACGAATATTTCCATAATTGGACCGGCGACCGCATCACCTGCCGCGACTGGTTTCAGCTGTGCCTGAAGGAGGGCCTCACGGTCTTCCGTGACCAGGAATTCTCCGCCGACCAGCGCTCGCGCGCGGTCGAGCGGATCGGCGACGTGCGCGGGCTGCGCTCGCATCAGTTCGTCGAGGATGCCGGTCCCCTCGCCCATCCGGTGCGTCCGGAGATTTATCACGAGATCAACAACTTCTACACCAGCACGATCTACGACAAGGGCGCCGAAGTGGTGCGCATGATCAAGGCGCTGCTTGGCGCGGAGCTGTTCCGCCAGGGCATGGATCTCTATTTCACCCGCCACGACGGCGAGGCCGCCACCGTCGAACAATTCGTCCAGTGCTTTGCCGACGCCAGCGGCCGTGATTTTTTTCCGCAATTCATGCGCTGGTACTCGCAAGCCGGCACGCCCGACATCAGGGTGGCGCCGCATTACGACGGGCGCGCAAAAACCTACCGGCTCGACATCACCCAGGCCATCCCGCCGACGCCGGGCCAGCCGCACAAACAACCGATGGTGATCCCGCTGGCGCTCGGGCTGGTCGGCCAGGACGGCGCCGATCTGCCGCTCATGCTCGACGGCCGGCCGCTCGAACGCGGCGTCGTCGCCTTGACGCAGCCGAGCCAGAGCTTTGTCTTCACCGGCATTGCCGACCGGCCGATGCCGTCGCTCAATCGCGACTTCTCGGCGCCGATCAAGCTGTCGCTGCCGATCGAGCCGGATGAACTGCGTTTCCTCGCCGCGCACGATTGCGACCCGTTCAACCGCTGGCAGGCGTTGCAGACTTTGGCGATGACGATGCTCACCGCCAATGTCGCGGCGCTGCGCCAGGGCGATCGCGCGCGCGACGACGACGGATTGCTCGATGCGCTCGGCGCCGTCCTTGCCGACGACAAGCTCGAGCCGGCTTTCGTCGCGCTGGCGCTGGCGCCGCCGAGCGAGGCCGATATTGCCCGCGAGATCGGCCGTGACGTCGACCCCGACGCGGTGTTTGCCGCGCGGCGCCAGCTGCTCGCCGCGATCGGCGAACGGCACAACGCCGCGCTGTCGCGCAGCTATGCGCGAATGAACAGCGGCGGGCCTTACAGCCCCGACGCCGCCGGCGCCGGCCGCCGGGCGCTGAAGAATGTCTGCCTCGAGCTCATGGCGGTGACGCAGGCCGGCGACGCGATCGCCCGCGCTGTCGCGCAATACGACGCCGCCGACAATATGACCGACCGCATGGCGGCGCTTGCAACACTGGCGCTGCATGATCGGCCGGAGCGGGCCGCCGCGCTCGATGATTTCTACCGGCGCTATGCCGACGATCCGCTGATCATCGACAAATGGCTGACGCTGCAGGCCACCATCCCGGAGCCGGCGACGCTCGAGCGCGTCCGCGGGTTGACCGGCCACCCGGCATTTTCGATGGCCAATCCCAACCGCATCCGCGCCCTGATCGGCGCCTTTGCGCAGGGCAATCACACCCAGTTCAACCGCGCCGACGGCGCCGGCTATGAGTTCGTCGCCGATGTCGCGCTCGAACTCGATCCAAAGAACCCGCAGGTCGCGGCGCGATTGATGGGCGCTTTCCGATCGTGGCGCGCGCTCGAGGCGGCGCGGCGCCAACGCGCCGAGGTTACCTTGCGCCGCGTCGCCGCCGCGCCGGCGCCGTCGCGCGACGTCCATGACATCGTCGCGCGCACGCTGGCAGACAGCTAGGCGGCGGCCGGGCCGGCGGTTGGAGCGGTGGAACCGGCGCCAACAAGGAAAGTTTCCCCAGCATCGCTTGATGGAGCATGGTGCAGCGTATGTCAGCCAATTTGCTCACGATCGCCGATACCCCGCAGACCAGCAAGAGCAAGCGTGTCAAGGCGCTGCTGTTGAGCGACCGCATCGACACCTCGAATCTGGAGCACGATGGCGTCGTGTCGACGGCGCCGCTGACTTACAGATTCGGCAAAGAGGGGCTCGTGACGCTGTTCCGCTACGGCGTCGTGGTCATCATGGGGCTCACCCCCCGCGAGGAAGAGACGGTGCTGCGCAATCTGCAGCCGCGCCTGATCCGCCCGGTCACGCCGTCGGAGGAAGAGATCGCGCAGGTCGACGTCGTCGCCGAGAAGGACGATCAGATCCTGCCCGGCGGACCGATCATCCTGAAGACGATGACGCCCGAACATCTCATCGTCATCGCCGACGCGTTGTCGAAGTCCGTCGTGCTGGCGCGCGACGAGCGCGAGGTCGCCGCGGTTCTCGAACTGATCGAGCCCTTTGCCCGGCAGCTTGCCGAACATGGCCGCGCCAGCGCCGGGCGCCGCACCATCCTCAAACACATCGGCAACGCGCTCCTGGTGCAGCACCGCGTCTCGGGCCGCGTTGCGGTCGCGGAAAAGCCCGACGTCGTTTGGGATCGCCACGATCTGGAACGGCTCTATGCCCGGCTCGAGGACGAATATGAGCTGAAGGAGCGCGCCGAGGGTCTGTCGCGCAAGCTGTCGGTGATTGCCGACACCGCCGAAGTGCTCACCGACATCATCGATACCAGGCGTTCGTTGCGGCTGGAAATCATCATCGTCATTTTGATCGGGGTCGAGCTGCTTTTCGCCGGCTATCAAACCCTGCACTGAAGGCGCCCGGCCCCCCGGCCAGGCGTGCCCGAGGATCGCAAGCCTCGAAGCCGGCCGTGCAGGCGTGTCGTTTTGGACAGGCGCGGCGCCAAGTGCGCCGCATCAAAAAAGCTTTGGACATTATTTAGAAAAAATATTGACTCCGGACTCTCGACAAAACGATTCGCGTCGATTCAAATGGAGTGATTCGGAGGCGATGCGGCACATCTTTCCGAACGCGGTTCTCGGGGTTCATCCGGACGGAGGCAGGCAATGGCGCGCGCCGAAACGGCGAGTGCGTCTCTACGTTCCGATTCGATCAAGGGCTTGGCACAATCGATTGCCAACCCGGCTTACCGCCGGCTGTTGACCGCCGAGCCCCTGCTGCGCCGCGCCGTCCCCGTTCTCATCGTCGCCTTCATGCTGACCATCTGCGTCGGCGCCGCGGTGCAGGTTCTCGAACATCGCCGGCAAGCGGTGCTCGACGAAGTGCGCCTAGTCGAGGCGCTGGCCGATTACCTCGCCGTCGCGCTCGATCGTCCGGCCCGTGACGGCAAGCCGGCCGCCGCCCGCAGCTCCGAGGCGCTGGAGCGCGCGATGCCGCAATGGGCGGCAGAGGGCGGCCGACGCATCCTGGTCGCCGACATTGACGGCGCGATCGTCGCGGCGTTGCCCGGCGCGCCGTCGCTGCAGGGCCGTCAGATCCTCGACGTGCTCGGGCCGACGCAGCCATTGACCACGTTCGCCGCCGCCGCCGGCACCATGGAGATCATGCTGCCCGATGGCGCAGCCGCCTTCGCCACGGTGCGGTCGTTGCGAAATCCGATCGGCATGGTCGCCGTCGTTCAGACCAGCACCGACGCGCTGGCGAACTGGCGGTCGACCACCGCGCTGACCGTCACGCTGGCGGCGACCACCGGCTTCGTCGTGCTGATCCTCGGTTTTGCATTCCACTGGCAGGCGACGCGGGCGCGCGAGGCCGACGTCATCCATGACACCGTGCGCGGCCGCATCGATACCGCGCTGAACCGCGGCCGCTGCGGGCTGTGGGACTGGGATCTGGCGCGCGGCCGGGTGTTCTGGTCGCATTCGATGTTCGACATTCTCGGGCTGCCGCCGAAGGACGACTTGCTCACCTTCGGCGAAGTCAATGCGCTCGTGCACAAGGACGACATCAATCTCTACGAACTGGCGACGCAGGTCGCCGACGCCAAGGTGCAGTCGATCGATCACGCCTTTCGCATGCGTCACGCCGACGGCCGCTGGCTGTGGCTGCGCGCGCGCTGCGAATTGACCCGTCAGGACGGCGAAGGCGGCCTGCATCTCATCGGCATCGCCGTCGATATCACCGAGCAGAAGAGCCTGGTCGAGCGGACGACAGCGGCCGACGTGCGGCTGCGCGATGCCATCGAGACCATTCCGGAGGCGTTCGTGCTGTGGGACGCCGAAAATCGGCTGGTGCTGTGCAACTCGAACTTTCAGCAACTGCACCACCTGCCCGACGACGCCGTGGCCGTGGGCGCGCAATATGAGATGGTGGTCGCGGCCGGACGCAAGCCGATCCTGCGCACGACGGTGGCGAACGACGGCAGCCAGCCGCCCGGCGCCCGCACCTTCGAGGCGCAGCTCGACGACGGACGCTGGATGCACATCAGCGAACGGCGCACCAAGGACGGCGGCTACGTCTCGGTC
>Ga0182024_10008550_pt1 | contig 21501 bp, 14 predicted proteins | sample P32metaG_FD_120480 | JGI IMG/M metagenome (GOLD analysis project Ga0182024, IMG submission 120480) | Permafrost microbial communities from Stordalen Mire, Sweden - P3-2 metaG (Illumina Assembly) | ecosystem: Environmental > Terrestrial > Soil > Wetlands > Permafrost | place: Sweden: Stordalen...
AGCAGCAGAACTCCTCGGGATTCACCGGCGGCTCCTCTACGAAAAGTTGCGCCAATACAGCATCGAATAGGTCGCAGCAGTTGCTAGTCGTAGGCCTGATCGCACGTCACACTCCGCAACAGTATCCTTGGTGGGCCTCATCATCTGCCCCGTTCCAAATGCAGCGGTGAGATGCTGACCTCCTCGGCGAGTGATCCTATCGAAATTCTGTCCAGAATCATGTGCACTTCCGTGCGGACCGATGGGCAGCTTAGTTCTAAGTGGTGCCGCCGAAGAGGCGCGAATCCGCGCCGTCATAAAAACGTAATACTAATGGTGGTGAATGACAGCAGAATGCGAACGAATGGTGAATAAAGAAGGAGAAAATGATTCGTCCCGTTTCATCGCAACTTCCTGATTTCCTTCGATTAGGGCCACCTCCGGCAAGTTCTGATGAAGTTGGTCGTTCGGCCTTCAACCGAAGGGTCGCTAGTCTGAAATCGCCCTCGAACAACTAATGAGAAGAAGGACGTACTCCAGCGGCTCCCCGTACTCAGTCCCACGGTTCGGCTCCGCAAATTGAGATTGCGGTTATCCAGCGGCACCGTCTTAGGTTAGGGTGCCGGCCGGCCGCTTGCCTTGCAGGAAATCGCGGGCGGCGTCCGCGGCGAGGATCTGGAGTTTCTGTCGCGCGCGTTCCGACACCGAGGCCGCGTGACTTGTGAGAAGCACGTTCGGTAAGGCGCGAAGCGGGCTTTGCGCAGGCAGAGGCTCCACTTCGAAAACATCCAGGCCGGCACCGGCCAGTTTCCCACTCTTCAGCGCCTCGATTAGATCCTCTTCTTTAATCAATGGTCCGCGCGATGTGTTGATCAGGATGGTCCGTGGCCTCATTTTTTCAATGGAGTCGTGCCGAATAAGGTGGCGAGTGTCAGGGAGTAGCGGGCAATGCAAGGTGATGAGGTCCGCCGTTTTTAGTAGCGTATCCAGATCAACGCGCTGGACCCCATTTTCCTGAAAGGCGGATTCCGGAACGAAGGGATCTGATGCGATGAGATGGAAATCGAAAACCTTCGCTTTCGCGGCCACTCGGCGAGCAATCGAGCCAAAGCCTATCAGACCCAGCGTGAGATCACTGAATGCCGGGATCGGAAGCAACGCCTTGACGCCCCATCCGCCGTGGGCGATCTGGTAATGATCGTGGGGAATACGACGACCGAGAGAAATGATCATCGCGACGGCATGGTTAGAAACCTCTTCGAAGCAATAATTGGCGACATTGGCGACGGTACGGCCCAGTTCGCGGGCGGCGGCGACATCGATGTTGTCGACTCCGATTCCGTAACGCACGACGCACTTCACTTCCGGCAGCGCCTCCAGCACCCGGCGAGTGACGGGGGCCCACTGCACGAGCAGCACGTCGACGCCCGTGCAACGCTGGATGACGTCGTCTTCGGTTTTGCAAATGGGCTGAATTTCGCGAAATTCAAAACCCGCGGATTCGATTACCTGGCGCTGATTTTCAATCGAAGGAAAGACGTGATCGGTGATCGCTACGGTTCCCATATTCGTGTCGTCCTGTTCGTGGGTTAACCTTTGATTATTAAATTTCAGCTGACAAAAGATTTCTGGCCACGATTTGAATTTTCGTGAGCGCGCCGCGATATGCCCACACTTGCGAAGCGCCATCGCAGCGCATGTGGCCGGTACCGCTCCCGATAGCGGGAACGTGGTATTCCAATTCACTGAAGCTGCCCATTGCGTTGTTTACGCTGCAAGCCTGGATGGCGTCGCCTGTCCTGGTTGGGTCGAGCTTCGGCACGTCGATGTATTCGCCGGACGGATTCAAGGTGAAATTGCGCACTACCAGCGCGAAATCATCTCCGGTGGGATACAGATAGCCAACGCGGCCAGCGCCGGCAGCTGCGCGGAATCCCAGCTTCTCAACGCCTGAGGCGTTCATCTTGTAGCGAGTGAGATGCTCACCGACGGTGAGACGATCGGGGCCCGGCGCACCCATATAGGCGGTGGGCTGAACGGCAAAATAGGTGGCGACCAACATTTCTCCGCCCAAAGGAAGTTGCAACAAATTCCACAGACCCACGCGAGAAAAGCTCTCCGTTTCGCCGGTGATGTATTCCAGGGATGAATTCAGCGTGTAGCCCGCATATTCGACGCCCTCGAGCAGTTTCATACACGGCTCGTAGCGTAACGGATTCAGCGCCGCCGCCACCGACTTGGTCATCTGCAGCGCTACTCTTCGTTTCGTTCGGGCGATCGTTAGGGACAACTGATTGACGAGTGAAAAACTTTCGCCGTCGCGACGCAGCGTGAAGTTTCCGGGATCAATCTGCCGGGGCTGCCAGTAGGCGCTGAGGTCCGGATACTCGGGGAAAAAGAAATCGATTTCGGGAGCGATCCAGGTGCGATCACCTCCTGAATTATGCCAGGACGGGGCATCGTAAAACGCGCGGGCGGATTCCAGACTCTCGAGAGCCGGATGAGTCCACAAGAAATTGCGATCGCTGCTTGGTGGATATAGGCCGATAACGCGACCGCCATACGGCAGTACCAAAATGCGGGAACCGTCGTCGGATTCGACAACTTCCGGTGACCTGCCTACAGCGCAAAGAGTTTCGCTCAGGTTTTGAATCATTTTTAGCGGCTTGGATTGAGAAGTGCGATCGGTCGTTCGACAGCCGAGCGAGCATCGCCGCGCCCATGTATGAATCTAAGGGCCTGCCATGTAGTCTTTGCCGAACTGTGCCGCGGATTCCGTGCGGAAATCGGTGAGCAGCGACATCAGGGCGGTGGTACCGCCATCCGAGACGATGGTTTGCCCGACGATGAAATCGGCATCGGGGGAACAAAGGAACGCAGCCAGCCGGGCGATGTCCAGCGGCACGCCGTAACGCCCAGCAGGTACTTTGTTGCGCGCCCTCTCGGCGGCGTCCTTTTCGTTCAGGCCGGGAACCGCAGCAAAATGATTTTCAACCATCACCCAGCCGGGAGCGATGGCGTTCACACGAATACCTTTGTGCGCGAGCTCCACCGCAAGCGAACGGGTGTAGCCAATGATGGCGCCCTTGGTGGCAGCATAGAGGGAATGTTCGGGAGCACCTTGCAGTCCGTGAATCGAAGTGAGGTTGCACACCGCCCCCGTGCCGCCTTTGGCGATGATGTGGTCCACGACGTGTTGCGTAAGAAAAAACTGCGCGCGGAGATTGACGTGGAAAAGACGATCGAATTGAGGCGGAGTAATTTTGGTGAAAGGCTTGTTGAAAGTGATTCCGGCATTGTTCACCAGGCAATCGATGGAGCCCAGGAAACCGATGGCCTGTTCTCCCAGGCTGACCGCTTCTTCCACACTGTCAAAATCGGCTTTGATTGCCGCCCCGCGGCGCCCCATGGCCTCAATTTCCGCCACCGCGGATTTCGCGCCCTCGGAGTGATGGTTGTAATGCAGGACCACATCGGAGCCCTGCCGCGCAAACTCCAGCGCGATTTCCCGTCCGATACCGGTAGCTGCTCCAGTGACCAGGGACTTCTTGCCTTGGAGCTTCCCTTCTCCGCTCATTTTAATGGTGCTCCTCGTCGACGAACCGGTGGAATCCGAACGAGCCGTAAAACCGGGCGTGGCGGCAGGAACAGTCTACTTCTTGTATCTGTGTTTCAGGTTTTTCGAAATAGAAATTCTTCGCCGGGCTTGATCACCAGGACCTTCACCGCCGGAGCCAGTTGGGCGCACTGGTCGATGTAGCGTCCCGGTTCGCCGTTGTGTTCCACGAACATCCAGAAATGGCTGGGAATCGCGACTTTCGGGTTAACGGATTGAGTCAGCATTGCGGCCTCACCAGCGTCCATGTTGCCGTAGCGTCCATTGATGCAGGGGAGCAAAACGTCCGGGTTCATGGCGATCGCAGCGGCAAACTCTTCGGGTCGGTAGGCGGTGTCGCCGGTGTGGTAGACCTTGATGCCGCCGAAATCGAATACGATTCCCAACGCGTCGGGCGCGAGCTTTCCATGGTCGGCGAACACAGCGTGAATATCGATGCCGGCAATCGAAAGGCGCTGACCTTCTTCGAGCAAGTGGCAGCGATTTTCCGGAATGCCGATCTTGCGGAATTCCTTTACGCACTCGATAGGCCCGGCAAAGTGCGCGTGCTGTTTTTTCGCGATCACCGGCAGCGCGTCAGTATCCATGTGATCGAGGTGTTCGTGGGTGCAGACAAAAAGATCTGTTTCGACGTCTTCCGCGGCGATCGGGCAGTTCATCATGCGCTTGAATCCGAATCGCCGCTCAACCAGGTCGGAGAAATAAGGATCGATATAAACGGTTTTGCCGCCGCTGGTTTTGAAGACGAAGCCCGCCTGCGCCAGCCAGTAGATGGCGAGCGAACCAGGCTCAATCTTTGCTTCGGCTATTCTTGCGGCGAGTGCGGTCATGCTCTTTTCCCCGTTTACTTTCCGGTGAGCCCGTTGAGCGTTCCAATAATGCGATACGGCTTCTCGATGATACCGGCTACAGATGCCAGCAAGCGAGCGGCAACGACGCCGTCCGCAATTCGATGGTCCATCGAAAGATTCAACATGACGGTGGGTCGAGTCACTAGCGCAGCGCCCTCTACCCATGGGCGATTCTTGATTTTGCCCACCGCCAGGATGAAGCCCTGACCGGGACTAATGATCGCACTGAAATTGTCTACGCCGTACATGCCGAGATTGGTGAGAGTTCCCACCGCGCCTTCGAGGTCGGTGACGGAAAGTCGCCCGCGGCGAGCCTTTTCGACCACGCCGCTACGCTGCGCGATCAAATCACTTAGGCTTGTGCGGTCCACGTTGCGGATTAGCGGCGCGACAACCCCGCGGTCGGTAGCGACGGCCAATCCCAAGTCGACAGTGGTGCGAGGCTGCCGGTTGCCGTCGATCCAGGAGGCGTTGGCTTCGGGAACTTCGCGAAGAGCGAGGGCCAGAGCTTTTAGCAGCAGATCGGTGAGAGTTAATTTCTGGCTGTGGGTCGACGATGTTTTGTCCTGTTCCTTCATTCCTTCGTGCATCGCGAGCAAGTGCTGGGCGTCTACTTCCACGGCAACCGAGAAATGCGGGATGGTCTGGATGCTCTCGGTGAGCTTCTGGGCGATCACCCGCCTGCGATTTGAATCAACGCTGCTGGATTGTGGCGTCGTTGGGACCAATGAAGTGACGGCGGGGCGCGACGCGACGCCAGAAACAGCGACGGCACCAATCGCGTGCGACCCAGCCTGGGCGTCGGCAGCATCGCGGACATCCTTCTCGACAATGCGCGCACCCAGTCCTTTGGACTTGATGCTCGCGATATCGATCCCAAGCTCGCGAGCCAAGCGCCGCGCGCGGGGCGAGGCGGGAGGTCCTTCTCTGCCGTTTGCCACAGAGGGTGTATGCGTCAGCCCGGATCCAGTTCCGCCAACTTCAGCTCCAGCGTCAGCTTCGCTTGTCAGGCTCGTTTTCTTCGCTCCTGATCCGTCCGATGCGGGAGCCGCGGAGGTTGCCGGCGCAGCACCCGATGCGGACGCGGCCGGACTATTGTGTGCCGGTGTTTCGATATATGCGATTACGGTGCCCACCGGGACGGCCTTACCGGCTTCCACGACGACTTGCACCAGAATGCCCGCGTCGTTTGATTCCACTTCCATTTCCGCTTTGTCCGTCGCGACGATAAATAGAATCTCGTTTTTTTTCACTTTGTCGCCCGGTTTCTTGATCCATTCGCTGACCGAACCTTCGGTCATGGTCAATCCGAGCTGTGGCATAACTACCGGAACCTGCATTGGACTTTACTCTCCTCAATTACGAGTTCTGGGGATAGAAAAGCAAAGCGCACAGGCTAAGAACTCTGCGCGCTTTGCACTTCAGATATTGAGTCGTGTGCTGCCCGCCAGGGACGATCAGGATTCTGGCTACTTTCCCTCGCGTTTGTAGGTGACGATCGCCGAGTCAGGCTGCGCCTTCATCTCGATCGGAAGCCCGGAATCCATCAACTCGCGGCCAGTCATGACCAGATCGGCCGGGTGATCCAGGTTGGTCACCTTGTATCGCGCGCCGGCTTCCAGGCCGTGCAATTTCAGGCGAGCGGACGCTTCGGTATTTTCAGGACGCCGGAACGCTTGCACCATGCCCTCGCCCGCTTCCGGACGATCGAATTGCCACGCAATCCACGCGTCCTTGGCGCCACTGAATTGTGTCAGCGGGTAGTAGTCGCCCATGTAGTCAGGAGAGATGTCACGCCACTGCTTCACGAGCTCGCGCAGACGTTTGTAGTCCAGATCGGTACGCCGCACGTCCCAGTGGGCGTGAATCGAAGGGTACATATCGCTACGAAACGCGTAGGTATCGATTGTTTTTCCGGAGCCGTTCTCGTCTGGCTTCTCGACCGTCTGGGCAGCGAGACCCTCGAATGGAAACCACAAAGAAATGCCGTAGGTCTGGTTCTGCATTCCGATGGGCTCGATAATGTAATCGCTTCTCCACAGGGGAACGGCGCGGCGCATGGTTTCGAGGTCGTTGCGGCGGCCGCCGGATGCGCAGCTATCGATCGGCATATTGGGATGGCGTTCCTTCAGCGCGTCCCAGTAAGCGAGATACCCGGTGACGTAGCGATTTTCGGTCATACCCTGGCGGTCTGCGGCATCCGCGGCTTTCCAGAACGGCAGAGCCTGCATGTTGAAATCCTGGCGGTACCAATCGATGCCCTGATCGGTAATGAGCTTGTCGACGTGATCGGTGATCCACATGCGCGCGGCAGGATCGCCAAGGTTCAGAAGTCTCCAACCATCCTGCGAAGGCTTGAAATCAGCGGTGGGATCCACTTTCAATAACCACTCGGGATGCTGCTCGTAGAGCCACGTCTTCGGGGTGACCCGCTCCGGTTCGAACCAAACAATCAGTTTTTCGTCTCGGGCGTGGGCATAATCCGAAACGGCTTTCAGGCCGTTCGGAAAGCGCTTGGTGTCCACTTCCCAAGTACCGGTGTCGGTCCATTTTCCGTTGTTGGGATACCAACCGGCGTCGATCCACCAGTAGTCAAGTTTGATGCCTTCTTCGGCGTACCGCCGAATGAAAAGTTCCTGGTTCTCTTCGTTGTTGCCGATGAATGGACCGTAGTAGGGGCAACTGCCTCCGGCGAGAAGTGGCGTGGGCAGCAGGCCCCCCGGCCGAGGCACGATGTGCGCGACCATCCAGCGGCGCCAGAGATTCTGTGACCGCAGCCAATCGCCTTCGTAGAACTGAATTTCGACGAGCGGGCTGCGAACTTCCTCGCCCGGTTGCAGCGCGAAGTGGGTGGTCTCCTGTCCGCCACGAATGTGGAGCTTCGAACCTTCATCGCGGGTGAACTGCGCGGCCCACTGGCCGGGCCAGCCAATGGCGAGAATGATGTCCTGCTTGCCGTGGGACAGGTTGAAGTATGGGAATGCTCCATCCGTGGGGCGTCCGCCGATTGGTGCAAAACGTTGCTCGGCCCTTGGCGCCAAGCTCATTTCTTCGGGCTCATAATCCGTAGCGGTGGATGGACTGCCTTTGCTGTAATGCAACAGGAACTCGGGATCCTGGCCGCGATCGAGGTCGGTATCTATGGCTTGAATATTTTCGAGGATCGGAGTGGCGGCAGAGCCTTTGTTCTTGAAGTACACAGTCCACTCGACCGAGGGATAGTCTTTGAAATAAACCATCACGCAGCGCACTTCGAGGTGGGTCTTCGGATCGGTATAGGTGAGCGTCTTTTGGGCGCGAAATTTATCGAGGTCGGAGGATGCGCGTTCGACTTTCCATTTGCCCAGCAGTTTCGAGGAAGGCTCGCCGCCGTAGACGAAGGAAAACGGCAACTGCGCGGTGCCTGAACTGAAATTTGCGGCCGCCCATTTTTCGGCGGTCTTGATTTCCTGGGCGGTGGGCGCGGTGGCGCGCGCTTGCGTGCCGAAGCTGCCGAGCACCGCTACGACGATCAGAATTCGAATTACGAACCGAGCCATGAAGTTTCTCCCCGTGACCGAAGCCTAAGACTGCTTTAAGCGAATAAATAACGGATAGTCCTTGGCCACGATTTTGGGAATGCGGCCATCGACGACCTGGAGTTCCTGCTCGGTGCCGTTCAATACATCAATCGCTGTGGCGCGGGAAAACTTTGCCTGCGGAAAATGCAGGTCGGTGGCTACCTGTGGCGAGTGATCTGCCGGTTCGCCGGCGATGCCCACTGCCACCAACAAATCACCATTGGGTTGGCGAAACGCATCCACGTCGAATTCCTGTTGTTTATTGCTGAATTCCACGGGAATGGTGGCCGGTTCGACCGCTTCCAACAGAGTGCAGAGATTTCTCAGCACGTAGTAGGCGGCTTGCGGCTGCGTGGGGCTGATGGGATCGGCGGCGAACGAATTGCGGAACAGACCCAGGTCCCACCAGGTGTAGTGATGCCACGTGGTATTCCAAAACGTGGTTAGGTCGAGGCCCACGCTCATGGTGATGTAGCGCGCGAGACATTTTGCTTTTACGATCTCGGATACTGCGCCGCCGCCAAAGGGTTTTTCCGGGGCAGGATACGGAGCGTACCAACCGGACTCGGTGGCCATGTATTCGCCCTTGAATCCGTGGGACTCGCAGACCTTTTTCCAGGCCGTCACGTCGGTACGATAGTTCCGGAACTCAGGTGAGCTTTGGACCGTGCCATAGAACGGATGCCAAGGGATTACGTCCAGTAACGGACCGACGCCGCGATCGAGGCACGCCGACATGTATTCGCGGTCAAAATGGCCGACGGAACCGAGCATGACTTTGGCTTGTGGATCGGCCTCGCGAATGACGCGCGTAGTCTCTTTCACCAAGTGGCAGTACTGATCGATGGAAGCCGCGGTTCTTGGGTCGCCCTTGTCGTAGGCGTGGAAATTCAGGTTCTGCTCGTTCCAAAGCTCGTAGTATTTAATCCGGCCTTTGAAATGGCGGACCATCGTGCCGACAAAGCGCAACCACGCCTGAAAATGTTCGTCATTTTCCGTCGGTGGCGGCGGCCACTCGAATGGAACTACCCAGGTTTTTTTGGTTGCGGTTGCGTAGGGCGGAATCGGTTCGATTTTCTTGCCTTCGGCGGCTTCTTTGGAATACAGCCAATTCCCATAGGCGAGGACGAGCACGACGTTGATTCCGTTGGTCGCCGTTTCCGTCATCGTTTCGTCGGCGAGCGGATCGATGACGATCTTTCCCTTTTCCTGTTCGGCGTAGTGCCAGTTGAAAACACTGTCCCAGTAGGCTACGCGTACCCACTTGAGCCCGAGATCGTAGTGCACGGGCCAGAGCATGTCGTGAATGGGCTTCTCGCCGGCGGAGCCGTGATTCGTCGACGACACCGTCACTCCGGCACCGCGGGTTATCAGCGCGAGGTTGTGACCTTCTGAATCCAGCACTTCGATGCCGGCTACGGAGAAGACCAGAAAGCTATCCGCCATCGCCCATCCCAGGTTGTTAGCGATTACCCAAACCTGTTTTACCGGACGAACCTCAAACTTGAATGTTTGTGGTTCCGGCTGGGAAGGCGCTTGATAGTTGTGGTTTTCGTAGACAGTTTCCCAGTGCCACGCATCGCGGCTCACCTTGATGGTGAGGTCGCCGGGCCATCCTTGGTTATCCTGGCGCGGAACGATGACTACAGCGTTCACGGAAGATTCGACGGCCAGGTCGATGCGAGTCCATTGCGGCTGCACGTCCGGGCGGGTGACGCCGCGACTGCACCAGTAGGTTTGGGGATTTCCGTCGATCAAATGCACCGCGCGCAGCGGTTTGAAATCCATCATCCATGTGCGAGGAGTGCGCGGCGGCGTGGTGCCAATCTTGCTTTTAGTGATTTCCCAGGATTTCTTGAGTCGCATCTTGGTCAGCGGCGAGGTATTGCGCACTTGAATGGCATCGCCCGGGATCAGGTCCGGGCAATTAGCGAGGATGTCGGTCGAACCAAAGCCGTACACCGGAGTCCCGTCACTGATTGCGACGACGGGCTCGACTCGCTGTTTTTTCAGGAGCCCTTGCCACTCGGGAACGGTGACGGTGTCTGCGGACGGGGGAACAGCCGGTACTTCGCCCGCTATAGCTTCAGCAACAGGCGCTCTTCCTCTCAAAAGAGCGCCTATCGCCGCGACTGTCTGGAGCAATGCCCTTCGAGTAATCACGAGGTCGCCTGCATTTTCAACATTCTCGCCTCTTCACTGGCTGCCGTTCGCATGCGAGAAACTTTTGAGCGGTGCCGCAGTTGTGCCAGCGTGTAACTGCTGTCTATGCGCCCTTGTGCAGGGCCGGATAATGAGCAGCGTCCTTGGTGCTGGTGTTATAGGTCACGTATCCGCGGACGTTGGTATGCACGCTGTACACATCCTTCGGCGTCATCAGGAACAGGGTGTGGTAGTCATCGCCGCCCCACGCGCAATTCGCGGGAATGAACGGCGCGCGAATCGTGCCCAGATGCTTGCCCTGCTTATCGAAGACCCAGACGCCGCCGGGACCGGTGGTGAAGATGTCGCCGCGCTCGTCCACTTTCATGCCGTCGACAGCGCCTTTTTCGTCCGACGCGAGATCGGCGAATTCCGTGCGGCCCGCCAACGAGCCATCCGCGGCCACATCGAAGGCATACAGTTTCTTTCGCTTGGTATCGCCGATATACAGAAGTTTTTCATCCGGCGAGAAGGCGATGCCGTTGGGCAGACCAAAATCGTTCGCAGCGATCGCCAACTTCCCATCCGGGCTGATGCTGAACACGGCTTGGAAGTCCAAGTCCTGCTTGGTGCCTGGGGGGAAATCCCAATATGGGTCGGTGAAATAGATCGTGCCGTCTTTGCGGACAATCACGTCATTCGGGCAATTCAGCTTCTTGCCCTTCCACTCCGACGCGAGCACCGTAATCTGGCCGTTGGGTTCCAGCCGCTCGATCGTGCGTGCCTTCTGATTGCAAATGATCAGCCGGCCTTTGCCGTCGAACGTGAGTCCGTTCGGGTAACCAGCGCCGGTGCGGAAAAGATCGGCGTGCCCTTCTTTGGAGTATTGATAGATTACGTCGCCGTAGATGTCACTGAACATCAGAAAGCCCCGCGGATTCCACACCGGGCCTTCGGTGAAGTGATCAAACTTGCCGAAGGAAACCTGCATTTCGTGGCCTGGCTTGAATTCGATCGCCAGCTTTTCAAACGGCGTGTTCGGACTCACCAATTTATCGAACTCGGGCTGGAGCGATTGCAAGGATGGGACGGCCGGCGCCGGCTGCTGCGCTAACCCCGCCAGGCTCACCAGCGCCGCCGCCGCGACGGTGCCGGCCGCGAGAAACCACACGGATCGAGCCCGGCTAGAACGAATGACGTTCACTTTGTTTTCCATCGGTCGGCCTCCTCCCTTAGAAAGCGTACCTGAGCGAGAACTCGATAACCCTCGGCGTGCCCACGGTCGAATTGATCACCCCGAAATTGCTTCCGGCAGCGAGAGTCGACGTGGGCACTCCGAAGTTGGGGTGGTTAACCAAATTGAAGAATTCGGCCCGGAACAGAATGTTCTGATGCTCGCCGATGGAAGTGCTTTTGGCGACCGCCAGATCGATATCCGAGAATCCCGGTCCGCGCAGAGTGTCGATACCGGTGGTACCAAAAGTCCCAATTGCATTGGGAACATACGCGCTGGTGTTGAACCATTCGGCGAGTTGTGCGGCTGTGGAACGTCCGCCCGGCAAGTTCGGGTTACCGACGACGTCGGCGGTATCCAGGCCCGTGCCGCTCAGAGAATTATCGACACCGGACCGAACGGTGAACGGGAATCCCGACTGGACGGTGAGAATTCCCTGGGCGCCCCACCCGTTGGCGAGCATCGATGCGGCCCGGTTGTCGAATTTGAAGGTCGGCAACTGGTACAGCACCGAAGCTACAAAGCGGTTGGTAACGTCCGTGGGCATCACACCGTAATCCAAGTTCCGATCGAGCGCGTCACGAGTGCCGCCGCCACCCTCGCCGAGGGGCACATTGACGCCCAAGTCGCGAGAGTAGACGTATGAAGCGTCCATGGTGAGGCCGCGGCTGAAGCGCTTGTTCAGGCGCAACTGCAAAGAGTTGTAGTTGGAATTAGCATCGGTTGACTCGATTTCGAGGTTACCGATCGTGGGCAAAATGCGGCGCTCTTGAGTATTCGCCGTGGTCGAAATCGGGTTGCCCATTGCATCGGTGCCGGGAGTGTAGATGGCCGGATTGATGTTATGCGAATCAAACTGGTGTACCGAAGTAGAACCAACGTACGCCACCTCCAGCAGCCAGTTCGATGCCAGTTGGCGTTCCACGCTGAAGTTGTACTGCTCAGCATAGGACGTCTTGAAATTGCGGTCCCATCCGACGACGTTGGCATCCGGCGCAAACATCGCGGTCTGATCCTGTGCCGCGGTGACCGGAGGAGAATACGGGAACGGCGCCACACCATTGAACGGGGCCGCGGCCCAGGGATTCTGAATGTTGGTATCGAACACGGAAATCACGCGAGTGAACGGCTGGTTGTAGATTCCGCGGATGGTGCGGATACCGATGTCGAGGCCGTTGTAAAACATGCCGTATGCGCCGCGGACCGACCACTTGCCGGAACCCGTGGGATCCCAGGCAAACCCAATGCGCGGTGCGAAATTGTTCCAATCTTTATTGATGATGGTCTGCTTGTTGGGAATGCCCGGGTTGTTGTCTCCGGCAAATAGCAAGCCCTCCGGGGCATTGGGGAATCGCGTCGACTGTTGGCCCGGATCCCAGAATCCCTGTCTTCCCCGAGTTTCAAAGAACGGGAAGTAGGGTTCCCAGCGCACGCCCAAGTTCAGGGTTAGCCGCGGGGTAACGCGGTAATCGTCCTGAGCGTATAGAGAAATGCGGGTCTGGCGCAGGTCGATCTCGTTAGCGCTTTGCTGCTGGAAATTGTTCATATCGCCCAGGAGAAAGTCCGCGATCGCACTGCCGGTAAACTGCCCGTTAAAGCTCGCCCCGCCGTCGATGAAGTAAGGGGTGCGATTCCAAATGGCCGACCACTGATAATCACCGCCAAATGAAATCGTGTGGCGCCCCTTGATCAGGGTCAGTTCATCCGAGATGTCGGGGTTGTTGCGGCCATTCCGCCAGTAGAAACCGGAATAGGTGCTGAAGAGACCCGCGACACTGACGGAGTTATCCGGCTGAGCCGAGTTATCCGCGGGCGGCAAGTTGGCGCCCAACTGCTGCCAGGTGAAGACGGTGCTGGGTGTGAGCAAGTGGCGCTCGGTGACCAAGGTCGCGTTCAGGTTGTTGACCAAATTCGGGCTAATAATGTGCGTTTCGTTGATGGTGTAGCTATCGATGTGCACGTGCGAAGTGTCGAACCATGAAGTGCCCGGTCCGATGCCCGCGCCGTAGCTCACCAGTCCCGAGGGATCATCATAGAAATACCGGAACGAGAAATTGTCTTTGGGGCTGAAGTGATGATCAAAACGGAAAATAAACTGGTTCTCGTCGCTCGCACCACCGCCCGGGAACGTGGCCAGATTGTTAGGCAGCGTCGGTGAAGGCAAATATTTGTTGATGAAATTCTGAATCGGCGTCGAAAGCTCGGCCTGCGGAATCACGTACGCCCCTTGCGCGTTGGTTGGGTAGGCCAGTCCAGTGCTCGGGTCAATGATCGGCGTGGAACTGGGGATAATTCCCTGCCGTTCCTGGGCGTCCAGAGTCGTATAGGTGTTCACGCCCGGTGAACCAAAGGCACGAGTGGTTTGCCAGGAGAAGAACCAGAAAGTCTTGTTGCGTCCATCGTAGTGCGGCAACAGCACCGGGCCGCCGATGGTGGCGCCGAACTGGTTGCGGCGGAACGTGGGCACTTCGTTCGAGAAGAAAGGCCGCGCGTCCAGCGCGTTATTCCGGAGATATTCGAAGACGGTACCGTGGAATTGATTGCCGCCCGACCGCGTCACGGCGTCGACGATCCCGCCGGCGTTGCGTCCGTACTTGGCACTAAAGTTGTTCGTCTGGACGGTGAATTCCTGCAGCGCGTCGGGATTGGGATAAGGAAGTCCCGAGCCAAACCATGTATCCATGTGTTCGCCGCCGTCCAGGCGGAAGTTCACCTGGTCTTGCCGAGCACCGTTCACCGAAAAGCTGGGCGATGCGATGAATTGGTCGACCGGGGCGGTGGTGACGCCGCCGGGGACCAGGGCAATCAACTGGCGCGCATCGCGGCCATTGAGCGGAAGGTTTTGCACGCGGTCGCGGTCAATTACGTCCTGTTGGGTGGAGGAAGTGGTATCGAGCTGCTCCGCCGCGGCGGTGACGCTCACGGTCTGGGAGCTGGCTCCCAGTTGCAGAACCACATCGACCTTAGCTTGGCTGTCCGCCTGGAGGGTGACCCCGGCCTGAGAGTAGTCGCGGAAGCCAGTCTTGGAGACTTTCACGGTGTAAGGACCGACGGGGACCGCCGAGAAGCTGTAGAGCCCGGAGTCATTGGTGACGGTGTCGCGGGTCCAGCCTTGGCGTTCGCTGGTGATTTGGACTTGCGCACCGCGGACGACGGCACCGCTATTGTCCTGCACGGTACCCAAGATCTCGCTGATCGCCCCCTGTGCGTGAGCGACCGAATAAAAAACGGTTAGAGCGAGAAAAAACGAGGCAACCGGCAGGAATAGCTTCCGCAGCATAAAACCCCCTTCAGGGCCGAGAATTTAGCAAGCAACAAGGTTAGAAGTCGCGGCAGGCTAAGAGTTTTTTTGGATTATGTCAAGTACTTTTTTAGATAGTGATTGTCCACCATTCAACGATAAACAGTAACTAACTTACTTAGTTTCAGTAGATTGATATTTTTCTTGACGTAGTTATAAAATTTATTATATGTAATCTCCTCGCGGCACTCGTTCCTGCTATTTTCACCCTGCGCCTTCGGGAGGCGGCTACTTTGAAATACCAAAAAGACCTCATTCTGGCCCTCTACCGCTCCATGTTTCTGATCCGCGAATTTGAGATGAAGGCGCGCGAACTTTTCCGGTCGGGTAAGATGCCCGGCTTCATCCACCTCTATATCGGCCAGGAGGCGGTGGCGGCCGGCGCCATCACGCACTTGCGGCGTGACGATTACGTGACCAGCACTCACCGCGGCCACGGCCATGCGCTGGCAAAAGGCATCCCCAGCCGCGAGTTGATGGCAGAACTCATGGGAAAAGTCGGTGGCTCAAACGGAGGCCGCGGCGGCAGCATGCACATCTACGAGCCCGATCTGGGATTTCTGGGCACGAATGGCATTGTGGCCCCCGGAATTCCGATCGCAGCGGGTTCGGCTTTGAGCAGCAAACTCCGTGGAACGGATCAAGTGACGGTGTGCTTCTTCGGGGACGGCGCGGTGAACAACGGCGCGTTTCACGAAGGGATAAATATGGCGGCCACCTGGAATCTGCCGGTGGTGTACGTCTGCGAAAACAATATGTATGCGACCGAAATGCCTTTTGAACAGGCGACCAGGAACACCAGCGTCGCGAGCCGGGGTGCAGCGTATAACATCCCGGGGATTGAGGTCGACGGCAACGACGTGCTGGCGGTATATGAAAAAACTCTCGCCGCAACCGAGCGAGCCCGGCACGGAGAAGGACCCACCTTAATTGAATGCAAGACGTACCGGTGGTTTGGCCATCATGAGGGGGATCCGGGCACTTCCTACCGCACCAAGGACGAGATCCAGGAGTGGAAATTGAGGGATCCGATTGAGAAATTGCGCGAGCAGGCCGTGAAGTCGGGCTGGGCAGTGGCGGCGGATTTCGATGCCATCGACAACGACGTGAACCAGGTAATCGCCGACTGCGCGGAGTACGCGTTGAATTCTCCGCAGCCAGACTCGGAAACAGCCATGGACCACGTCTACAACTGAGCCAAACGGAGGAAAGTGATAATGGCGGAAGCGCGATCGACGGCGGAAGCGAGATCTGCAGCGGAGCCCCTGACGGAGCGGGTGATTAGTTACGCGGAAGCGGGCACCGAAGCGGTCCGGGAAGAAATGCGCCGGGATCCGACCATATTTTATATCGGCCAGGGTATCGGGCCGCGCGGCGGGAATTTTCAGCAGAGCAAAGGTCTTTGGGCGGAATTTGGCGAGGAGCGCGTCCGCGATACGCCGATCGCGGAGTTGGCGCAGACAGCTATTGGCGTGGGCGCGGCACTCGCTGGCAGTCGGCCGATCGTGGATATCGTATTCTTTGATTTCCTGATGGAAGCATCCGGTCAGATCGTGCAGCAGGCTTCCACCATTCATTACATCTCCAACGGCAAGTTCAAAGTGCCGCTGGTGGTGCGCGCAGCGATGGGCAATGTGCGCAGTTCCGGCCCCCACCATTCGCACACGAATTATTCCTGGTACATGCACGTTCCCGGCCTGAAGGTCATCCTTCCCTCCACTCCATATGACGTGAAGGGCCTGCTGAAGACGGCCATCCGCGATGACGACCCGGTAATATTCATCGAGCACAAGTCGCTTTACGGCACCAAAGGCGTGGTGCCCGCGGAGGAATACACGATTCCGCTGGGCCAGGCGGCGATTCGGCGCACCGGGAACGACATTACGATTGTAGCGGTGAGTGCGATGGCTCATCGCGCGGTGGAGGCGGCGGAGCTGCTGGCGGCTAAAGGCATCTCGGCGGAAGTGATCGATCCTCGGACCGTTGCGCCGCTGGATAAGGCCACCATCTTGAATTCCGTCAGCAAGACCGGACGCCTGGCCATCGTCGACGAGGCTTATGCCAATTGTGGATTTGCGGCGGAAGTGGCGGCTATGGTGTGCGAGGAAATTCTGGACGATCTCGACGCGCCGGTTCGGCGCATCTGCGGCTTACCCGCGCCGCACGGTTTCAGTCCGTCGCTAGTAAGGCGAGTACTGCCATCGGCGGAACGCATCGTCAAGGAAGTGGAAGAGCTGTTGCAGATCTCCAGCTGAGCAGCGATCGGCCTCTGAATTTGAGGAATACGCTTGCTTAGCAGGCACGAAAATGCGAAAAACTAGCCGGCGCATGAAATCGGGATAGTTCGTTTACTCCTCCGGCCTCGAACTGAGATGGCGTACGAAGTGCCAATCGTCATCTTCAGGCTTATCAGTTCCATCGATTCCAGATGGCCAGTGCGGGAGGAATTTGATTTCACGCCGACATCCACACTGATGGTGCCATCGTGGCTAAAATGACGAAGATCCGGCAGGAATCGCTCACCGACCAGACGGTCCAGGCGCTGCGCGACGCGATTTTTGCCGGCAATTATCTTCCTGGGCAGAGATTGGTAGAAGAGGAAGTAGCGGGACCGTTGGGTGTCAGCCGCAACGTCGTTCGCGAGGCTTTCTATCATCTCGAAAGCCAGGGGTTGGTCACCAGCGAACATAATCGCGGCAAGACCGTCGCGGTCCTCAGCGTAGACGACATCGCCGAGCTGATTCCGCTGCGGCTCTTGATGGAATCGCTGGCCGCCGCCTGGGCTGCGCATCGCATCACGCCCGCGTCGCGCGATTCGCTCAAGCGCTTGATGAGTAAGTTTCAGAATAAATTCAAAAGCTACAACGCGTACGTGGAACTCGATTTCCAGATCCACAAAGCGATCTGGGAATTAGCCGGTAACAAACAGCTGGTGATGATGCTCGAGCGGCTCGCCGGGCCGATGATCGGTTTGGCTTCCCGGGTGTACTCCCCACTGTTGGACGATCTGGTGCAAAAGGAGCGCGAGTGCCAGGAAGGATCGCATGCCAAGATCATCGAAGCGATCTGCAACGGCCAGCCCACCGAAGCCAGGCACGCCATGCAAACGCACGTTCTATCCTTGTGGAAGATTTGGCTGAACAAATTCTCCGGCACCGAGGTCAGCGATCCGGGAGTGGGAAGAACGATCAGCGACGCCATGAGCTTGATCGATACCTTGGCCGGAGTGATGGACCCGAACGTATCGCTGCCGGCGGAGGTGAACAAGAACAAAGGGTAGGTCCGTTTTTGTCTGTCTCCTCCGGTGCGTTCGCAATTTCCTCTAAGGCGGTTTTCGTCAGCCGCAGTCCGATACTCGCAGCGATTCAAGATTCAACGGTCGGAACGGCGGGAGAAGTTCGTGCGGGGGTAACCAAACATGGATCGGCGTAAATCGGTGTGGGCAGTATCGTTGATCCTTGCATTGGGCTTCCTGGTTAACTACATCGACCGCGGAAATATTTCCGTAGCCGCTCCGCTCATACAGGCCGAATTCAAGTTCAACCCCACTCGCCTCGGTTTCCTCTTTTCCGCTTTCTTTTTGAGCTACGCGCTGATGCAGGTTCCCGCCGGATTTCTGGTGGACCGCTTCAAACTGAAATGGCTCTACGCCGCCGCGTTCGTCTGGTGGTCGGTAGCCAATGCGGGGATCGCCTTGGCGGGCGGGTTCCTTTCATTGCTGGTGCTGCGGGTTCTGCTCAGCGCGGGCGAAGCAATCTCGCTGCCCGCGAGCTCCAAACTGCTGGCCACCGCGTTTCCGGAACAGGAACGTGGGATCGCCAACGGAATCCTCGACAGCGGATACAAGTTTGGTCCCGCAGTAGGCGTATTGTTCGGAGGCTTCTTCCTCGCGCACCACGGATGGAGAATGTTGTTTGTAGTCACCGGGATCGGCGGTTTGATCTGGCTCGTACCGTGGTTCTGGATCGCGGATTCGATAGGTTCACAACGGCATGTACCACTTCCGCAAGCTGCGTCGGTTGCGGTGGCGCCGCCGGGAAGCCGTCATGCGCCTTTGTCGGCCGTCGAGATACTCAGTTCTTTCCGCGCTTGGGGCACCTTCATCGGAAATTTCTGCGGTGGGTATGTATGGTATTTGATGTTGTCGTGGATGCCTACTTACCTGGTGACGGCGCGCCACATGAATCTGGCCAGGATGGGTGCGCTGGGGTCGTCACTCTTCGCAGTCACCGGCATTACTTCCATCGCCAGCGGCCTGGTGACGGATCGAATGCTGCGCAAAGGTTGGTCCCCGGGCAAAGTACGTCTGGGATTCATGGTGACAGGCCTGTCGTTTAGCATGTTCCTGGTTCCGGCCGGATTCGCGGCCACGGAACGCGGCGCCATGGCGTATTTGTTTGTGGCCTTTGCCGCGTACGGTTTGTTCTCCTGCAACATATGGGCCGTCACGCAATCGATCGCCGGACCGCCCAACATCGGCCGCTGGGCGGGAATGCAGAATCTGGTCGGCAACCTGGGCGGCGTGGCGTCGTCCGCTTTGACGGGCTGGATAGTCACCGTCACCGGAAGTTTCAACTGGGCATTTGGAATCGCCGCGGGCGTGATGTTATTCGGCATTTTGATTTATGTGTTTGTGGTGCGGAGCCTCGATCCGATCAAATTGGTCGAGGCGTAGTTCGCGGCACATCTTTGAGGTAAAGATTTCAGCATGGCGAGGATTCGATTATGAAGGTTGATCTGAACGGGAAAGTTGCGTTGATCACCGGAGCGGCCGCGGGAATCGGACAAGCGATCTCCATGGCCATGGCTGCTAACGGTGCGTCCATTATCGTCGTCGACCTGCAAGGCTCCAGCGACGATACCGTTCAAGAGCTCAGGAAATTGGACCAGTCCTGTGCATTCTTTGCCGCCGACGTCAGCAAGGCCGACGAAGTGAATCAAGTCGTGACTGCGGCAGAAAAAGAATTCGGCCGAATCGATATACTCGTCAACAACGCCGGGACCAATACCCCCGGACCACTCCGCCGCAATATCTACGAGTACGATACCGCTGAATGGCACCGCATTCTCTCGATCGACCTCGACGGACTTTATTATTTTTCGCGCGCGGTTACTCCTGGCATGGTGGCCCGCAAATCCGGGGTGGTGATCAACATTGCATCGGTGATGGGCCTCGTCCCCATTCGCCTGCAGTCTCCTTTCACTGCGGCCAAAGCCGGAGTTATCAACCTGAGCCGCTCGATGGCGTTGGAACTAGGGCCCCACGGCATCCGTGTAAATGCCATCGCCCCGGGATCCGTTTTGACTCGGCGCACGCGCGACCTTTTTTATAGTCCCGAAAAAACCCAGGTCTCCGAAAGCCTGCTGAGCCACGTGCCGTTGGGCCGTCCCGGAGAGCCCGCGGAAATCGCCAATGCCGCGCTGTTCCTGGCGTCCGATGATTCGTCCTACGTCACCGGCACCGTTCTCACGGTGGACGGCGGATGGACTGCCGGTTTCGCGCGAGAGTGGTAGCCTCAGGACGGAATAACGATTTTCGACGGCCAGAAAGGCCATCGTCCGGTGACAGCCCGGAGCTAATGCAGCTTCGCTTGCTCTCCCTTCGCGGCAGTGAGGATAGGAATATTCGGTCGGCGTCCTTCCAAAGCGTGAGGAAGTCTTGGTCCCTTGGTGCTCTCATCCGATACCGCGTATGCGCGCGCCAGGCCTAACTGCGCCAGTGCCCCGATCGGCCCGTTCGTGACGAAACCGGGGTGGTCGTGGATTTTCCGAGACTCGACTGCGGCTGCGCTGCCTTTGTGTGCTGCTACATAAGCTTCGCCACGTAGATTGATGGGGTAGAGATCGTAATTAAGGCTTTGCGCAGGAGAACCGAGTTCGTACGGAAGAGCCGGGGCAAAGCGCTTCGATCGCCTTGCTGGCGCTGCGCCTTTGGAGAGCAGTGGCCGCGGGGATCGGGGGCACATAATTGAACTGCACAATCGTGCCTTCCGGAAAAACGTTTGGCCAGCTCGGTGGCTGGTCGCTTGGCTTCAGGGGCATTAGCCGCCAGACCCAGCGCGCTGGCCGATATACCCTCAGCATCTCCGCCGTCGAGAGAGCTGCGCGGCCCGCGCTTCCTGCTTTACCAGGATCATGTTGCCCACCAGCAACTCGCGCATTGCAGCTTCCGTCTCGTAGGTCGGCGCGAGTCGCCTCGCCGAACACCTAGGCGAAGATCGCCTTAAGGCCGAGGGAGCTGGAGGTACTCGGACTGATTCGGGACTATCACCGAAACATCAAGGCGGTCTTTGGCTCTATGCACGATGTGGGATCATTAGACCTGAGGATTCCACCGCCGGAAGTCTGGTTCAGACACTTTGGCGGCGCGGGAACGCACTGAAAACGTAGCACAGACCCGGCAAATCCGAAGCTATAACAAATGGTATAGGAGGGCGTGAGTGGCCAAAATGCTACCGTCCCCCTGGAGCTCAGATTGGTCCATCGCGCAGCGCAGATTACACATAGCGGCCCAGTGGTCATCGAAACACCCAAGTCACAACGTCCGCGACGCTTCGTTCGGGGACTCGATCGACCGTAGTAGAAACGTAGTACGAGTTGCAGAAAATGACGCCTAAAAGCGAACAAAAGAAGAAACTACAGAGAAAGGTGGCTCACCGGATTTAGCTGCAACTCCCTAGTTTCCTTCGGTTTAGCTTAGTACTCCATTTCATAAATACAGTAACGTATAATTAGGCACATAAAGCCTTTCCTGTTAAGTTCTTCCCGAGGAGGACTTTACCGTGCCTCGCAAAAGTCCGTACAAGATCACTCTCACA
>Ga0182024_10008551_pt1 | contig 21501 bp, 28 predicted proteins | sample P32metaG_FD_120480 | JGI IMG/M metagenome (GOLD analysis project Ga0182024, IMG submission 120480) | Permafrost microbial communities from Stordalen Mire, Sweden - P3-2 metaG (Illumina Assembly) | ecosystem: Environmental > Terrestrial > Soil > Wetlands > Permafrost | place: Sweden: Stordalen...
AGCAGCACATCCTTCACTTCGCCGCCCAGAACGCCGCCCTGCACCGCCGCGCCGATCGCGACCACTTCATCCGGATTCACGCTGCGATTCGGATCCTTACCGAACAGGTTGCGGACAATCTCCTGCACCTTCGGAATACGCGTCGAGCCGCCTACCAGCACGACTTCATCGATCTGCGAAGGCTGCATCCCCGCGTCGGCCAGCGCCTTCTTGCAGGGCTCAACCGAGCGGTCCAGAATATCGGCCACCATCTGCTCAAAGCGCGCCCGCGTCAGCTTGATCGCCAGGTGCTTGGGGCCAGTCGCGTCGGCTGTCAGGAACGGCAGGTTGATCTCGGTCTCAAACAACGTCGAGAGCTCGATCTTCGCCTTCTCCGCCGCTTCCTTGAGGCGCTGCAAAGCCATCATGTCCTTGGAAACGTCGATGCCCTGATCCTTCTTGAATTCCTGAATCAGCCAGTCGATAATCCTCTGGTCGATATTGTCGCCGCCCAGGTGCGTATCGCCGTTGGTCGACTTCACTTCGACAACGCCGTCGCCCACTTCGAGGATCGAAACGTCGAACGTGCCGCCGCCGAAATCGTATACGGCGATTGTTTCGTTCTTCTTGCGATCGAGCCCGTAAGCGAGCGCCGCCGCCGTCGGTTCATTGATGATGCGAAGAACCTCGAGGCCAGCAATCTTGCCGGCATCTTTCGTCGCCTGTCTCTGAGCGTCGTTAAAGTACGCCGGCACCGTGATCACGGCCTGCGTGACTTTCTCGCCCAGATACGATTCGGCGGCTTCCTTCAGCTTGCCGAGGATCATTGCTGAGATCTCCGGCGGCGAATATTTTTTGCCGCTGATATCGACCCACACGGAGTCGCCATCGCCCTTGACCACCTTATAGGGCATCAGCTTCATCTCTTGGGAGACTTCATCGAAGCGGCGTCCCATGAAGCGCTTAATCGAATAAACGGTATTCTCTGCGTTCGTAACTGCTTGACGTTTCGCGACATTGCCGACGAGACGTTCCCCGCTCTTGGCGAATCCAACGATCGAAGGCGTGGTCCGGCCACCCTCCTGGTTCGGGATGACGACCGGCTGGCCGCCCTCCATCACAGAGACAACGGAGTTCGTGGTGCCAAGGTCAATCCCAATGATCTTGCTCATATTTTCCTCTCCAGTAACTTGAGGCTTACATTAGCCTGTTTGTAGTATCCAATATTAGCGTATCATTGTCAAGTTACTAGCCATGCTTGAATTGCGTACATGATTGGTGTATTATATGTACATGCCCGTCAATATCACGGAATTCCGCCGCAACTTGTTCCAGTTCGCCGATCGAGCCCTCAAAGGGGAACCGGTTGAATTCATTCACAAAGGCGTGGTTCTTAAGGTGGTTTCCGACAACCCGATATCCAAGCTTTCAAGACTGACGCGGGAGATCGTAATCGCTCCCGAGGCCAACCTCGACACCACCGAACTGATGAAGGAAATGGAAGCTGAGTGGGAAAAAGACTGGTCTGAGATTTGAGCGTTTATATCGACACGCATATCGTGATCTGGCTATGCGAGGGTTCGGCGGGAAAGCTGACTCCCGCCGCATCCGAGGCGATTGAATCCTCCCAAGTCGAGATCTCGCCGATGGTGCTCGTGGAACTGGAATATCTTTTTGAGATCAAGCGAATCCTGAAGCTCCCGATGGCGCTGCTCGATCAGCTCAAGACACTCATTGGATTACGAATGAGCGACCATCCTTTTTCAGCGGTGGCCCAAGCGGCCCTGTTTGAAACCTGGACGCGAGATCCGTTCGACCGCATCATCGTGGCGCAAGCGAGGTCCGACGGATATTCCGGATTGGTTACCGCCGATGAGAAAATTCAGCAGAATTACACGAAAACAATCTGGAATGTAAAGTCTTCTTAAGCCTCGTAACATCAATTCGGTCGTGAACGTTTGTACATGCAGAGACGCTGAAGAACACGAAAACAAGTTCAACTGGACAGCGGACAAAACAACTAAGGAGATCGAAAATGACCAAGAAAATGTTGATGGCGGTAGCCTGCCTGGGCGCGGCGATTGCATCCGCGCAGACCATGGAAACATTGCGGGTGAATTTGCCCGTCGCGGCAAAGGTGGGCAATGTCTCACTGCCTGCGGGCGAATATTCGATTCACGAGCTGCAAAATTCGGTGCTCGAATTCAGGTCCGAATCCAATGGCAAGAACATCTTCGCCAGCGTGAATTCAATCGTCATGCCGAATCACCAGGTCGCGGATCACAGCAAAGTTGTTCTCCAAAAGAACGACAACGGATATCAGGTTCAGAAGATCTGGATCGAAGGCCAGGAGATGGGCTTCGAACTGACCTCGGCTGAATAGTCTTTAGAGCCGCGACCAGCGGGAGCGGTCACCGCGCGATGTCTTTCCAATCGCGCTCGTAATATCGCACCAAAACTTGATCGTTCAGACGATTGACCTCGGCCTCGACCGGGGTCATGTCGGCGGGGAAGTGGAACATTTCGGGAATTGTCGTAACGGTCAGGAATCGCAAGCCCTCCGGCAGATGGGTCGGCGGTTCCCAGAAATCGCCGGCAATCGTGAAACCCCACTCCCCGAAACTGGGAACGTAAACGTGATAGGGCCAAGTCTTGAAACCCGCCTGCCGCAGCGTATCGACGATGCACCAATAAGACTGGCGGGCAAACATGGGAGACGTGCTCTGGACAACGACGAGACCTCCGGGCGCCACATGTCGCTTGAGGAGGCGGTAAAAAGCACTGGTGTATAGTTTGCCGAGCGAGTAATTGGTAGGATCGGGAAAATCGACAACGACGAAATCCCAGGTTTGTTTATTCTCATCGAGCCACGGAAATGCGTCGGCATTGATGACCTTCACGCGAGGGGCTCGAAACGAGTAATCGTTGAGAGGCGCTAACATGGGATGCTCGGTAAACAATTTCGTCATCTCCGGATCGAGATCGACGAGTGTGATGCTTTCCAAATTCGGATATTTCAGCAGTTCGCGCACCGCTAAGCCATCGCCTCCGCCAAGCACCAACGCTCGCCGCGCGTTCGGCAGCGAAGATAAGCCGGGATGCACCAGGGCTTCGTGATAACGGTATTCATCGCGAGAAGAAAATTGTAAGTGCGAGCTGAGGAACAGGCGCAGATCGTCTTTCCATTTCGTAACCACAATGCGTTGATAGCGTGTATTGCGCTCAAAAATGATCTCGTCGGCGTAGAGTTGATTGTCGGCGGTGGAGGAAATCCAGTTCGAGAAATACATTCCTCCACCGAGCAGCACCAACACCGCAAGGCACGATGTGCGAACGCGCCATACGAAGTGCAACTGATCGCGAAATAAGAATGTCGACCACAGCGCGACAGCCGCATTGATGATCCCGAACATGATCGCGGCCCGCACCAGGCCCAGTTTGGGAACCAGCCACAGGGGAAACGCAATGGACGCCGCCAGCGCTCCCAGATAATCGAACGTCAGGACGTGCGATACCAGATCGCCGAACTTGAAGCGTCCTTCGAGAATCCTCATCAGCAGCGGAATTTCGAGTCCGACCAGCGCGCCCACCGCAATCACCAATAAATACAGGCACAAGCGGAAGCTGTGCGTATACGCGAAGGCGAGAAAGAGCGCCGACGAAGAAAATCCTCCCACCACGCCGACGAGAAGCTCGATCTGCACGAACCACGCGACGAGTGAACCTTTAAGATATCGCGACGCAGCGCTGCCGAGTCCCATCGCAAACAGGTACGTGCCGATAATCGTTGAGAATTGCAGCACGCTGTCGCCGAGCAGGTAGCTGGCGAGCGTTCCCGCGATCAGCTCATAGATCAGCCCGCAGGCGGAGATGAGCAGGACGGAGAGAAAGAGAAGCGGCGCCACGCGCCGGGCGCCGGGCGCCAGAACGGGGACGCGGACACTGGAAACAGGCATGGGTTTTAACTGGCGCCTGGCGCGCGGCGCCTCGCGCCTCTAATGCACCGCCGCGGCAATGATAATGCACATGCCCAGCGATATTGCGCCGATCAGGATAGCCAGAGCGATGTTTTTATCCTCGACGATCTCTCGCCACAGGTGATAAGGCGTCATCTTGTCGAGAATGGCAAAGCAGAAAATAAAAATCACGATGCCGAGAATCGCGTAGATCGCGGCGTTCAGCAGATTGCCAGGATGAAAATCAGCCATAGTCACTTTCCTCCGACGTAACGCGGATAAAACGCATAAATCGACCGGTAAGCGCCGGGATTGTCGCGGATGGTTTTGGGCGCAACCTTGGTCTGGTCGACTTTCGAAAGGGTCCAGCCTCGAAATTCGGCAAACGTGGCGGTTGAGAGCATCATCATGCTGTAGATCAGGTAGCCAGCATAGCGCATTAGGTTAACCTCCTCCAGAGGTGGGTGGATAGTCGCTGGTCGACCAGCGCTTGGTTTCAAAAGCAATCGAACGGATGGTGGAAAAAATCGGCGGGAGCAGCAGCAGCAGCGCCGCGAACCAGAACCAACCGTAGGTCGCCACGTCGTGCCGCAGAACAATTTCGTAGTAGACCGATTTACCGATCACCGTCGCGGGGCGCGGCCTGGAAAAATTCCCGGACCCGAAGAGCGGGGTCGGCGTGGGAGTAGGAGTCGGTTTCGCGGCCGTGACAGGAGGCGTCTCCGAACCCTCCATTTCCGGCTCGACCCGCAGATAGTAGCGCCCGGCGGGCACGCGAGGAATGATCGCGGTCGACGCCTGACCTCCCTCCGACCATGCTCCATCGCTATCGGAGCCCGTGTAATAGGTGACCTCGCGTCCGAAATCGAACGCGTCTCCCGTGCCTTCATTGATCAGCGTAAGGTTGAAATAGGCCCAGTTATTGATCAGATTCGTATTGATCGTAACTTCCAGGTTGCTGGTGCGGCCATCGATATCGAACACCTTGGTGACGAACGACGGCTCGCCCCGATCGGCAGTAGAGTAGCGATAGTGCTCGTCGAAAACTTTGTCGCCGCGGCTGAGCGCACCGAACATGCCCGCAATTACGAACAGCGCCAGAAGCATCAACCCGAAGAGCTTCCACGTCCCACCGATTTTTCCCACATAGGGCGAGGGCTGGTTGAGATAAACGCCTTGCGGGCGAGGCGCGCTGCCGGGGAGTGCGAACGCTTTCCAGATTTCGGGGCCCGGCGTGTACTCGCCCCTCGACCAGGTCACCTCATCTGACGTGGTCTCCGAGGAAAGCACGGACGGCGGGTGGACGAAGTCGTCGGCCAGGACCTCTTCGCCGGCTTTCACGCGCCAGGGAAATTCTCCGAGCACAAAGCTGGTGGTCGCTTGCGCACCGGAGAAATGCTTATACAAACACCCTTCAAAGAAAACCGCGGGACGCGAGCCGATAGCGCGACGCTCCGGCAGCGATTCCACCGGCGTGACGAAATTCCAGTGGCCCTGATAGTTGGTGAGGTAGCGGAATCCTTTATAGGGATTGAAGAGAAGATATTCCTCCCATTCGTAAACGATGCCGTCTTCCTCAACTCCTCGGGTCTGAAATCCGATGACCTCCCACGTCGTGCCGGCCCATTTCCCGCGCTGCCCGAGAGGAATGAGAGGAGTGCGGCGCGATTGCGCGTCCTGTGCTTCCTGCACGATTTTGAGCAGTGGCGACGAAGCATCGAGCACGCTGAGGCATTGCGGGCAAACGACGGTGAGCGCATGGCCGAATCCGCGAAATTCGACGGGACCGCCGCAGTTGGGGCAAAACATCGCCTTGGCTTTGGCGACAGGAGGGCCGACTAAAGGGGACGACACTAACGTTCCCCCAAGGCGCCTGGCACCCGGCGCGTGGCGCCTCTCATGACCACCCCTCGAACTGGCGGACGTTCTGGAGCTGCAACGCGTCAAACGAAACTGTCTTGCCGACGAAAAGCATCGGCGCGGACTCATCGCTATAATCGAGAGTTGCGAAATCGTCTCCCTGCGTGCGCAGATCCGCGAACAGCATGTTCGATTTACCGTAAAACGGAAAAGGCAGTTCGCCCTCGACGCCTTTATAGCTGGCCATCGTCATGGTCGACACTTCGAACTGAATGTTGACAAAGGTGAGGCGGCTGCCCCGTTTTACCTGTTCTTCCGGAGGCAGAGGGATGCTGCTCGGCACCAGAAACGAGACCGCATATTGAAGCTGCGCGTCGGAGAGCCACCCGCTGGTGCCATCGGAAAATACGATGTGCCATTCGTTCCAGCCGCCCTGCTCGTATTCATAAATGATGCGCCCGATAACGTCAAACCTTTTGTTGTCGTAAGTGCCGGATGTCAGCAGTTGAATCGGTGAAGGATCAGGCGGAAGGTCGGCGACTTTGCCTACGTTTTTGAGAATCAGATCGTCGCGAACCAGAATCGAGTGGCAGAAAGGGCAGACGGTCTGCACCGCGCTCGACCAGCGGAACGTGACGGGTGCTCCGCAACTGGGGCAGTTCGCTTGTGGTGAGCTCATTCCGAATAAGGCCGGTCAAGACGCCGCACTTCGACCGACTTCGCTCCGAATTCCCGCCGCAGACACGCGTCAAAATCCCAATCGGGACGCGGACGGCAGCAGAATACATTCAAGCACAATGAACGGTGCTCCGGGAAAGTATGGCACGCGATATGCGATTCCTGAAGCAGTGCGAGACCGGTGATGCCTCCTCCGGGAAACTGGTGCCAGAGCGTTTCTCCGATCGGATGGAGGCTCATTTCCTGGATCAGACGAACGAAGAGAGACCGCAGAGCCTCGAGGTCCGAGACGGAGGCCGCATCGCAATGATGAGCTTCGACGATCCACTCACAGCCGGCATTGTGGGGCGGGGCCATGCCCTGCCTTAAGGTTGCGCCGTTCCGCACTCCGGACAGAACTTCGCCACTCGCGCGATCGGCTTGCCGCAATTGAAACAGAACTTCGTTTCCGCTCCTGCCACGGGAGCCGCCCCAGTGGGCGCGGGACTTGCCGGAGGAGGCGCTGCCGGAGCAGCCGGATTTTCTCCGGGCCGCAGCGCATTGGTCATGACACTCGCCATTGTGAGTCCCGCCCCAAGTCCGACACCCAGGCCCGCGATGCCTCCGCTCTCATTCGCGGCGGCGATCGGCAGCGAGTTCGCTACCTGATACTGCGTGTACTTGTTCATGTCGCCGAGCATATTCATGCCGACGCGTGTGTCGAGCATCTTCTGCAACTCTTCGGGCAGCGAAAGATTCTCGACCACGAAACTGTCGAGCGTCAACCCGAGGTCGGTGAACATAGGGTTCAACCCCTCGGCGATTTTCGTGCCGAGCACGACCTGATTCGCCGCCATGTCGAGAAACGGCACGTTGCTCTGCGCGAACGCATCGGTCATGCGGCCGATGATGGTGTTGCGAAGCTGGCCCTCAATATCGGCGACGTGATAAATCTCGCGCGTGCCGCTGACCTTGGTGTGAAACGCCTTGGCGTCGCTGATGTGCCACGAATAAATTCCGTAGCCGCGCAGCCGCACCATCCCGAAATCCTTATCGCGGATGGTGATCGGAGTAGCGGTGCCCCAGCGCTGATTGGTCTGCAGGCGCGTCGAGAAAAAGTAGACGTCGCTTTTGAAAGGCGACTGAAATTTCTTGTCCCAGTTTTGCAGGTACGTCAAAATCGGCAACGTCTGCGTCGTCAATTTATAAAGACCGGGCCCAAAAATATCAGCCACCTTGCCTTCGTTGACGAACGCGGCCATCTGCGATTCACGAACGGTGAGACTCCCTCCGTTCTGAATTTCCATGTCCTGCATCGGATAGCGGTAGGCAAGTATGCCATCCTCCGATTCGGTCCATTGGATGACGTCTATCCACTGCTTGGCGATAAAGTCGCGAAGCGACATTGCTTTCCTCCACTTCCGTTCAACCAATATAACGCCTAAGCAAGGCGCGTTGTTCCGCTAAAGTAGCCTTATGGCATCTGCATTGTGGCTTATTCGCCACGGGGAAACCGCCTGGAGCCTCTCCGGGCAGCACACCTCCTCGACCGATTTGCCCCTTACAGCGGAGGGCGAACGGAAGGCGGCTGCAGTCGGGAAGATGCTTGCAGGAAAGAGGTTTTCGGCGGTGTGTGTGAGCCCGATGACGCGCGCAAAGGAGACATGCCGGATCGCAGGCTACGGAGTGGGCGCGATCGTCACAGACGACTTGCGCGAATGGAATTATGGATCGTACGAAGGTTTGACCTCGACGGAAATTCAAAAGACTGCGCCCGGCTGGACCATCTGGACCGGCACGCCTCCGGGTGGAGAGACGATCGAGCAGGTCGCGGATAGAGCTCGTAGAGTGATCCAGTCCGCTCCTGCCGGAGATGTCGCCATTTTCGGACATGGACACATGCTACGGGTTCTCACCGCGTGCTGGCTTCAAATCGCGCCCGAAATGGGCCGATGCTTCGCGCTATCGACTGGCTCGATCAGCGTGCTCGGGTACGAGCGGGAAACGCCCGTCATTCAGATGTGGAATCAGGGCAATTTGTAGCGCACGCCTCGTTTGTGGGGCGGGCTTTCCAGCCGGCAGCCGTCTTTCGAGACGGCTCTCTGCGAGCGTTTCGACTTTCAGACGGCATAATAGAAATGTGGAACGGATCTGGTTATGGCCGAATCTACTGAGCCTCGATGCGCCGATCGTGGCTCTGTTGTGGCAGATTCTGTTCGCGCGCTGTTTTCATGCGCGCGTGGATCTGTTGCCCTCGGTTCTGCTGGTGCTGGCGGTGTGGCTGATTTACGCGGCGGATAGAACGCTCGATGCATGGAGAGGATCGTGCGCACGCCCTCGCCACGAATTTTACCGGCGGCATTGGCGGACGTTACTGCCGTTATGGATTCTCGCATTAACGGCCGGATCGGCTCTGGCATGGATGCGCCTGTCGCCGGAGTTGCTCTACGAAGGCCTCGGCCTGGCCGGCGCTATCGTGTTGTATTTCGCGCTGCTCCACTTCGGGATTTTCCAAAAGACCAAGGAAGCCGCCGTAGCCGTACTATTCGCGCTCGGCGCGACCCTTTCAGCGTGGCCGAACGTCCGCACCGCGGCGGATATTGAAGCGATCATTCTCTTCTCCTGCCTGTGCTGGATCAACTGCGTAGCGATTGAACATTGGGAAGGTGAATCAAAATGGCCCATCGCGGCCCCCGCTGGATTCGTGGCGATCGCGGCCGGAATGTTGCTATTTTCGAGCCGCCCGATCCTCGGGGGAGCGGTAGCCGCGAGCGCTCTCTGCTTCGTGCTGCTCGATTGCGCACGCCGCCATTTTTCGCGAGACGCCCTGCGCGTGCTGGCCGACGTCGCGTTGCTGAGCCCTCTGTTTCTGTTGCCGGTCGCGGGACTGCATTTTTGAACTGCGACAAGATCGCCCGCTGGTATCGATGGCTGGAATACGCGGCATTCGGCGGAGCTCTGCGGCGGCGCCGGGAAGCTTTTTTGTTCGAGCTGGGGAATCCTCAAAAAGTTCTGGTATTAGGCGACGGCGATGGGCGCTTCCTGCAATTATTCACCGACCTCTATCCCAAAGCTCGCGTAGATGCGGTCGAAGTCAGCGCGCGCATGATCGATCTGGCAAGGGTTCGCGTCGCGAGCAATCGTGTGACGTTCCATCTGGCCGATGCGCGCGAATTTCCTCTTGAAGAAAAGTACGATCTGGCGGTCGCCCACTTTTTCTTCGACTGTTTTGATGAAGAAGAGCTAAAAGCGCTGACGAGCCGCATTCGCGCGAACAGTTGGCTGGTGTCCGAGTTTCGAAGGACGCGCTGGTCGTGGCCGATTGTGCGCGGCCTCTATTTTTTCTTTCGCCTGACAACAGGACTGCGAGTAACCTCACTACCAGAGCATCGAGGCATGCTTTCCGGGCTCGGCTACCGGATCGAGAAGGAACAGACGGCGCTGGGAGGATTGGTTGTATCGGAGCTGTGGGTCTTAGCGGTCCCCGATTCGCACGACTTCGCCCGCCCCTACGCTGCCGAGTGCCCGGAGCAAATCCGGAATTAGGACGGTCAGATCGTCCAGGTTGGTGGTACGAGCTCGCATAACCAGTAGGGAGATCGAGCGGCCACTTAGGCTCTGCTGAGACGCCATGTGCTGATCGACCGTGATCAGCACGTCGAAGCCTGCTTGATCCGCCGCGGCTAGTAGAGCGCCATTCGCCAGACCTGTTAGCCCCGCGTAGCGGCACGTTTGGCACTCGTGCCCGCTCAAGTGGTGGCGAAATCCCTCGTCAATGCACTCATCCAGCAGAACGCGCATCAGCGGCCGGCGAGCAGGGATTCTTTCGCTTCTTCCAATGCTTGCAAGGCTTGTTCCCGCGTGACTGTGGGAAACCCCTCCAAGAAACGCTCCACGCTGTGTCCAGCTTCAAGGTAGTCGAAAAGCGTGCGCACCAGGACGCGTGTGCCTCGGAAAACCGGCGCGCCGGACATGGTGGCAGAATCGCGAACGATGACCGACTCCATGTCTCATTGTGCCTTACCACGGCCATTCATAACAATGATGCTCCGGGGAAATGGGGACAGACGCGGACAGACGCATTTTCCCCTACTACGGCTTTCCTGTCAGAAGACTCGGGACCCTTCTGCTTGTGTCAGCAATGACAAGCCGCAACTCGTCAGAATCCCAACTGCTGAAGTCGCCACTTCCCGGCGCAAGTCGTCGATGGTGCAGTTCATCCACACATCGTGGGCCTTCAGAAAACCATCCAGATCATAGCGGGTTTCAAAACCGAGCAACCGCCGCAGCTGCCTTTGTGATACGACCGGCCTTGTACTCTTCCAGGCCGAAACCTTCGAGCGCACGTCGCGACAAGTCGTTACCGTCCGCGCTGAGACGGTTGGCCAGATCGGGAATCGGGACCGTAACGTTCACAGGCTCTCTTCCTAGGTGAACCCGCTCAGTGTAATCTAGCGGCCCGTCCCGGTCATTCCTAAATCGCAGCACTGAGGTAGCGCAGGAGGAATCATCGCAAATTCGAAGTTTTTAGTGCCGCGACATTCGGGAGCGGTCAGCTCCGGCGCTGTCGAAATCACCGGGACGGACAACTGGTATGTTATCGCCTGTCATGTACCGACGGCGCAACCATCCTGAAGTCCGCTCCTAAGACATACCGAGATTCGGCAGCCCCAATTCCCCTTCATAAAACGCCCCCAACTCCCCACCTTTCAACCACCTCCCACTTCCACCCGAGCACCCTCAACCCCCCACGCTGCTATACCAAGTCAGAAGGAAACAAGAATGTCCACGCCTCACAGAACCGAAATCAATCGAGCCAACGCGCAGCACTCCACCGGCCCCAAAACGGCAGCCGGCAAGAAACAATCTTCCTTGAACGCCCTCCGCCACGGACTCACCGGCCAAATCGTCGTGATGCCTACCGAGGACCTCGAAGCCTACCAACTCCACCTGAACTCTTTCACGGACGAATACCATCCCCAAGGCGCAACCGAAGCCCACCTCGTCCAAGCCCTGGCCGACGCCTCCTGGCGCCTGAACCGCGTCGCGGCTCTGGAAACCAATCTCCTCACCCTCGGAATCGCCCACACTGCCGTCACCATTTCCGACGCCCCGCAACAGGTCCAGGACGCCATGTCGATCGTCTCCGCGCTTGAGAGCCAGTCGAAAGCATTATCGAACCTGAGCATGCACAGCCAGCGCCTGTCGCGTCAATTCGAACGGACGGTAGCGCAGCTTCGCGACCTCCAGAAAACCCGCCGCGCAGTAGAAAAACAGGAGTTGGACAGCGTCGTCGACATCATTGAGATGGTTGAGTCCACAGGAGAAACCTACGATCCATCGGCCGATGGCTTCGTTTTTTCAGAACAGCAAATCGAGGAGAGCATTCGCACGCGCAACCGCGAACGCCTGGCCGAGGAAGCCTACGAACACCGCTGCGAATCCGACGCCGCGTAGCGGGTTATAACCCCTGGCGTGAGCCAGGGGATTCGTACCGCCCGCTGGCCCGTCACTCGCTCACAGCAGATGATATTTCGCGAGAAAATCCCGCGTCGCCTTGTGAATCCTCACCCGCTCCTCCGGCGTGAAATTTCCGTGCTTGCCGCCGGGGATGGTGAGCAATTGATTTGGAACATCCGCCTTGTCCAGCGCTTCGTGCAAGCGAACGGAATGCGAGTACGGGACCGTCGGATCGGCATCGCCCTGAATCATCAGAATCGGAGGCAGGCCGGCGCGCACGTATTCGAGCGGCGAAACTCGCTTCGCGATTTGTTCTTTATTCGGCATGCTCCCAAGCCACTGTACTGCATAACCTTTCTGATTCGGCCCGTCGAGGAGGTCGTTCACATCGGTGATGCCGTACCAATCGAGAATCGCCGCTACTACCGGCAGGTCCGGCCCAGGACACTGGCGGTCGAGGCCCGCCGACATCGGGATCATTCCGGTAGTCAGCGCGAGATGTCCTCCCGCGGATTCGCCGGTGACCACCAGCTTCGTCACATCGATGTTGTAATCCTTCGCATGCACGCCGATCCAGCGCAACGCGCAGAGGCAATCCTCGACGGCGGCGGGCGCGGGCGAGATTTTTTCCAGGCGGTATTCGACGTTCACCACGTTCCAGCCCATTTCGAAATACGGGAACAGCGACATGACGGAGGTTTCCTTCGAGCCTCCGGTCCAGCCTCCTCCGTGAATATAAATAATGGTGGGCTGCGGACCAGTCGAATCGCGGCGCTGGTAGACGTCGAGCTTGGTTTCGAAATTATTCTGGACGCCGTAGGTGATGTTGGGCTTGATGACGTAACGGTTCTGAGCCTCGGTCGCCCAGGTGGCTTTTTCGGAGAGCTGTCCATAGGCAGCGCAGGAGAGAATAATAAATGTTGCTTTCAGCATGAGGGTCACGATATCAGACAATGGAGTTTCATGAAAGCCCTCGTTAAGAGCAAGAGCGAGCCGGGGTTGTGGCTTGAAGACATTGAGGCGCCGCGGCCCGGAATGAACGATGTGCTGATCCGCGTGCGCCGCGCGGGAATTTGCGGGACCGACGTCCATATTTATAAATGGGACGATTGGGCGCAGCGCACCATCCCTGTTCCCATGGCGATTGGCCACGAGTTTGTTGGTGAAGTCATCGAAGCCGGATCGAACGTCGCCGATTTTCATGCCGGCGATATCGTGAGTGGAGAAGGTCACGTGGTGTGCGGGCGATGCCGCAACTGTCTCGCCGGGCGGCGTCATTTATGCGCGCACACGATGGGCGTGGGTGTGAATCGACCCGGTGCGTTCGCCCAATATATCGTGCTGCCCATGACCAATATCTGGCGGCATGCGCCTACCGTCGATCTGGACATTGCGGCGATTTTCGATCCGTTTGGCAATGCGGTGCATACGGCGCTGTCGTTTCCTGTGCTCGGCGAGGATGTCCTCGTTACCGGATGCGGACCGATAGGATTGATGGCGGTCGCGGTGGCGAAACATGCCGGCGCGCGCTTCGTGGTCGCAACCGATATGAATCCCTACCGGCTCGCGCTGGCGCAGCGGCTCGGCGCTACGGTGGCTCTGGATGTTTCCAAGGGCACGTTGGGAGAAGTGCAGCAGCGGCTCGGCATGAAAGAAGGCTTCGACGTCGGTCTCGAAATGTCGGGGAACGGGCAGGCGTTTCGCGACATGCTGGCGAACATGAGCCACGGCGCGAAGATAGCCATGCTGGGGATTCCGGGTAAAGATATGTCGATCGACTGGCGCACGGTGGTTTTCAACATGCTTACGATTAAGGGCATTTATGGCCGCGAAATGTACGAGACCTGGTACAAAATGACGGTCATGCTCGAATCCGGGCTCGATATCAGGCCGGTGATCACGCATCGTTTTCATTACACCGAGTTTGAAAAAGGCTTTCAGGCAATGATCGGCGGGGACGCGGCCAAGGTGGTTCTCAGCTTCGACTGAGCATACGCGGTCATTTTTGTGATGGGCGGAGCGCAGAGACGCAAAGCTCGCAGAGGAAAGGAGATAAGGTTACGAGATTTTAGGAATTCAGGTCGAAGGCGGCGGCTAGAGGGATTTCGATTTCGGGATTCTCGGTGAGGAGGATGTCGCAGACTGCTCCGGCAGGGTTTTTCTTCGAGTAGAGGAGAGCGCTTTTTTCCTGAGGGTCGACGATCCAGATCCATTCAACGCCGATGAAGAGGTATTCCTGAATTTTGGGGAGCATGCGGACCATGCGGTCTTCCGGGGAGAGGATTTCGACGACTAGGAATGGGGCGACGGTTGGGATGCCCTTGCCGATTTCGTCGTTGCGCCAGACGGCGAGGTCGGCTACGCGATACCGGGAGGGGGAGATTTGAATACGGATTTCGGGCATCACGCGCAGGCCAAGGCGGCTCCGCAACTGCCTTAACAGGCCTATAAGATTGCTTTGCACATCACTATGTGGAATTTCACCCATGTTGCGTTCTACGATCTCGCCGTCGAGGTATTCGCGGTCCGATCCTTCGAAACTGGTGTGGAGGTAGTCGCTGACGTCCATCAGCACTTTCGTGCTCATGGCTCAAGTATAGTCGGAAGAATAGTCGCCCATCGCCGACTTTTTTAGGAGCATCTGCGTCTTTATGAACGGAGCCACTCGTTGATCTTCCGCGAAGTTGAAGATCGGGACCTGATTGCGAAAGCGCGAAAAGGGGACGTGGAGGCTTATAACCTCCTTGTTTCCCGTTGGGAGAAGCGCGTCTTTAATTATTTGCTGCGGCTGGTTTCGAATCGCGAGGATGCCCTCGACGTCAGTCAGGAAGTTTTTTTGAAGGCTTATCAGAGTCTGAAGAAGCTCGACGATCCGGGGCGTTTTGGGGCTTGGTTGTTCCGGATTGCGCATAACGAGGCCTTTTCGCTGCTCCGGCGGCGGAAGCCTGAAGGAGAGATGCCGTTTGAAACGGGCGCTCCCGTGCGCGGGTCGGAATTGCTGCCGATTGAGTTGTCGCTCGCGGTCGAGAGAGCGCTGGGGCGGCTATCGGAAGAGCAGCGCGAGGCCGTTTTGTTGAAGGTGTATCAGGGGTTCAAGTTCGAAGAGATGGCGGAGGTCCTGAGCTGCCCGGTTTCGACGGTGAAATCGAGGCTCTATACGGCTTTGGACCTGCTGAAGGCGATGTTAGCTCCGACAATTTTGGCGAGGTGAATCATGAGTTGTGAACCATACGACTGGAAAGCTTACGCGCTGGGCGAATTAGCGGCGAAGGAACGCCGCGAAGCGGAAGCGCACGCCGCGACCTGCGAGGGCTGCCGGGGGGAATTGGCCCACCTGCGGTTGACGGTCGACACTCTGTCGGCGTTGCGTGAGGAAGAAGTGCCGCGGCGGATTGCTTTTGTATCGGACAAGGTTTTTGAGCCCCGGTGGTGGGAGACGTTCCTTCGGCCGACTTTTGCGGCGGCTTGTGTGATTGCCGCGGCGATCGTGATGCATGGATATATGATGCGGCCGGCGGCGGTCGATACTGCGGCGATTCAGGCGCAGGTGAATCAGGCGGTTACACAGGCGGTTGCCGATGTGCAACAGCGGAATGCGGATTTGGATACAAAGCTTACGACTTTATACGTCAAGTCGACGGGGATCAAATATCAATGAAAAAGATTACGAGTTACCTTCTCCTTGCTGTACCTCTTTGCGCTGCGGCTATTTATGCAGCGACTACACCGCGCGTGAGCGGGAATGTTTTGAAAGTTGTGGAACTGAGTCTCGACGACCGGATTAAAAGCCTGTGGCCGGAAAATCCTTTCTCAGTCATTCGGCTTACGCGCGGTCTTTATTTGGACGGTTACGGAGCTGTATTCACGGTGGATGTGAGTCCGGTGCTTTCGACGACCTCGATGATGCATCCGACGGTGACCAAAGATGAGGTCGTGAAGGCTCACAAGGTGCGTGGCGAACGGATTGCGCAGTTGAGGCAGGCGATGCGGCTGGCGGTGGCCGATGCGGCTGCTTCACTCGATCCAGTGCCGGCGGACGATCAGGTCACCCTGGTGGTTTATCTGGCATACCACGAGTGGGAAGATGTCAGCGGGATGCCAGGACAGATGACGTTCCGGGGCAAGAAGAAGGCGTTGCTCGACGCGAAGCGCGCGGGTGCGGCGGCGCTGACGCAGGCTGTGACGATTACCGAGAACTAATGAAACCGCTCCCTGTGGTCGCGGCTCGTTGAGATCATCGGAATTCTTATGAGACTTGGCGAGATCCTCCTCGAGAGAAAATTGATTACGGGCGAGGATCTTGATCGCGCGCTTGAGTTGCAGAGGGAGCGGCCAGGAGAGAAGATCGGGAAGATCCTCGTGGATCTTGGCTTCATCGCAATGCGCGACGTTCTGAGTGCGCTGGCGGAGCAGTTGCAGGTTCCCTTGCTGGCGATTGACGCGCCCCCCGCGACGTCGCCCGAGACCGAAACTCTTTCTCCAAAATTCCTGCGGCAGTTCCGATGCCTTCCGATGGCATTGCACAATCACACGGTTACGCTGGCGATGGCCGATCCTCTGGATTTTGAAACGCGGTCGACAGTGGAGGCGTGCACGGGCCTGACGGTTCGAGTGGGGATTGCGGGCGAGCAGGAAATTCTCGACGCCATCGATCGATTCTACGGGCAAGCGGAAAAAGACGAGACGGAGTTTACGACGCGGGAGGGCGATGCGGAGGATCTGGAGCATCTGCGCGACATGGCGAGCGAAGCGCCGGTGATTCGACTGGTGAATGCGATGGTGGCGCAGGCGGTCGAAAAGCGGGCGAGCGATATTCACATCGAGCCGTTCGAAAAAGAGTTCCGCGTCCGGTATCGCGTGGATGGCGTGCTGGTGAATCAGGATTCTCCGCCGCGGGAAATGAAGGCGGCGATTATTTCTCGCGTCAAGTTGATGGCGAAGCTGAATATCGCGGAGCGAAGGCTACCGCAGGATGGGCGCATCAAGGTAAAAACGCTGGGGCGCGAAGTGGATCTGCGCGTTTCTACTCTTCCCACTCTCTACGGAGAGAGCGTGGTGATGCGTTTGCTCGACCGGTCGGCTGGGGATTTTTACGATCTCGAACGGCTGGGGTTCGATGAGCACATGTTGTCGCGGATGCGGTATTACACGTCGCTGCCGCACGGGATCTTTCTGGTTACGGGGCCGACGGGAAGCGGGAAGTCGACGACGTTGTACTCGGCGCTGAAGCGCATTAATCAAAGCGACAAGAAGATCATCACGATTGAAGATCCGGTGGAGTATCAGATGGACGGGATCAATCAGATCCACGTCAATACGACGATCGGGCTCACGTTTTCGTCGGGGCTGCGGCATATTGTGCGTCAGGATCCGGACGTGATCATGATCGGGGAAATTCGCGACCGCGAGACGGCGGACATCGCGATTCGCGCGGCACTCACGGGCCACTTTGTGTATTCAACGCTCCATACCAACGATGCGCCGAGCGCGATTACGCGGCTTACGGACATGGGCGTGGAGAATTATCTGCTCACGTCGTCTCTCGTTTCGGTGCTCGCGCAGAGGCTGGTGCGCATGATCTGTCCGGAGTGCAAGGCTCCAGCGGGTACGGCGATTACACCGGATGGGGACTTGATCGAGGTGTTTCGGGGCAAGGGATGCGAGAATTGCTTCAACACAGGGTATCGCGGACGGATCGGGATTTTCGAACTGATGGAGCTGAGCGAAGAGATTCGCGGGATCATCATGCGCAATGAAGATGCGACCAAGATCACCGCGGCGGCGCTTCGCAACGGGATGAGGAATCTTCGGGACGACGGGTGGCTGAAGGTCCGCAACGGCGTGACTACGGCGGACGAAGTGTTGCGTGTTACGCAGGAGTTTTAGGCAGTGGGCTTCCAAAGAAGATTTCACGCAAAGGCGCTAAGCTCGCAAAGAACCCATGGCGACTACCTTTTTCTTTAGAGCGGTTGCTTCCGATGGGAAGCTTCGGACGGGTACGATTACCGCTGAGACGGAAAAAATCGTCGCGCGTGAGTTGAAGCGCCAGGGGTTGATTCCGGTCTTCGTCGGCTTCGAACCAAAGAAGAGCCTTGAGCTGAAGATGCCGACGTTCGGGCGAGGACATCGCAAGGATGTTCTCTTTTTCACGCAGGAATTATCGACGCTGTTGAACGCGGGAGTGCCTCTCGACCGGGCGCTCGGGATCACGGCGGAGTTGACGGAGAAGAGCGGCTTCCGGTCGATTGTGCTGGATGTGATGCGAATTCTGAAGGGAGGCAAATCGTTCGCCGACAGCCTGGGCTCGCATCCGCTTTATTTTTCCGAATTGTATGTGAACATGGTGCGCGCGGGGGAGGCGTCGGGTTCGCTGGGGACGATTTTCGAACGGCTCTCCGAATTCGAGCGGACGCGTGACGATTTGCGGGGTTATATCATCAGCTCGCTGATTTATCCGGCGCTGCTGACACTGGTTGGGATCGGCTCGATTTTCATTTTGCTGAATTTCGTGGTGCCGAGATTCGCTGCGATTTTCTCGGATCCTCGCATGAAGATTCCGACGCCGACGTTGCTATTGATCCAGACGAGCGCGTACGTCCGAGCGTATTCGCTGCCGGCGTTTGCCGTGCTCGTGGTAGTGGTGATCGGCTTTCAGGCGTACATCCGAACCGCCGCGGGCGCATTGTGGTGGGATACGCTGCGGCTGAAGGCGCCGCTGTTGGGCGATGCGCTGCGGAAGGCGGAGACAGCTCGGTTCGCCCGCGCGATGGCGACGCTGATCGCGGCGAGTGTGCCACTGGTGCAATCGATCGGGATTGCTCGCGGGATTCTGAACAACCGTCGAATCGCGGGAACGCTCGAGCAGGTTTCGCAAGGCGTGAAAAGGGGCGAGGGCATCGCGGGACCGCTGGCGAGGGCGGGTCAGTTTCCGCCGCTGGCGAGTCATTTGCTGGCGGTGGGTGAAGAAACCGGCAATCTGGACGCGATGTTTCAGCGCATGGCGGATATTTACGACGCGGAAACACGAACTGCGATTCGACGATTTACATCGCTGTTCGAACCGCTGATTATTCTGGTGATGGGTGTCCTGGTGGGCTCTCTGATTTTAAGTATGATGCTGGCGATTACGGGCATCAATGACGTGGTGATTTAGGAAGAAGGAGTCAGGAGACAGGAGTCAGGAGTCAGAATGAAGAGAAGATCTCAGCGCGGTATTACGTTGATTGAAATGCTGGTGGTAATGGTCATCATCGGGCTGTTTGTCGGCCTGGTGAGCCTCAACCTCTTCAAGCAGGCGGACAAAGCGAAGGTCACGACAGCGCGAACCAACATCAGCACGTTCATGCAGGCTCTTGGCCTCTACAAGCTCGATACAGGTACGTATCCGTCAACGGAGCAAGGCCTGCAGGCGCTGCGCGTGAAGCCGGAAGATTCTCCGCAATGGGGCGGTCCCTATTTGAAGACGGATATTCCGCTCGATCCGTGGGCGCGACCCTATCAATATAAGTATCCGGGTGAACACGGCGATGAGCCTGATGTCATTTCGCTGGGCGCCGACGGGCAGCCGGGCGGAGAAGGGAACAATGCCGACATCCTCAGTTGGAGTAGCAAGTAGACGGCGCGGCGTCACGCTGATCGAGATGTTGATCGTGATGGCGGTGATCGCGCTGGTCGCGGGGCTGAGTTATCCATCGGTATCGGCGGGCCTCGATTCCTTGCGGCTTCGCTCGACTTCGGATGCCATCATCGGTTTTCTCAATACCGCGCTGGCGCGGGCCGATACGCGGCAGCAGGTTGTTGAGATCCTGATTTCACAGCAGGACGGTACGATCACGGCGACCAGTGGGGATCACGGCTTTAACAAGCGGTTGGATATTGTGAGTCCAATTAAGATTCTGTCGGTGCAGCCGCAGTTGGCGGTGGACGTTGAAGATCAGAACGAGACGCGGCGATTCCTGGTGTATCCCGGCGGGTCGGTGCCGAAAATTGCGATCGAGATCGGCAATTCGAGGGGTCGAAAACGTCTGGTAAGTATCGATCCGGTGACGGGAATTCCGCAATCGGTGATTGAAGGTTCGAAAACCCTTTGAAACAGGATCGGGGATTTACGTTGTTGGAAGTTCTGGTCGCTACGGCGATTATGGGCATTGCCGTCGCAGGGCTTCTCAATACGATATCGGGCGCCGCCCATAATGCGGCGCGGCTTACCGAGTACGATCGCGCGGTTCTGCTCGCCAAATCGAAGATGGATGAGCTGCTTGCGGAGCCGAAACTGCAGCGCAACGTTCCGATGGTTGGCGAATTCGATGCGGTGCGGACGGGGGGCATTCCTTGTTCGTGGCGTGCGGTGATTCAGCCGTTTGAGACCGTGCCTGGATCGGCGCCGGGGACCTGGGACGTCGATCGTATTGAGCTTGAAATCGACTGGATGGATGGGGCGGTGAAACATAGTTTCTCGCTGGAGGGATTTCGAAGGGGAGTTTTGCAGAATGGGGATGTGCGTCCGTGATGGTTGTCAGCGTAGGCGGACGCCGGCTGAAGCCGACGCTGCAGGCTGAAGCCTGCGCCACCACGGGCAATAGCCTGAGCCAAAAAGTTCAGGAAAAGGGGTTTACATTAATCGAGTTGATGATCTCGATCACGCTGGTAGCGGCGCTGGCCACGGGGATGCTGATGGCGATGCGCACCAGTTTGCTGTCGATGGAGAAGATCAATTCGAGGTTGCAATTTAATCGTCGCGTGATGGGGATGGAGCGAGTGCTCACGCGGCAGATCGGAGGCGTGATGCCGGTGATGAGCGATTGCGGGCCGGGGCGCATTCCTATTTTTCTCGGTACTCCCGATTCCCTGCGGCTGGTGTCGAGCTACTCGATGACGGAGGGTGCGCGGGGCTATCCGCAATTCGATGAATTTCGAGTGGTGAAGAGCGAAGAGGGTCTGCGGCTCGTTGTCACGGAGCATCTGTACACGGGTCCGTCGAGCACGGCGCCGTTTTGCTCGGGTGGTGAAGAGACTATCTCCGCGTCGTCGTTGATCCTGGCGGATCGGTTGGCGACGTGCAATTTTTCTTATCGGGAAGCGCTGCCTGACGCGATTCCGTCGGCGAAGTGGCTGGCATCGTGGGACCGGTCGGACCTGCCGGCGGCGGTGAAAATCGAAATGACTCCGCTGGACTCAAGCCCGGCGCTGCTCCCGGTCATGAACGTCACGGTGCCGATTCACGTTACCCGCGAAGTGAGGTCTCCTTATTACGACTTCAAATAGACGCGGCAGTGCGCTGCTGACGGTGCTGTGGCTCTCGGCTTGTTTAGCCGCGATTGCATTTTCGGTTTCGTCGAGCGTGCGCGCGGAAACGGATCGGGTCGACGCGGGCTCGAATGGCCTGCGCGCCTGGTATCTCGCGACGGGCGCGGTGGAACGCGGCATTCAGTGGATGCTGTGGGGAGAGACCTACCGCAATCCGGATGGGTCGCCGCGGTTCTGGCAGTTCGGCGCGCCGCGCATGAACATGACCTTTCCCAGCGGCGACGCGGTGGTCGAGATGATTCCAGAGTCGGCCAAGCTCGATATCAATCACGCAAGCGCCGAC
>Ga0182024_10008552_pt1 | contig 21499 bp, 18 predicted proteins | sample P32metaG_FD_120480 | JGI IMG/M metagenome (GOLD analysis project Ga0182024, IMG submission 120480) | Permafrost microbial communities from Stordalen Mire, Sweden - P3-2 metaG (Illumina Assembly) | ecosystem: Environmental > Terrestrial > Soil > Wetlands > Permafrost | place: Sweden: Stordalen...
CAGCACCGCGAACTCATAGGGGCTGTCGGGGTAGTACAGTCCCCGGAAAATCGACTTGAGCACCTTGTCGTCGATTTTGAGCCGCGGCGTCAGCTCGTCGGGGCTTTCGGCGCGGTCCTTCTCCTTGTGGAAGTGGAACAGGCCGGAGCTGTAGCGCTCGTCGGCCTTGCGGTAGAGGGCGCGTAGGCCGTCGTACACGTCGGGGTCGGTTTGCAGATTTTTGAGCTGTCCATACGGCTCGATGCCGCGGTCCTCGCACATGCGCAGGAAAATGATGCGGTCGATGGTGATCTGGACGGCGAAGTTCAGTTCGCGCGAGGAAAGCTCCGGGTTGCGCAGGGCCAGGTTCTTGGCCAGTTCCTCGCGCCAGGTCTCGATCTCGTCGAGAAACGCGGCGTCCACGGCGGCCGTGCCCCGCTTGGCCTTCTTGGAGTCGGCGAAATCGAGCACCTTTTGGGGGGCCTTGACCTGCTCCGAGGCGTCCAGGAGTTCGAGGGAAAGTAACCCACCGGACTTGTCGTAGTCGAGAATCAGGCCCGGCCGGGTTTCGTCGCTTTCAGCCGCCTTGCCGGGTCGCGGGATAATCGACAGCGTATCGGTTTCTTTGTCGTAATTGACTTTCATGGCGTCCACTTCCGGCTAGCGGGCGCGCCGCTTGCGCCCCGCCGCCTTGGTTCCGGTCAGCGCGCGAAGGTCTTCGAGTGACGTGCCATCCACCCAGGCGCGTCTCTCTTGGGCATAATCGCCGCTTCCACTCTCGAACTGCTGCAAGAAGCGAATCATGCCCGCTCGGCCAAGCCGGTCGCGCAGGGCTTGCAGACCCTCACGGTAAATCTCATCCAGAGTCCGCCCCATGCTCCACCTCATTAAGCCAGGTCATAGGATTTTCTATAGAAACCCGCAAGCGCTTGGCATGCCGCCGGCCCGCCCGGCAAAAAGCGGTCGTCGCAGCTTAACAGGACGTCCGCCGCGGCGTCTTCCGCGGCGGCCACGTGCAACGCATCCGCCGGCTTGAAGCCAAGGGGTTCGAGCGCCGCCGCCCGCGCGAAGACGGCCGGCGTAAGCTTGACGATATTACCGGCGTCCGGTAAGAGGAGGTGGACGCGCGCCCGCCGCTTTGGGTCGGGATTCGCGTCGATTTCGATTTGGGCCATCTCGGAAGAAACGTGAAGCCAGCGCCCCTCATCGACCCTCTCAAGGATCATTCCCACGGCCGCCGCCTCCAGGCGAATACGTGCTTGCTCTTGATCGTCGAACGGCCGATTCAGACAGGACACATTGAGGTAGATCTTCACGTTGCCGTTCCCCCTTCGACGATCCGAATTTCCTCCTCCGTCAGCCCGTACAGGTCGTACACCAGCCGGTCGATCTGCCGATCCGTCGCGTCGATCTGGGCCTGGAGTACGGTCTTGTCGTGCGGCGCGTTCGCCGCCGCCAGCCGCTTGTGCAACGCCAGCATGTGTTCGACCAGTTGCACCATGCGGTCGTGGCGGGCCTGGTCGGCAACGTTGGCGGAGTCGATGACCCGGATCGGCACCTTCTCCATGTACTGATAGATGAGCCGGTAGCGGTATTGGCCGGCCCGAATGCCGAACGGAATGCTGATGTTACCGATCGCGAACCAGAACAGCCTACTGTTCAACAGGCCCAGCAGGTAGAGGTCGTCGGTGCCGAGGCAGTAGGCCGTGTTGGCAAGGTAAATACCGGTGCGGTCGAGGCAAAAGCGCGGCCCCTTGCAGATGTCGGGAAAAATGATCTTCGGGGAGTCCAAATGCCCGTAATAATCGCAGGCGCGAAGCTCCCACCAGTAATCGCCCTGGTCCTGCCGCTTCCTTAGCGCGTCTGTGAATCCCGCGAGATGCCCGGCGACGCCCGGATGCTCCTGGCGGAACCAATTCCACGCTTCCCGCTCGCCAAAATCCGTAAAGCTTTTACCCGCTTTGGCCATCTGCTGGCGCGTCCAACCGCATGGAATCACTATCAGGTTGCGGCCTTGGTCGTTGATGAAGTAGCGCCGAATGTCTTGCCCACCCAAGAACGGCTTGATGAGCGCCTTGCTCGCTGGTGACAGCGTCGTCAGCGCCGTTACCTGGATTGCGGTAATTTCAAAGGCTTCGTTCAAGCCTGTCAGGAGGCCGCGGAAAAACTTGTGCTCGACATACTGGCCAAGCGGCTTGCCAGCTTTCAACACCTTGGCGAAGACGGCGGCGTCTTCGTCGGACTTGAGCGCCCAAGCCTCCGCCGAAAGACGTTCATGCGGGATCGTGAAAAAGTTGGTCGCCACATGCCCGGTCAGATTCTGAATCTCCAGCGAATCCACCTTGGAGACCTCGACCCGCTGCTGGATTGCGCCTTTGGCGAGAAGCGGAATGCAGACGTAGGTGTCTTTCGCATTGGCAAAGACCGCCAGGCCGCCGAAGTCCACGATGCGAAGAACGGCGGCGTGTTTCTTCAGCGTGCTGCGGAGTGGTTCCCCATACGTCGCCCGCAGGAAGCTGCTCGACACGATGATACTGAACAGCCCACCGTCGCGCAGCAAGTTGACCCCTTTCTCCATGAAGTAGGTGTAGAGATCGGCCACACTGTCGAAGGCTTCGTAGTGCTTGCCGAAATAGTCTTTGAATGCGGAGAGCGATTCCTGCCGAACATACGGCGGATTCCCGATCACCGCATCGAACCCACCCGCCTTCACGACCTTCGGAAACGCCGCGTCCCAGTCGAACACGTTGATCCGGTAGCGCTCCTCCTCGTCGAGCAGCGCCGCCCGTTCCCCTTCATAGAAATCCGGCCCGATCAGCGAGTTGCCGCACTTGATGTTGCCGGCCAGGTCGGGCAGCGCCCGCTCGTTGTAGCGTTTCCGCTGCGCCTCGATGGTCTCCTGCGATTCCCCTTCCAGCACCTTGAGCAGCAGCGATAGCTTGGTCACTTCCACCGCCTGCGGGTCGATGTCCACGCCGTAAATGTTGCTCAGCAGGATGCGCTTCTTCTCGGCGGTCGTCAGCCGCCAGACGCCGCCGGCCGCCTGGAATACTTCCTTCGAGTGCTTTTCCGGCCCGTCTTCCTCGTACTGTTTCAGGTGCCATTCGAGCAGATGCCGGTAGGCGCCGACCAGGAACGAGCCGGAGCCGCACGCCGGGTCGAGGACTGTGAGCCGGGCCGCCTCCTTCGGCGTCTTGCCCTCCAGCAATCGCCCGACGGTGTGCCGGACGATGTAATCGACGATGTAGGACGGGGTGTAGTAGACGCCGCCGGCCTTCTTGACCTCCGGCTTCTCCTCAACCTTCGCCTGGTGGGCAGCGGTCAGGCGGATGACCTTGCCGAGGAACTGCTCGTAGACGTGGCCCAGGATTTCGACGGGCAGCACCGAGAACTCGTAGGGGCTGTCGGGGTAGTACAGGCCGCGGAAAATCGACTTCAGGACGAGGTCGTCGATCTGGAGTTGGGGCGTCAACTCGTCGGGCGCCTCCGGGCGGTCCTTCTCCTTGTGGAAGTGGAACAGGCCGGAGTTGTAGCGGTCGTCGGCCTTCTGGAAGAGTTCCTTGAGCCGGCCGTAGACGGCGGCGCCATTTTGCAGGGCCAGGAGCTGGCCGTAGCTCTCGACGCCGCGGTCCTCGCACATGCGCAGGAAGATGATGCGGTCGATGGTGACCTGGACGGCGAAGTTCAATTCGCGCGAGGAAAGCTCCGGGTTGCGCAGGGCCAGGTTCTTGGCCAGCTGCTCCCGCCATTTCTCGATCTCGTCGAGAAACGCGGCGTCCACGGCGGCCGTGCCCCGCTTGGCCTTTTTGGAGTCGGCGAACCTGTCGAAGGAGCCTTTGAGGACGGCTTCGCGGGAGAAGACGCCGGCGATTTTCTCGTCCCAGGCGGCGGCCAACTCGTCACAGCGCAGGTAGAGGATGCGGGCGGTGGACGCCTTGTCGGTCTGGACCGGCTTGACGCGACAGTCGTAGACGGCGAACTCCCGGAAGTTGGTGAGGATGGAGAGCGGCATCTTGGCCGACCAGGCGTAGCGGCGCAGCTGGAAGGCGGGGGCGGGGTCGTCCTTGACATTGACCGACGGCTTTTTGGCTTCCAGGTAGAACTTGGGCGTGCCGCCGATGCGAAAGGAGTAATCCGGGGCCTTGGTGGCGCCGCCGATCTTGATGGCGGCCTCGTGGATGACGTCCTTGTAGGCCTCGGCGTAGCCCTGCTCGTTGCCCATGTCCCAGCCGAGACATGCAAAGAGCGGGTTGACGAACTGCTGGCGCAGCATCGCCTCGTTGAAGTGCGCGGAGAGGTAATCGTCGGCGTTGCGCTCAAAGACCTCGACCAGATCGAGCACCTTTTGGGGCGTACTCATCGCATCGGAACCTCGGAAGAAGACCGGCCATTGCGTGCGGGCGCCGGGATGAAAGGTAGTCTGTTCGATAGCCGGGGCGTTTTCAAGGACATTCTCGGGCATGGCGTGCAAAGGGGGTGCGGCGCCGCCGCCAAGTGGTCGGATTTGCCGCGACGGGTACAATGATCCTAGCCGCCCCCACGTCGGACGGACACGCGGCCGGAAGGACCACTCATGCGCATCGCCATCCTGTCGCGGCAAGAATCGCTGTATAGCACCCGCGTGCTGGTCGAAGCCGGCCGGCGCCGCGGCCACGACATGGAAGTGATGGACACGCTGCAATTCGACATCCGCCTCAGCCGACGCACCCCGGAGTTGTTCTACCAGGGCGAGCCGGTCGGCCGGCTGGACGCCGTCATCCCACGAATCGGGGCGTCGATCACCTTTTTCGGCCTGGCCGTAGTGCGCCAGTTCGAGATGATGGGCGTCTACTGCCTCAACGAATCGCAGGCCATCGCCCGGTCGCGCGACAAGCTGCGCTGCCTCCAACTGCTCAGCCGGCACGACATCGGCATGCCGCCGACCGTCTACACGCGCCAGGCGAACCACGTCCCCGGCTGCATCGAGCGCGTCGAGGGGCCGCCGGTCGTGGTCAAGCTGCTCCAGGGCACGCAGGGCATCGGCGTCGTTTTGGCCGAGAGCACGCGGGCGGCCGAGTCGGTCATCGAGGCCTTCCACGGGTTGGAACAAAATATCTTGATCCAGAAGTTCATCCAGGAGGCGAAGGGGGCCGACCTCCGCGCCCTGGTGGTCGGCCGCAAGGTGGTGGCGGCCATGAAGCGCAAGGCGGTGGCCGGCGAATTCCGCTCCAACCTCCACCGCGGCGGCAGCGCCAAAAAGGTCCGCCTGCGCCCTGAGTACCGCCGCACCGCCCTGGCGGCGGCCCGCGTCCTCGGGCTGCGTGTGGCCGGCGTCGATCTCATCGAGTCGGAAGAGGGACCGATGGTGATGGAGGTCAATTCGTCGCCGGGCCTCGAAGGCATTCAGAAAAGCACAGGCGTGGACGTGGCCAGCGCCGTCATCGAGCACATCGAGCGCGAACTCCAGCATCAGCCCGTCCCCGACCCAGAGACCGACGGGGCCAAGCAGGCGTCGTGACCGCCCGCACATCCCGCGCGACCGCTACACCTTGAACGCCGTCGGGCCGCCGTGCTCGCCGCTGTGCCGTGAGCGCTGGTCGGCCGCGCCCGCGTACACTACAAGAATAAAAGAGCGCCCGCTCCTCTCCCATTTCCCCTTCGCGAGGGCCGGAGCCGTGTACCCGATCCTTCTCCTCGTTGCGGCCGCCGCGACCGCCGACCTTCCCACGCCGCCCGACCGCGTCGAAGACCGCGACCCGGTGCTGCGCTGGAACGAAGCCGCCCTGCAAGCGATCAAGGAAGACCGCACCACGCCGCCGATGGCCGCACGAAACCTCGCCATCCTGCACGCCGCGATCTACGACGCCGTCAACGCCATCGACCGGACTCATGCGGTCTACCACGTCGACGACGCCGCGCCGGCCGGGGCGTCGATGGAGGCGGCCGCGGCGGGGGCCGCTCACGGCGTCCTGACCCGACTCTACCCGAAACAGGCAAAGCGCTTCGACGCCATCCTGGAAGACTCGCTGTCGTGGCTGCCGGAAGGCTCGGGCCGCGACGACGGGCTGGCCCTCGGCCGGGACGTGGCGATCCGGATGGCGGCCTGGCGGGGCGACGACGGTTCCGCGCGCAAGGGGCCGTTCGTGGCGGAGTCGGGGCCGGGCTTGTGGGAGCCGACGCCGCCGGACTACGCGCCGCCGCTGCTGCCGCACTGGGGCGACGTGGCGCCGTTCGTCCCGGCCCGCGCCGGCCAGTTCCGGCCGCCGCCGCCGCCGGCGCTGACCGGCGCCCAGTACACGGCCGACTTTAACGAGGTCAAATTACTCGGCCGCGCCGACAGCCAGAAGCGCACGCCGGAAATGACGATCATCGCCTGGTTCTGGGCGGACGGCGCCGGCACCGTGACGCCGCCCGGTCACTGGAATCGCGTCGCGCAGTCGGTGGCGCGCCAGAAACGGACCTCGCTGCCGGAGAACGCCCGGCTGTTCGCCCTGCTCAACCTCGCGATGGCCGACGCGGGCATTCAGTGCTGGGAGTGCAAGTACCATCACCGACTCTGGCGGCCGATCACGGCCGTTCGCGGTGCCGCCGACGACGACAACCCCGACACCGACGCCGACCCGGACTGGTATCCGTTGTTGCCGACGCCGCCGTTCCCGTCCTATGTGTCGGGGCACAGTTCGTTCAGCGGCGCGGCGCCGTCCGTCCTGGCCGACTACTTCGGCGACGCGACGCGGGTCGAGGCGACCTCGGAGGCGTTTCCGGGGATGACGCGGACGTTCCCGAGCTTTTCGGCGCTGGCGCGGGAGTGCGGCCGCAGCCGGATCTACGGCGGCATCCACTACGAATGCGACAACAAGGCGGGCCTGGAGATGGGCAAGGCGATCGGGGAACACTGCGGCCGGACGGCGTTGCTGCCCCTCGCGGGGGGCCAGACGACGGGTCATTAAGGGCACCCGTCAGGGCCGCGACCGTGAGGGGGCGTCGGTTATTCGGCGCTTTCGCGGAAGCGGTAGCCGACGCCGCGCACCGTCTCGATGAGGTCGGCGCCGCCCAACTTGCGGCGCAGCGTCTTGATGTGAACGTCGATGGTCCGCTCCAGGACGATGGCCCCGTCGCCGATGGCGGCGTCCATCAACTGGTGCCGCGTGAAGGCCCGGCCGGGCTGCCGCAACAGGCACTCCAGCAGACGGAACTCCGTCGGCGTCAGGTCCAGCTCGCGGCCGTCCACGTAGGCCCGGTGACGCACGCGGTCGATGCGGACGCTGAGGTGTTCGATGAGGTCCTGCGGTTCGCCGCCGGCCTCGAAGCGGCGCTGCATGGCCTTGATGCGCTGCAACAGCACCTTGATGCTGAACGGCTTGGTGACGTAGTCGTCGGCCCCGAGCGAGAAGCCGACCACCTGATCGGTCTCCTCGGCCTTGGCGCTAAGGATGATAATGGGGATCTCGCGCGTCCGTTCGCCGGCGCGCAGCTCGCGGCAGACCTCCAGGCCGGGCAGGCCCGGCAGCATCAGGTCGAGGATGACGAGGTCGGGCAGCAGCGTTTGCGCCTTGCGCAGCCCCTCCCGGCCGTCGTGGGCCACGATGGTCTCGTAGCCCTCGCGCTCCAGGCCGTAGGTGAGCGGGTCGGTGATTTCGCGCTCGTCCTCGATGACGAGGATGCGCAGGCGCGGCAGGGCGGCCGCCGAACCCGTGACGCCGGCAGGCATGGCGACAATTCCCCCCGTTAATTGGTTCATCGGTCCCGGGTTCGGGCGCCCCTTCGACGCCGGCGCGGGCGCAACCCGGACGCCGGCGGCGGGACCGCCGTTTTCCCGACCTCCCTTCTCCCTTGAATCACGTGCCCACGGCCTTTTCGGCCGGCGCGCGGTGGCGAACGATCTCCCCGTCGATGAGGTAGATCACGTCCTCGGCGATGTTGGTCGCGTGGTCGGCGATCCGCTCCAGGTGGCGCACGGCCGAGAACATCGACAGGCCGGCGTCGATCAGGGGGGGGGACCGCTTCATCTCGCCGACGATCTCATGGATGATTTCCTCGTTATAGCGATCCACTTCATCGTCCATGCGCATGACCGACTGGGCCTGCGACTTGTTGAGGTTGACGTAGGCGTCGAGCGCCTGGCGCAGCATCATGGTGGTCAGGTCGGTCATGCGCTGCAACTTTTCGGGGATCGGCAGCAGCGGCGGCTGGGCGAGGTGGATGGCCCGCTCGGCGATCTCCTCGCTCAGGTCGCCGATCCGCTCCAGATCGACGTTGATGAGCATGGCGGCGGCGATCAGCCGCAAGTCCACGGCCACCGGCTGATGTAGGGCGAGGATCTTCAGACACTCCTCGTCGATGTGGTTTTCCTCATTGTCGATCTGGCCGTCGCCGTCGATCACCTCGCGGGCCAGGCTCACGTCGCGCTCCTGGAGTGCGTGGATGGCCTTCTGGACGGCCCCCTCCACCAGGCCGGCCAGGGCCAGCATGTCCCGTTGCAGTCCGTCCAGGTCGCGCTGCAGGTGTTTGGCCATGTCGATCCGTTTCCCCTACTCTTTGGCGAGCGGGGGGCGTCAGCCCCCTGATTGTTCATGCAGTCGCCGACGCCATCCCGAATCAGGGGGCTTACGCCCCCCGCTCGCCAACGACCCTCATCCGAACCGGCCGGTGATGTAGTCCTCGGTTTGTTTGACGTGGGGCCGGGTGTACAGCTGCTCGGTCGGCCCGGACTCGATGATCCGGCCCTGGTAGAAGAACGCGGTCAGGTCGGAGACGCGCGCCGCCTGCTGCATGTTGTGCGTCACGATGACGATGGTGTAGTCGCGCTTCAGCTCGAAGATCAAATCCTCAATGCGGCTGGTGGAAGCCGGGTCCAGCGCCGAGGCCGGTTCGTCCAGAAGCAACACTTCGGGGTCGGTGGCCAGCGCCCGCGCGATGCACAGCCGCTGGGCCTGGCCGCCGGACAGGTTCAGCGCCGAGTCGTTCAGCCGGTCCTTGACCTCGTCCCACAAGGCGGCGCCGCGCAAACAGCGTTCGACGATCTCGTTCAGCGTGGCCCGGTTGTTCATGCCGGCGACGCGCGGCCCGTAAACGACGTTCTCGTAGACCGACTTGGGGAACGGGTTCGACTTCTGGAACACCATGCCGACCCGACGGCGCAGGTCCACGAGGTTGACGGTGCGGTCGTAAATGTCCACGCCGTCCAGGGCCAGTTCGCCGACGTGCCGCGTCCCCTCGATCAGGTCGTTCATGCGGTTCAGGCAGCGCAGGAACGTGGACTTGCCGCAGCCGGACGGCCCGATCAGCGCCACCACCGAACGCTCGGGCACGTCCAGGGAAATGTCCCAAAGCGCCTGCTTCGCCCCGTACCAGAACGACACCCCTTTGACGACGAACTTGGAACGGACGCCCCGTTTGGCCGAGGGTTCGCGGCCGTTGAGGCTGCGCTCGGAGATGATGGCCGAATAGGAGAGAGTGGACATTCGTCACCTCAAGGCATTCCGGGCCGGATCGACCAGGGCTTCAGGAACGCGGGGTCATTTTATGGAGTCCGTATGTACTTTTGATGAAGATGGCGGGGAGATTCGCGTAACCCTTTCAGGCCGGCGCCGCACGGGGCAGGCGGACGGTGAAGGTGGCCCCCTGGCCGGGACGGCTGGCCGCGTGGACGTTGCCTTTCATGGCCTGCGTCAGATGCTTGACGATGGCCAGACCCAGGCCGGTGCCGCCCATCTCGCGGGAACGGGCCTTGTCCACCCGGTAGAAGCGCTCGAAGATGCGCGGCAGGTCGGACTCGGGGATGCCGATGCCGTCGTCGGCGACCTGGAGCCACACCTGCCCATTTTCCTCGCCCCAGCCGACGCGGACGCGGCCGCCCTCCGGCGTGTACTTCAGGGCGTTGTCGAGGAGGTTGTCGAGGATCTGTTCCACCGCCTCCTCGTCGGCCCAGACGACGGCGGGCGGCGGCGCCTCGGAAGCCAGTTCCAGCGTCTGGCGGCGGGCCTCGGCCTTCGGCCGGTGCCGTTCCAGACAGGCCGCGACGACCGGCTGAACCGGCACCGCCTCGAACGCGAACAGCTCCTCGCCGGATTCGATGCGTGCCAGACTCAGCAGATCGAGAATGAGCATATGCAGGCGTTCGCTCTGGTTGGCGATCTGTTCGAGAAAGCGCATCCGATGTTCCGGGTCTTCGACGGCCCCGGCCAGGAGCGTTTCGGTGCAGAGCTTGATGCCGGTCAACGGCGTTTTCAATTCGTGCGACACGTTGGCGACGAACTCCTGGCGGAGGCGCTCCAGCCGCCGCAACTCCGTGGTGTCGTGCAGGACGAGCACCGCGCCGCGCGGCGGGGCGCCGGGCAGTCGGGCGGCGTGAACGGTGAGACTGCGCGAGGAGCCGTCGCTGGAACGCAGCTCTTCGCGGCAAGGTTCCGGACGCTTCAACGCCAGCTGAACGAGGTCCAGAAGCGGGCGGCGCCGCATCACTTCCCACAGCCGGCGGCCGACGGGCGTCCGCGTCGGAAACTCCAGCAACTCCGCGGCGCGGTCGTTGGCGAACAGGATGCGTTGGTCCGCGTCCAGGGCGACGACGCCCTCGACCATGCCGCTGAGGATGGCGCGCAGCTGTTGGCGGTCTTCTTCCAGGGCGGCGATGCGCGTGGTCAGCTGCTCGCTCATGCGGTTGAAGGACCGATTCAGGGCGCCGACCACGCCGGTCCCGTCCGCGAACACGCGCTCGCCGGCCTTGCCGGCCCCGATGCGCTCCGCCGCCTGGGCGATCTCCTTGAGCGCCGGCGTCATCAGCCTGCTGATGTGCAGACTCCAGGCAGAGACGACGAGCAACCCGGCCGCGGCCGCGATGGTCAGCCAGCGGGCCAGCCGCCAACGCAGGTCCGGGTCGTCCACGCATTCGGCCACGCCCAGGCCGGCGACGGCGAAAACCGCGGCGACGGCGAGACTGAACCGACATGTCAGGCGCCAGAACATGAATAGAGCGTCCGGGGGCGTTGGGGGCCGTCAGTCCGCCTGGCTGGCCATCAGCACGCGCTTGCCGGTGAAGACGCGGATGCCGAAGTTCAGGGCCATGATGGCCATCACCAGCACGAAGGCCGCCGCCCACGCCTGGCGGTGCCAGTCTTCATAAGGACTGACGGCGTAGTTGAATATAAACACCGGCAACGACGGCGTGTAGTCGTTGAGCGACCGCGGCCAGTAGGAGTTGCTGGAGGCCGTCAGCAGCAGCGGGGCCGTCTCGCCGGCGACGCGGGCGATGGCCAGGAAGACGGCCGTGATGATCGCGGGCAGGGCGGCCGGCACGCTCACGCGCAACACCGTCTGCCACTGGCTGGCGCCGAGCGCGGAACTGGCGCTTCGCAGCGCGCTGGGCACCAGCTTCAGCGCCTCTTCCGAAGCGCGCATGACGATGGGCACCATCATCACGCCTAGCGCGAAACCGCCGGCAAGGCCGGAGAAGTTGTGCGTGATCGGCTTCACCACGAGGTAATAGCCGAAAATGCCGATGACGACGGACGGCACGCTGCCCAGCATTTCAGCGACGAAGCGAACGGTCGGCCCCAGGCGGTCGCTGCGGTATTCGGACAGGTAGATGGCGGCCAGCAGGCCCACCGGCACGGAAAAGACCGTGGCCAGGCCGATCATGAGGGCGCTGCCGTAGAAGGCGTTGGCCATGCCGCCGCCGGTCTGCCCGACCGGCTTGGGCAACTGTGTGAAGAAGTCCCAGTTCAAGGACGTGCCGCCGCGGTAGAACAGGTAGCCGACGATCAGGAAGAGCGGCACGGTGGTGGCGGCTAGGCAGAGACCGAGGACGCCCAGACTCCAAATCACCGCCGCCGCCCCGGCGGCGGTAATCAGGGCCAGCAGCCCCACCCGCAGGTCGGGGTTCTGGACGCCGAAGGCCACGCCCAGCCACGCCGCGGCCACCGGCAGAAGAAGGGGAAGACAGTAGCGGGCGCGATGCGCGTGCCCGCCGGTCATCAGGCGGTCCATGAACGAGGTCCGTGCGTGATTGCTGGGGAAATCGCGGAGTCGGGCGAAATGCGGTTGGCCGTTCGCTTCGCCCGGGGCCGCGTCCGGCCGGTCGGGCGCCTTCTTCCAGAACGCCAACCGGCCGCCGAAGAGGACGGCTTTTTTCTGGGGCCGGCGACGATTCATTTGCCAGATCAGCAGCCGGCCCAGGCAACTGAAGCCGACGCTGACCAGCAGCAGCACGAGGCCTAACTCCACCAAGGCGGACAGGTAGAGGTCGTAGGTGGCCTCGGTGAACTCGTTGGCGATGACGCTGGGGATCGAGTTGCCCTTGGCGAAGAGCGAGAGGCTGATGTCGGGGCGGTTGCCGATGAGCATGGTCACGGCCATCGTCTCGCCGAGGGCGCGGCCCAGGGCCAGGAAGGAGCCGCCCAGGATGCCCGGCCGGGCGTAAGGGAGAATAACGGTCCAGATAGTCTGCCAATGGGTCGCGCCCACGGCCAGCGCCCCTTCGCGCTGCGACCGGGGCACGGCCCGGATCACGTCGAAGGAAACGGCCGACACGTAGGGCACGATCATGATGCCGAGGACCAGGCCGGCGGGCAGCAGGCCGATGCCCGCCTGGCCAGGCCCGCCCAGGGAGGCGATCAGACGCTGCAAGACCGGGGCGAACACGTACAGCCCCCAGAAGCCGTAGACGACGCTGGGGATGGCCGCGAGCATCTCCACCAGAAACGAGCCGGATTTGCGCAGCCAGTGCGGGGCCACCTCGGCGAGGTAGGTCGCCGTCCCCACGCCCAGCGGCACGGCCATCAGCATGGCGATGACCGACGTGACGACGCTGCCGTAGACGAACGCCAGCGACCCGAAATGGCGGTGGCTCGGCTCCGGGTCCCATTTCGAGGTGGTGAAGAAGGTCAGCCCGGTGGTGCGGATGGCGTCCCACGACCGCCAGATGAGGATCGCCACCAGCAGCGCCGCCAGGACGACCACCAGCACGGCGGCGGCCTGACACAGGCGCCGGAAGACGGCGTCCCCCAGCCCGGTGAACAGGCCCACCCTTCGGATGGGGCGGTTCGCGGGCCAGGCGGTTTCAACCGCGACGACGCGGGGCGGGCCGCCGGGGGTGATGCTCATGGTCGTTCTCCTCCGACGCGAGGACGTCACTTCACCTTGATGGAATCGAGCTTCTTCTCGACTTTCTCGACCAGACCCTTCGGCAGCTTGGCGTAGTGTAGGTCCTCACAGAACTGCTGGCCGTCGTGCGTACACCAGCGTAGGAAGTCCACGACCTGCTGGCCCTTGTCCGCCGGCTGGTTGACGTAGACCACCGCCCAGGTGGTCCCACAGATGGGATAGGAGTCCTTGCCGTCCGCGTCGGTGATGGAGTAGCGCAGATCGTCCGGGATGTTGCTCAGGCTGTTTTCCCCGGCCGCGGTAACGGAGGCGAGGTCCGCCTTGATCGTGGTCCCCGCCTTGTTTTGCACCTTTCCGAAGGTGATGTTGTTTTGGAGGGCGTAGATGAGTTCGATGTAACCGAGCGTGCCGGGGGCGTCCTTGACGCGCCCGGCCACGCCCTCGTTGCCCTTCGCGCCCTCGCCGGCGGGCCAGTCCACGGACGTGGCGACGCCGACCTTCTTCTTCCATTCCGGGCTGACCTTGGAGAGGTAGTCCACCCAGATGTAGGTGGTGCCACTGCCGTCCGAACGGTGGACGATGCCGATATCTTTCGGGGGCAGCTGGACGCCCGGATTCAGGTCCTGGATGGCCTTGTCGTCCCACTTCTTGATCTTGCCGAGAAAGACGTCGGCCAGGACCGGCCCACTGAACACGAGCGGCTCCTTGACCTCTTCCAGGTTGTAGGCGGGGACGACGGCGCCCATGACGAGCGGCAGGTGGACGACGTCGCCGCCGACCTCCTTGGCCTTTTTCAGCTGCTCTTCGTTCATGGGTCCGTCGGTGCAGCCGAAGTCGGCGGTCTTGGCGGTCATCTGCTGGATGCCGCCGCCGGAGCCGATCGACTGGTAGTTGACCTCGACCGACTGGGCCTTGTCGTACTCGGCGCCCCACTTGGACATCATCGGGTAAACGAACGTCGAGCCGGCCCCGTTCAGCCGCGGCTTGGCGGGACCGCCGCAGCCGAAGCAAGCAACGCCCAGACATGCCAGCCCCAGCACGCCGAATCGCATGGTTGTTCGCACGGAACGCCTCCCCCGGTGTTGTAGGACATTGCCACCCTCGCCATCTGGCGGGGCTACTCTACGGGGGACGTTCGGCGAATGATGTGTGGGAAGTGTGAAAAATGCGTGAAGACGCCCCGGCGGGGAGGGACCGCAGGGGGCGTAGGACACTAACCCGAAGCGCAAGCGAGGGAGTAGGTTCCTAGACGGCGTTCCGGGTCAGGAACCTACTCCCTCGCTTGCGCTTCGGGTTGGTATGCGTCGCGGCCTTGATGGCTTCCGCCTTCAATCAAACAACCCACGCGGCCCGTCCAACGGTTGGACCGGCGTCTTGAGGGGACGGCCGAGCAGCGCGAATGCCCGCGGCGTGGCGATGCGGCCGCGCGGCGTGCGGACGATGAACTGCTCGCGCAGCAGGTACGGCTCGATCTCGTCGCTGAGGGTGTCGGCCGGCAGGTTCATGGTGGCGCCCAGCGCCTCGACGCCGGTCGGCCCGCCCTCGAAGACGCCGACCAGTGTTTCCAGATAACGGCGGTCCTGCTTATCGAGACCTTCGCGGTCCACCTCGGCCATGTCGAGCGCTTCGCGGGCCAGGTCGAGCGTCACACGGCCGTCGGCCTCGCTGGCGGCGTAGTTGCGCGTCCACCAGAGGCGGGCGTTGGCGATGCGCGGCGTGCCGCGGCTGCGTTTCGCCAGTTCGTGGGCGGCGTCGTCGGTGATCTCGGTCTGGAGCTTGCGCGAGTTGATGCGGACGATCTCGGCCAGCTCCTCAATGCTGTAGAACTCCAGGTGTTCGTGCATCTTGAAGCGGTCGCGCATGGGGCTGGACAACATGCCGCTGCGCGTGGTGGCGCCGATGAGCGTGAAGTGTTTCAGGCGCATGGAAATCGTGCGGGCGTTGACCCCTTCGCCGAGCACGATGTCGATGCGGAAATCCTCCATTGCCGGGTAGATGAACTCCTCGACGACGCGCGGCATCCGGTGGATTTCGTCGATGAACAGGAAGGAGCCTTGTTCCAGGTTCGTGAGGAACGGCAGCAGGTCGGCCGGCTTGGACAGGGCGGGTCCGCTGGTCATCTGGATGGAGGCGCCGAGTTCGTTGGGCAGCACCGTGGCGAACGTCGTCTTGCCGAGGCCGGGCGGCCCGTCGAAGAGGATGTGCGCCATCGGTTCCTTGAGCTTGCGGCAGGCGTTGAGGACGATGCCGAGCCGGCGGACGACGGCCTTCTGGCCGATGACCTCGCGCAGCCAGCGCGGACGCAGGGCGGCGTCGTGTTCGCGCGGCGGATCGCCGTCGGGGTTTTGGTGTACGATCGTTTCGCGGGCCATGTCAACCTCTCAGCGGATCGGGCGAGCGGGGGGCGTCAGCCCCCTGATTCTTCATGCAATCGCCGACAAAATGCTAAATCAGGGGGCTGACGCCCCCCGCTCGCCTTACGCCTGCTTGTAAATCTCCAGCAACACTTCCTCAACCGTCTTGAACTTCCGGCCGCCGGCGAACGCCTTGTCCAACCGGTTGCGCGCCTCCTGCGGGCTGTGGCCGATGCTCATCAGCGCCTGGTAGGCGTCCTCGAACACGTCGGCTTCCCCCATGCTCGGCGTCGCCGCGCCCGGCTCGGCGCCGGCCAGCGGCTGCGCCGGCATCAGGGCGAACTTCGTCACCTTGCGGCGCAGGCTGGCGATGATCTGCTCCGCCGTCGCGGCGCCGACGCCGGGCAGCGTCGTCAGCCATTTGGCGTCCTGCCGCTGGATGGCGTCGGCGATCTCTTTCACCGGCCGGACGAACGCCTTGAGCGCCTTGCGCGTGCCCACCTTGTCCACGGTGCAAAAGAGGTCGAAAAAGTCGAGTTCCGCCTCCGTGGCGAAGCCGATCAGCCGCGGCACCACGCGGCCCTGCATCGGATTGCCGTCGAGGTAATGGCTAGTGTGCAGCGTCACCTCCTGGCCTACCCGCGTCTGCAACGCCCGCCGCACGAACTCCGGCGTCAGCACCTCGTATTCCAGCGGGCCGACCTGGAGGCGGGCGCCCTCGTCCAGCACCCGGTTGAGCATGCCCGTGATCTTGGTAATCATGCACCCGCCTCATGCCGGTCGTTTCTGGACATAGTAATGGCACAGCGCCGCCGCCAAGGCGTCGGCCACGTCCGGCGGCTCCGGCAACGCGGCCAAACCCAACTCACGCTGAATAGTGCGCTGCATCTGCTCCTTGGACGCATGGCCGTTGCCCGTGATCGTCTTTTTGATGCGCGTGGCGTTGTAGCTCAGCACCGGCACGCCGCGCTGGCCCGCCGCCAGCAAAATGACGCCGCGGGCGTGGCCCATCAGGATGGCCGTGCGTGGATGGTTATAATGGGCGTACAACTGCTCCACAACCATGACGCCCGGATGATATTGTTCCACCACTTCTACTATACCATCGTACAGGGCGCGAAGGCGCGGGGCCATGTCGGTTGTGGCGCGGCCCTCCGCGCTGCGGACGACGCCCGCCTCACATACATGAGGCCCGAGCGGGCGCACTTCGACGATGGCGTAGCCGGTCGTTTGCAGACCGGGATCGATGCCCAGGACGCGCAAGCCGGGCGCGAACGGCGGCAAGACCGGCGGTTCCTTCATGGCCCCAGCGTACCGTCCTTTCCCAAAGGGGCAAGCCGACCTTGCCTCCAACCGCCTCTTGTTCGCTATAATTCCTGGAACGACTCGCGGCCTCGCGGCGACGCCATCCCGGGCAACGGTGCAGAGTACCCAATGGTGCAGGGGAAACGGGAATGACCATCGACCCCCAGGTGTTGCGAGCCGAGCAACACGTCGAAATCGGGCGGGTTCTCCAGCGCCAGGCCCAGAGCCTGACCGACCAATGGTCGAAGCGAGCCGCGGAGGAACAGCCGCACGCGGCCCGCGTCCACGAGCAGGTCTTGCGCGACCACCTGCCGCAGTTCCTCCAGGCCCTGGGGCTAAGCCTGGCCGATTCCACCAGTCCCGACGCCACGCCCCACGCGGCGCCGGCCGCGGAGCACGGCGAACAGCGCTGGGAAGCCGGCTGGTCGCTGAGCGAGGTCATCCGCGATTACCAGATCCTCCGACTCGTCATTTTCGAGCACCTGGAAGGCGCCTTGCAACGGTCGCTGGTGCGCCACGAGGTCCAGGCCATCGGCCTGGCCCTGGACGAGGCCATCGCCGCCAGCGTCAGCGCCTACGTCCATCACCGCGACGACGCCTTTCGGAAGCTCGAACACGACCTGCGTGAACAGGCGGCCGCGCTGCGCGAGGCGGATCGGCGCAAGAACGAGTTCCTGGCCGTGCTGGCCCACGAGCTGCGCAACCCGATGGCGCCGATCCTCAACTCCGTCGAGGTGCTGAAACTGCTCGGGCCGACCGACGCCCACATCGGCCAGGCCCGCGACATCGTGGAGCGCCAGGTCAAGCAGATGGTCCGCCTCGTGGACGACCTGCTCGACCTGACGCGCATCGCCCAGGGCAAGGTCGAGCTGCGGCGGTCCACGTTCGACCTGGCCAGCGCGGTGGCCGAGGCCATCCAGACCACCGCGCCGCTGTACGAGGCCCAGGGGCACCGACTCTCGGTGTCGCTGCCGACGGAACCGCTCCGCATGGAGGGCGACCACACCCGAATCGTGCAGGTGCTCGTCAACCTGCTGACCAACGCGGGCAAGTACACCGACAAGGGCGGCCACGTCCGTCTGACGGCCGGCCGCGAAGGCAACGAGGTCGCGGTGACGGTCACGGACAACGGCGTCGGCATTGAAAAGGAGATGCTGGACCGCGTATTCGACCTGTTCACGCAGATCGACCGCGCCCGCCCCCACGCCCGCGGCGGCCTCGGCATCGGGCTGACGCTGGTGCGTCAGCTGGTGCAATTGCACGGCGGCCGCGTGTCGGTTCGCAGCGACGGCCCCGGCGCGGGCAGCGAGTTCATGGTGCGCCTGCCCGCCGTCTCCCCGCCCGGCGACCCGGCGAAGGCCGAACCGGCCAGGCCGGCCACAACGCCGTTACACATCCTCATTATCGAAGACAATGCCGACGCCCGATTGACGTTGCAGCAGTTGTTGACGCTGCTCGGCCATCGGGTCGATTCGGCCGCCAACGGCGCGGAGGGCGTCGAGGCGGCGTTGGCCGGCCGGCCGGACGTGGCCCTGATCGACCTCGGCTTGCCCGGCATGGACGGCCTGGAGGTGGCGCGACTGCTGCGAAGCGGCCTAGCGAACGCCGTGTTGCTGGTCGCCCTGACCGGCCACGCCTCGGAGGACGACCGCCGCGGCGCCCTGGACGCGGGCTTCGACGACCACTTGGCGAAGCCGGTGGACCTGGACGCCCTCAACCGACTGCTCGCCGACGCGGCGAAGCGATAGGGCAACGGCGAGCGGGGGGCGTCAGCCCCTTGATTCCGCACCCCGTCGGCGACCGCATGAGGAATCAGGGGGCTTACGCCCCCCGCTCGCCGTCATCCGACCCGCCAGCCGGTGCCGCCGGGCCGGTCCTCCAGCGTCACGCCGAGTTCCGTCAGCCGCTTGCGGATCTGGTCGGCCACGGCGAAGTTCTTGGCCTTGCGGGCGTCGGCGCGCAGGTCGAGGAGCAACTGCATCAAGCCGCCGACCAACTTGTCGCCGCCCCCATTCGCCGCCGCAACCGGATCATGGAAGAGGCCTAGGATCTGGCTCAGCTCCTTTAAGATGCACGCGCCCGTCGCAAACTCCGCTATCGTCTTGGGGTCGGCCGCGGACTCTTCGGCCTTCTTCTCATCGGCGAAGCGGTTGAGCCGATTCAGCATCTCGTAGAGCACGCCGATGGCGCCGCCGGTGTTGAAGTCGTCGTCCATGCACTCCAGGAAACGACCGCGCAGCACCGCGACCTCCTGAAGGAACGGCCCCTCGCCGCGGAACTCCCCGCGCCGGGTACGCGCCTCGATCCGGTAAAAGTTCGTCGTGGCGATCCGTTCGTGCCGCTCGAAGAAGCGATAAAAACTCTCCAAACTCCGCTTCACTTCCCCGAGCCGTTCGTCGCTGTACTCGATGGGGCTGCGGTAGTGCGTACTCAGCAGCAGGAAGCGCACCGTCTCCGCGGAGTATTTCTTCAGGAGGTCGGCGACGTTGACCACGTTGCCGACCGAGCCGGCCATCTTGGCGTTGCCCATCTTCAACAGGCCGTTGTGCATCCAGTAGCGCGCGAACGTCTGGTCCGTGAACGACTCCGACTGGGCCAGTTCGTTCTCGTGGTGGGGGAACTGGAGGTCGAGGCCGCCGCCGTGGATGTCGAGCGTCTTGCCTAGCAGCTTCATGCTCATGGCGGAGCATTCGATGTGCCAGCCCGGCCGGCCCGGCCCCCACGGACTTTCCCAGGACGGCTCGCCCGGCTTGGCCCCCTTCCAGAGGGCGAAATCTCCGGGATTGCGTTTGCGGTCGCTGACCTCGACGCGGGCGCCGGCCTCCATCTGCTCCGGGTCGCGGTGGCAGAGCTTGCCGTAGTCGGCGTCCTTGCCCACGTCGAAATAGACGTCGCCCTGCGATGGGTAGGCATAGCCCTTGTCGATCAGGCCGCGCATCATCTCGATCATCTCGCCGATGTGGGCCGTCGCCCGCGGCATCTGGTCGATGCCGGTGACGTTCAGCATCTTGAGACAATCGAGATAATCCGTCGCCATCCGCTCCGCCAAGTCCTTGACCGTCGTCCCCAGCTCCTTGGCGCGGACGATCAGCTTGTCGTCCACGTCGGTGATGTTGACGACGAACGTGACCTGGTAGCCGAGGTAGGTCAGGTAGCGCTTGACCGTGTCGAAGATGACGGGGCCGACCATGTGGCCGATGTGGCTCGGCTTGTAGACCGTCGGCCCGCAGACGTACATGCCGACCTTACCCTTTTCGACAGGGATGAACTCCGTCTTTTCCTTGGTCAGCGTGTTGTAGACGCGCAGGGCCATGACGATTCCTTCACGGGTTAGTACGGTCGATCAGCACCACCGCCTGGCAGGCCATCGCCTCCGCCCGGCCGATGTGGCCGACGCGCTCGCCGGTCTTGGCTTTGACATTCACGTCGCCGACAGCCAGCCCCAGCAGGCCAGCGAGGCTGGCGCGGATGGCCGCCTTTACGGGTCCGAGTTTCGGCTCTTGGGCGAAGACGATCACGTCGAGATTGACCACGCGCCAGCCGTCGCGCTCCAGGCGTGCGCGCGTCTCACGGAGGAAGAGGGCGGAGTCGGCGCCGCGCCAGCGCGGGTCGTCGTCGGGGTAGGCGTCGCCGATGTCGCCGAGGCCGGCGGCGCCGAGCAGGGCGTCGGTGACGGCGTGCAACACGACGTCGGCGTCGCTGTGGCCGACGAGGCCGCGCGCGTGCTCGACGCGGACGCCGCCGAGCAGGAGCGGCCGGCCGGGTTCGAGTCGGTGGGTGTCGTGGCCGATGCCGACGCGCATGGGGACGGAACTCCGAACCGGGGAAGGGCGGCCCCGGCGGGATGGATTGTAACGGCCGGCGGTGCGGACGAAAAGACGGGCTGCGGCTCGCAAACGGGTCGGGGCGGCGGGTACAATGGCGACATGGCGAAGAAGCGAACCAAGTCGACGGCCGCGGAACCTCCCCAAGTCTACTGGGGCGCGGACATTCCCATGCGCGTGATTCGGGACTTCGCGCGGGCGGTGGCGGAAAAGTTCGAGCCGGACAAGATCATCCTGTTCGGCTCCCAGGCCTACGGAACGCCAAACGCCGACAGCGACGTGGACATTCTCGTCGTCATGCCGGCCTACAATCAAAGGAGTCAGGCGTATAAGATTTGCCTGGCGATCCCGGCCCCTTTCCCGATGGATTTGATTGTTCGCACTCCAGATACTCTGAAATGGCGCCTGGAGGAGGGCGACTCGTTCCTTCGGGAGATCATGTCGCAGGGGAAAGTTCTTTATGAAAAAACTCACGGCCGAGTGGGTGCGGAAAGCCGAAGCCGACCATCGGGCCGCGGCAAAACTGCACCGCGGCCCCGAGCCTCTTCATGACGCGGTCTGCTTCCACTGTCAGCAGTCGGCCGAAAAATACCTGAAGGGGTTGCTGGAAGAATTAGGACTGGTCATACCGAAGATTCACGACCTGGAAAAACTTCGCGCCCTTCTCCTGCCCCATCACACCTCATTGCGACCGTTCCGCCGAGGGATGCTGTTTCTGAGGCAATTCGGAGTGGACATACGTTATCCGGGCGATTGGGCCGCCAAGCGCGACGCCGTGGCCGCTCTCCGCTGGGCCGAGCGAGTGCGGACGGCGGCACGGACGATTCTCGGCGTCCGCCCGCCCCGGGCGCGGCGCAAGAGGTAAGGGTGTGGCAAATCTTTCGGGAGTCAGGCGGCGAGGCAGAGCTGCGCCTCCCAGTAAGTCTGCCAGGCTCCGCTTTGCTCCAGCGCCTCCAG